>OBIY01000504.1_pt1 | contig 15049 bp, 14 predicted proteins | sample 1519841 | NCBI WGS metagenome assembly OBIY01 (sample SAMN03019774, study PRJEB22545) | beach sand metagenome | biome: beach; feature: sea beach; material: beach sand | place: USA: Municipal Pensacola Beach, FL | collected 2010-07-30 | depth 30-40 cm m
CGAGCAGAGCACATACTACAGCTCACGACCTTTGCCGAGAAAGTCTCCCGTTTCGCAGATTGGGCCAACCACGTCGTAGGTGTCCGCTTTTTCCGTGCCGGGTAGCACTGTTTCGATATTTAGCCAGGCATCGTAAAGCGCTGGCCGGATCATGTCATTCATCGCTGCATCGACCACTGCGAATTTTTTATCACTATTTTCCTTGATGTACTCCACCCGTGTCAGCAATACACCAGCGTTGGCGCTGATCGAGCGGCCTGGCTCCAATATCAGGGTCAGGGATCGGTTTTTCAGGCGTTCACCAATGGCGGTGATATAGTCGGCGATAGCCGGTGGATCTTCATCCCGATAGCGCACGCCCAGGCCGCCACCCATATCCAGGTGTTTAATCTCAATGCCCTGTTCAGCAAGTAGATCCACCAGCCCGAGGACGCGATCCAGCGCATCAATAAAGGGCGACAGTTCTGTGAGTTGGGAGCCGATATGGCAGTCGACACCCTTGACTATCAGGTGACTTGACGCCGAGGCGTACTGATAGACTGCTACCGCTTGGTCGATATTGATGCCGAATTTGTTTTCCTTGAGGCCGGTCGATATGTAGGGGTGTGTCTGGGCGTCGACATCGGGATTGACCCGCAGTGATACCGGTGCTTTGAGGTCAAGTTTTCGCGCAATCGCCTCAATGCGCTCCAACTCCGGCACGGACTCGACGTTAAAGCACAGGATATCCGCCTTAAGGGCGTATTCGATTTCGTCACTGCTTTTGCCGACACCTGAAAACACGGTTTTTTCCGCCAGGCCGCCGGCGCGCAATACCCGCTGTAATTCTCCCGCCGAGACAATATCAAAGCCAGCCCCCTGGCGGGCCAATATATTCAGTACGCCGAGATTGGAATTGGCCTTGACGGCGTAGCACACTAGATGGGGCAATTCGGTCAGGGCATTTTCATAGGCCAGAAAACTTTCACTCAGTGCGCTTCTGGAATAGACATAGGTGGGCGTCCCGAAGCGCCTGGCGATTTCGGTGAGATTAACTTGTTCAGCGCGGAGTTCGCCGTTGTTGTGGGTGAAGTGGTTCAAGGTCACTGGTGTCGGCAATAGTTAAATCAAATTTTCGCCAATCAATGGCTTTTATTCAGTTTCACTGGTTTGTGCGTCATCCGCTGGTGCTTCTTCCAGGGGTAGGCTCTGCTGCTCAACCGGTGGCGGCGGTAGGTACAATGGTCCCTTGTTGCCACATCCGCTCAGAGTGAATGTGCCGAGGCCGCACAAGGAGAGCAGTAGTAATAACGGAATTTGTCGGGTAGCAGCCGGAATGATCATGATTGTTACTCTGCTAAAAAGCCGCAAGTATACCGGGGCCGGGCTTATGCGCTCAATTAAATGGAGGGCAGAGTTCCTGACGTTTAAACATTGGCTTTCGCACAATTAACCGCGAAAATATGGTTGTGCTTAGTCAGCCAGTGTTTGCCTGGCTGCCGCAACGGCACCGAGGACGCGCTTGGGCGCGGTACCGCCAATATGAGAGCGGGCATTTACCGAACCTTCCAGGGTCAGGATGTCGTAGACATCGGCAGAGATTTTATCGCTGAATTGCTGTAATTCATCGAGGGAAAGTTCCGCCAGGTCCTTGTTTTGTCCAATGCCATAGGCAACGGCCCTGCCCACTACTTCGTGGGAGTCGCGAAAGGGAAGTCCGAGGTTGACCAGATAATCCGCCAGATCGGTAGCCGTAGCGTAGCCCCTTGCCGCAGCATTGGACATATTGTCAGCTTTAACCTCAATGGCGGGGATCATATCGGCGAAAGCCCGCAGGCAGTCGCGAACTGTGTCCACGGTGTCAAACAGGGGTTCCTTGTCTTCCTGATTGTCCTTGTTATAAGCCAGCGGCTGGGATTTCATCAGCGTCAGCAGACCAACGAGATGACCGTAAACTCGGCCGCTCTTGCCGCGCACCAGTTCCGGGACGTCGGGATTTTTCTTTTGCGGCATGATGGAGGAGCCGGTACAGAAGCGGTCCGGCAGATCGATAAAGTCAAATTGCGCGGAAGCCCACATAACGAGTTCTTCGGAGGCTCGTGACAGATGGGTCATTACCAGGCTCGCAAAGGCGCAAAATTCGATGGCGAAATCCCGGTCGCTGACCGAATCCAGCGAGTTGTTGGTGGGTTGATCAAAGTCGAGCAGACTTGCGGTCATTTTCCGGTCAATGGGAAAAGTTGTACCGGCCAGAGCGGCGGCGCCCAGGGGAGACTGGTTTAGGCGCTTACGACAATCCATCAGTCGCCCCTTGTCCCGTTCTAACATTTCGAACCAGGCCATCATATGGTGGCCGAAGGTAACAGGCTGGGCGGTTTGCAGGTGCGTAAAGCCGGGCATGATGGTCGCTGCTTCGCGCTCGGCCAAGGTAAGAAGGCCGCTTTGCAATCGCGATAACTCAGCGCTAATGCCATCGATTTCATCGCGTAGCCACAGACGAATGTCCGTGGCCACCTGATCGTTACGGGAGCGGCCGGTGTGGAGTTTCTTGCCCGCCTCGCCAATTTTTTCGGTCAGCGCCGCCTCGATGTTCATATGTACATCTTCCAAAGCGATGGACCACTCGAATTTGTCGGCTTCGATGTCGGCCTCTATTGCTGCGAGCCCGGATTTAATCTGCTCATGTTCGGCCTGAGAAAGCACGCCCACCGCTGACAGCATTTGAGCGTGGGCGAGCGAACCTTTGATGTCATGGGCGTATAAGCGTGAATCAAAACTTGCGGACGCTGTGAAGCGGCTAACAAATTCGTCAGGTGCTTCGCTAAATCTGCCACCCCACACCTTGCTCGGGGGTTGTTTTCCGCTCATCATCACCTCGTTGCTTGAGTACTGGTATCGTTTGAAGGCTTGGTAGAATGCTAGCTACTGGCGTTATTATAACGGAATCGCTTAGTGAAGAGACTCGAAGACCGGGCGCCTTGGAATTGATGGTGGACTGGAAAAAGCAGCTATTGACTGAAAAAAAGCCTCTGCAGACAGGGGAAGAAGGTAATTTCCTGCCCGATTTTTACCGCGGGCAGGGCCTGGGGGATTTGCTGTTATTTTCATTCGCCCTGACCGTGACAATATTACTTGCTAAGACAGGGCTTACAGGTTTTGACTGGACTCTGTTCAGCCTGGTGTTTTTGCTGGTGGTGGGTGTGGCACTCACTAGCGCTCTAGTGTTGTCCCTTTGTGAGCCGTTTCTTCGCAGCACTCATCAGATCAGAAGTGCGATTCTGGCGATTGTGATCGTCATGATAATTGTGGCAATGAGCGTCTTGCTCGCTCAGCAAGCGTTGGTATTTGCCATGTTAAAAGATCGAGTCGATCTGGGGGTCGCGCTTGATATGGTAGTTCTTGCGGTGATTCCCGTTGGCGTATCACTCCGTTATTTTTCCGTCAAACAGAAAATGTATGTTGAGAAAAATGCTGCCCGGGAGGCCGGTATTCAGGCCCATCAGGCAAGTATCAGGCCGCATTTTTTATACAATGCACTGAATGTTATCGCGAGTCTGATCGTCTCCGATCCCGAGAAAGCCGAGCGCGCGGTAGAAGATCTGTCGGAATTATTTCGTGACGTGATGACAGGTTCTCCATCCCTGATCCCCTTGCGAGAAGAACTGTCTCTGTGTCGTCGTTACATTGCCCTTGAGAAGTTAAGGTTGGGCGGGCGCCTGGAAATTGAATGGCAAATTGGAGATTACGGTGAAGATGTAAAGATCCCCAGTCTCACCCTGCAGCCGGTTCTGGAAAATGCTGTATACCACGGTATTCAGTTACTCCATGGGGGAGGTAAAATAGAAGTCAGAATCAGGCGAACCGGAGATTGGGTGCACATCGACGTGCAAAATCCGCGCAACCCCCGTTTGCAGCATAACAAAGGCCACAAAATGGCAATAAAAAACGTACGCTACCGTCTTCGGGCTCACTTTGGCCCTTCGGCCCGTGTCGGGTCAAAGGTGACGGGGAGCCACTATACAACTCATATCAGCTTCCCGGTGAAGGTCTACAAACTGTGAACATTTTAATTGTTGACGATGAACCGCTGGCCCGTGAGCGTCTGGCGCGAATGATCAAAATGCAGGGTGATATGAGAATTGTGGGTGAGGCGGGTGATGGGCAGGAAGCCATTCGTCTGGCGGAAAAATGCCAGCCTGATGTAGTCTTTATGGACGTGCGGATGCCAGGCATGGATGGCCTTGCGGCAGCTCATCATCTGGCGGAGCTGGATCCACCGCCAGCGGTGGTATTCTGCACGGCCTATGGTGATTATGCAGTGGACGCTTTTTCTTCCCACGCCACCGGTTATTTATTGAAGCCGGTCAAGCAGGCTGATCTCGAACAGGCGCTGAACCAATCACGCAGGGTAAATAAGGCGCAATTGGCCGAGTTGCAACAACACCCGGCTTTGACTGCAGGTGTACGAACCCATATCGCGGCGAAAAACCGCCGGGGAACGGATCTGATTGCCGTTAACGAAATCAGGCTATTTCAGGCGGATCACAAATATGTCACGGCCTACGGCATAAACGGTGTTGAAGCTTTGCTTGATGAAACCCTCAAGGACCTGGAGGAAGAATTTGATGGCCGCTTTGTCCGGGTACACCGCAACGCGCTGGTTTCCATGCGCCACATCGAAGGCCTCACTAAGGATGTCGAGGGGCAGACATTTATACGTTTGCAAGGGTTGGATATCACGCCCCAGGTCAGCCGTCGGCATTTGAGCGCGGTGCGTAAACTCATAGAACAGCTATAGCGGGCGGATTCTCAAACACTTTTTTCACTACCAATAAACGTAACAATCATCTTTCTTCAGTTTTAATGCGCGGTGGCCAGGAGGTTTTCCAACAGCCTGTCGGGCGAGTTGCTATTATCCCTGTTGAATTCATTTTGAAACCGAGAAGCTTGTAACGCGTACTCTCAATACCAATCATTGTGGGAAGCGTTGTTCTCAATTTGGATGCACCCCCATGAAGCAGTCCACCGGATCCAAGGTCCTGCGTATCGCCAGTCGAAACAGTCCCCTGGCGATGTGGCAAGCAAATTTTGTCAAGCACGCCCTTGAACTTGCCCACCCGCAACTTGAAGTCTCAATACTGGGATTTACTACGAAGGGTGACCGTCTGCTGGACAGATCGCTGGCAAAGGTGGGTGGCAAGGGACTGTTTGTTAAGGAGTTGGAGGCCGCTTTACTCGATGGTCATGCGGATATCGCTGTTCACTCCATGAAAGATGTGCCCATGGAGTTGCCAGAAGGTCTTGCGCTGCCGGTCGTGTGCTCGCGTGAGGATCCGCGTGATGCGTTGGTTAGCTCCGGTTTTGCCGATTTGGTGAGCTTGCCCGAGGGGGCGCGGGTGGGCACCTCCAGTCTGCGACGCCAATGTCAATTGCGCGCGCAATTCCCCCACCTGGATGTCATGGAGTTGCGCGGAAACGTCAACACGCGCCTGGCGAAGCTGGATCAGGGGCAATACGATGCGATAGTGCTGGCTACCGCGGGCCTTTTGAGGTTGGATATGGCAGCGCGAGTTCGTCAGAGAATTCCCGTGGACATCTTGCTCCCGGCGGCGGGACAAGGTGTGGTTGGGATTGAGTGTCGAACCGATGATCAGCGCTCACAGACGCTGATAGAAGTGCTTCACGACCCGGTGAGTGGTGCCGTGGTAGCGGCCGAACGAGCCGTTAACCGGCGTTTGCAGGGCGGTTGCCAGGTGCCGGTGGCCAGCTATGCTGAACTGGTCGGTGATGAGCTATATCTCCGCGCGCTGGTTGGCAGCGTTGACGGAAAAACACTGATTTTCGATGAGTTGCGCGGTCCGGCGAATGAAGCTGAAAGCCTGGGCGTACGGTTGGCGGAGCGCTTGTTGGCTGATGGCGCTGAAGCAGTGTTGGCGCGGTTTTTTCGTGCTCAAGGCGCCGGTGGCTCGTTCGCGGATTCCCATGAATGAGCTCGCGGGTCTGAATGTTCTGATATTTCGGGCACCGCGAACTGATGATCCGCTTTCCGCTGGTTTGATCGCCAGAGGTGCAAGCGTACATAGCCTACCGGTTCAAAAAATTATCGAATACTCTGAACCACGCTGTCTGGCGGATAACCTGGGCTCACAAAAACAAGGTGCGGGCGATTACCATAAGGCGATCTTTGTCAGCCGACGCGCTGCTTTACTTGCATTGTCCACATTTGGCAAAGCCCGCGAAGTTGTGAAGGCAACCAGTCAGTGTTTTGCCGTTGGGCCCACCACTGCTTCAGTTTTAAAAGATCAGGGTTTCGCCGTTGGGTATCCAGACAAAGGCTCGAACAGCGAAGGGTTGCTGGCGCTTGCGGAGCTCCAGCAAGTCGATGGCGAGCACATTATCATTTTTCGTGGGCGGGGCGGACGGGAGCTGCTGGGGCAAACCTTGCGTGAGCGAGGCGCACGAGTTGATTACTGCGAGCTGTACCAACGACAGCTCGATGTGAGTAATCGCCAGAAAATCATCGACCAGCTGCAGTCTGATACCCGCAGTGTGTTACTTGCCCACAGCGTTGAAATTCTACTGGGCATTCTCGCTTTGCTGGGATCCGAGCATAAGCATCTGGTACTTGATTCTCCCTTGGTGGTGCCGGGAGAGCGACTGGCGGAGCGTGGCCGCGCTTTGGGTTTTAAACAGTTGATTGTGGCCAATAGTGCACTGGCGGATGCCCTAGAGAGAGCATTGCTAGACTGGTACACTCAAGCCTGACTAAATCCTGCGGATATCGAAGCCCGCGCAGCGGGTTGGTTAAAGCCGCGTAGTATCTAACTGTCAGGAATACAGCGTGGACAATAAATCGGAAAATACGGAAGGCGTTGACAAGGCGGAGAACGAAGCGCCAACAACGCACACAGTCGTTGGCAAAGAAAACAGCGCCAGTGCCAGTAAAGATGCTGAGGTGCCCGATGGTACAACAGGGCAGGCGAATAAATCGGTTGGGCGGGGCTGGCGCTGGCTGACCATACTGCTATTGATTTTGATGCTGGTTGGGCTGGTACTGATCGGCGGGTACGGCTTTAAGTTCTATCAGCAGTATAAGCAGGCCGGTCAGGAAAACGCTCGGGCCGTGGCCCGAGTCGAAGCACTAGATGAACGCATCACGCTCGAGCGTGCGGAGCGCGTTCAGCGGGACAGTGAACTGAAGGCTGATATTGCCGTTGCCCGGCGGACGCTTGAAGCTCAGGCGGAAGCTATAGCCAGCCTGTCGGCGCTGGATCGAGAACAGTGGATGCTTGCCGAACTGGAATATCTGGTTCGCCTTGCCAGTCAGCGCTTGGTGACCGAGGACAGGCCCCAGGGTGCCCTGACTTTGCTTGCTGCCGCTGATGAATTGCTCAGGTCCATGGAGTCTGTCGATACGCTGGCGGTGCGTGAAGTGCTCGCTAAGGACATCAGTGCGCTCAAGCTGGTGCAATTGGTTGACCGCGAGGGGATTTATTCCCGGTTGGGTGCTTTGATTCCAGCCATGTTGGCGCTGCCGGCGGTGCCATCGACCGGCCTACTTGAACTTTCAGAAGCTGCCCAGTCCGATAAGCAATCTGAAGCGAACGCGTCCGCCAGCGCTCAGTCTGGTGAGCAGGCGAACATGGCCTGGCATGAGCGTCTCTGGAGCAACGCTAAAAAGACACTGTCGGGTTTTGTACGTAACCATTTTCATGTCCGCTACCGTGATATTCCGGTTCAACCTCTGATTTCCGCCGAGCAGGAACAATGGCTTCGACATGATCTTGCGATTAACTTGAGTAATGCTCAACAGGCCCTGTTGAGGGGCGAACAGGGCATTTATGATGCCAGTCTTGCGGTCGTGGCCGAGCACCTGGCTCAGTATTTTCAGGGTGCCGCGCGGACTTCGAGCCTGCTAGAGGAAGTCACTTTACTGCAGCGTGAGAACATCGTGCAGGTCCTTCCCGATATCTCGGCTTCTCGGGAAGCTCTAAAAAAGCTTAGTGCGAAAAGACCCCGGGGAGCGTTAACGGGAGGTCGGCCATGAAACGCCTGGTTTTTTTTCTGATTCTGCTGGCGTTGGTAGGTGGGCTGGTGTTTTGGCTGGTGCAAAATAACGATGGCAACGTCCTTATATCGACCAGGGACTACGTGGTGCAATTCAGTTTGTGGACTGCCCTGATTACGGTGGTCGTTGTACTCGTGGGGCTGCGCCTGATCTACGCTGCGCTAAGGGCGATATTGGCACCCGGTGTAAAAATGTTCACAGGCAGGAGTCAGCGACGTCAGCTGCGCTGGCAACAAAAATACAATAACGGCATGTTAGCGCTGGCGGAAGGGCGTTGGGATATCGCCCGTCGTGATCTGTTGCAGTCGGCTGACAAGCTCGATGTCAGTAGTGGCGTAATAGGCCAGATCGCCGCGGCTAATGCGGCAGCTGAAAGCGGTGACGTTGAAGCCGCGCTTGCCACCCTGAATAAACTTGAAGAGGAAGCCGGGGGAGAGGAACTTGCAATTGGCGTCACGCGTGCTCGTATTCTGATGGCTCGGGAGCGTTACGCCGAGGCACTGACCCGGCTTCTTCGCCTTCATGAACATTACAGTCACCATCCCTTGATCCTCGGTTCGCTGGGTAAGATCTATCGCGAGACCGGGGCGTGGGACAAGCTCGATAAACTGTTGCCTGACCTCGAACGCTGCAAGGTCATTGATAAAAGTGAAGCGCAAAATTTGAGCGCGTTGGTGCGTCGCTCCCAGATAGACGCCTTGCACGGGAGAGAACAAGCTGACGAAGAAAAATTAAACCAATTGGAGCAACTGTGGGATCGCACCGCTAAACCAATAAGAGCCCGGCAAGAAGTGTTGGGCGCCTATGTGCAGGCGCTGGCTGAATTCGGGGATGAGGCCAGTGCGGTGAACATCCTGCGTAAGGCCATTAACAAAAATTGGGATGATAATCTGGTGCTGCTATACGCGGATCTGAAAGCGATAGATCCAGTTAAGCAATTGACCATTGCCGAGGGTTGGCTGCGTACGCAAGCGGAGAATCCGAAATTATTACTGGCGCTGGGGCGCCTTTGTAAGCGCAACAAGCTGTGGGGAAAGGGTCGCGATTACCTGGAAGCTTCTTTGAATCTCGACAATAACCCTCAAACCTGTGCTGAGCTTGCGGAGGTTATGGCGCAATTGGGTGATGCCGAAAAATGTGGACAGCTTTTTCGCAAGGGCTTGTTAAGTAGTCTGGGCGTGACTGAAAGCATGGTTTAGGCAGGGGTGAAAGCCTCTCACCTCAACGTCTAGACTGAAAGTTCTGGGCCCTAGCTGGGCTTTGCGACCCGAGGGGGTTTTGGGCTGTTGGCGCTTCCCCACTGTGGGTTATCCCTGTCAGCGGGCACTTCCCAGCTAACTAAAGGTACTTTTGGGCGGAAGGTAACAGCGAAAGAGGCAGGAAAGGGATGGAAGCTCGAAGCTAAAAATCAAAGAAAAAGAAGGGGAGACAATGTCTCCCCTTCTTTTTTTCAATTAAGGCGCTTTTTTGATTCGGTGGGGCTTTATAGTGAAGGGCCAGCATCAATAATGCTTTGAGCCACTTCGAATTTGGTGAAGTTTTCAATAAACAGCCTGACCAGTTTTTCCGCCTGCTGATCGTAGGCTTTGGGGTCGTTCCAGGCTTTGCGCGGGTTCAGGTAACGGTCCTCAACGCCGGGCACGGCCAGGGGGATGTCCAGATTAAGCATGGGCAGTTTTTCGGTCTTGGCATCGGCCAGCGAGCCATTCTGGATAGCGGCGACAATGGCGCGGGTCACCGGGATAGGAAAACGGCTTCCTTCACCACCACCGCCCGAGCCGCCTGTCCAGCCGGTATTGACCAGGTAAACACGGCTGCCAAAGTCGCTGACACGTTTCATCAGCAGTTCGGCATAGACGTTTGCCGGTCGGGGCATAAAGGGCGCGCCGAAACAGGTAGAGAAAGTCGGGTTAATCCCAGCTTCGGCACCCAGTTCGGTGGAGCCGACCCGGGCTGTGTAGCCGCTAAGGAAATGATAGGCGGCGGCTTCCTTGGACAGGATGGATACAGGTGGCAATACGCCCGTCACATCGCAGGTCAAAAACAGGATGTTATTGGGTTCGCCGGCCCGATTGTTTTCCGAGCGCATTTCCACCAGTTCAAGGGGATAGCTGCAGCGGCCGTTTTCCGTGAGCGTGGTATCGCTGTAATCGGCCAGGCGGTTACCATCGAGTGCCACGTTTTCGATGATGGCACCGAAGCGGATGGCGTCCCAGATCACGGGTTCGTTCTTCCGGCTCAGATCGATGGTTTTGGCGTAGCAGCCACCTTCCAGGTTGAAGACAGCGCCCTTTGACCAGCCGTGTTCATCATCGCCAATGAGATAGCGATTTGGATCCGCGGATAGTGTGGTTTTCCCGGTGCCGGAAAGGCCAAAAAACAGGGCCACATCGCCATCCTCGCCAACATTGGCGGCGCAGTGCATGGGCATGACGTCCTTCTCGGGCAGGAGGAAGTTCTGTACCGAGAACATGCTTTTTTTCATCTCGCCCGCATATTTCATACCGGCCAGCAACACCTTGCGTTTGGCGAAATTAATAATGACCGCACCGTTGCTGTTGGTGCCATCGCGTTCGGGGTCACAGACGAAATTGGCCGCGTGCAGAATTTGCCATTGCTCCTTGCCGGCGGGATTGTACTTTTCGACCCGGATGAACATGTTGCGGGCAAACAGATTGTGCCAGGCGGTTTCAGTGGTGACTTTGGCGGGAATGTAGTGCTCGTTGTCCTGACCGATATGGAGATGGGATACGAATTGATCGCGTCCGGCCACGTGGCTTTTCACCCGTTCCCAGAGGGCCTCGAACTTTTCCGCGTCAAAAGGCCGATTGACCGGCCCCCAGTTGATGGCGTCGCTGGTGCTGGGCTCCTCGACGACGAAGCGGTCGCCGGGGGAGCGCCCGGTATGCGCGCCGGTTTCAGTGCGCAACGCGCCGGTGTTGGTGAGCACTCCTTCCCCCCGGATTAGGGCCTGCTCAATCAGCTCGGCTGAGCAGAGGTCCTGATAAATCGTGGCAGCGGAAGTTTCTTTCTGGGTCATCAACGTTTGTCCTGTGAGCTGTCCGGCGATCAGTGGCGGCCGATAGGTCAAGTGGGGTGGTGAAAAAAGGCCGCCAATTATGCCAGAAAATTTTTGCCCGGCGAAACCGCTTTGCGGTTTCGGCGTTTCCTTTGGTATGTTTGCTCGCCGGTTCAGTGCATGGTTGCGGTAGTGCTTTTGAAAGCGGATTCGATGTCCGCCCGGGTAAAGTGGTAATGGTGGTGACAGAACTGGCAGGTTACCTCTACAGGGTTGGTTTCCGCCAGCATGGCTTGCAACTCTTCTTTGCCAAAACTGGCGAGCGCTTCCAGGGTGCGGGCGCTTGAACATGTGCAGGAGAAGCTCATTTCGGCGGGTGTAAACAGGCGCAGGGACTGCTCATGGAAAAGCCGGTGCAGGATGGTGTTATGACTGAGTTCAAGTTGTTCCTGCGCACTCAGTGTGCTGGCCAGATGGCATAAATGCCGCCAGTGCTCCTCGCGTGCGTCGGTACTTTGTACGCCTTCGGGTAGAGCCTGTATCAGCAGGCCTGCGGCGCGCTGGCCGTTGGCGCTGAGCCAGATGCCGGTAGCCAGTTGTTCGGACTGACGAAAGTAGCTTTCCAAACACTGGCTAAGCGAGTCGCTTTCGATGGGGATGATGCCCTGATACCGCTCACCTCGCTCCGGGTTGATGGTTACCGCGAGGGTGGCATTGGCGCCAAGCAGGGTCTTGAGTCCTGGTGCCTCCTCCGCGTTGGCCTCGTCCAGCGAGGTCGCAAGCGGGTCTGGCCGGGTCTGGGCGATAGCGCGAATATTCTGATGGTGGCTGCATTCGGCCATTATCAGGCGCAAGGATCCCCGGCCAGAGGCCTGGAGGGAGATGCTGCCTTCAAATTTCAGGGTGCCACTGAGCAGGCAGGCACCGGCCAGAAATTCTCCTAGCAATCGGGCTATGGCGGGTGGGTAGTTCGCTTTGCTCAGTGTCGTCTGGTAGCTGCTTTCCAGGGAAAGAATTTCCCCGCGAATATCACTGTGCTCAAACAGGAAGCGTTGGCGTTGGTCTCGGTCGGGCGTGCTCATAAGTGATTTGGTGCTTTTCGGGGGTTAGACTTAGCCGAGGTCCTGATCCCGGAATTGCTGAATCTGGCGTCGCTCTTTTTTGTTGGGTTTGTGGTCACTGGGCTGAAGTCCGGCGCGCCCGGCCTTTCTCTGGGCGCTGAGGCGCTCTCTTTGCTCAATACTGTCGGCGGTTTCGGTGTATAGCAGGGTGGCTTCGCTGGCGCCTCGGCGCTGGTCGGATAACGCCTCGACCACTACGGTTTTTTCATCCCAGTCTTGGCGCAGTACGATGCTTTGACCAAGGGTGATGTCCTTGCTGGGTTTGACGCGCTGGCCATCCACATGGATCTTGCCGCCTTCAATGGCTTTCTTGGCCAGGCCCCGGGTTCTGTAAAACCGGGCCGCCCAAAGCCATTTATCGATGCGAACTTTATCCATGGCTATGTTTGTTCTTCGTTGGCAGTAGGTCGCCAAAGCAGTCCAGCGCAGGAAAACTCAGATCCATCCTCGGCTCTCTACGGCTGTCCGGTTGACGAATGCACAGGAGATATTGAATACCGTGGGCCGCCGCTGATTCCAGCATGGTTTCAGTGTCATCGATAAAGAGTGTGCGCGATGGTTCGAAGTCGACTTGCTGCGCCAGTTTAGTCCAGAAGCTGATGTCTTCCTTGGGTACGCCGAAATCGTGGGACGAGAAAACGTGATCGAGGTGTTGGTCAATGCCGGTTTCCTCAAGTTTGATTTCCAGGCTGTGGCGGTGCGCGTTGGTGATCAGTACCCGCTGAATGGATCGCACCCCAAGATAGCCGAGAAAATCGATGGCACGGGGGCGTATGGCGATCAGGTGGCGCAGTTCCTGTTTCAGGGCGGGAATATCCATGGTCAGTTGTTCGGACCAGTAGTCCGTGCAATACCATTCGATGGAGTGGCGTTTGGCGTCGAAGCGCTGGTACAACTCTTCCAGTGCCGCCTGCGGTTCAATCTGGTGATGTTCAGCGTAACGCGCCGGTAAAAAATGCTGCCAGAACTGGTTGTCGAAATGCAGATCCAGAAGGGTGCCATCCATATCCAGGAGGACGGTATCAATGGCTTTCCAGTCGATCATCACGGATAATGTTTCGATTCCAGGCACGAGTCCCAGTATGCCCGTTAAGCCCGATGTTTTGAAGCGCCAGAGCGTTGCGCGGACCCGCCTTTTCCAGGTGGAAGAGTTGGAGTTGCGCTTTGCCAATGGCGTAGAGCGCACCTACGAGCGGCTAGCTTCATCGGGCTATGGGGCCGTGGCGGTGGTGCCGGTAACACCGGAAGGATCAGTGATCCTTGTGCAGGAATATGGCGCCGGTATTAACGATTATCAATGGGGGGTGCCCAAAGGCGCGATTGATCCTGGTGAAAGCAACCTGGAGGCCGCCAACCGGGAGCTTCAGGAGGAAGTCGGCTATGGCGCCCGAGGTCTTGAGTATCTGAAAACCATTCACATCAGTCCGTCCTACATGGCGCGATCCATTGATGTGATTTATGCCGAGGATCTCTATGAATCATCCCTTGAGGGGGATGAACCTGAGCCTCTGCTCAAGATGGAATGGCCACTGAGTAAGTTGTCGGATCTGCTGGCCCGTGGGGATGTGGTCGATGGCATTTCCATCGCCGCCCTGTTTCTGATTCGGGATTATCTGTTAACTAAACAAGCGCCTGGGTGAGTGCGGGCGAATAGAGCGTAAGACTGGAACTGGAGTATGCGAAGTAGTGGAATATGATCTTGATCCAAAGTTACTGGAAAGGGTGATTGCCCTGGCCATTGATGCCGGTGAGGCAATATTGCGCATTTATGATGGCGGCGATTTTGATGTTGAGAAAAAGCAGGACGATTCACCACTGACGGCCGCGGATCTGGCGGCGCACAAAGTGCTGGAAGCTGGCCTGGAGCCGATGTTATCGGGCGTACCCCTGCTATCTGAGGAGTCGGTGGTGCCAGATTTTGCCACTCGTCAATCCTGGCAACGGTACTGGATTATTGATCCCTTGGACGGTACCAAGGAATTTATCAATCGCAACGGTGAATTCACGGTAAATATCGCCTTGATTGATGGGGGGGTGCCGGTGCTGGGTGTGGTACATGTGCCCGTGACCGGTATTACCTACGCCGGTGTTCGCCAACAGGGTGCTTTCAAACTGGACGGCAGGGGTGAAAAAACAGCCATTCGTAGTCGTTCCATGGAGGGTCGAGGACAGGTCGATAAACCGGTGGAGGTAGTGGCCAGTCGGCGTCACGGCGCGGGTGCCGTCGATACTTTGCTGGCAGGTCTGAGTGATAGTCTGGGTAGTGTTGAAACCTGCAATATGGGCAGTTCTTTAAAGCTGTGCCTGGTGGCCGAGGGCGAGGCGGATATCTACCCCAGGCTGGCGCCGACCATGGAATGGGATACCGCCGCTGCCCAGGCCGTGGTGGAGGCTGCTGGAGGCCTGGTGCTGGATACCCAATTTGAAGTTGTTCGCTACAATACCAAGGATGATTTGCTCAACCCTTTCTTCTACGTAGTCGGTGATCCGGACTTCGCCTGGCGGGACTTAATTGGCAGAATGTAGCAGAAGCAGCGCGTCGCTGGATGGCAATTGGTCGATAGTCATGCCTAGAAAATATCTTCGGGAAGTGGCGTACCTTGGCCGCTGGAATAGCCTCCCGAACTTGGTATGGGAGCGCTAATACCAAAAGGGGGAGTGTTATCTTCCCTGAATAATTCGAAAATGGCGTGTTGGTCATGGGCGCTGCTTCTCAATCCGGTTCTGGGATTGATTTTGACCGACACCAAACCTTCCGGTTGCGGAAGGAATTTCTCTTTCTTCCCCTGGAGAGCTTGGCCCATGAAGTCGATCCATATGGGCAGGGCGGCAGAGCCGCCAAAGGGCACGGGAGTGAGAGCC
>OBIY01000505.1_pt1 | contig 15035 bp, 13 predicted proteins | sample 1519841 | NCBI WGS metagenome assembly OBIY01 (sample SAMN03019774, study PRJEB22545) | beach sand metagenome | biome: beach; feature: sea beach; material: beach sand | place: USA: Municipal Pensacola Beach, FL | collected 2010-07-30 | depth 30-40 cm m
TCCCTACACGACGCTCTTCCGATCTGTAGAAACAGCGCGCGCCGAGCTGAAGAAAGCGGAACTGGATCTGGTGCGCGCAGAGCAATTAAAAACCCGGGGGTTTGCTGAAAAACAGCGCTACGATCACGCAGTCACCGATGTCGCCAGCGGCAAGGCTGAGCTAAGCCGAACACGGGCAAACCTGGTTGCGGTAAGCGCTCAGCAGGGAGTATTTAAAGCCGAGGCCGAGGAAATCAGGGCGCAGCTAGCGGAAGCCGAAGCCAACAAGAAACAGGCTGATATTGCTTTGTACCTGTCCGATATTCGCGCACCCCGTGACGGCGTGGTTGGTAACAAACATGTGGAGCCCGGCGAATACATCCACGTAGGCGCTCGCAAAATGGCGATCGTGTCGCTGGATGATGTCTGGGTCAGCGCCAATTTCAAGGAAACCCAGCTGACCAGTATGCGCGAAGGACAAAAGGCCCGGGTTGAAATCGACGCCTTTCCCGACAACCCGGTCGATGGCGTCGTAGAAAGCCTGTCACCGGCCAGTGGAGCGGAATTCAGTCTGCTGCCAGCGGATAACGCCACTGGCAACTTCACCAAAATCGTCCAGCGGATACCGGTAAAAATCATTCTTGATAAGGACAACCCTGTTGTTGGCCGGCTGCGGCCCGGCATGTCGGTGGTCGCGCGCGTGGATACCCGCGATGGGGAACAAAAAGAGCAATCACTGGCCTCAAACTAATGTTGCCGCGTAGGAACGAATTCATGTATCGCACGGCAATCCACCTGTGAGCGGCGCGGCAACCGCGGACGATCCGGAAGCGCTCGCGCCGTCGAGTCCCGCCAGCGACCAGGTTTCCGCGGCCACCTGGATGACGGTGTTCGGCGGTGTCCTGGGCGCCTTTATCGCTGTTCTCAATATCCACATTACCAACGCCTCCCTGAAGGATATTCAGGGAGCCCTGTCCGCAACGCTTGAGGAAGGTTCATTTATCTCCACTGCCTATTTAACGGCAGAGGTGGTGGTGATCCCGATTACCGGCTGGTTGACCATGGTGTTCGGCCTGCGTCGTTATATCCTCTGGAATACGGCCCTGTTTATCGGCGCCACCCTACTCTGCGCCATGGCCTGGAACCTGGAATCCATGCTGGTATTTCGCACCCTCGCCGGACTCACCGGGGGCACGCTAATTCCCCTGTCCTTCGCCATCATCCTGACCCTGCTGCCCGCCAATAAACAGGCGGTCGGCATGGGGCTGTTTTCACTGACCGCCACCCAGGCGCCCACCATCGGCCCAACCCTGGGCGGTTATCTCACCGAGGCATTTAGCTGGCAGGCGATTTTTTACCTGCAGATTATTCCCACCTCGCTGATGTTTTTTCTGCTCTGGCAGGGCCTGAAAAAAAGCTCCACCAACCTGTCCTTGCTAAAAAATGGCGACTGGTTTGGCATCGCGGCCATGGCTGTCGGTCTCGGCGCCATGATTATTGTGCTGGAAGAAGGCAACCGAAAAGACTGGCTGGAATCGGACTTTATCCTGCGCGGCACCATAATTGCTGTTGTGTGCCTGATGATTTTTGTCGCCATCGAGCTAAAAAGGGCCCAACCCTTTATCAACCTGCGCCTGCTGACACGGCGCAACTTTTTCCTTTCCAACGTTGTTGGCACGGTACTTGGCTTGGGTCTGTATGGCTCGGTATTTATCCTACCCATGTATCTGGCCCAGGTGCACGATTACAACGCCATGCAAATTGGCCTGGTTATGATGTGGGTGGGCTTGCCCCAGCTCATTGTCGTGCCCATCGTATTAAAACTGATGAAAATTATCGACCTTCGGATATTACTGGCTATCGGTGCCTTTATCTTTGGCCTCAGCTGTCTGCTCAACACCCATATGACAGCGGATTACGCCCGCGACAATCTGATCTGGCCCAACGTTATCCGGGGTCTGGGTATGCCTTTTATTATGGTGCCCCTCAACGTCATCGCCACGGCGGAAATCGAACAGGAACAGGTGGGCTCGGCCTCCGGCTTGTTTAACGTGCTGCGCAACCTGGGTGGCGCTGTAGGCATTGCCGCGCTGGCCAACTTTTTGTCGAATCGCCAGCAGTACCACTCCAACCATATTCTGGAATCGGTATCCACCTACAACCCGTTCACCATGGAACGACTCCAGGGTTTCAGGGATTATTTTACCGGCCTCGGCTCAGACCCGGTGCTGGCCCAGGAGCAGGCACTGCGCGCGGTTGACGCCATCGCCCGCCGGGAAAGCTATATTATGGCTTTCAATGATTGTTTTTATGTGATGGGCGCGGCCTTTATGATCAGTCTGGGCTTTGTCGCCTTTATGAAAAAACTACCGACTGCTTCCAACTGAACCGACGCGGCGATCGATAATTATTCGGAGAAAAAATGGCTATTCACGATGCGGGAAAAGCTGACGAGCTGGCAATCGGGGAGCGTAAGCTGCTCAAGCTAAACGGTGAGAAAATCTTGTTGTTTCGCCTGGAAAGCGGCTATCACGCCGTCCAGGCCAACTGCACCCACCTGATGATGCCCCTGAAAAAAGGCAAATTACTGGATGGCAAAACCCTGCAATGCCCCATCCATCGCGCCGAATTTGATGTCGCCAGCGGCGAGGTCATCAAGTGGGCTAATTTTCCACCCGGCATTCAGGCGCTGAATATCGTCCGCAAGGAAAAATGTCTGAAAACCTACGCTGTAAGCGTGGAAGACGGACAGCTAAGCGTCGAGGTGTGAAAGCGGATTTATACACAGCTCCGTAATCTCACCGACACAGACTGTCGATGAGAAGTAAAAGACACGCCCCCCCATGAGCGAGGCCGCCGAAGCCCCGGCAGAAAATGATACCGCCAAACCCTCCGGGGCCGAGGAAGCACCGGTATCCCTCAAAACCTGGTTTACGGTCTGGGGCAGCGTCATCGGCGCGTTTATCGCCGTTCTCAATATCATGATCACCAACTCCTCCCTGAAAGACATTCAGGGAGCGCTGTCCGCGACACTCCACGAAGGCTCGTTTATCTCCACCGCTTACCTCACCGCCGAGGTCGTGGTGATTCCCCTAACCGCCTGGTTCGTTCAAATCTGGGGCCTGCGGCGTTTTGTGCTCGCCGCCTCAGGAGTATTTATTGTCGCCACCCTCGCCTGCGCCCTGGCCTGGAATCTGGAGTCGATGCTGGTGTTTCGCACCATCGCGGGCTTTGCCGGCGGCACCTTCATCCCCCTCTCCTTCACCTGCATCCTCACCCTGCTGCCAACCAGCAAACAGCCCCTGGGCATCGCCATGTTCTCGCTGACCGCCACCCAGGCGCCCAGCATCGGGCCAACACTGGGCGGCTACCTGACGGAAAATATGGGCTGGCAGTCCATTTTTTACATGCAGATTATTCCCACCACGCTGATGTTCGCCATTCTCTGGTGGGGGCTGGAGAAGTCTAAGGGCAATCGCAACCTGCTCAAGACCGGCGACTGGCCCGGCATCATCATGCTCTCCGTCGCCCTGGGCGCAATGATTATTATCCTCGAGGAAGGCAACCGCCTCGACTGGTTTGAGTCCGATGCCATCGTCAGGGGCTCGATGCTGGCCGGTGGCTGCTTTTTAATTTTTCTCTATCGCCAACTCTGGGGCACCAATCCGTTTATCAATGTCAGATTATTCAAACGCTGGAATTTCGCCCTGGCCAATTTTGTCGGCGTGATACTCGGCCTTGGTTTATACGGCACGATATTTATCACCCCCCTCTACCTGGCCCAGGTCCAGGACTACAACGCCTGGCAGACCGGCCTGACCATGATGTGGTTTGGCTTTCCCCAGCTGATTATGGTGCCGCTACTGGTAAAACTGATGAAGACCACCGACCCACGCCACCTGGTGGCCATCGGTTGCGTGATTTTCGCCTGGAGCTGCCTGATAAATATCAACATGACGGCGGATGACGCCTACGACCAGCTGTTGTTCGCCAATTTTATTCGGGGTTTCGGTCAGCCCTTTATCTCCATACCCCTGGCGGTCATCGCAACGGTGGGTATTGAACAGGAACAGGCCGGCTCGGCCTCCGGCTTATACAACCTTACCCGCAATCTGGGCGGCGCCGTCGGTATCGCCTTTCTAGCGACCTTTCTTTCCATTCGCGAGCAATATCACTCCAGCCATATCGTCGAGAATATCTCGCTCTATAACCCCTTCGTAGTGGAACGCCTGGAGGGCTTGCAGGGCTTTTTCACCAGCCGTGGCTCGGACGCCACCCTGGCCCAGGAACAGGCGCTACGAGCAGTTGACGCCCTGGCCCGGCGGGAAGCCTATGTGATGGCTTACAACGATGCCTTTTATTTTGTCGGCGCCGCTTTTATGGTCGGCGCCGTGCTGACCTATATGATCAAAAAGCAAGCACCGCCTTCCGCTGGCGCCTGAGAGCCCGAACACTTCAAGTACACATCACCTCATTGGCGTGCATGGTGTCCAGATATTCTTTCACCTGCACCAGTTGGCCATCGCGCAACACAAACAGAAAGTGGTATTCGTTACGATAGGACTTTCCGTTCACATGTTCAGCACTCGACAAAGCCTCCACCGCCACCCGATCCCCTTCCGCTGTCATGGCTACCGGCTCGATGACAATCGGGCCGGCCATCATGTCCCCAACGCCGTCCAGCAGGGCTTTGAATTCGGCCTTGGTTTTGGTACCGGATAGGGGAAAATTACCGGCCACCCACCAGGTGCCGTCCTCGGCCATCATCTCCAGCGCCGCGGCAAAATCCCCGGCGGAAAACTTTTTCAGAAAATCGCTGACTATTTGTTTATTTTTTTCGGCGCTCATAATTTCCTCTCAAAGGTTAAAAAAGTCGTCCTAATTATTATCTATGGAGCCTATATCTATCAAAATTGTAGTCTATGACTGCCCACGACAGGTAAGAGTCCAGGAAAGCGGTATTTTCATTACTGTTCAGGATCTGAGCAAGGACCAGGCCAGGTCGTAAAACGCCACCACATCCCTGGCCAGAGCAAGGCTTTCTTCATTAACTTCCCGACCCGTAAGCCGCGCCATTAACTCCGGAGCTTCCCAGAAGCGCGTCAGCCATAGGGCTTCAATCAAGGCTGAACCCGCTCCCGCATACTCCCAGTCCAGCACTATCAGCTGGCCAGCGTCAGTTTCAATAACATTAGTCGGCGTCAGGTCGTGGTGACATAACACTGCCACCCCAGCACCCTCCTCCATGTTCTGTTGAAAAGCAGGAAGGCGCTCCTCGATGCCCTTATAAAGTCGATGAGCCGCCATGGGAAAGGGTTTGTTGCTTTCCAGCAATTGCTGCCAGTAGTCCTGCAGGCAGCCCTGGTAATCAAAGAGCGGAATGCCCTTGCCATGCTCCTGAATATGCTGGATTAAGCTCACCAGGCGCTCCAGTTTTTCCGGCTCTGACATGTCTCCCGCTTGCCAGTGATAACCTTCAATATACTGAGTCACCAAGATCTGACGCGCGGGATTACAGTAAAAAACCACCGGCGCAAAAGGCCGCCCCTGAATGTTTTCCAGTATTTTTTGTTCTCGAAACCGGTCGATACCCGCTAAAACCTGATTGGTGTTCACTCGCATTACCAAACGCAGGCCCGCCCCTTTCAGCAGGTAGAGCTCGTTGGTCAAACCGCCACTCAGGCGTCGAATAATGGTAGGCGGCTCACCCAATGGCAACTGCCACTCCGGCCAGGTATCAAAGGCCGTTTTACTTGCTTCTGACATCGCCACATTGCTCTCCTTCACCCTGCACCAGACCGGTTTGACCCGTCATCCGCCTACGCCAGCCAAAATACCCGAATATGGCGATAAGTACATAGGCCAGAAACAGAATCGTGGTCAGGTAAAGACCCCGGTCAAGATACAACACGATGGCGACACTATCGATAAACACCCAGTAGAGCCAGTTTTCCAGTACCTTGCGCGCCACCATCCAGGTGGTTACCACACTGCCCCAGGTCACCAGGGAGTCAAGATAAAGCAGGGACGCCTCACTCTGACTGGCGAGCAGGAAACCTGAAACACTCGTCAGCACCGAAACAAGGAGCATAGCTAACAGGTGGCGAGGCCAGGGCCAGGAGTGAATCAGCGCCTCGCTATTTGCCGATTCGTGACCACCCCTACGCCAGTGATACCAGCCGTACACAGCCATGGCCATATAGTAAATATGAAGGCCGGATTGCATCGGCAGGCTAACCTGCCAAAACAGCACCGTGTAAATCGCCGTGCTGATAAATGCACACAGCCATCCAAGGGGGTTCTCCCGCATTATCAGGAGTAAATAGGCAATCGCCAGCACTACCGCAAGTAGCTCCCAGGGCGAGCTATTGAGAAATTCCCGATAAGCGCCAGACCATAGTTCGGACATAATTTACTCGCTTCCGACCAAGCACGGTTTAGCGGAAACGGTAACGGGCATTGATGCCAAAAACCCGTGGCTCACCATACTGGATATAGGTTTCGTTAACGTAGAATTTGCGGGGATCATTGCCAAAATAAAACCCACGGGTAGCGTAATCTTCATCGGTGAGATTGCGCCCCCAGATTCGGAAATCCCAGGGTCCCATGACATAGCCCAGACTTGCATTAAGTAATTCGTAGCTGCCCGAACGTTGGTCGTGGCTGTCTGAGAAGTAAAAGGAATCCTTACCCTCCACTTCCACGCGCAGATCCAGCCCGCGCCCCAGATCAATGCGAGCGCCAATATTGAACTGGTATTCAGGGGCATGGGCCTGCTCACGCCCACTTTTGTCGACCAAATCCCCACCCACGTTGACGGTGAAATTATCAACCTCGGTATCCAGCCAGCCCACATTGGCGAACAGCTGCCAGTTTTCCGTCAGCTGCCACAGGGATTCCACTTCCACCCCAAAATTGTCACCGCTGGCGGCATTGTCGAGATAACCGACAAAAACCGGTCCTTCGTTGTACCAGCCCTTGAGCTGAATATCGTCCCGGTCCATGTAAAAGGCAGCAATGCGCAGTTGCAAGCTATCTTCGAGATAATAGCCTTTCAAGCCCAACTCATAATTGAGCAGGGTTTCAGTATCGAACTCCAGGCGCGATTCGAGAAAATCCAGCACGGAAGGCGCAAGGCCCCCACTCTGCGCCTTACCCAGCGCCTCACCATTGACGCCACCGGCCTTGTAACCCCGAGAAACCAGGGCATAAAGCAAGTTCCCGTTATCAAGGCGATACTCGAGACTCAGCTGTCCACCCCACAGGTCTTCTTCCGGTTCCGCGCTGATACCACGGCTGTCCCGGTAATCGGATTCAAAGCGCTCATAGCGCCCTCCCAGGCTGACACGTAACCGCTCGCTCAGCGGGTGGCTCAATTCACCATAGATCGCGAGGTTTTCGCTTTCGTAATCGCTATCGAACTCAGCATCAGCCCAGAGAGAAAAATCAAAAAACTGACGCAGCAGGTTTTCGTCCTTCTGGTCATGGTACAGGCCCACTAGCCAATCGGTTTGACCGAAGATACGCCCGGCTTCGGTTGAGGACAGACGTAGCTCCAGGCGCCTGGATTCCCGCTCCCGTAAGTAGGTATCGGTGGAGGAATACTCCCAGCCGTCGCAGGGTGTTCCCGTGCAAAGCCCAACGAAGCTCCAGTCTTCGTCATAGCCATAATCAAGCTGGGAATCCGACCAGGTGACCGATGTCCAGACATCAAACCATTCACTGGCTGACCAGTTAGCACTAAGGGCTAACGCAGTGGTCTCCTGCCGATCTTGCCCCGGCTCATCGGACAGGGTATTGCGGGTGTTATCGAGGGAAAAGGCGTCGTAACCATTTTCCACGTCGACATAAAAACCCGTAGCATCAATGGTCAAGCTGTCGCTCACGCGCCAGTTAAGTTTACCCCGTCCGCTAAACTCATCACGATCGTTGGTGTTATCCCGGCCGAGAAAATCATTGTCGATAAAACCATCGGTTTTTTGCTGCTGAAGCGCAAGCCGTCCCGAAACGTTTCCAGCCAGGGGGCCGCTGACCACACCGCCCAGATGCCAGCTATCGTAATTACCATAACCCGAATCCAGCACCGCCTCGAAGGTATCCGTGGGTTCATTACCGCGAATATTGACCATGCCGGCCAGGGCATTGGCGCCAAAGCGGGTGCCCTGGGGGCCGCGCAATACTTCCACCTGGCGCACATCAAACAGGGTACCCGCATTACCCATACCACTGAGGTCGATCCCGTCGACCACCATCCCCACTGAAGGATTTACCGGGTCGACAAACTGACTGCGTTCGCCAATGCCCCTGATCTGAATATAGCGTCCCCGGGAGGCCCCCGCGGCAAAGTTCACATTGGGAGCCGCGTTTAAAATTTCGTCGAGGTGCGTCGCGCTGCGCGCTTTAACCGTGCTTTCGTCAACGACAGTGGTCGCGCCCGACAGATCGAGCAATCCGGTTTCCCGAAAAGTTGCGGTAACAACTACTTCATGAAGTGCCGAGCGCTCCGGAACTGGGCCGAGGTTCCCATCGGCATTCGCCAGCGGCGCCAAAAGCCCGATAACCAGGCCAAATTTAGATGAGGTGTTCATGGAGTCTCCTTAAAAATACGTCTGGGAGACCCGGAAGAGTTGCGTAAAGAAGTTGGGAAAGACTCGCGATTCCTATTCCTACGCCGGCACTACCCGGATCAGGTTCAAGGGTTTACCAATTGACGGTATCTCAGGCCGAAGCCACCCCTTAGGAATTCGCCCTATGGGGCGAATGGACGCCATTTTATAGTCAATCCCAGAATAAACAAGCGCTCCGATGTATTGAGAAAGCAACATTACGTGAAAGCATTAGCTGCATAAAATATAATCATTACAGGGCAATATGTAGTTAACCATAACTCATCGGTATAATTGCCCGCCTATTTAAAACCCCACTTTGGACGCGTACAGGGCCCAGTCAATGACCTACAGCAAAATCCCAGCCGGCAGTGAGTTACCACACGATATCAACGTCGTTATTGAGATCCCCGCGAACCACGACCCCATCAAGTATGAGATTGAGAAAGACTCCGATGCCCTGTTTGTGGACCGCTTCGTCCACACGCCAATGTTCTACCCAGCCAACTATGGCTATATTCCCTGCACACTGTCGGAAGATGGTGATGCACTCGATGTACTGGTGGTATCCCCGTATCCGGTAATGCCCGGTTCGGTCATTCGCAGCCGCCCGGTGGGCGTCCTGAACATGACCGATGAAGCTGGCCCGGACGCCAAGCTAATCGCCGTGCCCCACGGCAAGCTGACAAACCAGTACGATCACGTCCAGGAAATCAGCGACCTGCCGGAACTATTGAAAAAACAGACCGAACACTACTTCGAAAACTACAAGGATCTCGAAGAAGGCAAGTGGGTCACTATCGACGGCTGGGGCAGCGCCGAAGAAGCCCGCCGCGAAATCCTGGCTTCCGTGGCCCGTTATAACGACCTGAGCGATACCGCGGCCTAAATAAAAGACAGACACTCGCGCACTTCTTTAAGGCGGCGGTCTGTCTCGCCCTGGCCGGGGAATTAAACCGCCAGGGCCAGAACCCGGCTAATATGAGCCAGGGGCAAGCCCGACTCCTCCTGCATACGATTAAACACAGCCTGCACCTTGGCCAGATCACGCTTGGTATTGGGATTAATACTGTCAACCAGTTTATGATTGACCAGGGCGGCAATCACGTCGCCAGTCAGAATAAACGTATCCTTACCAACTAGCCGTAGACTCATCGGCCCGCTATTACCACCCAGACGGCTCCCCTGTTGTTTGAGCTGCAACCACAGACCGGTAATATCATTCCCCGGCCAGGCGGCCACAAAAGCCCCGTAGCTGCCATGCTCCTGCTGCATATCGCAAATAAACAAAGCATTGTCGCGCACTGATTTAATCTTTCCCGCGTGGCGAACGATGCGTTTGTCCTGCACCAGCTCGGCCAGTTTGTCATCGGAAAAATGGGCCACACCCAGGGGATTAAAGCCACCAAATACGGTTTCAAAGTCCGGCCACTTTTTATCGATCACCTTCCAGGAAAAACCGGCGCGAAAAACACAACGCGCCATCTCGGAGAGGTAACGGTCATCACCAATCTTTTTTAATTCCGCCGGACTTTTTACCGCTGGCAACCACTCGCGAAGGGCCTCTGGGCCGCCTTTTTTATCGGTAGCCCTATTTAACAGGGAAACAAAGGAAATCATTGCACGCTTGCTAATGTAATTTTTAGCCTTATTTTAGCCAGGCTTGGGTTTAACCACGCCCCAGGTAGGGCTGGGACACTGGCAGAATCACCGATTCGAAGAGGTTTACATTATCCGGCAGAGAGGCAATTGTAATCACCACCTCGGCCAGGTCCTCCACGCTTATCACTCCCTCCTGCTCGGGCACCTGGGGACTGGCCTCCCAGATATCGGTCATCACATTGCCTGGATGCACCGCGCACACGGCGATATTAAAAGGCCTCAGCTCCACGGCCAAAGCCTTGGTCAAACCCGTCACCGCAAATTTCGAGGTGGTATAGGGGGTGCTTTTCACTCTTGGCATTTGGCCGGAGATACTGCCGATATTAATGATGCGCCCGCTTTTTCGCGGCTTCATAATACGCGCCGCACTCCGACAGCAAAGAAACATACCCGTGACATTCACTCCCTGGACCTGCTGCCAATCGGCCAGGCTCAATTCGTCTATGCGACCGGAGACAGCCATGCCTGCATTATTGACCAGAATATCCAGGCGACCGTAGGCTTGCTCCACCTGGGTAAACAGCTGTTCAACTGCATCTTCATCCAGCACATCCGTGACCACGGCCAGGGCCTCGCCACCCGAGGCGGTAATCTCACTGGCCACCGCCGCAAGCTTTGCGCCATCCCTGGCCGCCAGCACGACACTGACGCCCTGATTCGCCAGGGCCAGCGCGATACCCTTACCGATGCCCTTACTGGCGCCGGTGACAATGGCAACCTTGTCCTGTAGTGATTCCATCAATTCAAGCCAACTTGGTTTAAAAAAAATAATTTACCGGGAGCATGGCCAAACGAATACTGGGCTAACTTTTGGCCGTGAGCATAGCAAGCACAAATTGATACCATATGAAGAAAAGCGTCCTTACGACGCCTATAGATTTTCAGTCCTCAGGTATTGAGACGATTTGTGATCAACTCATCAACCACCGCCGGGTCCGCCAGCGTAGAAGTATCACCCAGATTTTCCAGCTCATTGGCTGCCACCTTGCGCAGAATGCGGCGCATGATTTTGCCAGAGCGGGTCTTTGGCAGCCCAGGCGCCCACTGAATCAAATCCGGCTTGGCGATGGCGCCAATTTCCTGCACACACTGGTCGACAAGTTCCTTGCGCAGTGCTTCGGAAGGTTCAGCCCCAGCCATCAAGGTCACATAGGCATAGATGCCCTCCCCCTTGATCTCATGGGGATAACCCACTACCGCCGCCTCTGCAACCTTGTCATGCAGCACCAAAGCGCTCTCGACTTCCGCAGTCCCCATCCGGTGGCCAGATACATTCAACACATCGTCCACCCGCCCGGTGATCCAGTAATAGCCATCCTCATCGCGACGCGCGCCATCGCCGGCAAAATAGTAACCGGGATAAGTCGAGAAATAGGTTTCAATCAGACGCTTGTGGTCACCATAGACGGTGCGCAACTGCCCCGGCCAGGACGCTTTGATTACCAGGTTGCCTTCACCCGGACCTTCTATTTCATTACCCTCTCCATCGAGCAGAGCGGGCTGCACACCAAAGAACGGGACCGTCGCCGACCCAGGCTTGAGGTCGACGGCGCCAGGCAATGGAGTCAGCATCTGACCACCAGTTTCGGTCTGCCACCAGGTATCGACAATGGGACAGCGGGACTTGCCCACGACTCGGTAATACCACTCCCAGGCCTCCGGGTTGATGGGCTCGCCCACCGTGCCCAAAACTTTGAGTGATTCCCGAGACGTCGACTCCACATACTCATCACCGGCACCCATCAGCGCCCTTAATGCGGTCGGCGCGGTATAGAACTGGTTGACCTGATGCTTGTCGACCACCTGCCAAAAACGGGAGGCATCCGGGTAAGTGGGAACGCCTTCAAACATTAGAGTGACAGCACCGTTGCACAATGGGCCGTACACAATGTAAGTGTGGCCAGTCACCCAGCCTACATCTGCGGTACACCAGTAGATATCGCCATCGTGATAATCAAAGACGTACTTGTGCGTCATCGCCGCCTGCAACAGATAACCGCCCGTGCTGTGCAAAATACCCTTGGGTTTACCGGTGGAACCGGAGGTATAAAGGATAAAAAGCGGGTCTTCCGCATCCATGGACTCCGGCTCGCAATCACTACCCACTTGGCTGGTGATTTCGTGATACCAAACGTCGCGCCCCTCCTGCCACGCAATATCGCTGCCAGTTCGCTTTACCACCAGGCAGGTATGAACATTGGGACACTGAGCCAGAGCCTTATCGGCATTACTCTTGAGCGGCACGGTGCGTCCACCACGGAGTCCTTCATCTGCGGTGATCAACGTCTGGCAATCGGCATTTAAAATCCTGTCCTTGAGAGCATCCGGCGAAAAGCCGCCAAAAACCACGGAGTGCACGGCGCCAATACGGGCGCAGGCGAGCATGGCGTACGCGGCTTCCGGGACCATGGGCATGTAAATGCAGACTCTGTCACCTTTTTTGACGCCGCGACTGCGCAAGGCATTGGCGAGCCTGCACACCTGCTCATGGAGCTCCCTATAGGTGATTTTTTTATCAACCGTCGGCTCGTCGCCTTCCCAAATAATGGCCGTTTGATCGCCCCGCGTTTCCAGGTGACGGTCAATACAATTAACTGTGACATTCAGTCGACCGCCAGCAAACCAGTGAGCCTCGCCCTGATTGAAGTCATAACGACACACTTCGCTCCAGGGTTTTTCCCAGGTCAGGAAGGATTCGGCCTGTTCGGCCCAGAATTGATCGGGTTCCTCCACCGAACGCCGATACATGGCCTCATAGGTTTGCTTATCGATATGAGCATTTTTTGCCCACGCCTCGGGTACAGGGTGAACGGCAAATTCAGACATAAAAAAACTCTCCTCGGGGCCAGATTTTTGCTGGGCTTATTCTGTCATAAGCCCGAGGACAGGACCATCCCGAAAACGACGCGCAGGTGGTATCTAGTTTGGATTTACAGTGAAAACAAAGCTACGAGCGCGCAAACGAAATGCCCGCCAGAGCGGCGAGCGACGGCATCAAGTAAGGTGGGAAGTAAAAGCGGTGCCATACGGGCAGTCTAAGCTGCTCAGGAAACCGCCTGTACGGGAATGGTGTTAGCGGTGCGCTCTACGCTGTTATCGGCATTTAAATACACCAGCTTCGGCTTGTGGGCATCCGCCTCGGCTTCGTCGAACTGGCCGTAGGTAGCGATAATAATCCGGTCACCCACCTGCACTTTACGAGCGGCGGCACCGTTCATGGAGATAATCCCCGAGCCAGCTTCAGCCTGAATAATGTAGGTTGTAAAGCGCTCGCCGTTATTGACGTTGTATATGTCAATCTGCTCAAACTCTCGCATACCGGCAAGTTTAAGCAAGTTACTATCAATGGCGCAGGAACCGTCATACCACAATTCCGCCTGTGTCACCGACGCCATATGCAATTTGGCTTTTAACATGTTGGTCAACATGATTGCTATTCCCCCACTACTGCCGACAGCTCCAAACTCAAGCTGACATTATCGATCAACCGGGCGCCAGAGGTATACATTGCCCCCAATATGACAACCTCCGTATCGTCGTGCGCTGCCGGCTCCAGGCTCTTGGCGTTGCGAATACTAACATAATCCACGCGAAATCCACCCCTTTCCAGCTTTTCCGAGGCAACCGATTCAAGCTCCGCGAACCCCCTCGCTCCATCAGCGATTTGGTCCCGACACCAACAGAGCGTTTCATAGAGTGATTTAACCCGAGGCCGCTCTGCTTCAGTCAAGTAACTGTTCCGTGAACTGAGGGCCAGGCCATCGTGATCCCGAGCAATGGGGGCGCCGACAATGTCCACGGGGATGCATAAATCTTCTACCATACGGCGAATCACCGCCAGCTGCTGAAAATCCTTGATCCCGAAAATAGCCGTGTCTGGTTGAACGATATTGAGGAGTTTGGATACCACCGTCGTGACACCCTCAAAATGCCCTGGACGACTGGCTCCACAGAGTATATCGGTCATCGTCGGCACTACGACGCGGGTCTGGTCCGCCATGCCATTGGGGTAAATTTCATTTTCATCGGGATAAAATAAATAGTCACAGCCCGCCCCTTCCAGTTTGCGCGCATCATCGTCAAAGGTACGAGGATACTTCTCCCAATCTTCATTGAGACCAAACTGGAGAGGGTTGACAAAAATGCTGGCGACAACCACTTCACAGGTTTCGCCCGCCTGGCGCACCAGCTGTAAGTGCCCCTCGTGAAGGTTGCCCATGGTGGGCACAAAACCAACCGTTTTACCCTGCTGACGCGCCTCATTGAGCACCTCTCGCAGACCCGCAATGGTATGAAATATTTTCATGTTTTGCATAACAGGTGTATCCATCGATTAACCCCAATCAATTAATCGGCCCCGGCGAAGTAGTCCTGGGCGAGATTTTCAAAGCGGGTATACTGGCCGAGAAATGCCAGACGCGCCGTACCTATGGGCCCATTCCTTTGTTTGCCTATGATGATTTCCGCCACACCCTTATCCTGGGTATCTTCGTTATATACTTCATCGCGGTAGATAAAAATCACCACATCGGCGTCCTGCTCAATCGCACCGGACTCCCGAAGATCAGAGTTTACCGGCCGTTTATTGGGACGCTGCTCGACGTTACGGCTGAGCTGGGACAGAGCCAGAATCGGGCAATCAAACTCCCGAGCGATGATTTTGAGCTCCCGGGAAATCTGGGAAATCTCCTGCACCCGTCCGTCCGCCGGCGTACTGGAACTCATCAACTGCAAATAATCGACCATCACCAGATCGGAAGAGCACACGCGGTGATGGTCGATTATTTG
>OBIY01000506.1_pt1 | contig 15028 bp, 16 predicted proteins | sample 1519841 | NCBI WGS metagenome assembly OBIY01 (sample SAMN03019774, study PRJEB22545) | beach sand metagenome | biome: beach; feature: sea beach; material: beach sand | place: USA: Municipal Pensacola Beach, FL | collected 2010-07-30 | depth 30-40 cm m
GCATTCGACCAGATCGTCCCTTGAGAGCGGAAAAAGACGCCCGTGCGGCAGCGCGCCCACGGCATGGCCGGACCGCCCCACGCGCTGCAGGAACGTGGCGATGGCCTTCGGCGAACCGAGCTGGCAGGCGAGGTCCACGTCGCCGATGTCGATGCCGAGTTCCAGCGAGGCGGTGCATACCAGCGCCGTGAGCTGCCCGGCCTTCAGGCGCTGCTCGGCATCGAGCCGATGGCGCCGCGCGAGGCTGCCGTGGTGCGAGGTGACGCGCTCCTCGCCGAGGCGTTCGGCCAGATGCCGCGCCACCCGCTCGGCCATGCGGCGGGTGTTCACGAACACCAGCGTGGTGCGGTGCTGGCCGGCGAGTTCGGCCAGGCGGTCGTACAGCTCGGTCCACACCTCGCCCGCCATCACCGCACCGAGCGGCGCCTGGGGCACCTCGATGGCCAGTCGGCGGTCGCGCACGTGGCCGGTGTCGATCACCGCGCACGGTTCAGCGCCGGTGAGGTAGTCGGCAATCCGTTCGATGGGCTTCTGGGTGGCGGACAGGCCGATGCGCTGTGGCGGCCGGCCGGTGAGCGCCACCAGTCGCTCCAGCGACAGCATCAGGTGCGCGCCGCGCTTGCTGCCGGCAAGCGCGTGGATTTCGTCCACGATCACCGTGCGCACGCCACCCAGCATGGCCCGGCCGGACTGTGAGGTGAGCAGGATGTACAGCGACTCCGGCGTCGTCACCAGGATGTGGGGCGGGCGGCGGCGCTGGCGATCGCGCTCGGCCTGTGGCGTGTCGCCGGTGCGCACGGCGGCGCGGATGGGAACCTCCGGCAGGCCGGTGGCGCGAAGTTGGTCCCGTATGCCGGCCAGCGGTGCTTCGAGGTTGCGCTCGATGTCCGCCGACAACGCCTTCAGCGGCGACACGTACAGCACCTGCACTGCATCCGGCAGCGGTGCCGTGAGGCCCGCGCGCAGCAGGTCGTCGATGGCGGTCAGAAACGCCGCCAGCGTCTTGCCGCTGCCGGTGGGCGCGGCCAGCAGCGTGTGCTGCCCGGCGCGGATCTGCGGCCAGGCAGCCGCCTGCGCCGGGGTTGGCGCCGGGAAGTGTTGGCCGAACCAGGTGGCCAGTGCGGGGTGGAAGGCGGCAAGCGACATGACGTGCCGGACCGAGCGGGGTGCGCGCCCACCGCGTTGCAGGTGGTGCCCGGAGCCGGAATCGAACCGGCACGGCCGCGAGGCCGAGGGATTTTAAGTCCCTTGCGTCTACCTGTTTCGCCATCCGGGCGGGCGCGAGCGGCGCCTGCATGGTATCAGCCGCCGCGGCGTCGGCCGTATCGGGCACGGTCGTGGTGCCCGCATAATGGGCGGCGTCATGCCGTCCCCCGTCGACATCCTGCGCACCGTTTTCGGTTACCACGCGTTCCGCGGCCAGCAGGCGGCAATCATCGACCAGGTCAGCGGCGGCGGTGATGCGCTGGTGATCATGCCGACCGGCGGCGGCAAGTCGCTGTGCTACCAGGTGCCGTCGCTGGTGCGGCCGGGCGTCGGCGTGGTGGTGTCGCCACTGATTGCGCTGATGGACGATCAGGTGGCGGCGCTGCGCGAGCTGGGCGTGGCCGCGGCGGCGCTGCATTCCGGGTTGCCGCCGGCCGAGACGGCACAGGCCGAGCGCGCGCTGGCTGCCGGGCGGCTGGACCTGGTCTACATGGCGCCGGAACGCCTGTTGGGCGAGCGGACGCTGGACCTGCTGGCGGGCACGCAGGTGGCGTTGATCGCCATCGACGAGGCGCACTGCGTGTCGCAGTGGGGGCACGATTTCCGGCCCGAGTATCTGGGGCTTGGCCTGCTGGCCGAGCGTTTTCCCGGCGTGCCGCGGGTGGCCCTGACCGCCACCGCCGACGATGCCACGCGGCGGGACATTGCCCAGCGGCTGGCCCTGCACGACGCGCCGCTGTTCGGCGCCGGTTTCGATCGGCCAAACATCCGCTATCACGTGGCGCATGGCGAGCGGCTGCGCGAACGGCTGCTGGCGTTCCTGGACACCCATCACGGCACCGATTCGGGCATCGTCTACTGCCCGACCCGCCGCCGGGTGGAGGAAACCGCCGCCTGGCTGGGCGGGCACGGCCGCACGGCGCTGGTCTATCACGCCGGTCTGCCGGCCGAGCAGCGCAGCGCCAGCCAGCGTCGTTTCCTGCGCGAGGACGGGGTGGTGATGGTGGCCACCGTGGCCTTCGGCATGGGTATCGACAAGCCGGACGTGCGCTTCGTGGCGCACCTGGGGCTGCCGAAGAACGTCGAGAGCTACTACCAGGAGACCGGCCGCGCCGGGCGCGACGGCCTGCCGGCCAACGCCTGGCTGGGCTATGGCCTGGCCGACGTGGTCGGCGTGCGCCAGTTGCTGGCCGCCACCGATTCGCCGGACGAGCGCCGGCGTGTCGAGCAACGCAAGTTCGAGGCCCTGCTGGGGCTGGTGGAGACCACAGGCTGCCGGCGTCAGGCGCTGCTGGGCTATTTCGGTGAGCAGCTCGCCCAGCCGTGCGGCAATTGTGACAACTGCCTGGACCCGCCGGTCACGTTCGACGCTACGCAGGCGGCGCGCCTGGCGCTGTCGTGCATCTACCGTACCGGCCAGCGCTTCGGAGTGAGCTACCTGATCGAGGTGCTGCGTGGTGGCAACGAGCCGCGCATCGGCGCGCTCGAGCACGACCGGCTGGCCCTGTACGGCCAGGGGCGCGAACGCACGGCGGCACAGTGGCGCGCCATCTACCGGCAACTGGTGACCGGTGGCTATGTCAGCGTGGATGTGGACGGTCATGGCGGTCTTCGGCTGACCGAGCGGGCGCGGCCGCTGTTGCGCGGCGAGCAGACACTGCATCTGCGCGAGTCCGCGCCGGACAAGCCGCGCCGTGTCCGGCGTGGCGGCAGCGCCGCGGTGGCGGATGCCGATCAGACGCTGTTCGAGGCCCTGCGTGCCGAGCGCCGGCGCCTGGCCGAAAGCCACGGCGTGCCGGCCTACGTGATCTTCCACGACGCCACGCTGGCGCAGATGGCCGCGCAGCGGCCGCGCACGCTGGTCGAGATGGCGGGTATCAACGGTGTCGGTGGCGCCAAGCTGGAGCGCTACGGACAGGCGTTCCTGGCGGTGATCGACGCGGTGGCTTGAGAGGGGCGTCAGCCGCCGGTCATGGACATGAAGCGGATGACCTTTTCCGGTCGTTCGCGGAATTCGTGGCGTTCCGGCTTGATGGCGATGGCCGCGCGGATGGCCGCTTCCAGTTCGGCATCGTCGGCGCCGGCACGCAGCAGGGGCCGCAGCGGGTAGCTGTGGTCCTGGCCCAGGCACAGGTACAGCGTGCCATCGGCGGCCAGGCGCACGCGGTTGCAGGTTTCGCAGAAGTGCTGCGAGATGGGCGTGATGAAGCCGATGCTGGTGTTCGAGCCGGCCAGGCGGTAGTAGCGCGCGGGCCCGCCGCCGGGCAGCAGGTCCGGGATCAGCTCGAACCGCCGGGCCAGGCGCTGGCGCACCGTTTGCAGGTCCAGGTACTGGCCGCTGGCCTGCCGGCCGGTGTCGCCCATGGGCATGGTCTCGATCAGGCGCAGCGTGAAGTCGCGCTCGGCGCAGAACGCCACCATGTCCTCGATTTCGTCGTCATTGACGCCGCCCATCGCCACCATGTTGATCTTGACCGGCGACAGGCCCGCCGCGTGCGCCGCCTCCAGGCCGCGCAGCACCTTGTGCAGCTTGCCGCCGCCGGTGATCTGCGCGAACCGGTCGGCGCGCAGCGAGTCGAGACTGACGTTGACACGGCCGATGCCGGCACGCTTGAGCGCCTCGGCGTACTTGTCCAGGCGCACCGCGTTGGTGGACAGCGACAGATCCTGCAGGCCCGCCAGCGCCGACAGGCGCGCGGCCAGGTCGGGCAGGTTGCGCCGCACCAGCGGTTCGCCGCCGGTGAGGCGGATGCGCTGCACGCCAAGGCGCGTGAAGGCCGCCACCACGCGCGCGATCTCGTCGAAGCTGAGCCATTCCTCGGGTTCGTGAAAGCCGTCGAACCCCTTGGGCATGCAGTAGTTGCAGCGCAGGTCGCAGCGGTCGGTGACCGACACGCGGACATAGTCGATACGCCGCTGGAACGGGTCGACCAGGCCGGTGGAGTTGGGCGTCTGCTGCATGCGCCGACTATAACAAAACGGCTGTACGGGTCGGCCGGGCGTACATGCCGTCAGGCCGCCGACAGCGTGCCAAGCGGCCAGCGGGCGCGGGCGCCGCAGTCCGCGTCCGCCTGTTCGCCGGCCTGCAGGCGCAGGCACCCGGCAAAGGCCACCATGGCGCCGTTGTCGGTGCAAAGCTCCGGGGGCGGGTAATGCACCGCGAAGCCGTCGGCGGCGCCAGCGGCGTCCAGCGCCGCCCGCAGCCGGCGGTTGGCGCTGACCCCGCCGGCCACCACCAGGGCACTCAGGCCGGTCTGTGCCAGGGCGCGACGGCACTTGATCAGCAGCGTGTCGACCACGGCATCCTCGAAGGCCCGCGCGATGTCGGCGCGGTGCTCCGGTTGTGGATGCGCTTCGGCCAGCAGGCGCACCTGGGTCTTGAGGCCGCTGAAGCTGAAGTCGAGCCCGGGTTTGCCGGTCATGGGCCGGGGCAGGGTGAAGCGGTCGCTGTGGCCGTGCTCGGCCAGGCGGGCCAGTGCCGGTCCACCGGGGTAGGGCAGGCCGAGCAGCTTGGCGGTCTTGTCAAAGGCCTCGCCGGCGGCATCGTCCACCGACTCGCCCAGGATGGTGTAGCGGCCGAGGCCGTCGACCTGCGCCAGCAGCGTGTGGCCGCCGGACACCAGCAGGGCCAGGAACGGAAAGCCCGGCGCGTTCGCCGCATCCAGCAGCGGTGACAGCAGGTGAGCCTCCATGTGATGGACGCCGACGGCCGGAATGCCCAGCGCGAAGGCCAGGCTGCGGCCGATGCTGCTGCCGACCAGCAGCGCGCCGATCAGACCCGGTCCGGCGGTGTAGGCGATGCCGTCGAGCTGTCCCAGGTCGACGCCGGTGTCGGTCAGCAACGTGCGCAGCAGCGGAACGGTACGGCGCAGATGGTCGCGCGAGGCCAGTTCCGGCACCACGCCGCCGTGCTGCGCGTGCAGTGCCACCTGGCTGTGCAGCGTGTGGCCGAGCAGGCCGCGTTGGCTGTCGTACAGGCCAAGACCGGTTTCGTCGCAGGAGCTTTCGATGCCCAGAACCAACATGGGGTTGCCTGGAAATTGGGAGGGGGCGGCGTGGCTTTCATCGCCACGGCAAGTGAAGGTAGATCGGACCTCTTTTTCGACCGTCGACCGTCAACCGGGCGGAGCCGGCGGGCCCTACCTTCGAGGACTTTGCATGCCGGTAGTTCAACTGCGCGAGAACGAACCCTTCGACGTTGCCCTGCGCCGCTTCAAGCGGACCTGCGAGAAAGCGGGTGTGTTGTCGGAGGCACGGCGGCGCGAGTTTTACGAAAAGCCGACGCAGGAACGCAAGCGCAAGGCGGCGGCGGCAGTCAAGCGGCATCAGAAGAAGCTGTCCCGCACCGGCCGTGGCGCGCGGCGCCCGCGTGGTGGTCGTCGGGGCTGAAGCCGGTGTCCGTGAAGCAACGCCTTGACGACGACGTCAAGGCGGCCATGCGCGCCCGCGAGCGCGAGCGCCTTGGCACGCTGCGGCTGGTCACGGCCGCGATCAAGCAGCGCGAAATCGACGAGCGCATCAGTCTGGACGACAGCCAGGTGCTGGCGGTGCTGGACAAGATGGTCAAGCAGCGGCGCGAGTCGATCAGCCAGTTCGAGGCTGCCGGCCGGGAAGACCTGGCGGCCAAGGAACGGGCCGAGCTGGAAGTGCTGCAGGCCTATCTGCCGGCGGCCCTGGCGCCGGATGAAATCGAGCGCCTCGTCGATGACGCCATCGCCGCCAGCGGCGCGCAAAGCGCACGCGACATGGGGGCAGTGATGGCGCAGTTGCGCCCGCAGGTGCAGGGGCGCGCCGACATGGCCGAGGTCAGTCGGCTCGTCAAGGCGCGTCTGAGCGGCTGACGCCGGTTACGGCAGGGCGCTCCGAACATGTTTCGCTTCCTGCGTCCTGGTGTTTTCGCACTCCTATTGACCGGTAGCCTGGCCGCCGGCGCGACGCCGCTGGTGGAGTTGCAGGCCGTGCTCGGGCAGCGCGCCATGCTGCAGGTGGACGGCACGCAGCGCATGTTGCGGGTCGGTGAGACCAGTCCCGAAGGTGTGCGCCTGTTGGCGGTGTCGGCGGGGGCGGCACGCGTGCAGGCCGACGGGAAGGCCTTCGAGGTGCCTCTGGGCGGGCGTGTCGGCGGCGTGCTGGAGGCCGGCCAGACGCCGGCGGTGTGGATACACCGCGATGCCGCTGGCATGTATCAGGTGGCCGGCACCATCAACGGGCGGTCGGTGCAGTTCCTGGTCGATACCGGTGCCACGACGGTGGCGATGAACGACGCCACGGCGCGTGGCCTCGGCATCGACTATCGGGCCGGCGAACGCAGCCTGGTGGAGACGGCCAGCGGTATCGTCGAGGCGTTTGCCGTGAACCTGACGGAAGTCGCGGTTGGCGGCATACGGGTTCCCAACGTGCGCGCCATGGTCATTCGCGGCGCGCAGCCCAGCCGGGTTCTGCTGGGGATGACGTTCCTGTCACGCACGCGCATGGAGCACGTGCAGGACGCCCTGGTCCTGCGCCGACGCTACTGAGGCGGCGGCTCAGCCGGCGGCGACCGGCTTCTCGATCAGCGCGTAGGCCGAGTGGTTGTGGATGGACTCGAAGTTCTCCGCCTCCACCACGTAACCGGCCAGGCGGTCGTCGCGGTTCAGCGCGCCGGCGATGTCCCGCACCAGATCCTCGACGAATTTCGGGTTGTCGTAGGCTCGCTCGGTCACGAATTTCTCATCCGGTCGCTTGAGCAGGCCATACAGCTCGCTCGAGGCCTGCGCCTCGACCAGTTCGATCAGCTCCTCGATCCACACCGGCGTGCGCAGGTGCGCGGTCAGCGTCACGTGCGTGCGCTGGTTGTGGGCGCCGTAGTCGGAAATCTTCTTCGAGCACGGGCACAGACTGGTGACCGGGATCACCAGCCGGGCGGTCAGTCGCTCCTCGCCGCCGTGCACGATCTCGCCGACGTAGCCGACCTGGTAGTCCATCAGGCTGGTGACGCCGGTTACCGGCGCGGCCTTGTTGACGAAGAACGGGAAGTTCATCTCGATGTGTCCGGCCCGTGCCTCCAGCCGCTCGCACATTTCGCGCAGCATCTGGCGGAAGGTGCCCAGCGAGATTTCCCGTTCGTGTCCGTTCAGGATCTCGATGAAGCGCGACATGTGCGTGCCCTTGAAGTTGTGGGGCAGGTGCACGTACATGTTGAAGCTGGCGACCGTGTGCTGCTCGACGCCGTTGCGCGCCAGGATGCGCACCGGGTGGCGGATGTCCTTGATGCCGACCCGGTCGATGTCCAGCTGGCGCGTGTCCGGAGAGCCCTGGACATCGGCGATCTGCGGCACGGTGGTCGACTCGGAAGGCTTGTTCATGGCGGGTTCCTGGCGGGCTGGCACGTCCGCCGATGGGGGGAGGCGGTGATGCGGCGCAATCACCCGGTTCCTGCCTGCAATGGGATGAATGTCGTCGATTGTACCGAGCGGGCCGACCGGTGCCCATCACGGTGCCGATGGGCGCGTGCTGCGCAAAGGGCGTATGCTGGGTTTGCCCCGGGCCGTGCGGCGACCGGTTTGGCCTCCGCCGTCTCGGGTGTGGACAACGCACTGGAGGAGGCTGCCATGGACGACGCAATCGTTCTTGCTCTGGCACTGATGGCCTGCGCCGTGATCATGATCTTCACCCTCGGGCCGTTCGGCGTGCTGCTCGGCGGCGTGCTGCTGCTGGTGGGCGTCGGTATCGGTATCGCCAAGGCGGTGTCGATCGTTGCCGGCCGGCGCCAGTTGCCCCACTGAGGGTGTGTGACGCGGGCCTCAGGCCCGTGCAAAGAACTGCACCACGTTGCCGGCGGGGTCGCGGCAGGTAAAGAAGCTGCCGTGATCGCCCATGCCGACGACCTCACTCACGGCGATGCCCTGGGCGGTCAGTTCGTCGCGCGTGGTGGCCAGATCGTCCACTTGCAGTACTACGGTGGCATTGCTGCCGGGGTCCACCTGACCGGGCGCCGGGGTGGCGATGGCCACCTGCGTGCCACCCACATCGAACTGCGTCCACTTGTCGCCGTCCTTGAACTTGACGTTCAGACCCAGCGTGTCGCGGTAGAACGCCACCGCGGCATCCATGTCCGGCACCACGTAATACACGTTGGTCACTTTGCTGATGGCCATGCTCTTCTCCTCACGGTAGACGGCCGCATTGTCCCACGGCGACCGGGTGGGGCTGTGGGACAATTGCCGGCCGCCGCCGTTACACCAGCCGTGCTTTCGCCATGAACGTCGCCATCAAGCCGCCGCGCAGCCTCGTGACCGCCACCGCCGAGGCGATTCGCGATTTCGACCTGATCCGCAACGGCGACCGCATCCTGGTCGGCGTGTCGGGCGGCAAGGACAGCCTGTCGCTGCTGCACGTGCTGCTGCATCTGAAGGCGCGCGCGCCGGTGCGTTTCGAACTCGGGGCCGCCAACATCGACCCGCAGATGCCGGGCTACGACCCCAGTCCGCTGGCGGATTACGTCCAGGGCCTCGGTGTGCCGTACTACCAGGCCACCTACAGTCTGGCGCGTGCGGCCAAGGGGTCGTTCGAGGGTCGTACGCTGTGCGCGTTCTGCTCGCGCATGCGCCGCGGCAAGCTGTACGGCCTGGCACGCGAGCACGGTTACGGCACGCTGGCGCTGGCGCATCACCTGGACGATGTGGCGGAAACGTTTCTGATGAACGCCTTTTTCGGTGGCAAGCTGCGCGCTATGCCGGCGGGGTACCTGAACGACGACGGCGACCTGCGCGTGATCCGGCCGCTGGTCTACGCCCGCGAACGGCAGACGGAGGCGTTCGCGCAGAACGGCCCGCTACCGGTGATTCCGGACAACTGCCCGACCTGCGATGCCTCGACCCGCCAGCGCCAGCAGATGAAGGCGCTGCTGCGCGGCCAGGAAGCTGCCAACCCGCGTCTGTTCACGGTGTTGCGCACCACGCTGGCGCCGTTGCTGCAGGCCGAAGCGACCTCGGGTCTCACGCTGCCGGACGCCGCCCAGGTGCTGGTCGACTTTCGGTCACCGGCTCCGGCCGACACAGCCGAAACCGTGCCGGCCGAATAACCTGCGTCACACGCCCATCATGCGCCGGTAGCCGTTCCAGAAGCCGCGCACCGGGTCTTCGCTGGCCAGAAACGTGGTGTCGGGCGCCACGCCCTTGCCGCCCATCTCGATGATCGCCTCGGCGCCGCCGTCCTTGGCGATGCCCTGCTGCACGATCTCGATGGCCAGGCCGTCCTCCATCGACACCAGGCCGGCCGGGCCGATCAGGTTGATCTGCTTCAGGCGCATCTCGGTCAGTTCCGGGTCTTCGTCGGCATAGGCGAAGAAGGTGTAGTGCACGGTGACCCCGTCCGGCCCGTGCGGCTCGAACTGGCGGATGTTCAGGACGTTGGCGATCTGCTGCAGCATCATGATCGGGAACACGTCGATGATCACCAGATTGACGCCGTCGTCCCACTCCATCTTGCCTTTCAGAAGGCTCATGTCCTCCAGGGTATAGGTGCCTTCCTGGTAGGTGTGGCTGGCTTCCTTCATGCCTTGCTGGCGGGCGGCTTCGTCTTCCTTGCCGACGTAGGTGTAGAAGCAGGTCTGCAGGCCGCTCTCGTCGATGTGCAGCTGGCCCTTCTGGCTGGCGCGGAACAGGCCGAAGGTGGCGAAGAACAGGTGCAGCAGACTGGCGTGGTAGCCGTCGCGCGGGTTTTCGGCGTACAGCTTCCAGTTGCCGCGCATGTGCTGGTGCTGATGGCCGAGGACCTTGATTGGGCGGTTGAAAATGCGGCGCATGAACTTCGCCACATGCGGTCCCACGTACTGCTCGAACGGCGGTGTCTCGTCGCTGAAACTGGCGAACAGCACGCCGCAGAAGTTCTCGAGCCGCAGCTTTCTGGGACGCACGGCGTTCATGTCGAAGTCGGCCGGCATGCCGCCCTCACCGCCGATGCCGCGTGCGAACGGAATTGCGATCAGCTTGCCGGTGAGGTCGTAGCCCCACTGGTGGTAGACGCAGTAGAAGCTGTCGGTGTTGCCCTGCTTGTCGAGACAGATCTTGGCGTTGCGGTGCGCGCAGCGGTTCACCCACGCGTGGAGGCTGCCATCGCGGTCACGGCTGACGATGACTGGCGTGTCGGCGATCTGCACCGTCTTGTAGTCGCCGGGGTTGGGTATCTCCGCCTCCAGGCCGACGAAGTTCCACACCGGCCCGCGGAAGATGCGCTCCTGCTCCAGGGCGTAGATGTCCGGGTCCACGAAAACCCGGCCGGGTACGCGGGTGACGCTGTCTGATTGGCCGGGCCAGTCGAAAGACAGGCCGGGTGGGCGCTGGATGGCGTTCATCGCAAGTTCTCCTCGTACGCTAAGGTGTAGTCACAAACCATCCGTGGCGGTATCGGCCGAGGCGTCGCCGGTCATGGCGTCGCCGGTTCGCGGTCGATCCTTCAAGCCATCATGGCCTGCACCGTGGGCCAATGGTAGCCGCTTGATCAACGGCCGTGCTGCGGGCAGTCCACACTGACCCAACGCCGCTCCTCCAGGCACAGGGCGCTGAGCGTCCGTCCCCAGACACAGCCGGTATCCAGCGCAAATACATCGTCCGTCGCCACCATGCCTACGGTGGACCAGTGGCCGAACACGATGGGCGTGCCGGCACTGGCGCGTGTCGGCAACGCGTACCACGGCAGGAAGCCTGCCGGTTGGCTGCCCGGCGGCCCCTTGGCGCGCATGTCGTACGTGCCATCCGGCTGGCAGAAACGCACGCGGGTCAGGTAATCGGTGATTACCCGCAGGCGCTGCGGCCCCTGCAAGGCATCGTCCCAGCGGTGCGGGGTGTTGCCGTACATGTGCCTGAAATAGCCGTCCGGATCGCTCCGCAGGGCGCTGCTCACCTCGCCGGCGCGGGCGGCGGCGGCACGGATGTCCCAGCTGGGCGCCAGGGCCGCGTGAACCATGGCCACGTTCAGGTCGGGGTCGTGATGGAACAGTGGCCGCTCGCGCAGCCACTCGAGCAGTGCGGCACGGTCGGGAGCGTCGAGGATCTCCTGCAGCGTGTCGCCGCGCTTGAGGCGGCCGTGACCGGCCGCCACCGCCAGCAGATGCAGGTCGTGGTTGCCCAGCAGACTCACCGCACCGTCGCCCAATGCCCGCACGAACCGCAGTACGTCCGCTGACCGCGGGCCGCGGTTAATCAGATCGCCGACCAGCCACAGACGGTCGCGGTCCGGGCGAAACCCGATGCTGCGCAGCAGCGTGCGCAATTCGTCGTAGCAGCCCTGAATGTCGCCGATCGCCCAGGTGGCCATGGTCCGTCGCGGTAGTGAAGGGTGCTGAGGAAAGTAACGGCTTTGCGGGTCTCTGTGCACTGGTTGACAGCGCGGTGGGGTTGGCGGTCGGCAAGATAACCAGGACATGCAGTTCGGCGGGCACGCGCCAGCACGTGTTCAACAGGCAGGTGTCGGAATGCCGGCGGTTCGCGGCCTGTGTCATGTGTCGCGGCGATCTGTTCGAGTGGTATCAGCAGTGGAGATAGGGAGTTGACTGACCCGGTCGCAGTCGCTGCACTGGGCGCGCTTGATCAGGCGATCAACGGCATTGCCTTGCCGGCACCGCCACCGAGCCTGTCGCACCGGCTGCGGGTGGTGCCCAGTGCCGTGCGGCACCGGGGGCTGGGTGGCTACGCCGGCGAGCACGCCGAGCCGCGCGGCGCCGTGGTGGCGCGCTGCGTGCGGGCGGTACTGGATGTGCGTGTGGACGGCGGTGCCGAGCAGGCGGCGGCGGATCATCTGCAGTCGGTGGTCAGCGCTCTGCTGACGCAAAGCAACGCCGATTTGCGTGGGCGGGGCATCGAACGCCTGGCCCTGAACGACCAGATGCCGCCCGATCCGCGCCGCGCTCAGTTCGAACTGAGCTTCGAGTACCTGCACCTGCCGACCTCCTCCGAGGGCCGGATCGACACCCTGGATCTGGCGTTCGATCTCAATCACACGCCGTACCGCGCGCGTTACCGTTTCGATCTGGCCACCCGGACCCTGGCCGGCGCGCCGCAGCCGCTGAGCCGGTTCATGGCCAGCGACGATGCGGCGCTGAATGCCGGGTCGCCGCCCGGCGACTGGGTGTTCGATGCGGCGGGTCAGTGCATTGTGCAGAACGCCGCCACCCAGGGCGGTCCACTCGACCTCGGCGATCCACACAAGGCCGGCTCGCAGCTGCTGTGGCGGGTCAGTGGCGTGCCGCTGGCGTCGTCGCGCTTCATCGCCAGCATCGAGTTCGATGCCACCAGTCCGGATGGCATCGGCATCGTGTTTGGTCGCTCGGGCACGGCACGTTGGCATTTCCTGGCCTCGCAGCGGCACGGCTATCACCAGTTCGGCCGGTTCGACGGCGAAGGTGGGTGGCACACGCTCGGTGCGGTTGCGGCGGGTTTTGCCACCGGTGTCCGCCACACGCTGACCGTCACCGCCTTTGACCACACCGTGCGCGCCAGCCTGGACGGCGCGCAGACGCTGGACATCCACACCGACCTGCCGGTGCCGGCAGGCGAGCTTGGCTTTTTCACGCAAGGCAACGCCGGCGCGCGCTTTCACCGCGTGCGCCTGATCGAACTCTATTAGTCACTGCCCGGAGGCCGCGCAATGGAAGAAAATTTTGCGGAACAGATCATTCCCGGCACGTTTATCCGCGTGCAGGCGGAAGGGCTCATCGCCCCCAAGGGCGTGGCCTACGGCAATGTCGGCATCGTCGGTACCGCCGCGGCGGCGGCCGGGGTCACCAACGCACTGGGTACCACGCACATCCTGTCCAGCCTGGACGATGCCGAGGCACTGTGGGCGCCGGCCGATCCGGTCTCCACCGGGACACTCAACCTGATGCGCGGGCTGGAACTGCTGTTCCGCAATGGCGCAACCACCGTCTATGCCCACGCCGTGGCGGCCGGCACCGCCGATTTCAGCGATGCCGTGGATGAACTTCTCAAGGAGGACATCAATCTGCTGGTGGCGCCGGAACTCGATACCGCCGCCGCCACGGGGCTGCTCAAGGCGGCCGTGAACAGCGCCGAGACCAATGCCCGCGACGTGATCGGCATCGTCGGCTCCGACCTTGCCGCCAGTGCCTTGCCTGCCGACGTGATCGCCCAGGCCAATGCCGACAAGCGGCTGGTCCTGGCCACGCCGGCGGTCTATGGGCGTGATCCGGATGGCAGCGACGTGTTGCTGCCGGGGCAGTACACCGCGGCCGCCGTGGCGGGGCTCGTCGCTTCACTCGCACCGCAGGCCAGCCCCACCAACAAGACCCTGGCCGGTGTCACCCGACTGGGCCGCAAGTACGGCTACGGCGAACTGAAGGCGCTGGTGTCCGGCAACGTGCTGGCGCTCGAAAGCCGCCAGGGCATTCGCGTGGTACGCGGCGTGACCACCGAGGGCGCGGCGTTTGCCCAGATCACGACCCGACGCATTGTCGATTACGCCAAGGCCGGTATTCGCAACGTGGCCAATCCATTCATCGGGCGTCTGAACAACGAGCGGGTGCGCAAGGCGCTCAACGGCGCGCTGGACAGCTTTCTGTCCACCATGCTGGTCGACGAGCAGCTCACCGGCTACACCCTGGAGGTGAAGGCGACCCGTGCCGACGAAATCGCCGGTCGCTGCGTGGTGAACGTGGCCCTGCAGCCGACATTCAGCATCGACTACATCCGCGTCACCCTGGCGCTGTCCTAAGTCCGCGTCACAGCGAGGAGTATCGTCATGGCCAATACCAGTGTCTTCACCGGAGCGGATGGCTCCATCACGCTGTCGACGGTGGCCGCCAACGGCCGCGAGGCCGAGGCCGCCCAGGGCATCATCGATGGCAACGACCTGGTCACCATCGGTCGTGCCACCGGTGTCTCGCTGGAGGTGCGCGCCGAGGTGCGTCCGTTCCACGAACTCGGCCAGCGGTACGCAACCGAGCTGCGTCCGGGCAACGTGTCGGTCCGTGGGACCATCCAGCGAGCCTATCTGAACGGCGCGCTCCTGCGCCTGTTGCTCGGGGAGGCCGCCGACGGACGCCCGGCCCAGTCGTGGGCGCAGCCGGCATTCAACATCACGCTGTTGGCGGAAAACGCCGCCGTGCCCGGCGTCAGGTCCACCCTCACGCTGCACGGTGTGAAGCTGGACCAGTGGTCCTACACGTTGCCGGAGGACGACTTCGTCATGGAGTCGGCGGCGTTTCAGGCGCTGTACCTGACGGTCGCCGACGAGGGCGCCTGAGCGCGTTCGGAACGGTCCGATGCTCAGTGCCGACGAACTGCTCGCCGGGGGCGCGCTGACCCACGAGGTCGAGGTGCCGCCGCAGCTGCTCGGGCCCACCGCGCCGCCGGATGGCCGCGTGCGTCTGCGCCCGCTGACGGTGCGCGATCTGACACTCATCGCCCGTGCCGCCAAGGACAACGACCAGCTGCTGTCCGCCCTCATGGTGCAGGCCGCACTGGAAGAGCCCGCATTGACGCTGGCGCAGGTCAACGCGCTGCCGGTGGGGGTGCTGGAACACCTGCTGCAGGCGGTCAACGGCATCAGCGGCATCACCCTGGAGGAGGAGAGCCTTCAGGCGGCCGCGGCCGACCCGCTGGTGCGTGCTGCGCATCTGCTGTCGGCCGAATTCGGCTGGACACCGGACCATGTTGCCGGCCTCACGTTGGGGCAGATGCTGGTACATCTGGAGCTGATTCGTGAGCGCCGTGAAGGGTGAGGCGGGCGGCGCACCGCTGCCCGGTGTCCGTGCCGTAAGGCAGGCCCTGCGCCGGCTCGCCGCGGTCGGGGTGGTGGATGCCGTCGCGACAGAGCGCGCGCTGGC
>OBIY01000507.1_pt1 | contig 15022 bp, 16 predicted proteins | sample 1519841 | NCBI WGS metagenome assembly OBIY01 (sample SAMN03019774, study PRJEB22545) | beach sand metagenome | biome: beach; feature: sea beach; material: beach sand | place: USA: Municipal Pensacola Beach, FL | collected 2010-07-30 | depth 30-40 cm m
ACAGCAGGAGCCTTAATCTCCGGCGCGTTGTAGTCGGCGGTCATCCAGCTCGAAACCGAGTGGCTCGATCAGGTGTAGCCTGGCGCCGGTGTTGGCGCAAAGGCGGATAATATTACCGGTGTTGGGTGGAATTTCAGGCTCGTAAAGAATGATGTTTAATACTGGTTTCATGGCCCGGTTTCCGGTGGCGATTGATGACGGCTGTGCATGTGGCCTCGCGTTTCTGAGCTTCGTTGAGCGGAGCGCAGCTAAATTATCTTTTACCAGGAGCGACTTTCGCGGTCGAAGTGGATGATGAGTACCGAGCAGAACCTTCAGGTTGAGTTTTGTGGTCTAACGTTAAGTAATCCGCTTGTGCTGCTGTCCGGGTGCGTGGGCTTTGGTGAGGAGTACACCCGCGTTGAAGGTTTTTCCAATCGAGATGTGGGGGCAATCTGTCTCAAGGGCACGACGCTGCAACCGCGGCTGGGTAATCCACCTCACCGAGTGTACGAAACGCCGGCAGGAATGCTCAACGCCATCGGTCTGCAAAACCCGGGAGTTGATGCGGTAGTCAATGAAATTTTACCGACGCTGGATTTCTCAGAAACCCGTTTTTTTGCCAATGCCTGCGGCTCCACCGTCGAAGAATATGTGGAAGTGGTGCGCCGCTTTGAGAATTCGCCGGTCGATGCGATTGAGCTCAATATCTCCTGTCCGAATGTCAAGGCCGGTGGTGCCGCATTTGGCAATGATCCAGAGATGTCAGCGCGGGTGGTGGAGGCGTGCCGGGCGGTAACCAGTAAACCGTTGATTACCAAATTGTCGCCCAACCAGACCGATATCGCTGCCAATGCCAGACGCTGTATCGAGGCCGGAACTGATGCCTTCGCAGCAGTCAATACACTGATGGGTATGGCTGTGAGCGTGCCGAGGCGTGCCGCGGTGTTGGGTAATTTCCAGGGCGGGTTGTCGGGACCGGCAATTAAACCCGCAGCGTTACTGAAGGTTCATCAGGTCTATCAGGAGTGCTCACGCCACGGTATTCCCATTATCGGCCAGGGCGGCATCGCCAGCGCTGAAGATGCACTGGAGTTTATGTTGGTGGGCGCCTCGTTAATTGGTATTGGTACCGCGCTTTTCTATGATCCACTAGTCTGCCGGCAGATCGGCGCGGATCTGGCTACCTATCAGCAGAGGGAGCCGATTGAGTCATTGTCGGAACTGGTTGGCGTGGTCAATCGCTAGCTTTGCGAGCGAGCTTCGCCCGCTTTGGCGGTTGGCTTTGATACGCTGCCGCCGCTATCGCGGTGGAATCAAAAAACATCAGTTGACAGGCTTCTCGACGCGGGCAGCAACCCAGACATCGACCTGTGATGCCCCACGGTCGAGCAGTGTGCTCGCCAGTTCATTGGCGGTGCTGCCGGTGGTCATGACATCGTCAACAATGGCCAGGTGGCTGAGATTTTCCGAAGGATACCCCGTCGGTTGAATGCTGAAGGCGCGACGCAGGTTGGTGCGCCGCTGACGGGCGCTCATCCCGGTCTGGCTCGGTGTTGCCCGAGTGCGTACTGTCGCATCCCGCAGTAATGGTCGTTTGCAGAGGCGGGCAAGGTGGGTGGCCAGTTCTATCGACTGGTTAAAGCCGCGGCGGCGCAGTCGGTTAGTGTGCAGGGGTACCGGGATAAAGGCGTCAGGTAGGCCGACGTTCAGCGCAATGGCCCGGTCAGCCATCGCCTGGGCTAACAGCTGCGCTGCCGACAACCGCTGGCCATATTTCAGTGCCGTGATCAAACCACTGATTGGTGGGCAAAACCGATAGGGCGCGACGGTTTGATGGAACGCAGGCGGCGAGCGCAGGCAGACTCCGCAGGGCGTTGCAGATGCTGCCGGTATTCCGCAGACCGGGCAGGCAACCCCAATGTCTGGAAGTTCCTCACGGCAGGGAGAGCAGATCAGCTCACTGGCGGTCTGGCAGCCGCATTGACAGCATCTCCCCGGGAAAAGCCAGTCGGCTGATAGTCCCAATGGCAGCAGTCTCGGTAGTTGTCCCTTTAGCGGCGACCAGTTCCCGGTGTAAACTTTCGTTTTTTTCCAAGTTGACACTGCACTACTCCGCTATCTGTTGAACGCCCGCTCAGGAGTGGTTTATGTGTTTACGGTTGCGGTAGACAAGGATCAGCAGCTACAAAACGCTGCCTGCGGATCAACTGCAATTATCACTACTGGAGACACCCGTGCCCAGCGAAGCTTATCCTCTGCGCCATGACTGGCAGATCAGTGAAATTACCGAGCTGTTCGAGCAGCCGCTTAATGACCTGCTGTTTCAGGCGCATCAGTGTCACCGTGCCCATTTTGACGTCAATGAGATACAGATCAGCACCTTGCTGAACGTGAAGACTGGCGCCTGTCCCGAAGACTGCTCTTACTGTTCGCAAAGTGTCCGTTATGATACCGGGCTGCAGCGTGAAAAGCTGATGGAGGTAGCCGAGGTTGTCGATGCCGCACGTGCAGCGCAGCAGGCAGGCGCAACCCGTTTCTGTATGGGTGCTGCGTGGCGTTCCCCGCGAGACAGTGATCTGCGCGTGGTCGAGGAAATGATCCGTGAAGTTGCGGCGCTGGGGATGGAGACCTGTGTGACAGCCGGCATGCTTGATCAGCATCAGGCGCAGCGGTTGCGCAGTGCCGGACTCGATTACTACAACCATAATCTCGACACCTCTCCCGAATTCTATCCGGAGGTGATTTCTACCCGTCGTTACCAGGACCGGCTGGATACCCTTGAAAGTGTTCGTCGGGCCGGTGTGAATGTCTGCAGCGGCGGGATTATCGGTATGGGTGAGCAGCGTGAAGATCGTATAGGGCTAGTGGCTCAGTTGGCTAATCTGCCGCAGCACCCGCAAAGTGTGCCAGTCAATATGCTGGTGCCGGTTGCCGGCACGCCGATGGAGTCGGCTCAGCCGCTCGACCCAATTGAATTTGTGCGCACTATTGCCATCGCCCGTTTGACCATGCCGCAGTCATACGTCCGTCTTTCTGCCGGCCGTGAGGCAATGACCGATGAACTGCAGGCGCTCTGTTTTTTTGCTGGCGCCAACTCTATTTTTTATGGTGACAAATTGCTCACCACAGACAATGCGGACAGCGCCAGGGATCGCGATCTTTTCGAACGCCTGGGAATCGAACCAATCAGCCATGCTGAAGGGCGGGTGGCGGTTGCTGCCAAGGGCTGATGGCGCGACTTCTAGAGCGGCTTCCAGATCGGTTGCAGCGCTACCGGGATCAGACCCGTTACCGGCAACGGCAGTCGCATAGTGATTCCGGGTCGGTGGTTTTCAATAGCAATGATTACCTTGGGCTTAGTCAGCACCCGCGCCTGATAAGCGCGTTTGCAGAAGCGGTCAGTCGTTATGGTGCTGGTAGTGGTGGGTCACACCTGGTCTGTGGTCATCATCGTCAGCACCAGTTGCTTGAGCAGGAGCTGGCCGATTTTGTTCAGCGTGAACGGGCGCTTCTGTTCAGCAGCGGATACGCGGCCAATCTGGGAGTTATGCAGGCACTATTGAGTCGCCACGATCGGGTGGTGGGGGACCGGCTAAATCACGCGTCCCTGATTGATGCTGCCCGACTGTGTGGTGTGACTCATCATCGCTATCGTCATCTTGATATTGAGCATGCCCGGCAGTTGCTTCAGGGAGAAAGCGATCGGGGTCTGCTGCTGGCTACCGATGGGGTGTTTAGCATGGACGGAGACATCGCGCCTCTTGCCGGACTGGCTACAGTGGCTGGCGACACCGAGGCGACGCTGTTTGTCGACGATGCGCACGGGTTTGGGGTTCTCGGACCCCATGGAGAGGGGTCGGTGACAGCCGCTGGGTTAGATAGTGAGCAGGTGCCGGTGCTGATGGCTACGCTGGGGAAATCGGCAGGTCTGCAAGGCGCTTTTGTGGCCGGCAGCGAAGCGCTGATTGAAGCGTTGATCCAGTTCTCCCGTACCTATATTTACACGACAGCGCTACCGCCAGCGGTGGCTGCCGCATTAAGGGTCAGTATCAGGCTCATCGCCGAGGAGTCCTGGCGGCGCGAGCGCCTGCAGGAGAATATCGCTATTTTTCAATCGTTGGCGCGACAGGAGGGCCTAAGCCTGCTTGATTCAACGACTGCGATTCAGGGGGTCTCTGTGGGTGATGCACAGTTGGCGTTGCGGTGCGCAGAGCAGGTCTGTGAACAGGGGTACCTGGTAACCGCTATCAGGGCGCCGACAGTGCCTGCCGGTAGTGAGAGAATCAGAATCACGCTGACCAGCCTTCACCGTCATGAACAGATCGCGGGTCTGGTCGTTGCGCTGGCGCGAGCGATGCCAGAAGCAGCGCACAGCTCAAAGCGGGATGTGCTGGAAAAGAGTTCGGAGGCCGCGCATTAATAATCTGATTTCGACCGGTAACGCTGAAGCCCCGATTTCTGATCAGCGGCAGACTCGGCGGGCGTTTAACCGCGCGGCGGCCAGTTATGACCAATATGCGGTGTTGCAGGGCGAAGTGCTGCAGAGAACCGTGCAACGGTTGGCGCCGATGGTGATGCAGCCCCGGACCATACTTGATCTAGGCTGCGGCACTGGTGCTGCTATGCGGCTGTTAACCGAACGTTATCCACGAGCCAGGATCCTCAGCGCTGATTTTGCCGAGGAGATGGTGAGGCGCGCGCGTCGCAGAGCGCGCTGGTGGCAGCGGCGGAGTTTCACGGTGATGGACGCCCATCGTCTGCCGTTGGTGGATGGTTCTGTGGATCTGCTGTTCAGTAGCCTGGCCTTTCAGTGGGTCGTCGATCTTGATCAGGTATTGCGGGAGTGTTTTCGGGTGTTGCGTCCCGGAGGTATGCTGATATTCAGTTCTCTTGGCCCTGATACCCTGTCGGAGTTGCGTCAGGTGTCCCGACAGGTAGACCAGACAGAGCGGGTGAACCTGTTTCTCGACATGCACGATGTGGGCGAGGGATTGGTACGGGCGGGCTTCGCGGCGCCGGTGCTCGATGTCGACCGTATCGTCACTACCTATTCCGAGTTTTCTGACCTTGCCCGTGATCTGAAGGGCATTGGCGCCCAGAACATCACGACCGGGCGCCAGAGAGGGATTACCAGTCGCGCGCGTTGGCAAAAACTTGTGCAGGGTTATGAGGGATTCCGCCAACAGGGGCGGCTGCCGGCAACCTGGGAGGTGGTCTATGCCCACGGCTGGAAGCCGGAGCACTCTTCCGGGGTTGCATCGACCGACCCGCTTGAAGTCCCGGTTCAATGGCATCGCAAATGATTTCTCCGCCGGGGTTCGATCATCATCCCGCACTGTTTGTGACCGGGACTGATACCGAGGTGGGCAAGAGTTGGGTGAGCTATGGTCTGATGCACCTGTTGGCGGGGCGAGGATACTCGGTAGTCGGCATGAAGCCAGTTGCCAGTGGCTGCAGTGCTACCGCAGATGGGTATCAGAATGAGGATGTACAGCTGCTGCGACAGGCTGCTACTGTTGCGGTTGACGAGTCGTTGATCAACCCCTATCTGTTCGTAGATCCGGTTGCTCCTCAGGAGGCTGCGCGCAGGGAGGGAAAAACAATAAATGGTCAGCGAATTCTGAGCTGCTTCGGGGAGCTTGGTGGTTTAGCTGATCGCGTCGTCGTCGAAGGCGTGGGTGGTTGGCGCGTGCCACTGTCTGACGAACTGGATATTGCTGGTCTGGTGGCGCTGCTACGTATCCCGGTGGTCATGGTGGTGGCGGTCAGGCTCGGGTCGATCAATCATGCTCTACTCACTGCAGAATCAATTCGGAATTCGGGAGCAAACCTTATTGGCTGGGTGGCCAATCTCGTCGGCGATGATACTGACAGCCGATCGAATCTGGAGGACTTGACCCGCCTGTTAGCGAGTCCCCGTTTGGCCGTGGTTCCTCGCGTCGACTCCCCAGAGGAAGTTGCCAGCTACCTTGGTAGGGAATGGCGGTAATCTGACGATCTGATTGGTGAATCCAGGTCCTCGGCCTGTCTTTCCAGCTCGGGGAAGCTGAGGCCACTTTTGACGCCAGTCAAGTTAATCTGGGATAACCGTCGTTTTAGTGGTTGTCACCGTGGCGAACGACGTTAATTTTCGGTAGTATTGCGCCGCTGAAAAATTCACTGTTAAAAACAGTCTGCAGCAAACCAGAGTCCATCCCAAACGCACCTGTCAGACCAAGCGATTTGATCACGGGTAGATCTCTCACGTGAGTGACCACAAGCAGTTTTATCGACTGCTTGGTCCAGCGGTGAGGGCCAGCAGTATGCGCGATGGTGAAATGATAGTAAGGAGACGTTTTCTGATGTCAGCTAACGCAAAGTGGGTGACGCGCCTCGGCGCGGCAGTCGTCACTCTTGGCACCTCAATGATGGCCCATGCTGAATGGGAAACCAATCTCATGCGTGGGGTCACTGAGATTAGTCGCGAGGTTTATGACATCCACATGATCCTTTTCTGGATCTGTACCGTGATCGGTGCCGGGGTTTTCGCGGTGATGATCTACTCGATTATCAATCACCGTAAATCGAAAGGTGTCGAGGCGGCGCAGTTTCACCACAGCACAACCGTCGAGATTCTCTGGACTATAGTGCCAACCTTGATCCTCGTGGTTATGGCGGTGCCAGCAACCCTTGCGCTGATCAATATCGAGGACAATTCTGATTCCGACATGACCATACAGGTGGTTGGCTATCAGTGGAAATGGCAGTACAAGTACTTAGACGAAGAGTTGAGTTTCTTTAGTAATCTTCACGAAGACAGTCGCAACGCGATTAATGGTGATCCGACCGGGGTTGAAAATTATCTGCTTGAGGTGGATAACCGGCTGGTGATCCCAACCGGTAAGAAGGTGCGTTTTCTTATTACCGCCAACGACGTGATCCACTCCTGGTGGGTTCCGGACTTTGGCTGGAAGCAGGATGCAATACCCGGTTTTATCAATGAGGCCTGGACCCGTGTTGATGAACCCGGGGTTTATCGTGGGCAGTGTACTGAGTTATGTGGTATCGACCATGGCTTTATGCCTATCGTGGTCGAAGTCAAACCGCAGGAAGAATACGATGCCTGGGTTGAAGAGCAGAAAGTGGCTATAGCGGCAGCAGCAGCCAGCGGTGATCGCGAGTGGGCAATGGGTGAGCTGATGGAAAAAGGGCAACAGGTCTACATGCGTGTCTGTGTTGCCTGTCATCAGGCCAACGGCATGGGTATACCGCCGGCGTTCCCGGCGATTGGCGGCAGTGCTATAGCTACGGGTCCTATTGATGCTCATATGAGTTTGGTGATGGACGGCGTCCCCGGCAGTGCCATGCAGGCGTTTGCCGAGCAGCTTAATGATGTGGAAATCGCAGCGGTTTTGACCTATCAGCGTAATTCGTTTGGGAATGAGGTGGGTGATATGGTTCAGCCTGCCGAAGTTAAGGCGGCGCGCTAAGTTTCAGGCCTGACGGTATTTGGAGAAGTCAATGAGTACGACAGCAACTGCAGTGGCAGAAGAGCATCACCATCACGGGCCAGCAAAGGGATTGGCGCGTTGGCTTTATGCAACAAACCATAAAGATATCGGCACCATGTACCTCTGGACATCGCTGGCGATGTTCCTGCTCGGTGGCTCTTTTGCAATGGTGTTCCGCGCGGAACTGTTTCAGCCGGGACTGCAGCTGGTTGACCCAGAGTTCTTTAACCGTATGTTCACCATGCACGGTTTGGTGATGGTGTTCGGCGCGGTGATGCCGGCGTGGGTCGGTTTTGCCAACTGGATGGTGCCGTTGATGGTTGGTGCACCGGACATGGCAATGCCAAGAATGAACCTGCTCAGTTTCTGGCTATTGCCGGTAGCAATGCTGGTGCTGGTGAGCACTTTCTTTATGGAAGGGAGTGCGCCGGCCTTCGGTTGGACTTTTTATGCCCCCCTGTCAACGACCTATGCGCCGGATACCACCGATTTCTTTATCTTCGGTGTGCATTTGTTGGGGATCTCTTCAATCATGGGCGCAATCAATGTCATTGCCACCATCCTCAATCTGAGGGCGCCCGGCATGACGCTGATGAAAATGCCGCTGTTTGTCTGGACATGGTTGATTACAGCATTCCTGTTGATCGCGGTGATGCCGGTGTTGGCTGGTACCGTTACCATGATGTTGACTGACCGTAATTTCGGTACTGCCTTCTTTGACGCAGCTGGTGGCGGTGATCCGCTGATGTTTCAGCACATTTTCTGGTTCTTTGGTCACCCCGAGGTTTACATCATGATCCTGCCGTCTTTTGGTGTGATCTCGGAAATTATTCCAACGTTTGCGCGTAAACCGTTGTTTGGATATTCATCGATGGTCTATGCCACCGGCGCGATTGCCTTTCTCTCTTTTATTGTTTGGGGGCACCATATGTTCGCCACCGGTATGCCGTTGGCTGGTGAGCTCTATTTCATGTACGCAACCATGCTGATCGCAGTGCCCACCGGGGTGAAGGTGTTTAACTGGGTCGCGACCATGTGGCGTGGTGCTATGACCTTTGAAACGCCGATGCTGTTTTCCATCGGTTTTGTGTTTCTTTTTACCATCGGTGGCCTTACTGGATTGATGATGTCCATGGGCCCTGCGGATATGCAGTATCACTCTACCTACTTCATCGTCGCCCATTTTCACTATGTGTTGGTCCCCGGAGCCGTTTTCGCATTGATGGCCGGGGTTTACTACTGGTTGCCGAAATGGTGCGGGAAGATGTACGACGAGCGGCTGGGCAAAATCCATTTCTGGATTTCAGCGATATCGGTCAATGTGCTGTTTTTCCCGATGCATTTTGTCGGCCTGGCGGGAATGCCACGGCGAGTGCCTGACTACCCGCTGCAGTTTGCTGACTTTAACGCAATAATCAGTGTGGGTGGCTTCGTTTATGGTGCTTCTCAGCTGCTGTTTGTCTATATCGTGATCAAAGCGATCCGTAGTGGTGAACCAGCAACTGATCGCGTTTGGGAAGGCGCGAAGGGGCTGGAATGGGATCTTCCCTCACCGGCACCGTTCCATACGCATACTGTTCCCCCGCGTGTCGACTAAGTGGCCTGACTCAGGATTAGTGTGATCCATGGCTGAACAACAGATCAAAAAAACTGCAGTCCGGCTTGTGGTGGCGGCGGTTGCTATGTTCGGTTTTGGCTACGCATTGGTGCCGCTGTATGAGGTGATTTGCGATGTCACCGGTATCAACGGAAAATCGAGCGGGTTGCAGGAGGTAGCCGCAACAGTGCCGACTGATGTTGATCGGACGCGGACGGTCACTGTTGAACTGGTTGGTACACCGAACAGCGAGTTGCCCTGGGAGTTCCATCCCATCACCAAGGAAATCGACGTAAACCCGGGACAGGTGACCGAGGTTTATTATCATGCGCGAAACCTGACTGATCGAGAAATAACCGGACAGGCGGTTCCAAGCGTCGCTCCTGGTTCGGCAGCCCGTCATTTTGACAAGATTGAGTGTTTCTGTTTTACCAAACAGACGCTCAAGGGCAATGAGGCAAAACCGATGCTAGTGCAGTTCAGGGTTGATCCAAAACTGGACCCGAGTATAGAAAGGCTGACGCTTTCATATACTTTTTACGCATTAGCGGCGGATGGGTCAGTCAAACAGTCTACAGGCAAACCGATAGAGATGGATCACTCACAACACGGTGGTCACGCCGGCGGCTGAGTGCCGTAAATGTATTCCATGCAGTTAATGCATTCGAAAGAGATGGAGTTGGACCATGGCAGAGCAAGGTAGTTACTACGTTCCGGAAGAGACCCGTCAGCCCTTTTTATTGGCTATTGGTCTGGCGCTCACCGTAAGTGGCGGGGCGGCACTGATGCATGGCAGTACCGGCGGCGGTCTGCTCATGGGACTCGGTGCAATTATCGCTATCGTGATGATCTGGAACTGGATGAGCCATGTTATTCGTGAAAGTGAAGCGGGTCTGAATAGCGAACAGATGGACCGCACCTACCGCATGGGAATGGGCTGGTTCATCTTTTCCGAAGTGATGTTTTTCGCCGCGTTCTTTGGCGCGCTGTTTTATGTGCGTGTGTTGGTTCTACCCTGGTTGGCAGGTGACTCCAACAACGAAATGACACATCAGATCCTTTGGCCGCTTTTCGAGGGTCTCTGGTCCCCCACTACGGCTCCTATGGCTGAAGCTTATTCCCTCGCCAGCGGTACTGTGGGTGCCTGGGGTGTGCCGGCAGTAAACACCGCTCTGTTGCTGACCAGTGGTGCGACCTTGACCTGGGCACATTGGGGGTTGTTGAAAAACAATCGAGGCCAGCTGATTATTGGGCTTGCGCTGACCGTGCTGTTAGGTGTGATTTTCATGGGCTTACAGATTGAAGAGTATGCTCACGCAATGGGTCACCTTAACCTGACCATGAATTCAGGGATATACGGCTCGCTCTTTTACATGATGACCGGATTTCACGGGCTCCACGTTTCTCTTGGTGTACTGATGCTGGTGGTCGTTCTCGCACGGTGCATCAAGGGGCACTTTACGCCAGAGCACCATTTTGGCTTTGAGGGGGTTGCCTGGTATTGGCATTTTGTCGATGTGGTCTGGTTGATTCTGTTCGTGTTTATTTACTGGGTGTAGTACCAGCGGCTGTCGTATCAAATGCGGGGTTACCCTCAATCTGGTTGGGGGTAATCCAGCCCATCTGGAAACTGAGCAATAACAGCAGAAACAGCCCTATCGATAAAGCTACTCGCCAGGTCAGCGCTCTGGCCATATCGGTGGTTGATTCCTTCTTTCGATAAAGTGCCTTTAACCCTAGCGCCATCATCAGGATAATGGCGATCAGGAAAAACAGGATAATCAGTTTCAACGCTAGAGTTGCTCTCTGTAAAGTGTGGCTCGTCAGTGATTGCGGAATTGCATGGGTCCAACTAAGCCTCTGGGAAGCGTAGAGTTTAACGGTTTTCGTCTCTCCATTTCCTGGTTTGGCGTCATTGTCCTGTTAGTTTGCCTTCCTATATTGCTCTCTTTGGGGCGTTGGCAGTTGCAGCGGGCTGAGTACAAGACAGAGTTGCTGCTAGAACTTGAGTTGGGGCAGTTAGCTGAACCGGTTGGGATAACTTCACTAGCCGAGCTTGAATCCCTCCCCAAGCATGGCCGGGTAGAGTTTTCCGGTGAGTATCTGCGGTCACGATCACTGTTGCTGGATAATCGCTATTATCGAAACCGTGTCGGGTTTGAGGTGGTTTCGTTATTTCGGCTTGAGAAATCAGCTGAGGTGCTATTGGTTAATCGGGGATGGCTGCCCCTGGGACGTCTTCGCTATCCGCTGCCGGAGATTGATGAGCCAGCGGGACCCCAGAAACTAAGTGGTGAAGTGCGGCCCGTACCGACCGACACCCTGGTGCTCGAAGAGGAGCATTTTGATGACTGGCCGCAACTGGTTCAAAAGATCGACCCTGATCAGTTGAGCGATCTAAGTGGCTACAGTTTGCCGAGGACCTGGGTGTTGTTGGGCTCCGACTCTGATAGCAGTTTAAAACGTGAGTGGCCGGTAGTTGTCGTTGGGCCGGAACGTCATTACGGATATTCCGTCCAGTGGTTTGGACTGTCATTAGCGCTGGTGGTTATTGTGATAGCCAGCGGTCTCAAAAAGGTTCCCTAGTCGTGACTTTGGATAACGCTTCGCTCCCTGACAATTTGCTGGCACCCGAAGAAATAAGAAGAGGCCGGAGACGCTTTTTGCTGCTGGTCGCGCTGTTTTTTGGGCCGCTGATACTATCCTGGGTGCTAGTGAGATATGGTGCGGAACATATGGATATTGAAGCGCACTCTTATGGCGAGCTGTTAACACCGGTAGTGACACTGGAAACCTTTGAGATAGAAGGTGATCCGGGCTTGACCATAGACCAGCTGCGCGGCGTATGGACCTTGATCTATCCTCTGAATGGATCCTGTGGCGAGCAATGCGAGACGGTGGTCACGCAGACGCGTCAGGTGCGGACCGCTCTGGCCAAGGATATGGGGCGCCTGCAGCGGGTGGTGATTTGGGCAAATGGGAGTCAGCAAGCGTCACTGCCGTTGGATGATCCAGCGCGCCACCCGGCGTTGACCGTAATCCGTGGTAGCACGGAACAGTTGCAGCCGCTTTGGGGCCAGTTGCCTGGAAAGGTAGAAGAGGCGCTTTATCTCGTAGACCCCATGGGTAACGTGCTGATGCGGTATCCACTTGATTTTGAGGGTAAGCCGCTGCTTAAAGAACTCGGTTTTCTGTTAAAGAGTTCGGTCCTGGGATAGTCAGAAATCACTGAAATCTCTTGCTAATCATGAAACGATTGTTGCCTTCAGCTGGGGTAGTTCTCGCGGTGATCGTCGTCGTGCTGGGAGCCTACACACGTCTATCTGATGCCGGTCTCGGTTGCCCGGACTGGCCGGGTTGTTATGGTCATGTCGGTGTCCCTGAAAGCCATTCCGAGATAGCTGCAGCCAATTCAGCGTTCCCTCAACGCCCAGTCGAGGTGGGCAAGGCGTGGAAGGAGATGGTTCACCGCTATGCGGCAGGGCTGCTCGGATTACTAATTCTGGTGCTTTTTCTGCAAGAATGGTTCACACGGGGTGAACAACGCGGGGTGGTTACCGCTTTGGCGGGTCTAGTCATATTGCAAGTGCTGCTTGGTATGTGGACAGTGACACTGCTGGTTAAGCCGCTGGTGGTTACCGCGCACCTGGTGGGCGGCTTGGGAACCCTGACCCTGCTCTGGCTGATCGTGCTTGGCAGGCAGCCAGGAATAGCTCGTGACCTGCCTGGGGGTTTTCCAATTGGCGTGCCCGCGCTGATGCTGGCGATTTTGGTCGTCCAGATACTGCTTGGAGGCTGGACCAGTACCAACTACGCTGCGCTAGCCTGTGTCGGGTTGCCCCAGTGTAATGGCCAATGGCTGCCGGCCATGGATTTTGCCAATGGTTTCAAGCCCTGGCATGGGCTGGGTATCGATTACGAGGGAGGTATCCTGGATAGTCCGGCACGTATCGCGATTCATTATTCTCACCGGGTCGGTGCAGTTATTACCTTTCTTGTGATTCTGGCTGGTGTGGCGGTTCTGTGGCGCAGGAGTACCGCTAGAGTGCTGCGGCAAACGCTGCTGATGATCGTTGTGCTTCTTCTCGCTCAGTTCTGTCTGGGGCTGGCCAATGTCTGGTTTTACCTGCCGTTACCGGTCGCCGTAGCGCATAACGGAGTTGCCGCCCTGTTACTACTGGCGGTCGCGACGTTAAATTATCTGGCATGTCGTTCTCGAGCAGTGAGCCAGTGAATGAGTCAGCTGCAAAAGACGGTGTTGCCAAACCGAGTGTTGCGGTCTGGCGCAGTTATCTGGCGCTCTGTAAACCGCGGGTTGTTGCGTTAATCTGCTTTACTGCGGTTATCGGTATGTATATGGCGGTGCCGGGTCAGGTGCCGCTGTCTGCGCTTTTATGGGGTAATCTTGGGATATTCCTGGCTGCCTCAAGTGCCGCTGCAATTAATCAGGTGATTGATGCCCGGGCCGACGCTTTGATGAAGCGCACGCAGTCCAGGCCGTTACCGCAAGGGGAGGTCTTGCCCCACAGGGCGATGCTGTTTGCGGTGGTCATCGGTGTACTGTCGATGGTCATTCTGGTAGTGCTGGTTAATCCATTGACGGCGTTGCTGACTTTTCTGTCGCTGATCGGCTATGCAGTGGTGTACACCGTCTATCTTAAGCGGGCGACGCCACAGAATATTGTTATTGGTGGTATCGCCGGAGCTGCACCGCCGGCGTTGGGGTGGGTGGCGGTAACGGGCCAGCTTGACCCTGAAGCGCTGCTGTTGGTGATTATTATTTTTATCTGGACGCCTCCCCATTTTTGGGCACTGGCGATCGCGCGGCGGGAGGAGTATTCATTGGCCGCTGTACCCATGCTGCCGGTGACTCATGGTGTTGAGTTTACCCGTTTGCATGTGTTGCTCTACACCATTTTGCTTCTGGTAGTTTCCCTGTTTCCGTTTGTGTTCGGCCTCTCGGGTGAACTATACCTGCTGGGAGCCTTAGCCCTGGGTGGGCGGTTTATGATTTGGGCCTGGCGTCTTTACCGTAATGGAGACGACCTGGTTGCAATGGCTACCTTTCGCTACTCGATTGTTTATCTGATGGCAATTTTTGCGGTGATGCTGGTTGATCACTATCTACCCGGTAGGTTGTCAGGGCTTTGGTAGAGAACGTCAGCGGGTTGCATAACTGATTGCCAGGTAGGCTATCGCAATCAGGATCAGCACAAACAGAACAGTAGTGAGGATCCCGACCAGAATCAGGTCGCGCGCTCTGGCGTGTTGAAAGGCGTGTTCGTAGCCCTTGTGTGTGCGAACGCCAAGGAATGACCACAATATTTCTTTCAGCAGAGAAAAAAAGCCCAGCTTTTCGGCTGGGCTTTCAGCTTTATCTGGCTGTTGATGGTCAGGCATCGACCAGCTGTGCGCGCAGTTTTTTCATCGCCTGGTTTTCCAGCTGGCGTACTCTTTCTGCGGAGATTCCATAGCGGTCGCCCAGCTCCTGCAGACCAACCTTCTTTTCGCTTAACCAACGGGACGAGATGATCGTCTGACTGCGCTCGTCAAGGCTGCCGAGCGCCTCCTCAAGCTGGAGAGACTGCTTCTGATGCAGGTCCTGTTGTAAAACATCATTTTCAGGATTGGCCAGGTCTGATTCGAGATACGCTGCAGGCGTCGTTGCAAGGCTCTCTTCATCGTCATCATAGCCGTCAAACGCCAGCGGCCGTTCGTTTAATCGGGCATCCATTTCCAGGACTTCATCTGAAGAGACGCCGAGTTCTTCAGCCACCTGCTCAGCTTCCCGCTGGCTGATCCAGCCAAGCCGTTGCTTCTTGCTGCGCAGGTTGAAGAACAGTTTACGCTGGGCCTTGGTCGTCGCTACTTTAACGATATGCCAATTGCGCAGCACATATTCGTGGATTTCGGCCTTGATCCAGTGTGCCGCGAAGGAGACAAGTCGGACACC
>OBIY01000508.1_pt1 | contig 15003 bp, 19 predicted proteins | sample 1519841 | NCBI WGS metagenome assembly OBIY01 (sample SAMN03019774, study PRJEB22545) | beach sand metagenome | biome: beach; feature: sea beach; material: beach sand | place: USA: Municipal Pensacola Beach, FL | collected 2010-07-30 | depth 30-40 cm m
CCAATCTGGTCAAGCGTCCCATCCCGGATGGTCTCAGACACTCGCGTCCACGGGTCTCCACTGCCCGCCTCGCGCCACTCCAGGTCAATGTATTGGTTGGTATCCAAAACACGCCCCTTGCTGTCCAGATAAGCCAGACCGCCCGGGAAAAAAACATCGTACTCGATAGTTTCGGTTGTCTCCCCATCCGGGCAGGCGATGAACGGGCCAGCCCACCCCGTTGTTGCGCTCTCACCGCTAACGAATATCACGGCGTCAGTGGTCGTGATGGTGTCAAAGCCGGGCCACGATACATCCGGGTCACCCTCATCATCCAGCCGCGTCAGCTCAATGGTGGATGTGGTAGCGCCGTCCACCAGATAAAGCATACCCTCATAGCCGATAGCCATGCGGGCGGCATCTGGCGTGAACCCTGTTACCGGGTCGCCATTGTCGTATGACAGGGTGATTTCGGCAGGTACGGTCACGGTGGGGTCGCCGGTCACGCCAACCGGTGACGAACCGAAAACGTCAGTGGTGTCGCCGGTAACGGTAATCGGCTCTCCGGTGTATGTCGGCCCCTGCTCAACAATCTGAACCTGTCCGCCGCCGTCGTCTTGAGCGTCAATTGTTCCGTCAATCTGCCCGTTAATGGCCGACAGCAGGCCAGAGAGGTTGATAACGTCTGTGTTAAGCGTAACCTCCTGCCCTGTGCCATTTAGCGAGAGGGTGAAGGTGACGGGCGTGACGTCGAAGTCGTATCTTGCCGGGGCGGCACTGGCTGTGAGGGTGGACGCGGAACCCGGATCAGTCGTCGACCCCGCCGTATAGCTGTGAATTTCATATAATCCCTCATTGTCTCCCGCGATTTCGATTTTCATTCCCACGAACGGGCCGAGCTGGTCTAGCGGCCCACGAATGATATCGCGCGCCCCGCCTGCCTCGATTTCATAATCCAGATACTGCTCGACGCGCAGGGTCAGACCGGCATCCCATCCGGCAGGGAAACTGCCCGCGCCGCCGGGGATGCTGATTTCGTCGCCATTGAACGTGAACGCTGTTGCCTCTGGGAAGTCGGACACGTTGCTGGTTTTCTTGAGCGGAATACCTGCGTTACCCGTTGAGGTGCCACCGATTTCCGTGCTTGTGTGCCACCATTCCGACGCCGGATCGGATGACACATCAGCGCCCGGCGCGTAAATCTGGTAAGTCGCGCCGTCAATGCTGGTCAGCAGGGATTCGCCAACGCGAACACTGCTGATATCCACATCGTACTCACCAACGCCCACGCACATAAAAAGCCGGTTGGTCTGCGTTCGTTTGGTGGCGAAAAACTTGCGGGGCGGCAACAGGTAATCAGGATAGCGGCGGAACTCGCCGAATAATTCCGGCACAACGCCGCCCAGCCGGGCCGTGTTTGCCTTCGCCTCTGCCAGCTCCAAAGAGCGCCCCGCATCAGGCGTGCCCGGAATGTCAGGCTGTAGCGCGTTGATAAGCGGGCGGAACGTCTCGCGCAGGGTGATACCTGCAATCAGCAGCTCAACGCCTTGGGGCTGCACGGTGATATCTACAACGTCATGCGCGCCAACCTCTCGGCCCCATTGCTCGCGGGGCAGGATAGCGCCGTTCACCTCAACGGCAAAGGGGGCGACAACAGCAGGGTCAAAGTCGTCAATATTCGCGCACATCCACCCGCGAATCGAGCCTGTCCATTTATGGACTTCTGACGGCTCTTTGTCTGTGATGCTGGAGAATACCCTAATCATAAAACTCCACCCTTACAAAGCGGGACTCAAAGCGGCGAAGGCCGACGAGAGAAACGCCCGGCTTTTCGTTTGTCTCCAGCGCCCACAATCGGCCATCTGCCTGAACGATTATAGCAACATGAACGCAGATACGCCCGCGATAGGCGAAGGCAATAGCGCCCTCTTTAGGCTCGCACGGAGACAAAACCGCTTTCACTTCCGGCGCCAGCCTTGTCATTCGCCGACGATCGACCACGCCGCCAAACTCGGGCAGAACCTGGCCCGTCATATCCTCGCGGACAAACCGAACCAGCCCCCAGCAGTCTAGGCCGTCCATCGTGCGACCGCCTGACAGATACGGGACGTGCCGGTATTTCTCTATCATAGGTATTTGATCCCCGGCGCGTTGTTGCTGTCGTAAATCTGTCGCGGCCAACGGGTATTCATGATGTCGTAATAACTTGCCTCTATCTGCAACTCCAGCCCGTTAAACTCGCCGCCAATCATCACGAAAGGCAGCGGCGCGGCTTGTGGCGCGCTCAGGTCGCTGAGAAGGAATTCCCGGTAAATCACCGGCACCTGCTCGCCTGCCTCAAGCGCGGCGGCCACAACCTCCTGCGCCCTGCCCGTTGCGTTCCAGATGCCGAAGTTTAGCGACTGCTGGCCCGTGTCGCCCTTCTTGGGCAGCTTGATAACAAGGTTGCCCGGCTCAAACGTCACCTGCTCCATCGTTTCAAGCGTCGCGGTGACTTCGCTGAACCCATTACAGAGCAAAACCGGGTCTTGCCCGGTCACTCGAATATCGAGAGTCTGTAACAGCACCGCATCAGTTGGGGCGCTAGCGTATACCCGGTTAAGCAGCGTCGCCATTATTCCGGCCACTCCCTGTTAGCGGCTAGGTCGATGATATCAGCCATCAAGACGTATTCGGGGAATTCCACCCAACCCGCATCTAGCGTCTGCCGCTCTCGCAGCTCCAGGTTAGCAGTAACGCGCCAATCATAAGCGCCCTCCATGGCCTTGCTGTAAACGCTAGTGAACCGGCACTCATACGAACTGACGCCCGGCGAGTCTCGGCCATCAAGAGTGGTTCGCAGGTCAACATTAAACCAGTCCGTGCCGTTGCGGATCGTATAACGGAACCACGCCTCAAAAATCATGGCTTCCTGTGGCGTGAAAATCCACGAAACCGTTGCCAGCTCCGGCACGTTGTCGAACGTCTGCCGTTGCTTGGCGCGACCAGATGCCATGCCGGTACGGGCAAACGGCTGCACCAGCTCAAGCGAATAGCCTTCACGGATGCCGCACGGCAGGACGCTGGGAAAGTCGATAGCTGCGGCCATTATGTGCCCCTCCGCTGTACGCCATAGGTGGACTGGATGGCACGCGCCGCCGCGCCGTCTGAACGGATATTGGAGACGAACACGTCAATCATGCGCTGACCGTCTGCCTCGCGCTGGTTGACCTGCCCTGCCTTGCTGGCGTCCTCGTACATGTTTACGACAACCTCGCCGCCTCCCATGCGGGACGTAGCCTGCCGCCCGGTCACTTGCGCGGGGCCACTAATCAGCTCGGGGCCGCGTTCACCAACCAGACCAACCTGTCCGGCAGGGATGCGGCCACCGGAATCAAACGCGCCAGCGTATTGAACGGAGCTAATCGTGGATACGATCGACCCCATAAGGCTGGCAATGGTCGCATAGTTGGCCAGCTTCTGGGGCAGGGTCAACGCCGAAGGATCGGCCACACCCTGCGCAAGGGCAGCGCCTAGCCGTAGCGACGCATCAGCAAGGGCGAACGCCTTGGACGTAGCGAAAAGCGCTTTGTATGTGCTGGACTGCTCGTCGCCAAACGCCTTGGCCAGCCCCGCCAAGCTATCGAACACTGCCGCCGAATTGGTCAGGATTAGGCTTGTCTGTTCACGCTCAAGCGCGGCCAGCTCGGCGTTACGCTGCTGTGTTAGCTGCTTCTCAAGCTCTGACCGCTCGCCCAGATTGGCCCGGACAATCTCAAGACGTCGCTGATAGCTCTCTTCAATCTGCCGTTCTTCCGACAGCAGGGACTGGCGAACCTCCTCCAGTTGGGCGGCACGCTCCGCCGCGTATTCGCGGTCAAGCTCTCGCGCTTCGCGCTGCTGTGCAGTACGGGCCGCCGCCGCATCAATGACGCGGTTAAGCGCTTCTTCTTCTGCCTTGAGTGCTTCGGCTGACGGCGCGCCGGTTACCGTGGGCGCTCCACCAGTGTCCCCGCTTGTCACGGTTATGGGCGGCAGCACATTGGCTTCACGGTTGAAATTCTCTTGCGCTTCTCGGGCGGCGTTATATTGAGCCTCTAGCCCTGCCAGCTCTTCCTCTAGTGCCGCATACCGCGCATCCTCGCGCCCACCAGGGACATTGCCAAGCCTGACAAGCTCGGCGCGCACATTCTTAATGCGGTCAGACAGGCGCACCAGATCATCCGGCGCCGGGCCGTTAAAGAAGGCGGCAAACTCCTCGCCGATGAATTGGGCGAAACCTACGGTTTCCTTAGTTGCGCTTGCCGCCGCAGCCGCCAGCTTAACCAGCGCAGACGAAAGGGTCACAAGGGATTGCTGAAACTGAGGATCGGTAACGACGTCGCGCAGGTCGTCAACGGCGTCTACAAGCTCGCTGGTGTCGGTCTGTCCGAAGGTGTCAAGCAGGTCATTGCGCAACTGTTGTAGCGCCTGCCCCACGGTGCGCTCCATGGTCTGGAAGTCGCGCTCGATGGTGTCAGCGGTGCGCAGCAAGGCGCTAGTGACGGCCTCACCAGTTAGTCGGCCCTCTTGCCCCAATGCGCGCAACTGGCCGATGGTAACGCCCAGACCTTCGGCGATAGCACGGGCCAGACGGGGGGAGTTTTCCAGAACGCTGTTCAGCTCCTCGCCGCGCAGGGTGCCAGACGCGATGCCTTGGGATAGCTGGAGGATCGCGCTAGACGCCTCCTGAGCAGACGCACCCGAGACGATAAATGACTGGTTAATGGCGCGGGTAATCGTTAGCAGGTCGGATTCGCTGGTGCCCACTTCCTCAGTGGCACGGGCAAGGCGAGCATAAAGGTTAACGGTGGATTCAAGGTCTTGCCGCGTATCCTGCGCAAGCTGGAACGTGTCAGCGTAAACCCGGTTCAGCGATTCTTGATCATCCGTTACCAGCCGCAACTGGCTGCGCAGGTTGGCATAGGTGTCGGCGGCTCGAACAGTCTCTCGGATAGCAAGGGCAGCCGTGAACCCGCCAACGGATACGCCGATAAAGTTGCGGGCAGAGCGGGCCAGACGGTCAACGGAGTTTGAAGCGGCGCGAACCTTGCGGCTAGCTCGCTGTGACTCGTTGCCCATTTTCTTGGTAGACGTAGACGCGGCATTGCCCGACTTGGTGACCCGCTGGAGCGAGCCGTCAAGCTGGTCTACGTTAGACTTCGCGCCCCTTGAGTCTACCCCGATTTCTAATCTAGCCTGAAACGCCATGCTATTTCTTCCTGCTCAGATGCTTTAAGTATACCGCATCAAGGCTCTGGACGACGAACAATAGGGACTCTGGATCAAGCGGCGATTTGATGAAAGAGTGCCAAGCCTGGATCTCACTAATCTGAATGGGTAGCGCCCCGTAGCCGGTGCCTGATCTAGACCGGCTTAGGGAGTAAAACGCCTCAAGATAAAGCCCGGTGATGCCGTCTATCTCGGGGCGCTCCACCTCCATTCCCAGCTTGCGGGCGACCATGGCCGCCTTGTCATCGTTGCCGCCCCACTCCAGTTGGTGGGTAAGCGCCGCTACGGCTTTTTTTCGCTCTCCTTCACGTCCTCGTGACGATAGGCGGCATAATCGTTGGCCTGATCAATGACCCACTGCCGGAACGCACGATCGTTCTTCATGGCCCGATAAGCGGATTCTGCGGAATACGGCAGGTCGTCGCCGCCACGCACCACCACGCCTTTCCAGCCAACCAGCAAATGCTCGGCCTGAATGCGCAGCTCCATTTCGCCCAGCTCGTCTACAGTCAATTCAGATTCGCGTTTCTTGCTGTCGCGCACCAGCTCGCCGAGTGCCTTGCGGTATCGGTCAGAATCGACGCGGGCAACCAGAAACTGGCTGCCCTCATAGTCGCACCAGCGTCCCTGCTGGATGGCTTCACCGTCAAATGCGTCTGCAATAAATGCCATTATGCAATCGTCCGTTCAATTCGCAGGGATTCGCCGGTAACGGAATCACGGGTTGCCGTGTAATTCCACTCCCAATTCACAATCTCGTTAGCGCCCGGCGCAGGCGGATCACCGGCAGCCTTAAGACGCCACATGGTGATCTTATAGCTGTTGGTGCCATCGCTGAACGGAAATTCAACCTTGATCGGCGTCTGTGCAATCAGGTCTTTCCACTGGTCAAAGGTCGTGGCGGTGTTGCTGATGGTAATGGTTCCGGTCACTTCTGCCGTGCCCTTGGACTGCTTACCGGGGGTAACGCTGCCAAGGCAGTAGCCCGCCGTATAGTTGTTGTTCACGGTGAGACTAAAGCCGGGAATGCAAACGCCGGTCTGTGCCACGTCGTCGATCTCAACGGTGCCCACGTCGGCGCCGCGCAATACACGGTTGTCGTTCGCGTCAAGGAACGTATCGGTAGTCGGGTCATAGCTGTCATCGTAGCTCGTGCCAGCCAGATCAAGTGAGCCTGTCACAGTCGCGGCGGCCTCAAAGTTGAACGTCATCTGAGAGGCGCGAACGCCGGAAAACTGAATGTGGCGGTCGATATCCTGATAGGAGAGCAGCACCTCGTAAAGGACGTCGGCGGAACCGATAACCAGCGAATCGGTGCCCGCAATCGGATCGTCTGCCGTCCACGTGTTGCACAATGCGCTGGCCATCCAGTCGTCATACGTCTCCGTCGACAGCTCAACGTCAATGGTGCCGCCAGTCTCGATGCTCTGGAGAATCAGGTCAGTAACCTGACGGTCGCCCAGTACCTCGTTACTGTTTTCGGTGTTGGTGGTCAAAGTCGGCCCACCAGAAGTGCGGCGCAGAATCTGCCAGTCGTTGGTTGTGCCGTCAGCCCGGTAGGCAACTCGGATGCGGTTAGAATCAGACATTGTTAACCTCTCAATCTGCCCGGTACGGGACTGTCAGGTTCAATTGATAATAATTGTCATCGGGGCCAGAATACTGCTCTGTTGCCTCCAATAACCGAATATTGCCCAGCGTGATATTTTCCCAATGCTCAACTAGGCTTGATGCCACTATTTTAGCAGGTCTTGAGCCTATATTCCTATCGGTGAAAATCTGCATGAATAGCAGGCCAGCGCGGCGAGGGCAAGGCTTGTCCGTAATCGAGGCGTTAACGGTCGCGGACGGCTGCATGGTGAAGCGAATCCACGGCGTGTTATTCGCCTGTGCTGCCTCTACCGCAGGCCCAGCCGGTGCGCCGTCGTACGCTATTGGGTAGTCCGTCCACGTCGCCATGTGCGTCTCTAGCGCCTGCGCAATCTCTGTTGGTGTCATTGGCCAAGCCCTGCCCTGATTGCGTCGAATGTGACGGAATAGACGCCCGTTGGCGCCTGCCCTGAATAACCCGCCTCTAGTTTCTCAGAATAAGGCAGATTGTTTTGGATGAAGATGATGGTATAGGGCGTTTTAATGTCCGCCAGCCTCTTCACGCCCTCGGTGTAACCTTGACCAACCCGCGAGCCTTGAGGGGCGGTATTGGTGTCGTCGTTAGTTTGCTGCGTGAACGGGCGCCCGACAGAAAGTATATTGTTCGATCGGAATCGGCCCTCATCAACCGGCGAGCGCTCGACAACGCCCGTTAGCGCCTGCAACGCAACGGCACGCTGCGTCTTGCTTACCTCTGATTCTACCACCGGGATAAACCCCGTCGGCGGCTTGCTCCAGGTCATCACGCCTCCCTAAGCTGCACAGTCCAGCTTGCCCCGGCAGGGTCTTGCATCACATCCAGCACGCGCAGGCCGTTAATCTCGTCGCTGATCTGGGGCGAATCATCCACCTCGTTTTGCAATACGATCAATTTCTGGTCTGTGCTAATGATGTGCTGCCCGTCTACCTCGTCTTGCCGGTAGCGTGCAAACACGCCACGGCCCGAATAGGTTTCCGTGGTCGTCGATGTGGTGCCCGTGACAGGATCGTAGGCGCCTGCAACTTCGCGGCTGCCATTGAACGGTTGCACCGCGTCAGCCAGCTTGTCGGAAAACGCCGCGCCTAGCTTGGTTTGGATATCGTCACGGATGCCCATTAGATTCTGTGCACCATAAAGTTAGACGCCCCACCGCCGCCGGGAATGTACGGCGCCAGAAGGTCGTTGATGAACGTCAATTCACCGTCAATCGGGGCGCTTCCGTCCATGTATTCGGTTTCAACCTCAACGGTGTCAGCCTTCGCATAATCGCGCTTCACTCGCTGCGCAACGTCGGCATACAGCTCACCGTTCGCCGCCATTTTAGCGAGCAGGGAACCGGCGTAGATAATGTCATCCTCAACCGGGTCAGACGCGACAACCCCACGGCGCGACATCCACACGTTAGCCTCATATACGGCGCGGTCAGCATCGCCGGAGCCTTCCCAGCCGGGGCCGAGAGTGGCGTCAACGTCTGCCTTTGTGATGTACTCGGTGGTCATGTGCGCTCCTACGGTATGTCCGTTCCGCCTTCGTACCAATCAAGGAAATATTGGCAGCGGGCGTTTCCGATGTCCAGATTCTCGATAACAACTAGAAACGAGCTATTTGCAGGAATCACGCGCTCCCTGCCTTCGGGAATAGAATAGGCGTCGCGCAATAAGCCGGTGGGGCCGCCAAAGAAATATTCAGGCTCACCCAGAAGGGTGCCGTCATCGCTAGTCGTTACGTCCTTGCGCGCGGTTGCCGTGTTAGGCACCGGGTTAACTGCGTTCCAGTTGCTGACCTGGATTGGGCTGCCGTTATCTGTCACTGTCGGGTTGGCATATAGCGAGATTCTCAGCTCCTCGCCGATATACTCAAACACCCGCAACTTAACCAGAACCGGCTGCGATCCAGTCTCCAGTAGCAGCTTGCGGCTAGTTTCTCCCGCGATAGGGTCGGAATTCGGGTAGGCCGTGCGAAGGAAATACTGCACCCCGCGCTTAATGTTGGCCTCAGTGAAAGGCTGAACAACGATGCCATTGGAGCCTTTAAGAAGCCCATCATCAATGGCAACCTTGACGCGCCGTTCGCCTATCTGGTCAGACGTATAAACGTCCTCGCCAAACGTGCCGTTACTGGTCGGAGCCTTGGCCATCTTCTACCGCCTTCCGTTTGCGGCGCTTAGGCGCCTCTACAGCTACCGGCTGCTCGGACTTCGGGGCAAACTTCGCATCAATGATGCGGTATCCTTGGGCATGCAATTCTTTCTTGCGCTCAGGCGACACCGGATGCGGCTCGTATTTGATCTGCATCTAGACAACTCCAGAAAAGGGAAGAAAGGGGGCCGAAGCCCCCTCGCTATCAGCCGTCTGCGTCGGCGATGGTGATGACACCAGCAGTGTGTTTGATGTCGGTCACGACCTGATCCCAGTTGGTGCCGGTCGCAATCTCGGCATCGGTCGGGGATTTGCCGCCGTTGGTGACATCCCATGCGTAGCCCTTCAAGCCCAGCCCGAATGTGTAGTCTGCCTGCATGGTGGTTTCGATGCGGGTCTGGCCGTTGCGGGTGTCGATGTTGGTGATCACATCGGAACCGTCCATAACGGTGACGCCGCCAGACACCAGAGACAGCACCTTGGCCTTGTTCGGGGTGCCAGCCTCGTACAGAGCCGGAGCGTCAGTAACCACCACAGGCTTGCCGAGAATGTCCACAACCAGCACATTCTGCGCTTGGAACAACTGCGGGGTGTTGGTCAGGTTCTGGCCAATCAGCTTGTGGTAGGTCGCTCCGTTCATTACCTGAGACACCAGAGCCATGCTGGAATCACCGAACAGGGCGTGCGCATCGTTCATGGCGCTGTAGCTGATACCGGCAGACGCGGACACGTCATTGGTGGCACCGGCCACGTTGCTGATGGCGGCCACGGCAGCGGCGATACCGGAGTTGAGCTGGTCGGCCATGATGGCCTCAGCGAGCTGGCCGGAAATAACCGCGATTGCCTCGGCTTCATTCTTCTGAATCCAGGTCATCTGCGCCGGCTCGAAGGAAATCGGGCCGAAACCACCGGCAACCTTCACGCTGTTTTCCTGCAACTGTGACAGCGCAGTGGCAGCGGCAGAGGACTGGGCGGCGTAACGATCCACGCGGCGCTGTGCACTGTGCAGGGCGCTGTAGAATGAACGCTGGAAGAAATCACCCTCGAAATTCATCGAAGTCAGGGAAATGGTGCCATTGGAGGCGCCATTGAACTTCTCGACCTGCTGGCCGAGGGTTTCTGCGGTGGCTTCCATCAGGTACTGATTGAAAACCTTCATATTAGTAAGTGCCATTGTGGGCTACCTCTATCAGTCTTTGGTAAGGTCAAATTTTTGCGCGTAGTAGGCGGCACGCTCGTCTTTGTTGCCGTCCACCTTGCCTTTCACTGGGGCAGCCCCGCCGCCATGGTTTCCAGCGGCCCCGCCGCCGGATGCACCGCTACCGTCCACCAAGAACGAATAGTCAGCCTTGAACTTCTCGGCCAGCTTGTCGGCCTCAATGGCCACGCCGCCGATTTCAAACTGCACACCTTCTTCCGTGTACTTGGCGTATTGTCGTGCCTCTTTGGCCAGCAATTCCGCCCGTTTGGTGTCTTTCGTCAGGCTAGCAGCCAGCTTGTACGCCTCGCTGTCGATATCCTTCGCCTGAATCTGTTCACGAAACTTGCGGGCTGCGTCTCGCTCCGCCTCAAGCTCCGCCTTTGTCTTGTCGTACAGGCTTTTGAACTCGCCCGCCTGTCGTTGCCGCTCTTCCTCGGCCTGCTGCTGGGATTCCTCCAGCTCCTTGGCTCGCTGCTTGGCGCTTTTGCTTTCACCCAACAGCTCGTCAACCTTGGCCTTTAGCCCGCCTGTTTCGGCCTCAATCTTGGCCTGCACTTCCTCGGCGGTAAAAGCCTCAATCTCGGTTCCATCTTCCAATTTCAGTTTAGCCACGCGTCACCTCTGGTATCTGCGTTCGGATGCCCTGCACCCATTACCACACATTATAGGTTAGTTGAAACCTATTTCAAATAGTTATCCCCTCACGCGCCCGCAATTGGCTCAGGGTCAGCGTTCTCCCCTCGTCATCTACGAACTTATCAAGGGTCAGCTTGCCATCCCTGAACAACTTGGCGCGCTCCGGGCCTAGCACATCATCCTGAAACTCCCGCGACTGCTTGCGCAGGAATCCGGAATAGGTCATGCGGCTGGATACCTGCTCAACGCCGTCCGACCCGATGGCCGGTCGCTCACCCTCAAGGCCGGGGATTCGATACTGCTCGGCCACTATCGGCACCATGGTCGTACGGCATCCGTAGTGGTAGGGCGGCAGGTCTTGCGTGTCCACCGGATACAGTCGCCCGTCGTTGGCGGCGCACTGAATGGTTGTCCTGTTGTCCAGGGTGCCGACACGGCGCAGGCTCTCGATAATGTCCGCGTTAGCAGCAAACACCGACTGCCGCGCAACGCTTGCCGCATGGTTGGTCGCCGTTCTAACCGTCGCTCGCAGCTCGTTTGTCGCCCTTGTGCCCAGCTTGCGTCGGATGCTGGTCGCTATCTGCTGGTTGGTCTGCCCCTCGATGAATCCGGCGCTTATGGCGTCGCGCACCTCTCGTCGCTTGGCGTCCGTGAACTTGTTCACCATGTCCGGAATAGTGAGTCTGATGACGTTCTGACCGCTCACCAGTTGCGCCGGGGCAGTGGTAACAGCGGCGGCTAGCTGCGCCGTAGCGGGCAGCACGGTTTCTACAGAGACAGCAGCGCCAAGCATCCGAGCCTGGAATTCGGCCTCGTAGGCGGCGAACTCCTCCAGCTCAAGGGCTAGTTGCGCCTGTAGCTGATCGTTTGCCGTGGCGATGATTCCGTCAATCTCGCCCAGCAACGTGAACAGGCGGCCCGTTTGCCATTCCGTGGCAGTGGCCAGCCTGCTGACAATATCCGCCCGCATCTGCTCAAGGATGGGCATAACGTCCTTGATGACGCCACCGCCAAGGCGCTGCACCTGAATCTGGTGCCGCGTCTGCGCCTCGATGAGATATTGCGTGGTGGACATTTACGGCCCCTGCGTTGAGATCTCGGCGTCAATATCGTCATCTGATCGACCGTCGCGCAGCTCCAACCGTCCGGAGCGCAGCATGTCGCGCTGATCGGATCGGGCAATAATGCCAGCGTCACCGAACTGGATAACAGCCATGGCCGCCTGCGCATCTAGGGCGCCGTCCCAGAATTCCTTGTTTAGCTCGAACGTGACCGATTCAGGATCAACGCCAACAAACCGGGCGCAGTCTCTCAGGCAGTCTTGCAGCGCTTCGGACAGGTTGCTGACAAGGTTATCCAGCGTGCTAGACTCTGCTGCCGCGTTGATTCTCGCCGCCTCTGCCGTCTCTACCTGCCCGCCGTTCTGCACCAGACGCGCGCCAATGGCCACCATTTCCTGCTGCTTTTCTTCCTTGAGCTTGAGCAGAATGGTGCGATCTTCGGCTTGTACCAGCTCTAGCTTGCCCTTCTGGCTGATGACGCCGGTACGGCTGCCGAAGTTGATGCCATTCTTATTGTAGGCATCGAACGTCTGTTGATCCATTTCCCCAATATCGAAATGCAGCGTAGGCTGACCCACAACATACCCGGCCTCTTCAAGGTCTGCCGTGTTGCGGTAATGGGCGATATTGACAACCGCCAGATCGTAAAGCGGCGCCTCATCAACGTCCGGGCGGTTGTTTTGGCTGCCAACGATATAGAGCGGAATGTGGTCGAACGTGCCGCCGCCAGCCATGCGCGGGGCGTATTCGTCTACGATGACTTGGCCTTGATCGTTGTAAAGCGTTTGCGTGTATACGCCTTCTCGCAGCCTCAGCACGCGGTAGACGTTTTCGCATTCGTGGGTAAACTCGTCCTCGCTGGTGTCCCGCTCCTCATGCAGCACGGCAAGCGTTAGCAGGAACCGGCCACCCTCTACGGCTGCCTTCCAGTTGATCAGGCTTTCTGCCGTGTATGAGGCAATCAGTGGGCGCAATCCTAGCCTCGCCTCTGTTTCGGCGTCAATGCCTTCCGGCGTCTCTGGGTAGTCCACCAGATAGATGTGACGCCCCTTCTCAAGACCGTTCCCAAGCCCTTGCTTGGCGAGCTGCACCAGGGACTGGCCGGAGCCGTCCGCATCCTCTAGCGCGAACTCCAGCGAATCCGGCACGCCTTCCGTTTCCGGCGGCTTGCGAAATGCCATGCCGACCAGCGCGTCACGGGTTCGACCGGTCACGCCAAGAAAATAGGCGCGCTGCAAGTACGCCCGGTAACGATCCTCATCGGGCGGCACGAATTGCGGCAGGTATCGAGTGGTGCCCGCCTTGATTGCGTCCTGACCTTCGGCAGCGTCACCCACAAGACGCCACAACGGCAAGGCAAGATCATATTCTGGGTGGGTTGTGGTTACTGTGGATGACATGAATTCACCTCATCGAATCTGATTTCTGTATTCTATCAGGTTATAGGTTGAAACCCACGCGGATATTGGATACCGGCTTCCGCACGGGCATTTCGTACACCACCGGATAGCCTCCGGCATCGTTCATATGATCAAAGCCGCCATCTTTATCAGGCTCCCCGTTCTTGTCGTAAGCCTGCTGCTCTAGACACCGCGTGAATTCTGGGCATCGCTTAGTGTTCACAAACAACCGTTCATGGCTCAGGGCTGCGTTCACGGAGACGATACGGTCACGCACCATGGGGTTAGTTGACTTCACGCGAACCTCAAAACCGGCCTGCTTTAGCATTGCAATGTCGCTGGTGCTCGCGTTGTTCGTCTTTCGGCTCTTCCCGCTGGCATCGGGGTAAATCACAATTTTGTGACCCTCGTAGCGGTTCCGGATCGTCTCGATAAGCGCAGGGGTGTCGTAAAGGTCAACCAGCTCATCAACCGCGTGCATGGCCTCGCCGCGTCGAACGTATACCACCGATGCCATCTTGCCCACGTTGAAATCCTGCCCGATATACAGGCGCTCGTTGCCCTCGATGGTGGCCGTACTGTTGCACCGATTGCGGTCGAATGCGTTGTATACCGTGCCGCTGGTAAGGTTGACGAACTTTCCGTCAATGTAGGCGTCAATCAGCCCAGCCGGGTATGTTTCTCTCAGCGAATCAACGTAGTCATCAGGCAGGTAAGGGTTTGACCTGGTTGACGCCTGAATATACTGGTAGGCGTCCGAACCGTTAACCACCCATCTGTCGTGAACGAACCGGAAGCCCTCCGGAGTGGTATAGGCGCTCACCCTGTTGAATGGCTTTTCTACACCAGCAGGAGCCTGCCGGTTACGGGCGATGATCTTGTTCCACGCGTCACGGGCATGGTCAGGCTTGAGCGTGTCCAGCTCGTCACAATGGGCGCGGTACGTCTGGTAACCAACGATACGGGCCGGGTTGTCCATGGTGCGCAACACGAAATCGCCAATCTGACTCGAAGCCGTGTAGATGATGTTTTCGCTCTTGTTGTACTTGTAGCGAATGCCCAGCTCTATAAGCATTTCTTCCATGCGCGCAGCCGTCACCAGCCTGATAAGGTCATAGGTGGGCGAATACATGCCCACCAGAGCATCAGGGCTGTGAGTGGCGTCACAGATGGCAGAGGCGCACATAACCTGAGATTTACCAGTACCAAACCCGGCCACGAACGCCGGGTATTTGCATGTTAGCTGGAAAAAGTCGGCTTGTGGCTGCGTCAGCTTAAGCGTTAGATTGCGCACCCACAACCTCAACCCGGATTGCGCCTATAGGCTCATCGCCGCTTGTGTGGTCGATAGCCTGGCGGTCGCTCATGCCGTGGTTTGTGGCTAGAACCAGCTTAGTCACGGAAGGGTTGAATTTCTCCAGCAGGCCGCCGTTTTGCAGGGTCAGTTTTTGAAGCGCCTTTACGCGCCACATCACCTCGGCGAAGTCGTCGTGCTTCTTTGCCCAAGTGTCCATTGTCTGGCGGGTTACGCCAAGCATAAGGGACAGGCGGGTGTTGCTTGGCATGGCATCGCCGGTATTATCACCGCCGGCCATCCAATCCTCGATGTATTGGTCTGCTATATCCTGCTTTTCTTGGCAATACTTGCTATTACCGTGAATCTTACTCATATCCTGACGCCCCTAGCGTAATTAGCGGCCCTGCCGCG
>OBIY01000509.1_pt1 | contig 14963 bp, 10 predicted proteins | sample 1519841 | NCBI WGS metagenome assembly OBIY01 (sample SAMN03019774, study PRJEB22545) | beach sand metagenome | biome: beach; feature: sea beach; material: beach sand | place: USA: Municipal Pensacola Beach, FL | collected 2010-07-30 | depth 30-40 cm m
CAATGCCGGGGCGGGTATCCCTCTTTCCCCAGCCTATCGGTAAGGGAGCGCAAACGGGTACTGAACCCGCCAGTGGCCAGCGGCTGGTACATCATGGCCACTTCAAACGGGGTCAGCGCCAGGCTGCCCAGCAGGATACTGGGGTACTGCGGAACCTTGCGGGTCACGCCCAGGGTTTCCATGGTCTTGGCCACCTTGTCGAGCCCCACATCCAGCCCAAGACGAGCGGTGGCCTGGTTACGGGACTGGGCCAGCACATCCACCATGGGCATGGCCCCATGGGCTTGCTTGTCAAAATTCTGGGGCGCCCACACATCGCCGTTTGGCAGTTTCACCTGAATCGGGCCATCTTCGACCAGTGAAGCCAGAGACCACTGCTTTGGTTCGCGTACCGCCGCCAGCACCACCGCTGGCTTGGCCAGCGACCCCATGGGCCGCTGGGCATCCAGGGCACGGTTGAACCCCGCCTCCCGGGAATTACGATTGCTGACCAGAGCCAGCACATCCCCCTGCGCTGGAGCCACCACCACCACGGCGCCATTCAGTTTCTGCTTCTCACCCGGGTCGCGGTTATTGAGATGCTCTTTCAACGCCCCTTCAGACGCCAGCTGGGCCAGCACATCCAGGGTGGAATGAATATTAAGCCCCTCGTCACTCAGCACTTCCGGCGGGTAGTCTCGGGCCAGCTGGCGGCGCACCAGATCAATAAACGCCGGGAAGGCATAGAGAGCCGACGCCCCGCGTGGGACCACTTCCAACGGGCGGGCGCTGTATTTGTCGAAGTCAGCTTTGGACAAAGCGCCCTCTTCCATGGCCACGCGCAACACGGTATTGCGGCGCTCCATCGCCCGCTCCGGACGGCGCCGGGGGTCATACCAGCTGGGCCCTTTGAGCAGCGCCACCAGGGTGGCCAACTGATGCGGCTCCAACTCTTCGAGGGGTCGCCCGAACAGGAACTGCGCACCCAGCCCCATGCCATGAATGGCGCGCGCCCCGTCCTGGCCGAGATAGACCTCATTGAGATAGGCCTCGAGAATTTCCTGCTTGCTGTAGTGCAGCTCCAGCAGGATGGCCATGGGCATTTCCAACAGCTTGCGCGACAGGGTTCGTTCTGAAGTCAGCCAGAAATTCTTGACCAGCTGCTGGGTAAGCGTACTGCCCCCCTGCACCAGCCCTCCCGCCTTGACGTTGGCCACCATGGCCCGAGCCAGCCCGCGCAGGGAAATACCATGGTGCTCGTAGAAACTCTGATCTTCGGTGGCCACCAGCATATCCACCAGCAACGGGGGCACCTGCTCCAGAGGCACCAGCACCCTGTCCTCCGCATGCTGCGGATGGATGCTGCCGATCTGAAGCGGCTCCAGTCGCGCCAGACCGTCACCACCGGCGTCCAGATTGCGGATCTGGCCGCCCGACAGACTGATTCGGATACGCTTGGGCGTTTCCCCGCCGTCACTATCCTTAAATCCACGAGTATGAATCAGCAAACGGCTGCCCTGAACGGCAAAACTGCCCGGCGTCGAGGCTGCCGCATCACGACGATAGCGCATCAGGTCCAGCAGCTTGAGCATGTCCTCCCGGGACAATACCCGCCCTTCATACAGCTCCACAGGGCGCGCATAGACCCGTGCCGGCAGCTGCCAGACGTGGGAATCGAAACGCTCACGGACCATCGCATCCAGGTACGCCAGCCCGGCAGCGCCGATCACCAGCAGCACCAAGCTGAACTTGGCCACAAAGGCCCAGCTGAACCAACGGCGGCGCGGGGCCGCCGCTTTCTTGCGAGATGGAGATTTCTTGCGTTGTGCCTGCCCCCGCGATCGCGCCGGGGTCTTGTTCGTTTTCTTCGCCATGGGGACGCAGTATAGAGAAAAGTGTGGGTACTTTATGAGTACAAGGTGACGATTATGTTCCGCCGAGTCGGCAGCCAGGGTTTTGCAAGCCGCGCCCGGCAGCCCATAATAGCTCCCCCTGCATAATCCAGAACGGAGCCTTCATGACCAAAAAATATGACGTTTATGCCCTCGGCAATGCCCTGGTAGATACCGAAATCGAGGTCAGCGACGCCTTTCTGGAACGCATGGAGGTCGGCAAGGGGCTGATGACCCTGGTGGATGAAGCTCGCCAGACAGAACTGCTCACCGCCCTGAAAGACGAAGCCGAACCACGCAAACAGACCAGTGGCGGCTCTGCCTGCAATACCGTAATTGCCACCCGTTACTTTGGCGGCAGCGGCTACTACGCCTGCAAGGTTGCCGACGATGCCACCGGCGACATTTTCGTCAACGACCTGACCGCGGCCGGCGTGGACACCAACATGAACAGCCACCGGGAAAACGGCATCTCCGGCAAGTGCCTGGTGATGCTAACCCCGGACGCCGAGCGCACCATGAATACGTTTCTGGGGATCTCCAGCCAGGTTTCCGAATCCGAGCTGGACGAAGCCGCCATCGCCGCCAGCCAGTATGTCTATCTGGAAGGGTATCTGGTCAGCGGTGACAGCTCACGGGCGGCCACCGTCAAGCTTCGCCAGTTGGCGGAGAAACACGGGGTAAAAACCTCGCTGACCTTCTCCGACCCGGCCATGGTGCAGTTCTTCAAGGATGGCCTGACCGAAATGCTCGGTGATGGCGTGGACCTGCTGTTCTGCAATGAAGCCGAAGCCACCAGCTACACCGATACCGACAACGTGGACGCCGCTCTGGCCTCACTGAAATCAGTGTGCCGCTCTGCAGTGATTACACTGGGCGCCAAGGGAGCCCTGGTATGGGATGGCACGACCACCCACACCATCGACCCGATCGCGGTGAAGGCCGTGGACAGCAACGGGGCGGGCGACATGTTTGCTGGCGCCTTTCTCTATGCCATCACCCACGGCCACGACTTTGCCGCAGCGGGCAAACTGGCCTCTGCCGCCTCGGCGCGACTGGTCAGCGAGTTCGGCCCGCGCCTGCCCGCTGAAGCACATACTGCCATTCGCAAGTCAGTACTGGGCGAATAACCTGAACTCCACCTACCAGGAAATACTGGAAGCTCCATGGAACACGTTTGCAACCTGGACGACATCGAACACGAAAGCGCCCGGGAATTTCAGAAAGATGGCCAGCCCGTGGTGGTGGCCAAATTTGACGGGCAGGTCCACGCCTATATCAACTGGTGCCCGCACCTGGGGATTGAACTGAACTTCATGCCCGACGAATTCATGGACAGCGATCGCCAGTTCATCATGTGCGCGAATCACGGCGCCCTGTTCGAGGTGGAATCCGGCCATTGTCTATCGGGCCCGTGCATGGGCGACAAGCTGGTCCCGGTACCGGTGGAAGTGCGTGGTAACGAAATCTGGCTGGGAGAGGTTCCGCAACCCGCATGAGCGACATCACAGGGCACCCTTTCGATCTGCTGACCCCGGACTACATGCTTGATGCCGTAGACGCCGCCGGCTTTCTCAGTGACGGCCGGCTATTGCAGTTGAACAGTTTCGAGAACCGGGTTTATCAGGTCGGCCAGGAAGACGGTGCCCCGGTGATTGTGAAGTTCTATCGCCCACAACGCTGGAGCGACGAACAGATCCTTGAGGAGCATGCCTTCAGCCTGTTCCTCGCGGAGCGCGACCTGCCGGTGGTCGCCCCCATCGCGAAGAACGGCACCAGCCTGTTTCACTGTGATCACTTCGCCTTTGCGGTGTTTCGGCGCGCCGGCGGCCATGCACCGGAACTGGCCAACGACAGCCATCTGGAGCAACTGGGGCGCACCCTCGCACGCTGGCATGCCTGTGGCAGCGACCGCCCCTACCAGCATCGCCCCACACTGGATGTGGTCGAGGATATCCGCACCGCCAGCACCTTCCTGATCGATGACGTGGTGGATCTCAACTACCGCGGCCAGTACCGGGACACGGTGGGGCAATTGCTGGAACGCATTGAGAAACGCCTGGCAGACACCGCTTTTCCCTTGCTGAATGTTCACGGCGATTGCCACACCGGCAACATCCTGTGGCGCGACGACAGTCCACATTTCGTGGATCTGGACGACAGCCTGCGCGCCCCGGCCATGCAGGACATCTGGATGCTGTTGTCCGGGGAAGAGGACGAGCAGCAACATCAGTTACGGGTACTTGCCCAGGGCTACGACACCTTCCTGCCCTTTCCCTGGGAACAACAAGGGCTCATTGAACCGCTGCGCATCCGTCGCATGATCGGCTATGACGCCTGGCTGGCCAAACGCTGGGACGACCCCGCCTTCCCGCCGGCCTTCCCGTGGTTTGAATCAATGCATTATTGGGGCAACCAGATCACCCTGTTACAGCAGCAACTGCGGGAACTGGACCGGCAAGCGTAGACAGATAGACGCACGCGGCGGTTACGTCCCCCGCGCCAACAGCACCGGTACCGGCGCCTCCAGAACAAACTCGGTTTGCGACAGGGCGACCCGCCAGGCCAGCACCTCCACCCCCGCCGCTACCGCCTCACGCAGCAGCTCACCATAACGCTGATCGATTTCATCCGCCGGTCGCGCCGCCGTGGCGCCACTGTGCTGCACACAGAAAAAAAGCACCGCTCGGCGCCCCGACGCCACCACCTCCATCAGGGTACGCAGATGCTTCTGCCCGCGCTCGGTGACCGAGTCAGGAAAGGCAATGACCCCATCATCCGCATCCTCCGGCCCCGGCCCGAGCGTTACATTCTTCACCTCGATAAAGGTATGCGGCTCCGCCCGTTCACCCAGTGCCAGATCAAAACGGCTGTCCGTGTATTTGACCTCTCTCTCCACTCCGCTGCACGGATCCAGGTCCGCCACCCACCCACTGCGAACCGCCTCTTCCACCAGCGCATTGGTGCGGCTGGTGTTCACCCCCGCCCAGTGACCATGGGCCACCTGCAATGCCTCCAGGGTGTGGCGGTACTTGCGTTTGGGATTGCCGCTATCGGAAATCAACGCCTGCTGCGGCTCGCCCAGCACACAGTTTTTCATGGACCCGGTATTGGGACAGTGCACCGTGATTTCGCTGCCATCGTCACGAACCACGTCGGCCATGAACCGTTTGTAGCGACGTAACAGGGTGACGCGCTCCAGCTGCGGGGAAAATTTCACAAGGACTCCAGATAGTGTTCCAGACGATGTAACGCCTCGGTCAGTCGTGATTCTGTGCAGGTATAGGCGAGCCGCACATAGCGCTTGTGGTCATGCCCCTCGCCAAAGTCCACGCCCGGCGTGATGGCCACTCCGGCGCGCTCAAGCAGATCGGCACAGAAGGCGTGACTATCATGGGTATAGCGGCTCACATCCACATACACATAGAAGGCGCCGTCAGCGCGAGACACCACCGGTAACTTCAGGTGCGCCAAACCATTGAGCAAACACTGGCGGCGGCGAGCCAACAATTGGTGGCGCTGCTCAAGAATCGCCATAGAGGCTTCTTCCAATGCGGCAAGCGCGCCGTACTGTGCCGGTGTCGATGGCGCCAGAAACAGATTTTGGGCCAGCCGCTCGATGGCCGGCACCAGGGGTTCGGGAGCAACCAGCCAGCCAAGTCGCCAGCCCGTCATGCAGAAATATTTGCTGAAGCTGTTAATGACCACCACATCGTCAGTCTGACTCAGAACAGTGGACGCTGGCTGGGTATAACACAGCCCCTGATAGATCTCGTCCACCAGCAAGGTGCCGTGGCGCCTGCGCACCACCGAGACCAGCTCGGCCAGGGTGTCAGGGCTGAGCATATTGCCCGTGGGATTATCCGGGCTGGCGACCATGGCCACGCGAGTCGAGGGCAGCCAGGCAGCCTCCAACGCCGCTGCCGAAAGATCAAAATGGGAGGCCGCATCCAGCAAGAAAGGCTGCGGATCCCCGCCGACCAGATTCACGAACTGCCGATTGCAGGGGTAACCCGGGTCACATAACAGCACCCCCTCACCTGGATTGATCAACGCTGCCAGAGCCAATTGCAAGGCACCCGACGCTCCGGGGGTTACTACAATGCGCGCAGCTGGCACCTCGGCGCCAAAACGTTCCCGGTAATCATCGGAGATCGCCTGACGCAACGCCGGCAGTCCCGCCGCGGGCGTATAGCCTGTTCGCCCTTGCGCCATGGCACGCTGGATCGCCTCCATCACCGGTGGGGGCGTGCCAAAATCGGGCTCCCCCACCTCAAGATGCAAAATATCGCGCCCCTCAGCTTCCAGCTGCTGCGCCCTTTCCAACAACGCCATTACATGAAAAGGCGGGATCTGGCTGGCGTAACGGGATAGCGTCATCACAAGTTTCCTCTTCCAAGACGGACCGGCATGGCTATAATCGGCCAGATTTTCATCAATCAGGCTCCCTGCCGGAAGCAGGCCCTGTAATTGGTGACAAGACTTGCCTATAAGGGGTAAGGTCGAAGATTACATTATGCCCATCAGGGAAGTGCGGGCACAGGATAGAGAGTTAAAGACCATGCTAAGGGAGTTACTGAAGATGGCCACCGGCAAAAAGAAAGCCCCGAAAAAGGCGGCTACCAAAAAAGCCACCGGAACTGCTGCCAGCACCCGCAAAGCCTCTACCAAACCCGCCAGCAAATCTGCCAGCAAGACAGCCACCAGCAAACCCGCCGCCAAGAAAACGCCAGCCAAAAAAGCTGCCGTGAAAAAGCCTGCGGCCAAGAAGGCTGCGGCAAAAAAAGCACCTGCGAAAAAGGCTGTTGCCAAGAAGCCAGCGCCGAAGAAAGCTGCGGTCAAAAAGCCCGCCGCCAAGAAAGCGGCAGTAAAAAAAGCACCGGCGAAAAAAGCCCCAGCCAAGAAGACCGCAGCGAAGCCCACCGCCAAAAAAGCTGTTACCAGCAAGCCAGCAGCCAAAAAGGCCACCGTGAAGAAAGCCGCTGTGTCCAAGCCCAAGGCCGCCATTAAAAGCCCCGCTAAAAAAGCGCCGGCCAAGGCTGCAAACCAATCCGTCGCGGGCAAGAGCAAGACACCCGCTGCAAAACAGACAACCAGGGCGACCTCTGCCAAACCGGCAAAGGCTACCCGGCCAGCAGCCCCCAAGGCTGCGGCCAAGAAAGCAGCACCCGCTGCACCAAGAACAAAGCTGCCTGCCTCCGGCAAGGCAAAACCGGCAGGAACTCCTGCCGCTCAACGACCATCGAACTCCGGTACCGCCAGGACTGCGCTTGCCGGCAAAGGAATGTCGCCGAGCCGATCCCCTTCTTCAGCTCAGGTAAAAAAGACAGTGAAAAAGACCTCCTCCACTTCATCCCAGGCCCTGCTGCACGGTTTCAAACCTTATCAGCCGGCCAAGGATGAGGAATACATGAACGAGAAACAGCGCGAACACTTCCGGCAGATTCTACTGGCCTGGCGCCAGGAGCTAATGGAAGAAGCCGATCGCACCATGCATCACCTGCAGGATGAGCAAGCCAATCTGCCCGACCCTGCAGATCGCGCCACCCAGGAAGAAGAATTCGCCCTGGAACTGCGTACCCGTGATCGAGAACGCAAGCTGCTCAAGAAGATCGAAAAGACCCTGGACCTGGTCGACAAGGATGACTACGGCTACTGCGAAGCCTGCGGCATCGAAATCGGCATCCGCCGCCTCGAAGCCCGCCCAACCGCCGAGATGTGCATTGACTGCAAGGAACTGGCGGAGATCAAGGAAAAGCAGCTGGCAGGTTAGAAGCAGTGAAGAGTTAACAGGGAATAGTGAACAGCTCGCGATAGCGGGCTTTCGCTCTTTGCTACGCAGGAGGCCGCGCCCATACTCTGTGCGCGGCTTCCTGCGTTTTACGTCACTGCATTCATCTGGCGCGCCGCTGTTAACTATTCACTATTCACTGTTCACTGCCCTATGAGCTATCGCGGACGTTTCGCCCCCACGCCCTCCGGCCCGTTGCATTTCGGGTCGTTGGTGGCGGCGCTGGCCAGTTGGCTGGACGCACGAGCCAATGGTGGGGAATGGCTGGTGCGGATAGATGATCTGGATCCCCCCCGGGAAGTGCCCGGGGCGGCCGATGCCATTCTGCTGCAGCTGGAACAGTTCGGGCTGGTGTGGGATGGCTCGGTGCGTTATCAAAGCCAGCACCATGAGGCCTATCAGGGGGCGGTGGAGCAACTTCTGGCAGACCATCACGCCTTTTACTGCACCCTCACCCGCAAGCAGCTGACGGCCCTGAATCATAACCATCCGGGCATCAGTGCTGCGGCCCCCGGCAGTGACGATGCCTCGGTTCGCCTTGCCGTGCCGGACAGTGAGCTTTGCTTCGACGATGGCATACAGGGGCGGGTCTGCAACAACCTCCATCAGGACGGCGGCGCCTTTGTAATCCGTCGCCGTGACGGTCTGTTCGGCTACCAACTGGCCTGCGCCCTGGATGATGCCAACGACGTCATTACCCATGTGTTACGCGGCGCCGACCTGATAGATTCCACCCTGCGCCAGCGCTGGCTACTGGAATGCCTGGGGCGCCCCGCTCCGCTTTACGCCCATTTGCCCGTGGTCACTGACGGCCGCGATACCAAGCTATCCAAGTCCGGCGGCAGCGAAGCACTCGCCCCCGCCCGTGCCAGCCAACTCCTCTCTGCGGCCCTGCACTGCATGGGTCTGCAACCGCCGAAAGATCTCCAGGGCGCACCACCTGCCTCCCTGCTGGAATGGGGTAAACTCCATTACCCCGAACACCACTGGCCCCCCGGCCGCCAGCAACCTTTACCCACGTCACTCTCGTAGGGCAGAGATGGGCTGACGCCCATTTCCACCCTACGCAACAACCCCATCTCGCGCGTTTCAACTTTCAACTCAGCCCCCCGAACCAGGCCACAGTTCTTGCTTTTCGCTGTCAACTCTCAACTGTCCACTGTCAACTGAACTCCCCCCGCTTTTACACGCCTCCCTCACCTGACGTATCCTCTTCGGCCAGAGGGCCCTAACAACATGTATACAGATCGCCTGCTTATCATTTTTATTCTGGGAACCTACCTGTTGTCCCCTGCCATTATTGACTGGTGGAGCGAAGGGGGGCGAGCGTGGTACCGCCCTTATCTGATCTGGCTGGGGTTGATCGCCCTGAGCTACTGGATTGCAAAGAGCAAAGATGTCGATGGTCTATAGTGTCAGTGAGCTGATTGCCATCGCCGGTGGCTACCTGCTGTTTCTTTTCTTTGTTGCCTGGATCACCGAGCGCGGCTGGCTGCCGGCGCACTGGGTGCGCCACCCGGCCGTGTATGTGTTTTCCCTTGGAGTCTATGCCAGTGCCTGGGCGGTGTATGGCTCAGTCGGTTACGCCTACCAGTACGGCTACAACTTCCTGTCCTATTTTCTGGGTATCTCAGGCGTGTTCCTGCTGGCCCCCATCCTGCTGGCCCCGATATTGCGCCTGACAGCCACCTACCAGCTCAGCTCCCTCGCTGACCTGTTTGCCTTCCGTTACCGCAGCCGCATGGCCGGGGCCATGACTACCATCATAATGCTGATAGGTGTGCTGCCACTGCTTGCCTTGCAGCTCAAGGCGGTAGCGGAGTCCATCCAGATTCTCAGTGGCACCGATGATCCTCGCTCACTGGCCGCGGGCTTCTGCATGATGATGGTGATCTTCGCCATCCTGTTTGGCGCCCGCCACGCCACCGCCCGGGAAAAACACGAAGGGTTGGTGGTAGCCATTGCCACAGAATCGCTGATCAAGCTGGTGGCCTTCGGCGCGGTGGCACTGCTCGGTTTGTACGGTGTTTTCGACGGTCCGGAAAGTTTGGGGCAGTGGCTGGATGATCACCCTGAGATGCTGTCGCGACTGTATTACCCTCTACAGGATGGCACCTGGCATTCCATGATCATGGCGTTTTTTGTCTCCGCCGTGGTGCTGCCTCATATGTTCTATATGGCGTTCACTGAAAACCTGAACCCACGGGCACTGATTACCGCCAGCTGGGCGCTGCCACTAATGTTTCTGGTGATGGCCCTGTGCGTACCGGTAATCCTCTGGGCCGCCGCCGCCAGCAACGCTCCCACCTCCCCGGACTACTATGCGCTGGGGGTTGGCCTGGTAACCGGCGGACACGGGGCTGTGCTTGGCTACCTGGCCGGACTGGCTGGCGCCAGCGGCATGCTGATCGTTGCCACGCTGGCGCTATCAGGCATGTGCCTCAATCATCTGGTATTACCCGCCAGCCCGCTACATCAGGGACAAAACCTGTACCGCAACCTGCTATGGACACGGCGCATTCTGATCGCCGCTATTCTGGCACTGGCCTACCTTTTTTACCGATTTACGGGGGCCGGTCATACCCTGGTTGAGCTGGGGGTATTGTCGTTCGTGGCAACCCTTCAGTTCGTCCCCGGACTGATTGGTGCGCTGTTCTGGCCCAGCGGCAACCGCAACGGCCTGTTTGCAGGACTCACCGTCGGCTTCCTGTGCTGGTTGCTGCTGCTACTGCTGCCGATCACCTACCCAAGCTGGCAGCTTTCCCAGCTGATGGAATTGCTGGGAATGCGTTTCCACACCGGACCCGACCAGTGGCACCACGTGGCTATTGCCTCGGTCACCGCCAATGCCCTGGTGTATGCCATTGTCTCCATCGTCACCCCCATGTCCCGGGCAGAAAAAAACGCCGCAGAAGCCTGTGCCGTGGACAGCCTGCGCCGCCCCTATCGCTGGGAACTGGAAGCGAAAAGTGTCGATGATTTCATTGATGCCCTGAGCCAACCTCTGGGGCCGATCACCGCCACCCGTGAAGTGGAAATGGCCTTGCGCGACCTGCGCCTTCCCCGCACCGAAACACGCCCCTACGCCCTGCGTCGTCTTCGCGACCAACTGGAGACCAATCTATCAGGCCTGCTCGGTCCCTCGGTTTCGCATCAGTTAATGGATGACCACCTCCCTTACCTGCCCGAAGAAGAGCAAAGCTCCAGCGAGGACATCCAGTTCATTGAATCCCGACTGGAACAATATCGCGACAGGTTGTCCGGGCTGGCGGCGGAGCTCGACGGCCTGCGCCGCTTCCATCGGCAAACCCTGTTGGAACTGCCCATGGGGGTGATCTCGCTGGGGGCGGACGATGAGATCATTGGCTGGAATCAAGCGATGGAAGCGCTCACCAACATCAGCGCCGCGGACACTATCGGGTCCCGTCTTTCAGATCTGGTTGAACCCTGGGGCGAGTTTTTCACCCGTTTCAGCCGAGACGACAACCCCCACCAACCGCAGTTGTCGCTGGAGGTTCAAGGACAGACTCGCTGGCTGAGCCTGCACAAGTCCTCTGTGATGGGCATTGGCAGTGCCGAACAAGCCGGCGGCCAGGTGCTGGTGATTGAGGACATCACGGAGCTGCGTCATATGGAGGCGCATCTGGCCCATAACGAGCGACTGGCTTCCATCGGCCGCCTGGCCGCCGGGGTCGCCCACGAGATCGGCAACCCGGTCACGGCGATCGCCTGTTTGGCGCAGAATCTCGACAGCGAAAGCGATGCCGAGGAGCAACTGGAAACCAGCCAGCAAATTCTCGAACAGACCCGGCGCATTACCCGCATTGTCGAATCCCTGGTAACGTTCAGCCATTCCGGCAGCATCAAGCAAAGCGTGCACCATGTCCCGGTCAATCTTCGCGACACCGTGGATGAGGCAATCTCACTGCTGCTGCTTGATCCTGATCACCGCCAGCAGCAGTTTATCAACCACTGTGTGAGTGACGGCTGGGCCCAGGGGGATCCCCAACGCCTGCTACAGGTCTTTATCAACCTGCTGGGAAATGCCGCAGATGCCAGTTCACCAGAACAAGCGATCAGCATTTACTGCGAAGAGACCGAGGCGTACCTGGAAGTCCGCGTCGAAGATCAGGGACACGGCATTCCTGATCGAATGCGTGACACCCTGTTCGAACCCTTCGCCACCAGCAAGGCCCCCGGGCGAGGTACCGGGCTTGGGTTGGCGCTGGTTTACAGTATTATCGAAGAGCACTTTGGCAGCATCAGCGTGGAAAGCCCGATCTGCGACGCCGGGGGCACCCGGTTTATTATCCGGCTACCGATTCACGCCACTGCACTGTAGGGTTAAATTTTTCTGACGACCGGTCAGTACAGGATACAAGCAGAACATGAGTCACATTCTTATTGTTGAAGACGAGCCAGTGATTCGCGGTGCGTTGCGCAAACTTCTCGAGCGCCACGACCACTCAGTGACTGAAGCCGATTCTGTCGAGCAAGCGCGTGACAATAACCTGAACCAGTTTGATCTCATCATCAGTGACTTGCGGCTGCCCGGTGAACCCGGCACTACCCTGATTGACGCCGCGGGCAATACCCCGGTACTGATCATGACCAGCTACGCCAGCCTGCGCTCGGCCGTGGATGCCATGCGCCAGGGCGCCGTGGACTATATCCCCAAACCCTTTGATCACGATGAAATGCTGATTGCCGTGGATCGGGTACTAAAAGAGGGGCGCCTCAACCGGGGCAACCGCGCCCTTCGCAGGGATATGGAGCGCAGCTACCCCGTCAACAACATGGTTGGCAACAGCCCTGCCATGGAAGAACTGAAACATCGCATTGGCCGGGTTGGCCCCACCAACACGCCGGTACTGATTATGGGGGAGGCGGGCACCGGCAAGGAACTCACTGCCCGCGCGCTGCATGAACAGAGCGAACGCGCCAACGGGCCGCTGATCTCAGTACAGTGCGCCGCCCTTCCCAAGACCCTGCAATTGACCGAACTGTTTGGCGATGAAGACACGGCCGGACGCATAGAGGAAGCCGACGGGGGCACCCTTTTTCTGGATGAAATCGGAGAGCTCTCCAGCGACGCCCAAAGTCGTCTGCTGACACTGATGACCCACCACGAGATTCATCGCCAAGGGTCCCTGGCACCGCGCAAGGTCGATGTGCGCATTCTGGTGAGCAGCCAGCTGGATCTGCCCAGCCGAGTCGCAGAGGGCCATTTCCGTCAGGACCTCTACTACCGCCTGAATGTCATGGAGCTGACATTGCCCCCGCTTCGCGAACGCCAGGACGATCTCGATACACTGGCCGATGCGTTACTGTCGCGTGGCTGTGAGAAGCTGAATCGTCAAGACCTCGTCTTTACCGCAGCCGCACGCCAGGCCATGCACAATTACAGTTGGCCAGGGAATGTACGTGAGCTTGAGAATGTCATAGAGCGGGCCATTATCCTCTGCGAGGAAGACGGCATCGGCCCGGCGCAGCTGGGCCTGAACCCCAACCGCACTCCTCAACGCGTCAGCCGCGCCAGTCTGGACCCCAGTGAAGACCTGTCACTGGAGGATTATTTCACCCGTTTCGTCATGGAAAACCAGGACAGCATGACCGAAACGGAATTGGCCCAGAAACTCGGCATCAGCCGCAAGAGCCTGTGGGAACGCCGCCAACGCCTTGGAATTCCTAGAAAAAAGGCGGGAAGCCGCCGCTGAGCCCCCATCTGCGACCACTCAGCCAGAGCGATCCATTGACCGGAGATTCCATGCCGCCGGTCTCTACTGCCAAACAGAAATTTTCAGGGTGAGCTGTGCCGACAGGGTGAAAACGTGACCTGTTACCGCAATTGAGTAGCAAGTGTTACCTCACTACTCAGGAGAGTAACAACTTCGTTACTCAGGTGAGGGGGGATTTAAGAGGAATTCTGAGACAATTCCGTATGTAGCTGTTTTTTATGGATTTTTTGCTTTGTTGCATTGCCAGGGACGTACGGGCACTATGAATCCCACGCCAGCAAACAACAAAAACAACGGCGTAACGGCTCAACAATAACAACAAGAAAGAAGAAGAATAATTTCACGAGCCAATGCAGTGCTGCTGCAACTGATGATTGCAGCGACAAGGCAGAAAACAACACAAACAATAATAACAACAGAATCAGCGCAAAATATGGGAGTCACAACTTCGGTTGTGGCTCCTTTTTACTTTCTGGGCCACGCCCAAGCCGGCCAGTATCTCAATAGACGAGAAAAAGTGCTACTATCGCCGCTTTATTGCACACCTTGAGGCTAATACTGACGCATGCCCTGCAAGTTCCTGGAACGTATGACTGACTGGTTTAAGAAGGGTTCCCCAAAAAACCGCAGAACGTTCGAACCGCGAGTCATTCCCCGCGACCAACATCCCATCTCCCGCAAACAGGTGTCTCGCGCTGCACTGGATGTGCTCTATGGCTTGCACAAGGCCGGCTTTGAAGCCTATCTGGTTGGCGGTTGCCTGCGGGACATTCTCTGCGGTCGCGAGCCCAAGGATTTCGACGTATCCACCAATGCCACGCCGGAACAGGTGAATCGCCTGTTCAAGCGCAGCCGCATCATCGGTCGTCGTTTCCAGATCGTGCATGTGCGTTTTGGCCGTGAGGTCATCGAGGTCTCCACCTTCCGTGCCATGAATCGCGAGGACAACCCGGACCGGGACCAGCATCACGCCCACGAGGAAACCGGCCTGGTCTTGCGCGACAACACCTGGGGCAGTATCGAGGAAGATGCCCTGCGGCGGGATTTCACCATCAACGCGCTGTACTACAACATCGCCGACTTCACTCTGCATGACTTTGTCGGCAGCCTGGATGATATCGAACAAGAGGTCATCCACCTGATTGGCGACCCGGAGACCCGCTTCCGGGAAGACCCGGTCCGTATGCTGCGCGCCGCCCGCTTTGCCGCCAAACTGGGCTTTCACATCGACCCTGCCACCGGCGATCCGATTCCGGAACTGGCCGAGTTACTGCTGCAAGTCCCCGCCGCCCGCCTGTTCGATGAGGTGCTAAAGCTGTTCCTCAGCGGCCATGCCCGGGAGTCCTACGAGCAACTCCAGCACCTGGGCCTGTTTCGCTTCCTGTTTCCGGAAACCCAGCAAGCGCTGGAGGGTGACAAAGGGAACATCTGGGAGGCCATGCTGCTGGCTGCCATGGACAATACCGACAAACGCCTGGCCGATAACAAGCCGGTCACCCCCGCCTTTATCTATGCAGTACTGCTGTGGCCGGTGATTCAGCAGCGGCTTGATTTCGTCGGCCT
>OBIY01000510.1_pt1 | contig 14962 bp, 10 predicted proteins | sample 1519841 | NCBI WGS metagenome assembly OBIY01 (sample SAMN03019774, study PRJEB22545) | beach sand metagenome | biome: beach; feature: sea beach; material: beach sand | place: USA: Municipal Pensacola Beach, FL | collected 2010-07-30 | depth 30-40 cm m
CAATGGCGGCGGTGGAGGCGCTGGCCGATGAACAATGCGAAGACAGCGGCGTGGACCGACAGCTCACCGCCGCCTGCCATGCCGCCAGCAATGGCGTGGGCCGGGCCCACCTGCTCGATGCCAGTGTCGATGGTGCGCTGATCAAGGAACTGTTCACCCGTGACGGCTGCGGCACCCTGGTCACCCGGGAAACCTACGAAACCCTGCGAGGGGCCCGCATCGAAGACGTGGGCGGCATCCTGGAACTGATCGAACCGCTGGAAGCCGACGGCACCCTGGTGCGCCGTTCACGGGAACTGCTGGAAAACGAGATACACCGTTTCGCCATCATCGAGCGAGACGGCATGGTCATCGCCTGCGCCGCCCTCTACCCCTTCCCGGACGACAAGACCGGCGAACTCGCCTGCGTGGCCGTCCACCCCGGCTACCGCAAAGGCGAACGTGGCGCGCAGTTACTGGGCTACGTGGAACGGCGGGCCAGAGAGCAAGGTCTGCAACGCCTGTTCGTCCTCACCACCCTCACCGCCCACTGGTTCCAACAGCAGGGATTTGAAGCCGCCGGCGTGGATGCGCTGCCGGGGGCCCGGCAGTCGCTGTATAACTGGCAGCGGAATTCGAAGGTGTTTGTTAAGCCGTTGTAGGGCTATCGCCGTGGGAGCCTATGCTTGCATGGCGATTAGGAAGGGATTGTGGCTCCCGCCTGGATGACTTGCTGCCAACCTGAAATCATTTCGCACCGATAACCGTGCTTGTCCTCGCCGGACGGGCCCAAAGGGGTGCTGCGCGGCACCCCTCTGGACTCCCACGCGCCCCGACTCCGTTCCTCGACTCACTCTAACGGGGAAGGGCCGCCCGGGAACGCTTAAGGTTATTCAACGCCCAGCTCCAGAGCGCACGCAGTGCGTCGCTTGCAGCTGCTTGTTATGCATTACTTGGCCAATGATATTTCTTGTGGATCTATGCGAAGATCTGACAATTTATTAAGCAACCCTTCAATATTTTTCTTGGCCGAACCTTCATTGGCTAACCTAAGTCTTTTCACAGCGGCAAAAGCGTCACCCACACCAGCGGTATGGGGTGTTATAACCGTATCATCAAAAATCACTGCTCCGCTATCAACGTTGGTTAAAATGTATCGAACATGCGCAGTTACTTCTAAATCTAATCCAAATAGCGGTTGGTCGACTTTGAGCATGTTTACTTCTAATCGATATTTTCCGTTATCTGAATAGAGGCCCTGAGATTTGAGGCTCTCTTTCACAGCACCCAAAAATGCTTCATTATCAATTTCAGAGGTCCACGCGGGATTGGTCTTTTTTCCACCTGACACTTGCCCAAGCCCCAAGTTTTCTTGTATTTCTTCAGAGTATTTTTTTTGATCGCCGTGGAAAACCATGTTTTCCATTTTTGCTCCTGAAGCACAACCCCAAAGATATGAGCATACAACTAGAACAAACGTAAACTTTACTAACTTCATTTTTTCCCCGTAGTTTTGGATTGCATAACGCTTTTAGCAGGGGCACGACGTCAGGAGCGTCCCTTGCCTAAACTTGTTAAGGCATTTGCGAACAAACGCCACCAGTATTTGGGTTTAGAGCCAATGCACACTTCATACGAATACAGCCTATCCCGAATTAAGCAGGAACCATCTAAGATCGGCATAAAAGGTACATTCAACCTTTTTACAGCATCCCATTGGTGTGCGTATTCGGTACTGCAGCTCGGACATTTTGGATTTGCCCCAGGAACAAACCTGCCTCCACAAGAGCAATTTGGAAGAGTTGCCGCTATTTGATCCAAGAGTTCTTGGTTGGCCTCATTTTCATAGAGCAACGCATGGTCTTGTTCTCTGTGGATTACATTGGAGCAAGTATCACAGAAAAAATGCGGGCAACTATCGCTCATACCACTTGATTGCCAAGCAGGAGTTTCCTTTCCGCACTTAGGGTTTGGACATTTCATTTTCCCTACCCATGGTGCATTCGATTCGTAGTGTACGATCTTCATATGGCCTTAACGCCTTACTCAGCCGGCGCGTCAGCGGTCGGCTGCAGCTTCTTGCTATATGCTGCGCAGGCGTATTGAGAGCGGATATAACGCCCCAGTTCAGCTGCAGCAGCTTCTGATGTAACTTGTTGCTCAGAGAAAGCTCTGTTCAGGGCCCCAATAAGCTCTTTGCTTCCTACATATAGCTGGCCTTTAAGGCAGGCCGCTCCTCGCAGCAATTCCGTAGTGCTGTAGGAAAACCCTGATACCCAAAGCATCGTTTCCTTCTTCGTTCCACCTTCAAGATCGAACTCAATAAGGTCTGAGCCCCAGGCATCTGAAGAAACCGCCGACGACGAAATCAGGCTCAATAGTGCTGTGAAAATCAGTTTTTTCTTCATTGCATATAACAGCGTATTCAGTCGAACGGTTCGACATATCTTTTTTCGATATAATTCTTAACGGGTTAAAGCACATATATCCAAAAAGCGGCTTCCCTTCAGTAGCTTAACGAGCAAATGCGACCTTTTCTCGTCTGACAAAACTCGAGCGTGCGGCTTATTTCCGGGAATCAGGTGCACTTAACCGCTTCACATGGCTTATTAAAATCACTTTATATCAACCGGTTAGCTTTTTCTGTAAGTCATATCCTACAAAGACTGTGGCCCCATCTGTTGAGCATGGCCCACACCATCATTTTAATAGTGCTCCGGAAGCTCAGGCAGGGCACGTATGTTTGTTAGGCGCGATGACGTGAAAGTGAGTGCCATACCGGCAAAGAGGAAGCCACGACTACCGCAGAATTCGCGCCTCACCGAGCGAAGCGAATAACTGGCACTCCTACAGCAACCCTGAACGTTTTCGCGATACAAGAACGCCAATGCCATCCGCGCGGCATCTTCCCCGTTAGAGTGAGTCGAGGAACGGAGCCCCGTGACGGCGTAGAGCAAAAAACCTGTCTGAGCGGAGCGAGTCTTTTTTGCGTCCGTCACAGGGCGAGTACCGGAGTGCGCCTGCGGAGCAGGCCGAGCGGCCCGGGGTGGCGGGGAGCCCAGAGGGGGAGCCAGCTCCCCCTTTGGGCCCGTCCGGCGAGGACAAGCACCTCTATTGGTGCGATGGGCCCACAGGCTGCCAGAAAGCCATCCAGCCATATACCACCGTCATCTCCGCATTCGTCCAGCGAGCTGGATCTGCTGCAAAACAGCCTGTTTTCAATAGGCGGCCGGCGCCTGTGAGAATTCCCCCTCTGTGGGTTACAATGACTCCCCTTATGCACAGTTATCGACCATAACGAGGTTCTCATGCCGCAGTATCGCTCTCGCACATCCACCCACGGCCGTAATATGGCCGGCGCTCGTGCCCTGTGGCGCGCCACGGGCATGAAAGATGGCGACTTCGGCAAGCCGATCATTGCCATCGCCAACTCCTTTACCCAGTTCGTGCCCGGTCATGTGCACCTGAAGGACATGGGCCAGCTGGTGGCCGGCGAGGTCGAAAAAGCCGGCGGTATCGCCAAGGAATTCAACACCATCGCGGTGGACGACGGCATCGCCATGGGCCACGACGGGATGCTCTACTCCCTGCCCAGCCGCGACATCATTGCCGATTCCGTGGAGTACATGGTCAACGCCCACTGCGCGGACGCGCTGGTGTGCATTTCCAACTGCGACAAGATCACCCCCGGCATGCTGATGGCCTCCATGCGCCTGAACATCCCGGTGATATTCGTGTCTGGCGGCCCTATGGAGGCCGGCAAGACCAAGCTGTCCGAGCACAAGCTGGATCTGGTAGACGCCATGGTCATGGCCGCCGATGACAGCGTGGACGACGAGACCGTCAACGAGGTAGAGCGCTCAGCCTGTCCCACCTGTGGCTCCTGCTCCGGTATGTTCACGGCCAACTCCATGAACTGCCTGACCGAGGCGCTGGGGCTGTCGTTGCCGGGCAATGGTTCGCTGCTGGCGACCCATGCCGACCGTCGCGAACTGTTTCTGGAAGCCGGCCGTCGCGTGGTCGATATCGCCCGCCTGTACTACGAGCAGGATGTGGAAGCCGTGCTGCCGCGCAACATTGCCAACGTCAAGGCATTCGAAAATGCCATGAGCCTGGATATCGCCATGGGCGGCTCCACCAATACCGTGCTGCACCTGCTGGCGGCGGCCCAGGAAGGCGAGGTGGATTTCACCATGGAAGACATCGACCGGCTGAGCCGCAAGGTGCCGTGTCTGTCCAAGGTGGCCCCTGCCACCCAGAAGTACCACATGGAAGATGTACATCGCGCCGGCGGCGTGATGGGTATCCTCGGCGAGCTGGACCGGGCCGGGCTGCTGCACCGGGATATCCCCATGGTGCATTCGGCGTCCGTGGCGGAAGCACTGGAACACTACGACATCATCCGCACCCAGGATGAAGGCGTGAAAAAGATGTTCACCGCCGGCCCTGCGGGCATCCCCACCCAGACGGCCTTCAGCCAGGACACCCGTTGGGAGTCGCTGGATGACGACCGCGAAAACGGCTGCATCCGTAACTACGAGCACGCTTACAGCAAGGACGGCGGGCTGGCCGTGCTGTACGGCAACATTGCCGAACGGGGCTGTATCGTGAAGACCGCCGGGGTGGACGATTCCATTCTCACCTTCACCGGCCGCGCCCGGGTTTTTGAGTCCCAGGATTCCGCTGTTCGCGCCATCCTCGGCGACCAGATTGTCGCCGGCGATGTGGTCGTGATTCGCTACGAAGGCCCGAAAGGGGGCCCGGGCATGCAGGAAATGCTGTACCCCACCAGCTACCTGAAATCCAAGGGACTGGGCAAGCAGTGCGCCCTGCTCACCGATGGCCGTTTCTCTGGTGGCACCTCTGGCCTGTCTATCGGTCACGCCTCTCCGGAAGCGGCGGAAGGCGGCGCCATCGCGCTGGTGCAGGAAGGCGACACCATTGCCATCGATATCCCCAACCGCACCATCCGCCTTGAGGTCAGCGATGAGGAACTGGCGCATCGTCGCATCAAGATGGAAGAGCGCGGCAAGCTGGCTTACAAGCCCAAGGAAATCCGGCAGCGCCGGGTCTCCACGGCCCTCAAAGCCTATGCCGCACTTACCACCAGTGCTGACCGTGGGGCGATTCGTGATCTGAGCCAGATCGGCGACTAACCCGCAGCCCCGGGAAAGGCGGCCCCATGCAAATGGCGCCGCCTTTTTTGTGCCTCGCAATCGCAGCCCGATGACTCAAAACCCGCGTCTCGCAACTCGAACAACGGAGATCGCGCCGCCACCGAGCGCAGCGAAGGAACGCCCGCAGGGTGAGCGTAGCGAATAACCGACACGCTTACGCGGTTGCCGTTACGCAAGGAACCCTTCGTTTTACCCCTTTTCACCCAAAGACAGGGATGGCGTAGGCTATAGTGACCAGTCTGGCCTTTAACGCGCCTCAAAGGAGTCCCCCAGCGCATGAGCCTTAAACACAAACTGATGCCCTACGTGGCGCGCCTGATTACCAGTGAAAGCCTGCAGCAGCTGCGCCGCCGTTTGCGGGAATGGCGACGGGTCCTTCGGCGCCAGCCTCATCAGGCCACCTTCTACTTCCGCATCGATGACCCTTATTCCGTGCTGATGGCACAGGTGCTGCCCCGTTTTGCCCGGCACTTCGGCATTACCATCACACCTCGGGTCATGCTTTACCTGGATCAGCAGATGTATCCGGCTGCCGACATGCTTGAGGAGCTGGCTCCCCGCGATGCCCTGCAGCTGGCCGAACTGCATGAACTGACCTTCCCCAAGGACTGGCAACTTCCCCCTCGCGAGGTCAGCCTCGCCGCGACCCGCTGCCTGCTCAAACACGAAGGCGACGAGCGCTTCTGGAGCCTGGCCGCCGCGCTGGCGGATGCGTTGTGGCGCCACGATCACGACAAGCTTGAAGCGCTGCTCTGCGAACATGGCCAAATGGCCGCCGACCGCGCCCAACTGGCACTGGAGGCCCGCCGCGACCAGTTTCTTGCCGATGGCCATTACCTTACCGGCACGCTGCACTATCAAGGAGAGTGGTACTGGAGCGTGGAACGGCTTGACCACCTGGCCCACCGCCTGAATGACCTGGGACTGGGTACCCAGGACTGGCCCCTGCCCTACGGTCGAGCCAAGCGGGCCCGCCTGAAGGACGCCATTCCTGCCCTCAAGGATTCACCCTTGGTGCTGTATTTTTCCTTTCGCAGCCCCTACTCCTATGTGGCGCTGTCTCGCACCTATGCCCTGGCAGACCACTATGGCCTCACACTGAAGATTCGCCCGGTGTTACCCATGGTCATGCGCGGCTTGAGTGTCCCCCGCGCCAAACGCTTTTATATTCTCAAGGATGCCGCCCGCGAAGCCCGACTTCATCAAGTACCCTTCGGCAAAGTGTGCGACCCGGTAGGCGCGGGGGTAGAACGCTGCATGGCCATCTGGCCCTTTGCAGAAAAAGAGGGCCGCCTGCGGGAATGGTTACGTGCCGCAGCGACCGGCATATGGAGCCAGGGCATCAATGCCGCCAGCGACAATGGCTTGAAGTTCCTGGTCGAAAACGCCGGCCTGGACTGGAAACGCGCTCGCCGCTGGCTGGATGACGACAGCTGGCGTGACCGCGCCGAAGACAATCGCAACGCCATGATGGCCGCGGGCAGCTGGGGCGTGCCCAGCTTTATGACTCAAGATGACATGGTATGGGGGCAGGACCGTTTTGCGATAATCGAGCGCAGCCTGCTAGCCTCGACATCACGACACAAAACCACCCCCTGAGGCGGAACCCTTACCCTGCAGAAGCCATGCTTGCATGGCGATTGTCGCAAGGACGGCATCACCCTGCCGCCTGGCTCCTGCAGTTTTGAACAGACCAAGGAGAACTTGATGACCATTGCTTACTGGTGCGTACTTGCCGCCATCTTCCTGCCTTACCTTGCCACCTCTCTGGCCAAATTCCAGGGCGGCTTCGGCCCCAAACAGAACCACAACCCGCGCGAATTCCTGGAAACCCTGGAAGGCAGCCGCAAGCGGGCCCACTGGGCACAGCAAAACGGTTTTGAAGTGACGCCGGCGTTCGCTGCCGCCGTTATCATCGCCCATCTGGCCGCCACGGCACCGCAAGGCACCATCGACGGTATCGCCCTGGCGTTTGTTCTCAGCCGCGTCATGTTTACCGTCTGCTATATCGCGGACTGGGCCAGCGCCCGCACCCTGGTCTGGGCATTTGGCATGGGCTGTATTGTTGCCTTGTTTGTCGGCGTTGGCGGCTAAAGAGCAGGCAATTGATAATTGAGAATGGATAGTTGATAACTGAAAACCCTATGGAGCCACCTGCAGTGCCAACGGGAAGTGGCTTTCGTTATCAATTCTCAATTTTCCATTATCCATTCATCCAGCCGTGCCCCGGATCTACACCATATCCGTCAATGGCAAGGGTCGCTTCCCCTGCCGCGCGGATCAAACCATTGTCGACGCCGGCCACGAGGCCGGCTTCGGCTTTCCCGTCGCTTGCCGCAATGGGGTCTGCGAACGCTGCGCCGGCACACTGACCCACGGACACGTTCAGCAACGAAACCACACACTCCACGCGGGCGATACCGAAGGCACAGAGGTGCTATACTGCGTCGCCCTGCCACTCAGCGATTGCGAGATTACTGTGCCCGAGGTGACTGCCCCCGGCGAACTGCCGGTCCACAACGTGAATTGCCAGATCCTGGAGATCGAGGCGCTCAACCACGATGTGAGTCGCGCCTGGCTGCAACTGCCTGCCGGCAAACGCATCCAGTGGCACGCTGGCCAGTATCTGATGCTCAATCTGCACGGGGAATGCTATCCCTTCTCTATCGCCAACCACTGCGATGGCCGCAAGCTGGAACTGCACATTCGCCATGGCGACGACAACAGTGCCGCCCAGGACATCATGGCCAGTCTCAAGGCCGACAGCACCGTCAGCGTGACGCTGCCTGCTGGCGTTCGCTATATCGATACCGCACCGGAACGGCCCGTGTGGTTTATCTGTGGCTCCACCGGTTTTGCACCCGTCAAGGCCATGGTCGAGCGTCTTATCGCCGTGGACTTCCCACACCCCGTGCGTTTGTTCTGGGGCGCACGCACCCCGGAAGATCTTTATCTGCCCAACCTGCCTGCACAATGGACCGGCGTCCTGAAGGACTTCGAAGCCACCACATCACTCTCTGACATTCGCCACCCCGACCATGCGCAAGGGCTGGTACACGAAGCCGCCCTCGCCGCCCTCAGCGAGCCAACCCTGCCGCTGTTTTTTCTTGGCGGTTCCCCGCCCATGGCCTGGGCGGTATTCGATGCACTGGTGGCCGAAGGGGTCCCCGCACAGAACATTCACTGCGACGTCTTCGATTACGCCCCACGGGACTAGCGCAGCCCTCACTCCGGCTGGAATGTCAGAACCGGGAAACGTGAATTTTATTCAGGAAAATAAATTCGGCTCTGCCTCTGTCCACCCGTTAAAATCCTTACGCTAACTGGCATAAACCACTAAGGTAATGCGGGCAAAGCCTTGCTAATCTGTCTAAATGCCGTGAGCTATTGCGACGCACTCTCAATCCGGAACTTTATCGGGAATAAGCGGATTAAATCATGTCGTTGCCGGAACCAAGGGATGAACAAAGCCGGGTGTTACCATGCCATGAATGCGACATGGTGTCCGCTCATGATTTCCACACCACAGGCTGGATAGAATGCCCCCGCTGCCAACATCCAATCACTCACCACACACCCAAAGATACACTTACCCCCGCACTGGCTATGTCTGCGCTGGTGATGCTGACGCTTTCGTTGTGTTTTCCCTATCTCGGCTTTGAAAAAAGTGGCATCGAACGGATCATGACAATCAATGATGCCAGTATAGAGCTCGCAACCTTTGACCAACCCATACTCGCACTCATCACTCTGCTTACCATTGTGATACTGCCAGGCTGCTATTTACTCGCCATTCTTTTTCTTCATTACGCGCTGACCATGAAACGTCACGCCAGCATATCGAAACGTCTGATACAGATATTGCCGACCATCCAACCGTGGATGATGGCCGATGTATTTGTCATCGCTGCGCTTGTCAGCCTCGTCAAACTCGTTGGCATGGTTGAGGTAAAACTCTTTCCTTCGTTCTGGACTTTCGCAGCCTTTGCTTTTCTGTTGCTCGCCACAACACTCAGGGTAAACAGCATTCAGCTTTGGGAAAGGCAGCTCGGCACTCTACAGCAACCCCGTGACGCTCGACCTGGCCACACATCACGCTCACAAAATCTCAGTGCATGTCACCACTGCGGTCAGCTCCAGAATTGTCATAACACCCATTGCATACGTTGCCACCACTCCCTTCACGAACGGGCGCCACTATCGCTACAACGCGTTATCGCATTGCTGCTCACTGCCACCCTGTTCAGCATTCCAGCTCAAAGCCTGCCCATCATGGTCACTACGGCACTGGGAAAAGAGGATCCTGCAACGATTATTGCGGGCGCAATGCTGTTTCTTAAACACGGGGACTGGCCCATTGCACTCATCATCTTTACCGCCAGTGTCCTGATCCCTTTTGGCAAAATCATGGCCATTGCCTGGCTTTGCCTGGCAACCCGACGAACATCCCCGATGAATATGAAAACCCAAATGCGGCTGTACCGGGTGACGGAGTGGATTGGTCGATGGTCCATGGTAGATGTTTTTGTTATTGCCATTGTTGTAGCAATGCTGCAAATAGGACAGATTTTAAGTGTAGCTCCAGGTCTTGGCGGTATCGCATTCTGCGGCATGGTAATTTTCACCATGCTGGCATCGCACCAGTTCGACCCTCGCCTTATCTGGGACAATCAGGGCGACAACCTCAAAACACAGGAGAGCGACGTTGGCTGATCCGTCAATGCATTCAAGCAGAAAGATATCCGCCGTTTGGCTTATCCCCTTGTTTGCTTTACTCATAGGACTCTGGCTCGCCTATCGGCATCTCAGCTCTTTTGGACCGGTTATCACACTTCACATGGAACGGGCCGACGGCATTACTGCCGGAAAAACCCCAATTAAGATACGCAACGTCCAGGTAGGACTGGTCGAAGAGGTTTCTCTCTCTGATGACCTCTCTCACACAATTCTTCGCGTACAAATGATTCCTGAAACAGAGTCGATGTTTAATCAGGAAACCCGTTTCTGGGTGGTCAAACCCCGCATCGGGAAAGGGGGAATCAGCGGATTATCCACGGTACTTTCCGGCTCTTACATCGAACTGGAACCCGGCGACAGTTCCACACTGAAAAAGCAATTCACCGTTCACGACACTCCTCCGGCAGTTGACCCTGACAATGCATTGTTCCTGAGACTCACCAGCACTCCCGGCAGTAACATCAACAATGGCGATCCTGTCAGTTTTCAGAATTTAAAAGTAGGACAAGTGATTGAGACAAGCTTCGACCCGGCCAGCAAGCTTTTCAGACACCGCCTGTTCATTGAAAAACCGTATGACGTACTGGTAACCCGCAACACGCGTTTCTGGAAAGTCAGCGGTGTCGGCTTCCAGCTGGATGCCTCAGGCTTCCAGGCCCAGATCAACTCTCTCGAAGCATTGCTTGGAGGCGGGATTTCATTTGCGGTTCCTGACAGCAACATGCTCCCTGGTGAACCAGCAATTGACGAAACCGAATTCATGCTTCATGACGACAAAGAAGCAGCACGTCAATCGCTCTATACGGAAACGGCAAAGTTCGTTGTACTCGTCAAGAACAGCATCAGGGGACTCTCAAATGGGGCCCCCGTAGAATATCGCGGCATCCGTATTGGCACGGTAGAACAAGCGCCATGGACCCTTGGATTTGAAGGGACGCAAGGGCTGGGGCAACAACCGATCCCCGTTCTGATCCGATTTGAACCGCAAAGACTGAACAATGGTGCGGTAGTGGACCCTCGCCATTGGCATGAGGAATTCGAACGGTTGGTCAACCATGGGTTAAGGGCCAGCCTGAAGGTTGGCAACATGCTAACCGGCTCATTGTATGTGGACCTCAAATTCCATGAAGATGCCCCCCAAGCCGACCTTACCGCTCGCCATCAATCCATTCCCGTCTTCCCCTCCGTTGATGGTGGCTCACTGGAGAAAATTGAAGAACAGATTCATCAGCTATTAGTCTCCCTGAATGATGTTCCGGTTCAAGAGATCGCCAACCATATCAACGAGAACCTGGAAAACCTGAACGCCATCACCCGACGGGTAGAAGTATTGCTCGCCGATCCGGCAATGAGCCAACTTCCCCAGCTGCTCACCGATAACCTGAAAGCTCTGGAGGGAACACTTGAGGGCTGGCAGTCAGACGGCGAAGGCCAGCAGCACTTGATCGGCACACTGGAGAAACTCAATCATTTGCTTAATGAGGCAGAGCCTTTGATTGACACACTCAACCAACAACCCAATGCCCTTATCTTTCAGCGTCATACGGCTGAAGACCTACAACCCCGAGGTGCACAATGACGCGCTTGCCCATCATCGCCCTGGTTACCGCCCTTACCCTGGGGTGCAGTCACACGCCCCCGTCTCCACCTCCCGGCTATTTACTTCCCTCTGCCAGCCACATGGCCAATAGCAGTACAGAGGTAAATATACGTCTTGCCAGCTACCTCGATCGTGGCGGCATTGCCATGCAGCTAAGCAACAGCGAGATACGCGTGGCACGTCATCATCGCTGGGCCGACCCATTGAGCGCCCAATTACAACGCTCGCTTGAAACCGCCCTCGCCGCCGTTCACAACGACGAAAGCACCCACCTGACCGTGGAACTCAGTCGCTTTCAGGGCATGCAGGGTGAAGAGCAAGACAGCGATAGCGCAGTCATTACCGGTCGATGGAGGCTAGAAGGAGCAGCGCCGAAGGAAGGATTGATTCAGTGGCAAGCACCACTGCAAGAAGGCGGGTACGCCAATCTGGTCAGGGCACTGGATGCGGGTTGGCAACACATCGCCACCGAGATCGCCAATGCCCTTAACACTGCCCCACGGTAAACCCGGCAGGCGGCAAAGTCGGAGCGGTCGTTCATTCGCGGTGGAACCTCCGCTCCCACAGAAAACCCCAAACACCCTACAGGAAGACTTACAGCGCCTTGTCCGGCATGGGCAGGGCGGGTAGCTGGCCTTCCAGCTGTGCCAGACGACGTTCGAAGGTTTTCATGGCCTTGGACGAATCGCCCAGCGCCTGATACAGGCGCGACAGCTCCGCCAGCGCAGTCGCACTCTGGCTGGAATTGGCCGCCGCTTCAAAGAAGCCCTGGGCCTTGCCCCATAGCCGCGCCTTCAGTGCCACCCGGCCGGAGGTAATCAGCACCGCCGCGTTACCCGGGCGCTCCGCCAACCAGCGCTCCAGCACCTGCAGCAAATCGTCCGGAGACACATCATCAATGGCTTCCAATACCGGCGGCAGACGGTCATCCCACTCCTGATCCAACTTTTCACGGACCAGATTCAGCGCGCCCTTGCCGCCTCCCAGCTGGGCCAGAAAGCCTGCATAACGGGCAATCATGGCCGGATCGTTCTTAAGCTGCACCGGGACGTTTTTCCACAGTTTGCGCAATTCCTCACGGCGACTGTCTGCATCGTTGAAACCGGGCTTGCGGGCGGTTTCCTGCAACAGGGCCAGCCACGCGCGGCGCTCACGCCGGGATTCCCCCTCACCAAACGCCCGCTTGAGACGCGGCATCAGATCACACAGCGCCGGCCAGTCTCGCTGGCTTTCCAGCACCTGGGCATAGGTCCGCAGAATCCGCTTGTTTCGGGGGGCCATGTCCGCCAGCACCTTCAACTCTTCACGGGCCTGATCGGGATAACCGTCATCCAGTGCAAAGCGGGCTTTCATCAAACCGGCCACCAAGCGCCCGCGGTGATCACTGCCGGCGTTTTCCAGATACCGCTGGCTGGCCTCCACGTTATCCTGCTCCTGAGCGGTTTCCGCTGCCAGCAGCCAGGCAAGCATTGGCCAGTCGCCATCTTCACCCGCGGCCACCAACAACCGCTCCGCCTTATCCAGTTCACCATCCACCAGTTGCAGGAAACCGCTACGCAGGCGGCGGGCGGCGACCTGTTTTTTCCAGCGGCGGGTCGCCCGCATGGGCTCCAGCGCGTTCCAGGCGGCATTGCCCAGCAAGGTCAGCACCACCAAGGCCACCGAAGCCAGCAACGCCATCAAAATGACAAAACCCAGGGTGGTATCCAGCGAGAAGTCATCACGGATCACCAGTACATACCCGGAATCCACCGCCATCCAGCGGCCCAGCATCAGGGCAAATACCAGCGCAACGATGACCAGCAGGGCGACTTTTTTCATGCCCCACCCTCCTTACGCTTCAGCGCTTCGATGGCCTGCAAACCGGCGCCGATTTCCGGCAAGGCATACGCGACCTGCTTGCCCCCCATATCGTTCAGCACCTCTGCCATATGGGCCGCACGGGGATCATCCTTTCGGAACCATTCCTTCAAGGTCGCCCGGGCATTGTCCAATGCCTGACGATAGGCCTCACCACGGCCCTGCATCAGGGCCAGTTGCGCCTGTTGCAGGCTGCCATCGAGGGTCAGGCGCACCAGCGACGCCTGCTCAGCGGTGAGAGGCAGCGGCACCCGCCCTTCATGGTGACGTACATTCACCGGCATGCGATCCAGCACATCCTGCCACCAGGGCTGGTTGACCTCAGGGCGATTTTTCTCCGGCGGCGCCTCTTCCACTGGTACCGCCAGTTCCACCACCGTCTGACGCAAGGCGCCCAACTGCAGCACCATGCCCTGCACATCGACCTTGCTGGCACGGCTCAGCTTGTCCATGTCTACCGCCAGCGCCTGACGCGCGGACAATACGGAAGGATCATCGATGCGGGCAAGAATGTTATCGGCCGCTTCCAGCAAACGACGGGCCGCAATGGCATCCTGGGTTAGCAGCAGGCGTTGGCTGGCCAGGCTGGCCAGCGCACGGGATTCATTGATCAGCCACAGGCGCTGGCCACCGGTCTTGATATCGGTGAGCGCAGTGCGGTCCTTGATCTGCTGGGAAGCCAGTTCCGCCTGCTTTTTTTCAAACGCAGCCAGGGCACCCTGCACCTCACTGCGCTGGCTGGCCATCTGTGAAGTCAGTGTCTGGAGCTGCTCGGCAAAACCCGCTTTGTCACTTCGCAGACGCTGATACTCCTGCCAGCCCCACCAGCCACCGGCACCAATCACCGCGGCCAGGATCAGGATAATCAGGACAAGCCAGATAGTGACCCCGCGTTGCCGGGAAAGAAGACGGTCCTGCGTCATGACTGCTCCAGTACTTTATGAGTTGTTGGTCAAAAACCTTAAAGGGGGGCGCTCTGCCTGTCCATTAAACAATGTAATGCAGCGGGGACGGCAACACGATTATTGCAGGCCAGGCAATGCAGCCAGCATATCGTCATCGTGGGCACTGGCGGCAGTGATCACGGTTCCGTCAAAGCTGGCACGAATCTGTGCGGCGACACGCTCGCCAGCGGCAATCACGCCACACCCGGCAGGCAAACCCGACACCACGCTGTGCCAACTTTCCACACTGGTGATCATGGCCCAGTCACAACCGGGCGGGCAATGAAAATCCGGGTTGGCCTGACGACGATAAAACGCCAGCGAGGAAACCTCGGCGCCACGGGCCTGCAGGGTCTGCGCCAGCAATTCCCGGCCGGTTTCGCCCCGACACAACAGCACCTTTTTTTCCTGAATATCCTGCAGGCAGGGCAACGCCAACACCGCCTCGGAGTTAAATCCGCTGGCGGGCACTTCAGCCGTCAGCTGCCATTGCCCCAGTTCCGCGGCAGTGGCGCGGCCTACCGCCAGCCAGTGCACGCCGACCGGCCATTGAGGCCAGAGATCCGCCATGGCGGACAGCGCCAGTCGTGCGGCATTGGGGCTGGCGAAAAAGACCCCGTGATACAAATCCAGATCCATCAGGGTGGGCCTAATGGCCGCGCTCG
>OBIY01000511.1_pt1 | contig 14933 bp, 14 predicted proteins | sample 1519841 | NCBI WGS metagenome assembly OBIY01 (sample SAMN03019774, study PRJEB22545) | beach sand metagenome | biome: beach; feature: sea beach; material: beach sand | place: USA: Municipal Pensacola Beach, FL | collected 2010-07-30 | depth 30-40 cm m
CCGAGGCGGTGGCGTTGGCGCGGCGGTGTCGCCCTGCGCCAATGCAATCACCGCCTGCAACGCCCGCGCCTGCGCACGCGTGGCCGGCCGCTCGGCTGCCGCCCGGGCCTGCTGTGACGCAGCCCGAGCGTCGCCCCTCGCCAACAGCGCCAGCGCCTCGGCCAGTTCAGGGTCTTCGTCGGCTGCCAGCGGCGGGTAGTACAACGCCCAGTCGAGGCCCTCGCGACTGCGCACCGCCACACGGACCTCGCGCCGACCATCCGCTCCCACGCGCAGCGCCTGCCCCGGCTGCAGCGTGGTCCCCCCGGCCCTGACGCGCCCCTCGAACAGGATCAACTCGTCAGCGGCTGCGCCGGCCACCAAAAGAAACTCGGTGCCGTCGATGGCGGCGTTCAGGTAGGGCGTCGAGACGTCGAAACGCTGCGGCGTGCGACTCAGGAAATGGCCACGCCCCCGCGTGATGTGCGCACTGGGCAACGGTGCATTGGGCTGCTGGCGAATGGAAACCGCACTGTCCGGCGCCAAACGCAGCACGGTCTCATTGGCCAGCTCCAGTGCCGCACTGCCGCCGGCGCCCACGCGCACTGACACGTCCTCACAGAAGACTGCGCCCGATGCGGCAGCGCGCCACTGCTCGCTGCCCTCCAGCCGCACCTGTACCGCCCCTTCGGCACTGGCCAAACGTGCCAGCCACCGCTCACAGGCCTGCACCTTCGTCCCCGTTACCGTGAGAAACAGGGCCACCATCAACACCGCCCGACCCAAACCCGACCGCCTCACCGTCCCTCCCATGTGCGACGTAACAGCATCACTACTTGGACATGGAGATAACTCCATCCGGACCCAGCTTATCACCCTGGTTGTCGATGAGGCCGACGTAGAACGCTGCGACCGTGTCGCCGGCGTCCACCGTCAACACGGCATGAAACAGACGCCGCGCCTCGCGCGAGTCACCGCAGGCCAGCGCCGCCAGCGCCGACGAAAACTGCTGCCGCGCCAGGCGTGGCGCGCGCAGCAGCTCGTAAATCGCCAACACTTCGGTCTTTCCGGCCAAGCGGAAGCGTCCAACCAGGCGGTAATCGACGCCTGTCACCCCGCGCACGACCGCTTCACTCGCCAGCGCGCGCGTGCCCAGCTGCTTGTTCAACTGCTCGATACGACTGGCCGTGTTCACGGCGTCGCCGATGGCGCGATATTCGTAATGGTCGAGCGCCCCGACCGGCCCCAGCAACACATCGCCAACATGCAGGCCGACCCGTGTGGGCAAACCATGACCGGGCAACGGCAGTTCGGCGAGTGCTTGCTCGATACCGACCGCCGCGCGGCACGCGCGCAAGCGCACCGTGAGATCGACATGCTCCAGCGGCCACACGGCGGTCGCCGAGTCACCGACGATGTCCATGACAAGCCCGCCCCCTTCACGCACCGGTGCCAGCAGGGTGGCGTAGTACTCGTTCACCAGCTCACGCAACCCCCGGGCCGGCATCCGCTCGGCCAGGGCCGTGTAGCCGGTCGCGTCGCTGACCAAGCACACCGCACGCACGGGCGCCGAGTGAGCTCGGCCCGGCAGGTTGCCGCCGTCCCGGGCAACCTGCTCGACCAGATGTGCCGGCAGGTACGGGCGAAATGCCTGCGCCACCCGCGTGCGCTCACGCCCGCTGTCGCGCGCCAGAAACGCCAGGGTCGCAGCCAGCGCCAAGGCAATCTGTACCAGCCACGGCGCAAGCGGAAACCAAAGATGCCAATCGGCAAACGCCGCCACCACGCCGAGCGCGACCAGCCCGGCCAACGCCCCCATCGACAGCACCACCGCCGTCGGCCGGCGCAGGAATACGCACACGCCTGCCAACAAGAGCGCACTGCCCAGCAAACAGACGGCCACCACCGGCGGCGGCGCCGGTTGCAGAAACTCGTCACGCAGGAGGTTCAGGTACGCGGTGGCGGCGATTTCGACCCCCGACAGGTCGAGGCCGTCACGACGGCTGACTGCCGTCAGAAAGCTGTCCTGCTGATTGGGGAAGTACGGTTCGGCATGGCCGATGAAAACCGCGCGGCCCGACACGTCCGGGAGCGTCCCACGCAGCACTTCGGCAGCGGAAACGATGGGCAGGGTGCGCGGCGGCCCGTAGAAATTGAGCATTCTCTCGTGGCCGCCGGCCAACACATCACATGCGGCCCGCTGTCTGGCCGGCGCCGACCGACCGACCGGGCATTGCACCGCTCCGGCCTGGGCCAGCACCGTCGCGGCCGGCAGGGTCGGCAATGTCGGCACGGCCGGGTGGTGGGTCCAGACAGTGTCGACGCGGATCGGCGACTTGGGGAGCACGAACGGCGCCACCGCCCGTGCCGCGTCGGCAAACGGACGATACGGTCGCCGCAGCCGGTCGACCCGTACCTGGCCCTCGGTGGTCGCGCCGGGCAGTGCCTGCACGCGACGCTGCAACTGACCAAACAGGACCACGTTCCCCGCCCGGGCAATGGCCGATGCCAGGGCCGCGTCATCGTCGCCATGGCGGGCCTCCGCAAAAAACACGTCGATCGCTATGACATCGGCGCCGGCGGCGGCCAGGCGGTCGATCAGCGCCGCATAGACCCGACGCGGCCACCGGGAGAAGCGCTCGGGCAGCCGCAGGCGATCGGCCGAGGCACTGTCGATCGCCACGATCAGCGCCTCCACCGGAACGACCTGGACACCGCGCCGCGCAAACAGCCACGGCAAGCCCACGTCCCGCTCCAACTGCGCCACGCCGGGCAACTGCCAGACCAGCAGCCCGGTCAACCACAGCCCCAGCAGCAACACGCCTCCCTGGCGCAACCGCTGCGGGCGGGACGGCACCCAGGTTTGCATCGGCGACACAAGCGGCCGAATAATCCTGCGGCTAACAATCAAAACAAAGCGCCGAGCTGAACATGACCTCGGAACTGAGCCAATTTTCCATTTTGCAGCCTTTGTCGGCCGAGGATCTGCGCCGCCTCGCCCAACTGGGCCGTGTACGCACGGTCGACAGCCATTGCCGGCTGGTCGGCGAAAACGAAGCCAGCACCGCAGTGTATTTCCTGCTGGCCGGCGAGGCGCGCGTGTTCATCACCGGCGCCGACGGACGCGAGGCGACCGTCAATGTCCTCAAGGCAGGCAACTGGTTCGGGGAATTGGCCATCCTGGGCGACGGCCTGCGGTCGGCATCGGTGGTCACTGCCACGCCGGCACGGGTGCTGGTGGTACCCGGCGCGGCGCTGCGCGGCATTCTGGTGCGCTACCCGGAAGCCACGGAGCGACTGCTCGAAACGCTTGGCCGGCGCGTGCGGGAGTTGACCGAGACGGTGCGCGGCTTCGCACTCGGCGATGTCTACCAGCGCCTGGCACGTCTGTTCGGTGAACTGGCCATCGAACGCGATGGCCAGTGGCTGATCCCCAATCCGCCGCCGCAACGGGAGCTGGCTGCCCGCTGCGGCGCTTCACGCGAGATGGTAGCGCGCATCCTGCGCGAACTGCGCAAGGGCGGCTACGTCGAGACCAGCCGGCAGCAGATCACGCTCAAGAAAACCCTGCCGACGCGGTTCTGAACACCGCACGGCAAGGCCACCTCAGAGCGGATAGATGATGTAGCGCGGAGGCACGGCGGTGTCCATGACCGCCCGCTTGGAGGCGAAGCGCAGCACGCCATCCTCTTCCACGATCAGGTCCTCGTAGTGCCCCGTCGCCAGCAGCGACGATTTGCCCTCGGCACTGGTGTAGAACACCGAGAAATTGGTGCTGGCCGCGATGGCGCCGTCGTCATTCCAGGCGCACAGGTCGCGCGACAGCATGTGCCGTGGCTGGTAGTGCTCGACCGCGTGGTTCCATACCTCGTTCACGTACTTCACGCGATCGCGCAGGCGCTCGTGGCAGTCGTCCAGCATCATGCCGACCGGCAAGCCCAGACGCACGTTCTCGGCCGACGTCAGCTCGTAACGCCCGGTGCTGGAGAAACTCGCCAGCCAGCCCTGCATGTCGCGCCGGTCCAGCGCATGCGCGTAGGCCTGTTGCAGGGCATCCACCCGCGCCAACAGGCCGGGGTCGATAATGACATTCATCGTGCTCACAGGCCCATCACCTGCTTGTAGTAGCGCCACCAGGGCGTGTTGCCGGCTTCGTCGTTCTGCAGGCTCAGGTGCCCATCCGGGCTTTCCTTGAGCCCCTTCAGGAAGGCGATCTCGCCGCCCGGCGCCCCCATCGCTTTCTGCACCCGCTCGAACATGGAGCCGTCCTCGATGCTCACGAACCCGCTCGGCCCGAGCAGGTTGGCGCACTGGCGGATGCGGTGCTGCAGCAGCTCCGGCGGGTCGTCCGCGAAACCGAGGTAGGTGTAGTGAACCTCGGTGCGATCCGGCCCGAGCGGACGCCCGAAACGGAAGTTGATGGCGTTCAGGTGCTTGACCACCTGCGTCACCGGCCGCAGCAGATTCACGGCGGCGGTTTTCTCGTCACCCTCGGTGAACACCAGCGTCGGATCGGCCAGATAGCCGTTGTCGACCATGCGGTGCGCCTCGTAATGCGAACCCCAGTGGCCGGCAAAGCCATCCGCCACCAGCGGCGCCTTGCCGCCCTGGTAGTTCAGCATGCGGAACGCGGTGTGGAGCAACCCGGCGTGGTAGCCGTCGTTGTCCATGAACACCTTCCAATTGCAGTTGAAGATGATCTTCTGGTAGCCGAGGAGCTTCAGCTTGCGATCGCCACCGCCCAGCGCGGCGCGAATGGACTCCACCACACCACCGAAGAATTCCTCGATCGGCGGCGCGGCGTCGTCAAACGTGGCCCACAGCACCTGATTCCACAGCACCGCACGCAGGCGGCGCAGGCCGTACTGGCGCTTGTCGAACGAATCGGGAAACCGGTCTTCGCCGGGCACGTTGCGCAGGTTGCCGCAATTGTCATAGGCCCAGGCATGGTACGGACAGGTGAAGTCTGCCGCGCTGCCCTTGAACTCGGTGGTGATCTGTACGCCACGGTGGGCGCAGGCATTGATCATCACCGCGAACTCGTCCGCGCCGGTACGGGTAACGATCAGCGGCGTCTCGCCAACCACCACCGTCTTGTAGTCGTTGACCTGCTCGAGCTCGGCCTCGAGCGCCACCGGATGCCAGAAGGGCCCGTAAAAGATGCGCTCCAGCTCCTGCCGGTAGATCGCCTCGTCGGTATAAAGGGCGTACGGTACGTGCGTGTGGTCGGTCCAGGACCGGACCGGCAGATCACCGCTGGGTGCGTTCATGTCGGACCTCCTCGGTCATTGGCAATCGGGCTCGGCGTGCCCCCGCCCGGGTCGTGTTGAGACAGCATTCGTGAGCATACCAGAACGTTCGTTGACGATAACCCACCCGGCACCGCAAAACGCCACGGCCGGCCTGCCGCAGCCCGACAGCGTCAACCTGATGGCGTCGCTCGAACTGGCCTGCGGCGGCCCCGGAGCCGGGCTTGTTCCACTGGATGCGTTGCCACCCCAAAGCCTCTCGCACAAGCGCAGCGTGGTGCTGCTCATCGTCGACGGTCTCGGCTACGACTACCTGCGTCAGACCCTGCCGGACGGCCTGCTGGCGCGCCATCTGCTTTGCCCACTGCAAAGCGTGTGTCCGGCAACCACGGCGGCGGCGGTGACCAGCTTTTTCACCGGCCTGTCACCCGCCAGCCACGGCCTGCTGGGCTGGTTCACGCCCTTCGAAACCGGCGACCGGGTGGTGGTGCCGCTGCTGGCGCGCCAACGCAACGGCCCGGCCCTGACGGGCGATGACCTGGCCGCGCTGTACCGCAGCCCGCCACTGGCGGCGCGTCTGGGGCGCGCCTGTCACGTGGTGACACCAAAACGCATCGCCGGGTCCGCGTACACACGCCACCACGCTGGCCCGGCCACGGTGCACGGGTTTCGTTCGCTCGGCGGCCTGTTCGGGCAGCTCGAGCGCCTGTTGCGGGCCGACGGACCGCCGCGCTACGTGCATGCCTATTGGCCGCTACTGGACGAGCTGGCCCACGCGCACGGCATCGGCCATCGGCGCAGCCGCGAGCACCTGAGACAGATCGAGACTCAGCTGGGCGCCTTCTTGCACCGCGTCGGCAACACGGACGCCACGCTGCTGGTCACGTCCGATCACGGCTTCGTCGACATTGCACCCGAGCGGCGCCTGCTGCTGAACGACCACCCACGACTGCAGGCACGCTTGCGCCTGCCGCTGGCCGGTGAATCACGCCTGGCTTTTGTACACGCCCGGCCATCCGAGCGCGAAGCGGTCGGCCACGCGCTGGCGGTGGAACTTGGCGAACGCGCCACCGTCTTCAGCGGCGAGCAGTTCATCGCCAGCGGCCACCTTGGCGCGGGCCCGCGCCACCCGTCGCTGGCGCACCGTGTCGGCGACTGGGTGGTGGCGATGGCCGACGGCTGGACCGTGCGCGACCGGCTGCCCGGCGAGAAGCCGTTCTCGCCGGTCGGCGTGCACGGTGGACTCAGCCCGGCCGAACGGCGGGTGCCGCTGGTGCTGTTCGAGACCTAGCAGGCGCGACGATCAGGCCGCTTCGCCGCCAGGCGGCGGCGGCAGTGGCGGCGGCGGACATTGCGCGCGCAGCAGGCTTGCCAGCTCCCGACAGGCATCGGTGACGGTGAACACGCCCGCCAGCCGCCCCTTGCGCGTGACCAGTGCCGAGCCGATGCGCCGCGTCACCAGTGCGTCCAGCACCTGATCCAGTGGTGTGTGCAGATCCACCACGTAGACATCGGCCGCCATCGCCTCACGCACGGTGAGCCCACTGGCCCCTGCGTAATCGGGATCAATGCCGAGCAGCAACTTGATGTCGCGGTCGCTGATCACACCCGCCAACCGGGCACCGTCGAGCACCGGCAGATGGTGCAGGCGATGGTGGTTCATGAACTCGCGTGCCTGGGACAGCGGTGCATCGGCCGCTATGGCGTGCGGAAACGGGGTCATGAAACTGCGAACTTCTGGCATCCGTTTCATCACGGAACCCTGTAACGGACACGTGCGGCCAGCATGCCACAGGACGCCCGCTATCCGGTTGGCGCCACCGCCTGCGGCAGCGCCCGCTCATACCAGGCGCGCGTGCGATTGACCAACGCCACCAGCGCCAGCATGACCGGCACCTCGACCAGCACGCCCACCACGGTGGCCAGCGCGGCGCCCGAGTGCAACCCGAACAGGCTGATCGCCACTGCCACCGCCAGCTCGAAGAAATTGGAGGTACCGATCAACGCCGCCGGCGCGGCGACCGCCAGCGGCACCCGCCAGGCCCGCGCCCACAAGAAACCGATGCCAAAGATCAGCGCCGTCTGCAGCAACAGGGGAACGGCAATCAACCCAATGTCGAGCGGACGCTGACTGAGCGTTGGCCCCTGAAAGGCGAACAGCAGGCCAACCGTCAGCACCAACGCGGCCACGGTCAACGGCTTGATGCGCGCGGTGAACGCCTGCACCGCCGCCGCGCCGCCGCGACGCAACAACCGGCGTCGCATCAGGTTGCCGGCCAGCAACGGAATCACCACGTACAGGAGCACCGACAGCAGCAGCGTTGTCCACGGCACCGTTACCTGGGTGACCCCAAGCAGCAGCGCCACGATGGGCGCGAAGGCGAACACCATGATCAGGTCGTTCACGGCCACCTGCGCCAGGGTGTAGTTGGGATCGCCACGGGTCAGGTTGCTCCACACGAACACCATGGCCGTGCAGGGCGCCGCGCCGAGCAGAATCATGCCCGCGATGTAGGACTGCGCCAGCTCTGGGCCGACCCAGTCACCCCACAGCGGCCCGAAAAACAGCCAGGCCAGGGCGGCCATGGTGAACGGCTTGATCAGCCAGTTGACGGTCAATGTGATCAGCAGACCCCGCGGCCGCTCGCCGACGCGCCGCACGGCGGCGAAATCGACGCTGACCATCATTGGGAAAATCATGGCCCAGATGAGCACCGCCACCGGCAGGTTGACGTGCGCGTACTCGAGGCGTGCCAGCGCGACGAACGGCGCCGGGAGCGCATTGCCGAGCAGCGCGCCGGCCAGCATGGCGGCGGCCACCCAGACGCTCAGATAGCGCTCGAAGATGCCCAACGGGGAACGGTTGACGGCAGAGGATGCCTGCGACATGACGAACTCCGGGATTCCCTGCACCAAGCCGGGCTTCCCCGGCAAACCCGTGAGTTTACCGGCCGCGTGCGGCAGAAACGTGACGCTACGGCGCCGCACCACCCGCCAGGTACACGTCGAAGCGCACCGCCCGCCCCTTGAACACGAGGTCCGCATCCGGCGCCAGCGCCGGCGCGTGCAACGGCCGCTTGACCACCACCCGTCGCGTGGCCCGTGAGCGGGCACGTGCCAGCAGCTCGACGCCGGTATCGTCGTCACCGGTCAGTTCGCGCACCAGTTGCAGCTCCCGCCGCGGCAGGGCGGTGCGCCCCTCGCCGGGGAACATGGGGTCGATGTAAACGACATCCGGCGCCGGCAGCGCCGGCTCGGCCAGCACGGCACGCGCATCGGCGAGCCGCAGCTCAATACAACCGGGCCCCGGCAGCGACGGCGCGCGGCCGAGCGCGTCCTCGACCAGGGCGTGGATCACCGGCTCACGCTCGCAGGCCATCACCTCGAAACCGGCCCGCGCCAGCCGAAAGGCGTCCGTGGCAAGTCCCGCTGTGAGATCAAGCAGGCGCGCCGGGCGCCGCTTGACGCGCGTCGCGCGCAGCAACTCGCCGCCGCCATGGTGGCCGATCTGTGCGAAATCGACCCGCAGCGGCTTCAGGCGGCGCCCGGGCGCGCGCAACTCCAGGCCTTGCTCGCCGTAGGCCAGCAACAGGCCGGCGCCGGACGCGGCATCGACCAGCGGCAGGCCAAGACGGCCGGCCAGTGCCTTCGGGCGGCGATCGCCCGGCGCGGCGAGCACCGCCACCGGGTGCTCAGGACTTGCGCCTGTCACCGGGCCAGGCGTCGGACTGCATTTCGATGAGCCGGCTCACCGTGCGCTGGAACTCGAACCCCATCCGTTCGCCCGGGTACAGCTCGGTCGGCGGCGCGGCGGCCGACACCACGAGATTCACGCCCTGGTCGTACAGCACGTCGACCAGGTTCATGAACCGGTGCGCCACGTCGTACTCGTCGGCCGTCAGCTGTGGCACGCCGGACAGCAACACGGTGTGAAAGCGTTCGGCCAGTTCCAGGTAATCAGCCGCGCTGCGCGCCGTGCGGCACAGGGCATCGAACTCGAACCAGGCCACGTCGCTGCCGCGCCGATGCACCGCCACCATCCGCCCGTTCACCTGCAGCGGCGCGGTCTTGTCGTGCTCGGGCACCAGATGCCTGAACGCCTGTTCCATGCCAGCACGCGCCGCCGGGCCGAGCGGGGTCAGATAGCGCGTCACGTCCTGCAGCGCGCGGTGCCGGTAATCGGTGGGGCCGTTGAGCTCGATGACATCGAGCCGTTCCTTGAGCAGCGCGATGGTCGGCAGAAACCGCGCCCGCTGCAGACCGTGCAGGTAAAGGTCATCGGGCCGCCGGTTGGACGTGACCACCAGGAACACGCCGCGTTCCAGCAGCCCCTGCAGCAGGCCGCCGAGCAGCATGGCGTCGGCCACGTCGTGCACCTGGAACTCGTCGAAGCACAGCACCCGCGCCTGCTGCGCCCAGCCGTCCGCAATGCGTGGCAGCGGGTCCGGCACGTCGCCCAGGCGACGACGCTCGGCATGCACCGCCTGCATGAACTGATGGAAGTGGAGCCGGCGCTTGCGCTCGCCGGGCACGCAATCGAAGAACAGGTCGAGCAGGTAACTCTTGCCGCGGCCGACGCCACCCCACAGGTAGGCACCGGCACAGGAAGGCGTCTGCGCGCGGCCGGTGAGCCGCGCCAGCCAGGACACGCGCCGCGGCGCCTGCTCGATACGCGCCAGCAGCGCGTCCAGGCGACCGGCCGCGGCCTCCTGCTGCGGGTCGGCGACGAAGTCCGGCTGCGTGGTCTCCCAGCGGTAGCGCGCCAGCGGCGTGGCCGGTGCAGCCTGCGGCATGGGGGCGGGCGGCGGCTTAGCTTACAGGTGGCGCTGCACCAGCCGCTTCTTGATGTCGGCGATGGCCTTGGCCGGATTCAGGCCCTTCGGACAGGCGCTGGTGCAGTTCATGATGGTGTGACAGCGGTACAGCCGGAACGGATCCTCGAGCTGGTCGAGCCGTTCACCCTGCGCCTCGTCACGGCTGTCGATGATCCAGCGGTGCGCCGCCAGCAGGCTGGCCGGGCCGAAGAAACGGTCCGAGTTCCACCAGTAGGACGGGCACGATGTCGAGCAGCAGGCGCACAGGATGCACTCGTAATGGCCGTCGAGCTCGCTGCGATCCTCGCGCGACTGGCGATGTTCGCGCCCGGACGGCGGCGGGGTTTCGCTCTTCAGCCACGGCTCGAGCGCCGCGTACTGGGCATAGAAATGCGTCAGATCCGGCACCAGGTCCTTGATGACCTCCTGATGCGGCAGCGGGAACACGCGCACGTGCGTGCTGCGACAGTCGGCCGTGGCCTTGGTGCAGGCCAGCGTGTTGACGCCGTCGATGTTCATGGCACACGACCCGCACACGCCCTCGCGGCAGGAACGACGCAGGGTAAGGCTGCCGTCCTGGCGGTTCTTGATGTGCAGCAGGGCGTCCAGCACCATCGGCCCGCACTCGTCGAGGTCGACCTCGTACTGCTGCGTGCGCGGCGCCTGATCCGACTCGGGGTCGTAGCGGTAGATCTCGAACACCACCTTGCCGGCGGCCGGGGCCTGCCCCGGCTGCGCCGCCAGCTGCTCGCGTTCGACGCGGGCTTTTTCCGCCATCTTGTCGGTCCTCAGCGCTCAGTACACCCGCTTCATGGGCGGGATGGGGGAGACTTCATCGGTCAGGGTGCGGGCGGTCACGGCGCGGTAGCCCAGGCGCACCTGGCCTCCGACCACGTCCGGCACCCAGGCCAGCGAATGCTTCATCCAGTTGGCATCGTCACGCTCCGGGTAATCGTCGCGTGCGTGGGCACCGCGCGACTCCTTGCGCGCCGCGGCGCAATCCATGGTGGCCAGCGAGACGGTCAGCAGGTTTTCCAGCTCCAGCGCCTCCACCAGGTCGGTGTTGAACACCAGGCCGTGATCGGTCAGTCCGATTTCCGGCAGCATGGCGGCCGCCTCACGAATTTCCGTGACACCGGCCTGCAGCGTATCTTCCTTGCGGAACACCGCGCAGCGCTGCTGCATGGTGCGCTGCATGCGGTCGCGGATCTCGGCCGGCGAATGACGGCCCTTGGCGCTGCGCATGCGCTCGAAGCGCTCGATGCCCACCTGGCCGGCGTCCGGGGTGATCTTCGGCTCCGGCAGGGTCGGCAGGGTGTCCTTCAGACGCAGCGCGGCGGCCCGGCCGAACACGATGATGTCCAGCAGGCTGTTGGCCCCCAGGCGATTGGCGCCGTGCACCGACACGCAGGCGGCCTCGCCGATGGCGAACAGGCCGGGCACCACCACGTCGTTGCCGTTGCCGTCCTGGTTGATGACCTCGCCGTGGTAATTGGTCGGTATGCCGCCCATGTTGTAGTGCACGGTCGGCAGCACCGGAATCGGCTCGCGCGTGACGTCCACGTTGGCGAAGATGCGCGCCGTCTCGGAGATGCCCGGCAGGCGCTCGTGCAGCGTTTCGGCACCCAGATGCTCCAGGTGCAGCATGATGTGGTCCTTGTCGGGACCGCAGCCGCGACCCTCGAGGATTTCCACCGTCATGGCGCGCGACACCACGTCGCGCGAGGCCAGATCCTTGGCGCTCGGCGCGTAGCGCTCCATGAACCGCTCGCCGTTGGCGTTGGTCAGGTAGCCGCCCTCACCGCGTGCGCCCTCGGTAATCAGGCATCCGGCCGGGTAAATGCCGGTCGGATGGAACTGCACCATCTCCATGTCCTGCAGCGGCACGCCGATGCGCGCCGCCAGCGCCAGACCGTCACCGGTACAGATGTGCGCCGCGGTGCAGGACTGGTACGCCCGCCCGTAGCCGCCGGTGGCCAGCACCACGGCACGGGCGAAAAAGCGGTGCAGGCGCCCCTCGATCATGTCGTAGGCAACGACGCCGATGACCCGCCCGGAGTCGTCGGTCATCAGGTCGACGGCGAAGAATTCGACGAAGAACTGTGCCTTGTGCTTGAGCGACTGCTGGTACAGCGTGTGCAGCATGGCATGACCGGTACGGTCGGCGGCGGCGCAGGTGCGCTGCGCCGGCGTCTTGTGATCCGCCTGGTACTGGCCACCGAACGGGCGCTGGTAGATCTTGCCGTCCTCGGTGCGCGAGAACGGCATGCCCGCGTTCTCGAGTTCGATCACCGCCGGGATGGCGTGCTGGCACATGTACTGGATGGCGTCCTGGTCGCCCAGCCAGTCCGAGCCCTTGACCGTGTCGTAGAAATGGTCGCGCCAGTCGTCCTCGACCATGTTGCCGAGCGCGGCGTTGATGCCGCCTTGCGCCGCCACGGTATGCGAGCGGGTGGGGAAGACCTTGGACAGACAGGCCACCGACATGTTCTCGGCTGCCATGCCGAAGGTGGCACGAAGGCCGGCGCCGCCGGCGCCGACGACCACCACATCGAAGCGATGGTCGGTGAGGGTGTAGTCGCTGCTCATTCCGTTACTCACTGTCCGAACATCACGCGCAGCACCGACACCACTGCCACCGCACCGAGCCCCACTGTCAGCACCAGCAGGCCGATCAGCGCCAGCAGGTTCAGCGCCGGCACGTGGACGTAGTCCTCGATCAGCACCCGGCTGCACAGGTAGGCGTTGATCATGGCAATTAAAAAGAACAGCAGCAGAAGGCCGCCGCTGAACGGCGCCGCCACCCAGGCGCGCGCCTCGACCAGGGTCACGCCACCCGCGCTCAGGCACAACAACTGCACCAGCAACACGCCGCCGAGCACGACCAGCGCCGCGGCAGTCAGACGCTCCCAGAAAAACGCGCCGGTACCCGCGCCGGCCGCACCAGCACCATGCGCCAACGAGCGCGCGGAACGAAACTGCGTCATCAGCCGGCCCTCATGGCAATGTACAGCCACACCAACACGGTCGCGGCGGCGGAACCGGCCACCGCCAGATGGCCGGTCAGGCGCGCCGTGTCCAGCTCGAAGCCGTAACCGAGATCCCAGGCGAAATGGCGAATCCACTGCGCGGCGTAGAAAAAGGCGCAGAAGGTCCAGCCAAACAGCATGACCTTGCCCACCACGCTGCCCCACAGTGCCGACAGCACGTCGAACAGCGCACCGCCCTGGGCGACGGCCAACAACCAGGCAGCCATGAAGACCAAACCGCCGAGCAATGCCGCGCTGCTGGCGCGGTGGAGAATGGAGGTATAGCTACCGATCAGCGGCCGGTAGACCGTCAAATGGGGCGACAACGGCCGCGATTTGCCCATGGGGCAGCTCCCTTTACGCTGTGTTGAAACAGGGTTCATGCGCACGCGCAGCCGGGCAACCCAGCCCTCTGGCCGACCGCCCAAAACTGGCTGCGCCGCGTCGCGTAGCCGGGCAGTTTATCATGCCGCCGTCGGTCGAACTGCCCCAGCCATCTTGGTGGGCCGCCCGGTATGCTTTAGAATCGCGCGCCCTCTGAAAGAAACCCCCTGCACCCTGACCGGCGCCGGGCTGCACATCTGGAGTCCCAACATGGGGATGACCGAGTCTCCGAAAACCGGCTTCGCGCCCTACCAGCCCAAGAAGGGCGAAGCCTATATGAGCGAGCCGCAGAAGGAGCATTTCCGGCAAATCCTGCGGGCCTGGCGCGACGAGCTGACCGCCGAAATGGACCGTGCCCGTCACCGCATGCAGGACGAGACCATCAATTACCCGGACCCGACCGACCGTGCCACGCAGGAGTCTGAGATGACCCTGGAGCTGCGCACCCGCGACCGCGAGCGCAAGCTGATCCGCAAGATCGAGGAAGCGCTGGACGAGGTCGACACCGGCGAGTACGGGTATTGCGAATCGTGTGGCGCCGAGATCGGCCTTCGCCGCCTGGAAGCGCGGCCCACCGCCACGCTGTGCATCGACTGCAAGTCGCTGGCCGAGATTCGCGAACGCCAGATGGGCTGAACGCCCACCAGGCGTTCAGCCCTCGTAGAAACCTTCGATAGCGGCCCGATAGCGCGCCAGGCACTGCGACCGCCGCAACTTGTGGGTGGCGGTCAGCAGGCCGTTGGCCTCGGTCCACTCTTCCAGCGTCAAGTGCACGCGACGCAGCCGCGCATACCCGGGAAACGCGTGCAGGGCCGCCTCGGCGCGCGCCAGCACCGCCTTTTCCGCCTGCGGCTCGGCGAGCGCCGCCTCGTCCCGCGGATCAAGACCGAGTTCGCGCGCCAGAAGCGCCCATGACTCGGCCTGCAGCACCAGCACCGCCGCCAGCCACGGCCGCCCTTCACCGACCAGCATCGCCTGGTGAATCAGCGGATCCCGCATCAGCGCATGCTCGATGTCCACCGGCGGCACCTTCTCGCCGTTGGCGAGCACGATGATGTCCTTCAGCCGGCCGGTGATGTACCAGTGCCTGCCGCGTTGCGCGGCCAGGTCGCCGGTGTGCAGCCAGCCATCGGCATCCAGCGCCGTCGCGCTGGCGTCGGCATCGCGCCAGTAACCGGCCATCAGGCCAGGGCTTCGCGCCAGCAACTCTCCCTCGCCGGACAAGCGCAGCTCCACGTCCGGCAGTGCCAGACCGACGCTGTCCGGCCGGTTGGCGTCCAGTGTGTTGACGGTCAGCACCGGGCTCGCCTCGGTCAGGCCGTAACCCTGCAGCAGCGGCAGCCCGAGACCGATGAACAACCTTGAAACGGTTGGCGGCAAGGCAGCCCCGCCACAGATGGCCAACCGCAGACGCCCACCCAACCGCTCGAGTACCGGCCTGGCCAGCACCCGCCGCAACAGCTGGCGCGATTTCGAGC
>OBIY01000512.1_pt1 | contig 14932 bp, 15 predicted proteins | sample 1519841 | NCBI WGS metagenome assembly OBIY01 (sample SAMN03019774, study PRJEB22545) | beach sand metagenome | biome: beach; feature: sea beach; material: beach sand | place: USA: Municipal Pensacola Beach, FL | collected 2010-07-30 | depth 30-40 cm m
CGGCATATCTATCTGCAACGACGCCGCCCGGCATAATGTGCCAGCAACTGCTCGGTCGCCTTTGGGTCGGTATTCTGCTCCTCGGCAATTTCGCTGATCCTGGTGCTTACGGTTTTCAGCGCGCGCCGCATCGCCCGGTTGCGGACCGCAAGATCGACAGGGGCAAGCTTGTCCAGCCCGAAAAGCCGCATCAGCCAGGGAATGGTCGGCGCCTGCACGAACAGGGTGAACAGTACAAATCCGGTGACCATCAGCATGATGAAGCGCCGGGTGTCCGGATCGAAGGCCGGATTCTCGACCACAGCCAGGGCGAGGGCAAGCGAGACGGCCCCGCGCAACCCGCCCCAGATCATCACCGCCTGAAATTTGCGCGATACCTGTGCGGCGAGTCCAACCCGGCTGAGCAACGGGATAAAGCCCGCGATCAGCGCACCCCGCGCGACAAAGGCGGCAACCGTCAGAACACCTAATATAATGAAATCGCTGCTGGCCGCATCCGCAAGGATCGACGGCACGGCCATGCCCACAAGCAGGAAAATCAGCGAATTGGCCCAGAACCCGATCAGTTCCCAGGTTTCCGTCAGATTGTGCCAGGTCGATTCCGAAATGGCCGTTCGCCCGCGTCCGCCCAGTACAAGTGCTGCGGTTACCACTGCCATCACACCGGACAGATGCAGATAATGTTCGGCGATGACGAAAGAAAAATAGGCAAGCGTCACCGTCAGGGTGATTTCCACCATCGCGGAATTATGCAGCCGGGCGAATATCGCGCAGAAAATACGCGCCATGACATAACCGACGATGATCCCGCCGATAAAAACCTTGGCGAAGGCGAAGGCCCCGCCCCCGACATCGACCGCCGCCGCCCCGATAATCATCGCTGCCAGAATGTTGAACATCACGATGGCGGTTGCGTCGTTGAACAGGCTTTCGCCTTCGACGAGGATTGCAAGCCGCTTGGGTGCGCCAAGTTCCTTGAAGATAGCGACCACCGCTACCGGGTCGGTTGCCGAAACGATGGCGCCAAGCAACAGGCAAACAACCAGTGCCTCGCCCGATATCCAATGTACCGCGCCACCAACGACAAATGTCGAAATCAGCAAGCCGATAATTGCGAGAAACAGGATCGGCCCCACATCCTCAAGCAGGCGCCGCACATCAATCGATAGCGAGGATTCGAAAATGAGGGCCGGCAGAAAGACAAAGAAGATGATTTCGGAGGTGACATCCGCGCCGCGCAGTGCGGTCAGAATTTCGCCCGCAACGCCGTCTGTTGCAATCTTGTCGCCAAGCTGGACGATCAGCCCGAGCCCGATACCGATCAGCGCGAGAAAGATCGTATAGGGAAAATTAAGCCGCCGCGCGACCGGCAACATCAGCACGGCCAGCGTCAACAGGCTGGTCAGCCCCAATACATCAAGCAGAACGCTTTCCACTCGCCCCTCCCGCGCTATTCAGCCCCCGCATGAATACCGCCCTGCGTCAGGATCTGATTTGTAGGTTATATCACCGCTTCGATCAGGCGCGGTCCCTTTTGTTTCATCGCGTCTGCGAATTGCATATTGAAGGCATCCTGATCTTCCGCCCGGCTGGCGGCAACGCCCATCCCTTCTGCGATTTTCACCCAGTCAAGATCGGGGTTGGACAGATCAAGCAGGTTCAATGCGCCAGGCCCGGGATTGCCCGCACCGACCCGCATCAGCTCGACCTGCAGGATGTTGTATTTACGGTTGGCGAAAATCACCACGGTGACGTCGAGCTTTTCGCGCGCCATCGTCCAAAGCGACTGCACCGTATACATCGCGCCGCCATCCCCATGCAGACAGATGACCTTCCGGTCTGGACATGCAACCGCCGCACCGGCGGCAAGTGGCAATCCCTGGCCGATGGAACCGCCGGTCAGGCACAGCCAGTCATGCGGCGGGCAGCCTTCGGTCGGGCCGTAGCAACCATTGCCCGATGTTGCCGCTTCGTCCGAAACGATGGCGTTTTCGGGCATCAGCGCGCCAACTGCCGTACCAATGGTATAGGCATTGAACGGCCCGCCTGTCGGCAGGTCGGGACGGCGCAGCGCTTGCCTTTTTTGCGCAGGCTTTGCGCCCAGGCCTTCAGCAACCGCACGCAGGGCGGCAATGCCGTCCTGTTCGGGGGTGGCAAGATGAATAATCTCGCAGCCCTCAGGGGTCATCCAGCTTGGCTTGTTCGGATAGGCAAAGAAGGAAACCGGCGGTTTCGTGCCGATCAGGATAAGGCGTTCCGTACCGGCGAGAAATTCCACGATGTCTTCGGCGAAATAGGGCATTTTCTCGATCGTCACCCGGCCAGCGCCGCGTTGCAGCCGCGCGTGGAAGGTGTCGCACATCAGCCTGGCGCCACTTGCTTCGGCAATGCCGCCGGCAAGTTCAAGCCCGTCTTCCATCAGGCAGGCGCCGCGCATCAGGATTGCCGTTTTCTTGCCGCTGCGCAGGGCGGCGACGGCGTCGGCGATTGACGATTCGCCGGGCTGGGCAAGCGGTGGCGGCGCGATCTGGCGGGCCGGCCCGCTGGCTGCGTCCCAGGCGCAATTGGCCGGCGCGATCAGGGTCGCGATCTGCCCCGGATAAGTCATTGCGGCGGCAACCGCGCGCGCGCCATCGGCCGCGAGATTCGCGGCGCTTGAACTTGAATGCACCCAGTGAGAGACCGGCCGCGCAAGCCCGGCGATGTCGGAAGCGAGCGGCGCATCATATTGCGCATGATAGGTCGCGTGATCGCCCACCACATTGATGATCGGCGAATTGGCGCGTTTCGCATTGTGCAGATTGGCCGACGCATTCGACAGGCCCGGCCCCAGATGCAACAAGGTAAAGGCAGGCTTGCCCGCCATCCGTCCATAGCCGTCGGCCATGCCGGTCACCGCCCCTTCGAACAAGGCCAGAATACCGCGCGCGCCCTCGATCCGGTCAATTGCCGCGACGCAATGCATTTCCGATGTGCCGGGATTGGTGAAACACACATCAATTCCGGAATTCACAAAAGTCTGAATTAAGGTTTCTGCCCCATTCATGTTGCCCCTGCTCCCCTGTTTTTATGTATTGTCGTATTGCGTCCTACCTTAGCACAGGGATTTCGAATTGGCTTCCTGACAATTGCGCCGCGCTTCTGGTAAAAGGGCCGCACAAGCAAGTAACTATCCCGAATGATCCCGTCAGAAGGAACCTGATCGTGAATGTGACCGAAGCCGTCAATGCCCGCAAATCCGTGCGCGCTTTCCTGCCCAAACCCGTGCCGGAGGAAACGGTGCGCCAGATCCTGATCGATGCTGCCCGCGCGCCGTCAGGCGGCAATCTGCAACCCTGGAAGACATATGTGATGGCCGGGGCGGCGCGCGATGAATTGCTGCGCCGGGTGCGCGAGCAGTGGGAAGCAGGCAATTTCGGGGAAGGGACCGAATATGACATTTATCCCAAGGATCTGAAGGAACCCTATACCGCCCGCCGCCGGGAGGTGGGCTATATGCTTTATGAGCTTGCCGGGGTGACGCGGGACGACAAGGCGGGCCGCATCAATCAGATGTTCCGCAATTACGAGTTGTTCGATGCGCCGGTCTGTCTGATTTTCACAATCGACCGGCAGATGGGGCTTGGCCAATGGGCCGATCTTGGCATGTACATCCAGAATGTGATGCTGCTGGCGCTGGATCACGGGCTTGCGACCTGCCCGCAGGAAGCCTGGGCCAACTGGTACAAGACACTGACCGAAATGCTGTCGATCCCCGACGAGGAAATGGTGTTCTGCGGTGTCGCGCTTGGTTATGAAGACACCGGGGCAAAGGTGAACAGCCTGCATGCGCCGCGCGCGGGACTTGAAGATGTCAAATTCTTCGGCTTTGACAGCGCCTGGGCGAAGGGCTGATCTTAAGATAATCTGATGGCCGGGTGGGAAAGACGATTTGATCCGGCCGTTCATTATTGCCCGGCCGTTCATTATTGATTGCCGCGCATAACTGGCGGCCAACTGGATCAGTCGTTTTTCTTGGCTAGTGTATCAAGCTGCTTTTGCATGGCGTCGATACGTTCCATCAGCGCCGAAATCTGATCGTCTTTTGCCGATGTATCGGGTGCCGGCGCGGATGGCTGTGCCTGTTCGCTTTGCCCGGTTGACCAGTTGAAGGGCGAAAAGCTCTGCATCGCCCGTTCCATCAATGCCAGATTTTGCTTGGTCAACTCATCGAGCTGTTTGAGCGGTGGCACTGCACCAAAGGCCGATGTAATCTGTTCGCGCATCGTTTCCTGATTGCGCAAAAAGGTCTCCATCGCGGTTTCGAGATAGCTTGGCACAAACGGTTGCAGGGCATTGCCATACATCTGGATGAGTTGCCGCAGAAAATTGACTGGCAGCAGATTCTGCCCTTTATTTTCTTCCTCGAAAATAATCTGCGTCAGTACCGAGCGGGTGATATCTTCATCGGTTTTTGCATCAAGCACGCGAAACTCCTCACCTGATTTGACCATCTCGCTCAATTGCTCAAGCGTCACATATCTACTGCTTGCTGTGTTGTAGAGGCGGCGATTGGCATATTTCTTGATGATAACCGGTTCTGTGCCGTTACTGCCCCGACGATCCCCCTTACCCATACGTTCACTCCCCTTACCGCGGACATGTTGTCACTGGCCCGCTTGCATTGCCGGCCGGCCCCTCACAAAGGTGATTTTCATCATATTGTCGCCTGCCTATGTTGCAATGCGCAAGTATTGCGTTGCGCCGCGCAATGGCGAATGGGCTAACAGGGCTTGGGGTGCGGCAAAAACCCGCGCATTTTCCGCTCAGCTAGTGCTTTACCACGCGCGCTAATTATAGCATGGTCTGCGCCGCAGAAATTGTGCGGGGGCGAAGTCGCCACGCCGGGCTGCTTGTCATCTAGCCGGTGCCGACGCAGATCCATATATGTACAGAGTGAAGACGGACCGATCAGGAAAGGAATGGGCATGACCGAAGTCGTAATCGTAGGGGCGGCACGTACCCCGGTTGGATCTTTTAACGGTGCGCTGAGCACTTTGTCGGCGCATGAGCTGGGCAAGGTCGCGATTTCGGCGGCACTCGAACGGGCCGGTGTGAAGGCGGATGAAGTAACCGAAGTGATTATGGGCCAGATCCTGAGTGCAGGTGAAGGGCAAAACCCGGCGCGTCAGGCATCGATTGCCGCCGGTATTCCGGTGGACGCGCCCGCCTGGGGTGTCAATCAGCTTTGCGGATCAGGGCTGCGTTCGGTGGCGCTGGGGTTTCAGGCGATCATGAATGGCGATTCCGACATTGTGGTTGCTGGCGGACAGGAAAGCATGAGTCGCGCGCCGCATCTGGTGCATCTGCGCGAGGGCACCAAGATGGGGGCGACCGAGCTGGTCGATTCCATGCTGAAGGATGGTCTTTGGGATGCGTTCCACGGCTATCACATGGGCAACACGGCGGAGAATGTCGCCGAGAAATGGCAGATCACCCGCGAGCAGCAGGACGCATTCGCGGTCGCCTCGCAAAACAAGGCGGAAGCCGCCCAGAAGGCGGGTAAATTCAAGGATGAAATCGTCCCTGTGGTCATCAAGAACCGTAAAGGCGAGACGGTTGTCGAAGATGACGAATTTATTCGCCACGGGGTCAAGCTTGACGATCTCAGCGGATTGCGCCCCGCGTTCCAGAAAGAGAATGGGACCGTCACCGCCGGCAATGCGAGCGGCATTAATGACGGCGCCGCAGCGGTGACATTGATGAGCAAGCAGGAAGCCGATCGCCGCGGTTTGAAGCCGCTGGCGCGGATCGTTTCCTGGGCGCAGGCAGGCGTTGACCCCTCGGTCATGGGATCAGGCCCGATCCCGGCGACCAAGGCCGCGTTGAAAAAGGCGGGCTGGTCGATCGACGAGGTTGAACTTGTCGAGGCGAATGAAGCGTTTGCTGCGCAGGCATGTGCGGTCAACAAGGATCTGGGCTGGGATACCGACCGGGTCAATGTGAATGGCGGCGCGATTGCCATCGGTCATCCGATCGGCGCGTCCGGTGGCCGGGTGCTTGTCACGCTGCTGTATGAAATGCAGCGGCGCGATGCCAAGAAAGGCCTGGCGACACTGTGCATCGGCGGTGGCATGGGCATCGCCATGTGCGTCGAGCGGGACTAGTAGGTATCGGCTAAAAGCCGGACAGTCACAGCGACACAGTAAGCGCCGCAGGCGTTCGCGTATTTTGAGAGAAATCTTCTTTCGTCCGGGCCGGTTTCATGGTGGAGCCGGTCCGGTCGGGGAAGAAGTTTTTGTTTTTAACAGCATGCAGAATAAAGGGAGTTCTAGATGACACGGGTTGCACTGGTTACCGGCGGTACGCGCGGTATTGGCGCCGCGATTTGCCGGGCGCTGAAGGAAGCCGGTTATGCGGTTGCCGCGAATTATGGCGGCAATGACGAAGTTGCGGAGGCGTTCAGCAAACAAACCGGCATTCCCGTGTTCAAGTGGGACGTCAGCGATTTCGACGCCTGTGCCGACGGGATTGCAAAGGTTGAGGCTGCACTCGGCCCGATCGATGTACTTGTCAATAATGCGGGGATCACCCGTGACACCACGCTGCACCGGATGAGCAAGGAGAAATGGCACGAGGTCATTTCAACCAACCTCGATTCCATGTTCAATATGTGCCGGCATGTGATCGAAGGCATGCGCTCACGCAGCTATGGCCGGATCATCAATATTTCCTCGATCAACGGCCAGAAAGGCCAGGTCGGCCAGACCAATTATTCCGCGGCCAAGGCCGGCATCATCGGCTTCACCCGGGCGCTGGCGCAGGAAAATGCCGCCAAGGGCATCACCGTCAATGTCATCGCGCCGGGTTATGTCAATACCGACATGATGAAGGATCTGCGCGAGGATGTGTTGCAGGGGATTATCGACACGATCCCGGTTGGCCGCCTGGGCGAGCCCGAGGAAATCGCGGATAGTGTGGTCTATCTCGCCAGTGAAAAGTCAGCCTTCATCACCGGCGCGACGCTGACGGTGAATGGCGCGCAGTATATCGCAAGCTGATTTTTGGCCCGCCCGGTCAGACCGGCCAGGCGCGGAAGATCGGAAAAGGCCGTGCGGCGTCATGCGCCGTGCGGCCTTTTTTATTGCGTGCGGGATATGCGCGCTGGCCTAGAAATTATCCTTCAGCCGCCGGGTTTCGGCAAAAACCTCCACCTCGCCCGCGCCCTGCATGCCGATGGTGCGCTGCAAATCCTCGCTCTGGGGGCGCAGGAAGGGGTTGGTTTCAAGCTCAAGCCCGATCGTTGTCGGCACGGTCGGAACGCCTTTTGCCCGCATGGCATCGATCTGCCTGGCGCGGTCGACCAGCGCTGCATTATCGGGTTCGACCGTCAGCGCGAATTTCGCATTCGACTGGGTATATTCATGCGCGCAATAGACGGTTGTGTCGGCTGGCAGTGCGGTCAGCTTTTGCAGTGATTGCCACATCTGCGCGGGCGAGCCTTCAAACAGCCTGCCGCAGCCCAGCGCGAACAAGGCGTCGCCGACAAAGATGATTTTATCGTCGGGAAACCAGAAGGCGATATGCCCGATCGTATGACCCGACACATCGAACACCTCGACCTTGCGGGTGCCGAAGGTAAAACTGTCGCCATCGCCGACCTGCATATCAATGCCCGGAATGCGGGCCGCGTCCGATTTCGATCCGATGATCTGGCAGCCGGTCTTGGCTTTCAGTTCCTCGTTCCCGCCCGCATGATCGAAATGGTGATGCGTGTTGAGGATATGGGTCAGTTGCCAGCCGGTATCCTCCAGCGCCTGAAGGATGGGGCCGACTTCAGGGGTATCGACGACCGCTGTGACATTCGCGTCCGGATCGTGCACGAGCCAGGAATAATTGTCGCTCAGACATTCAAACTGGTGAATCTGTAACTCGCTCATCATCCTCTCCTTCATTGATGGGTCGCGGTGAAATGCCGGTCTGTATATGATTATTGTTGATGGCAGACAGCTTGCCGGGGCACGCAAGGCAATATGTGAGGGAGTATAACGGAAGATGCATCTCGATGTCATAGATATGCATGCTTTCTATTCCAGCAGGCTCGGCCAGACCGCGGCTGCGGCGCTGCAACGGGAGGTGCGGGCCATTTGGCCGAACCTGTCGGGCTATTCTGTGCTGGGGCTGGGCTATGCCACACCCTTTCTGACCCCGTTCCTGGGGGAAGCGATACGGGTTGTCGGTGCCATGCCGGCACGTCAGGGGGTGATCTACTGGCCCGCCGGCGGGGCGGCATTGACGATGCTTGTTGATGAGGTGGAGCTGCCTTTGCCGGATGCGGCGTTTGATCGGGTGCTGGTCGCCCATTACCTTGAGACGAGTGAGCATATCCGCCCCGCTTTACGTGAAATCTGGCGCATTCTTGCGCCGGGCGGCAAGCTGCTTCTGATCGCGCCTAACCGCAACAGTCTGTGGGCGCGCCGCGAATCGACGCCATTCGGTCACGGCCGCCCCTTTTCGCGGCTGCAGCTGACAAGTCTTTTACGCGATGCGATGTTTACCCCCGAATGCTGGCGTGGTGCCCTGCATATGCCGCCGCTTCTGCTGCCGCTGTTTTCCGGGCGGGGCGGCGGAAGGGAAATATTTGGCAGCAGCTTCTTGCCGCGGCTTGCGGGTGTGCATCTGGTCGAGGCGCGCAAGCAAATCTACGCGCCGATCCCCGCCGTCGAAGCCGCCGGTCGCCGGCGGCAGCGCAGCCCGGTTCTGCGGCCTGTACCAACTGGCCCGGCTACGGCGCGCTTTTGTCGCGCAGCAGGAACAGGGCCTGCGCCGCAAATAAGTTCGCGCAGGCCGGAAAACGATTGAACCTGTTGACCTTGCCATCACTGTCAAGTGTCACGAACCGTTCGACCAGCAGGTTCATCTGCCGCGCAAGCCGGGTGAAATCGTTGATCGCGCACAGATGTATGTTCGGCGTGTCATACCAGGCATGCGGCAATAAGCCGGTGACCGGCATCCGTCCCGTGCGCAGGACATGCAGACGCACCCGCCAATAGCCGAAATTGGGGAAGGAAACGATGGCATAGCGGCCGATCCGCACCATTTCCTCAAGCACCTTGCGGGGTTCGCGCGTGGCCTGCAGGGTCTGGCTCAGGATGACATAGTCAAAGCCGCGCGTCGGATAGTTGGCCAGATCGGTATCGGCATTGCCCTGCACAACCGAAAGCCCCTGCGCGACGCAGGCATTTACCCCTTGCTGGCTTAATTCGATCCCGCGGCAATCGACATCGCGGGTACTGCTCAAAAGGCGCAGCAGCTCGCCATCGCCGCAACCCACGTCCAGCACGCGGCTGCCCGGGGAAATCATGCCTGCGATGATTTGCAGATCGATGCGGGCCTTCTGACCGCTCGGCTGGGAGGCGTTTTGCGTCATACGTCCTCGCGCGCCGCATCGCTGGTGAGGCCGCGCTTTTCGGCGGCCGCGTTCAGAAAGCCCGTCAGGGTCTGGAAGAATTCCGGCTCATCAAGCAGGAAAGCGTCATGGCCCTTGTCGGATTCGATCTCAACGAAGCTGACATTGGCGGCGGCTGCGTTCAGCGCTTGCACGATCTGTCTGCTTTCCACGGTCGGGAACAGCCAGTCGCTTGTGAATGAGACAACACAGAAACGGGTTCGGATATCGCGAAAGGCTTCGGCCAGCACGCCGTCATATTCGGCGGCAAGGTCGAAATAGTCCATGGCGCGCGTCAGATAGAGATAGGAATTCGCATCGAACCGGTCGACGAATGTCGATCCCTGATGGCGCAAATAGCTTTCCACCTGAAAATCCGCATCAAACCCGAAGCCAAGCCGGTCCCGATCCTGCAGATTGCGGCCGAATTTGCTGTGTAATGCGGGTTCGGACAGATAGGTGATATGGGCCGCCATCCGCGCCACGGCAAGCCCTTTTTCCGGCACCGCCCCGGCGGTGAAATAGCCCCCTCCATGCCAGTTCGGGTCCGCCATGATGGCCTGACGCCCGACCTCGTGAAAGGCGATATTCTGGGCCGAATGGCGCGCCGCCGTCGCAATCGGCACGGCGGAAAAGACCCGCTCGGGATAACTTGCCGCCCATTGCAGCACCTGCATGCCGCCCATCGATCCGCCGATCACGCAGAACAGCTGATCGATCCCCAGATGGTCAACCAGCCGCGCCTGCGCGCGTACCATGTCGCGGATGGTGATAACCGGAAAATCAAGCCCGTAAGGCGCGCCGGTTGCGGGGTTGATGCTTGTCGGCCCGCTGCTGCCGATGCAACCGCCGAGCACATTTGCGCAAATGACGAAATAACGATCCGTATCCACCGGACGACCGGGCCCGACGATTGTGGTCCACCAGCCGTCGCGGCCGGTCACCGGATGCCGGTTCGCGACATATTGGTCGCCTGTCAGCGCGTGACAGACAAGCACAGCATTCGATTTGTCCTGATTGAGCGTGCCATAGGTCTGATAGGCGATATCCCACGGCGCAAGCTCCGCGCCGCAGTCAAGCGGCAGCGGGGCATCCGCGCCGAAGCGGATGATCGGCGCGAAGCGGTTCGGTTCGCCTGTCGCCGCCATTTCTGAGCCGTGCTGCGTGGTCACCTGAACCGTCGCTTCCCTTCCTGTGGCTGCTTGTTGCCGTGCCGCCTGTCTTCATTAGCCTGTTTCGGTTTCGCCTGTTTGTATCGCTGTGCCTGAAAGCTTGTGCGACCAATATGGCCAAGGAAGGCTTTCTCGCGCCTCTTGCCCGCAAAATCAAGCTTTGCCGCAGATCAATCTTGGGCTTGTGCATGGAAATTGCCCGAAATTCGACCGCTTCGGCTGGCGATATTGCGTTGCGGCAGATATATAGGGGGGCTAATCGGCCCGGCGCTATTTTGAGCGGCCGGTCATGGCCGATAACCGATATTTGCAGTTTCAGGAAGTAAGCTAGATGAACCAGCCGAACGACGCCATGTCAGATAATTCACCCCTTATCGATGATCTTGTCGCCACCTGCCGCGCGGCGCTGCCCCAGATCGATGCGCTTTATGCCGCCGCGCGCGACGGGGTGCGGGCGGTGCTGGTTGCCGATGGCAAGATATCGCCTGCCCTGCTTGAACAAAATCAGTTCTCAGCCCACGGGTTTGGCTGGCTTGCGACCTATGTCGAATGTCTGCGGCAGATGGTCGAGTGGGCTGACCGGCTGAGCGATGAAGGCCGGCTTGGCGAATTTGAAATGCTGATCCTGCAGGCCGGTTTCGGCGAATATCTGGCGCAGATGGCAGGCGGCATCCCGATGAGCCAGGGCGAAGTCCTGCGCCCTGCCGATATGGGGATAAGCGCGGAGGCGGTGCAGGCATTTCAGGCCGGTCCTGTCGCGCGGTTGATCGCGGGGGGCAATACCGCCCCGGTAAGGCAGCGGATTGCCGATCTGATCGGTGAAAACCCCGGTGCAATTACCCAGGGTGATACCGGGCTTGATGAAACCCATGCGATGATCCGGGAGCAGTTTCACCGTTTCGCCGAAGAGCAGGTCGCACCTTACGCCCATGAATGGCATCTGAAGGATGAGCTGATCCCGATCGAGGTGATCACGCAGATGGGCGAACTTGGCGTTTTCGGGCTGACGATCCCTGAACAGCTTGGCGGGCTTGGCATGGGCAAGATGGCGATGTGCGTCGTCTCCGAAGAGCTCAGCCGCGGCTATATCGGGGTCGGTTCGCTTGGTACCCGTTCGGAAATCGCGGCCGAGCTGATCATGGGGGGCGGCACGGATGCGCAGAAGGAGCATTATCTGCCAAAAATCGCATCCGCCGAAATTCTGCCGACCGCCGTCTTTACCGAACCCAATACGGGATCGGATCTGGCCTCGCTGCGTACCCGCGCGATCCGCGACGGGGACGTTTACAAGGTGACCGGCAACAAGACCTGGATCACCCATGCGGCGCGTACCGATGTGATGACGCTGCTGGCACGGACCGATCCCAACGAGCCCGGCTATAAGGGGCTGTCCATGTTCCTGGCTGAAAAGCCGCGCGGGTCGGATGCCGAACCATTCCCTGCCGACGGGATGACCGGTGGTGAGATCGAGGTGCTCGGTTATCGCGGCATGAAGGAATATGAGCTCGGCTTTGATGAATTTGAAGTGTCGGCGAAAAATCTGCTCGGCGAACAGGAAGGGCAGGGTTTCAAGGCGCTGATGAAAACCTTCGAAAGCGCGCGGATCCAGACGGCGGCACGGGCCATCGGCGTGGCGCAATGCGCGATGGAGCTGGGGCTGAAATACGCCCAGGAGCGGTTGCAGTTCGGCAAGCCGATCTACAGTTTCCCGCGCGTGTCGGGCAAGATCGCCTGGATGGCGGTTGAAATCATGCTGGCGCGTCAGCTGACCTATTATTCGGCGCGGCGCAAGGATGAGGGGCAGCGCTGCGATCTTGAAGCAGGCATGGCCAAGCTGCTGGGCGCGCGGATTGCCTGGATGTGCGCTGACAATGCGCTGCAGGTGCATGGCGGTAACGGCTTTGCAACCGAATATCCGGTCAGCCGCGTGCTGTGCGACGCCCGTATCCTGAACATCTTCGAAGGCGCGGCGGAAATTCAGGCGCAGGTCATCGCCCGCCGTCTGCTCGAGGAATAATCGTTCGCGGTGGCGGCAGGCGGTCTTGCGTGTCAGTTCTGCACGTAAAGCCGCAATGCCGCCGCCGCCGCGACCGGGCATAGCGCGATTGCCGCAAGCAGGAGCGCGGTCAGCACAAGCAATTGTGCTGACGCGCCCAGTCCGAACAACGCCGCATCCATCGCCGAAACGGCAAAGATCAGCAATGGGATGTAGAGCGGCAGCACAAGCAGGGTCAGCAGCATCCCGCCACGGCGTATGCCGACGGTAAGCGCCGCCCCCACCGCGCCAAGCAAACTGAGGCTCGGTGTGCCGAGCAGCATTGTGGCAAGTAGCGTCACAAACCCGTCCGCACCAAGATTAAGTGTCAATGCAAGTACGGGTGCGGCGATAATAAGCGGCAACCCCGTGGTCAGCCAGTGCGCGAGCGTCTTGGCAAGTATGACAAGCGGCAGTGGCAGCGGGTCGAGCAGCAGCAGATCAAGTGTGCCATCTTCGTGATCGGCCTGAAACAGTCGGTCCAGCGACAACAGACAGGCAAGCAGTGCGGACACCCAGATAATGCCCGGTGCGATCCGGCCAAGCAGGTTGAGCTCGGGCCCCAGCGCCAGCGGGTAGAGGGTTGCCGCGATGACAAAGAAGCCTACCGCCATTGCGCCACCGCCACCGATTCGCGTGGCAAGCTGCAGATCCCGGCTGACGATCAGAAGGAAGCTGCGCATGGGCTCCCCAATTCCGTGAAATCGAGTATGCGCGTATGCGCAAGGCCAAGCTCGGTATGGGTGGCCGCGATTGCGATGCCACCGCGCGCAAGATGATCGGCGGTGAGTTCGGCAAAGCGCCCGATCGCATCCTGATCAAGCGCGACAGTCGGTTCGTCGAGCAGCCAGACAGGGCGTGCAATTGCCGCAAGCCGCGCAAGGCTGAGCCGCCGCCGCTGCCCGGCTGACAGAAACCGCGCCGGTATGTCGGCGATGCCGGCAATACCCAGCTGTTTCAATGCGGGGCGTATATCGTCTGGTGATGCACCGGCCAGCTGTACCCAGAAAGTAAGATTTTCGGCAACTGTCAGCGCCGGCTTTACCGGATCGAGATGGCCGGTATAGTGCAGCTTTTCCTGGAATGCGGACCAGTCATCGCTCACGTTTGCCCCGGTATAGGTGAGCGTGCCAGCCGCCAGCGGCAGCAATCCTGCAAGCAGGCGCAGCAGGCTCGACTTGCCCGCGCCGTTTGGTCCTTGCAGGCGCAGCAATTCACCGGGTGCCACGGCAAAGCTCAGGTTGGAGAATACGGTGACCCCGCTGCGCTGACAGCTTAAGTCGCGCGCGGCAAGCCCTTCGTTATGTTTCCAGTCGCCCAATGTCATTGTCGGATATTTCATGAATTCCAATGTATTTCCCTTTGGCTTAACCCAGACCTTTGTGCAGCGTCTATTCCCTTTCGCACAATCTGTTGCGCTTGCGGTGGAAGTGAGTTGGCATTTGGTAGGCGTTTCGGATTATATTGCGCGCAAACTGGGGCATGGCCGGCACCTAAAGGCGGGGGCGGCCCTGACCAGACAGAATAATTTCATTGCCCGAGGAGAGTTTCTGCCGTGACACAATTTGGCCAGGACAGCCTGAAGACGCGCCGTAAACTGAAGGTCGGATCGAAAACCTACGACTATTATAGTTTGAAGGCTGCCGAAAAAGCAGGGATCGGCGACATCTCACGTTTGCCGTTTTCGCTGAAAGTGCTGCTTGAAAATCTGCTGCGTTACGAGGATGGCCGCACCGTTACGGTCAAGGATGTCGAGGCGCTCGGTAAATGGACCAAGCGCCGCCGCAGCACGCGGGAGATTTCCTATCGCCCGGCGCGGGTGCTGATGCAGGATTTCACCGGTGTGCCCGCGGTCGTCGATCTTGCCGCGATGCGGAATGCGATGGTCGAACTTGGCGGCGACCCCAAGAAGATCAACCCGCTTGCCCCGGTCGATCTTGTTATCGATCACTCTGTGATGGTCGATCATTTTGGCGACCAAAAGGCATTCAAACAGAATGTGGCGCGCGAATATGAACGCAATGGCGAACGCTATGAATTTCTGCGCTGGGGGCAGGATGCGTTCGATAATTTCCGCGTCGTGCCGCCGGGAACCGGCATCTGCCATCAGGTCAATCTCGAATATCTGGCGCAGACGGTCTGGACCCGCAAGGACAAGACCGCGAAGGGCAATGTCCAGGTTGCGTTCCCCGACACGCTGGTGGGAACAGACAGCCATACCACGATGGTGAACGGGCTGGCGGTGCTTGGCTGGGGTGTCGGCGGGATCGAGGCGGAGGATTGAAACCGGCTGCCCCA
>OBIY01000514.1_pt1 | contig 14904 bp, 23 predicted proteins | sample 1519841 | NCBI WGS metagenome assembly OBIY01 (sample SAMN03019774, study PRJEB22545) | beach sand metagenome | biome: beach; feature: sea beach; material: beach sand | place: USA: Municipal Pensacola Beach, FL | collected 2010-07-30 | depth 30-40 cm m
TGCGGGGATGCGGCGTCCAGTTTCAATCTGCGGAGAGGGTGGGATTCGAACCCACGGTACGTCGCCGCACTCCGGTTTTCAAGACCGGTGCATTCAACCACTCTGCCACCTCTCCGTGGCACGTATCCTACCAGATTACATTTCCAAAATACAGACTCGTAGTATACTGGAGGCATGATCGATATTTTTGGTCCAAATACCGGAGTGATTCTCGCACTCGTATCATTGTGGGTTATCCCATGGACTGGTTGGGCACTGTGGTTAGCTGCACGCCGCGGTGACAAATGGTGGTTTATCGCATTGCTGGTGTTAAACACATTGGCAATTCTTGAAATCATCTACATCTTCGCTGTTGCAAAGCGCTCCGACCAGCAAGACTCTCTCGAAGAGTAATGATCTCTAACGGGATGAATCCCGTTAGAGATCAGAAGTTTTGGTACGTGTATGTACTCGAAAGTCTGGAAGATGGAAAGTGGTACACCGGTAGCACTAATGACCTACGGAAACGTTTTAAGCAGCATCAAGATGGGCTCACATCATCTACGAAGCACAGACGCCCGTTTAAGCTGATATACTACGAAGCAAGTCAGCACGAGCATGACGCACGGTCGAGGGAATTATATCTTAAATCTGGTATGGGAAAACGATATCTCAAAAATCGCTTAAAACGTTCCCTATCTCTAACGGGATGAAGTATCTCGGAATAGACTACGGTACAAAGAAAGTTGGCATCGCATTCTCTGACGATGCGGGCACGATTGCATTTCCGCACTCGGTTGAGCCTAATGACATGTATTTGTTTGAGAAGATCAAACAACTGCTCGAAGATGAAGGAATTATTGCGATTGTGATGGGGCATTCACTCGGGTTCAAAGGGGAAGATAACCCGGTGATGGAGCACATCAATCACTTTACCGAAGCGCTCATTCATGCCGGTTACCACGTGCACATGGAGCCCGAGTTCCTTACCACTGCACAAGCAAAACGACATACTGCTGATGCACTAGCGGACGCTTCAGCGGCAGCGCTGATATTACAAACGTTTCTTGATAAGCATCCACCTGAAGACTAAAATAATCACTCATGAAAGATGAAATTTCCATCAATGACTTTGCAAAAGTAGACATTCGTATTGGCACAGTACTTGCTGCAGAGCGCGTTCCCGAAACCGACAAGCTCATTAAGTGCATGATTGATTTCGGCGAAGAGACACCGCGAACCATCGTGTCGGGTATTGCGCATCTCCGCGAACCGGAACACTTAGTAGGGAAGCAATTGCCATACATTGTAAATCTCGCACCACGAACCATAAAAGGTGTTGAAAGCAATGGCATGCTTCTGGCGGTTGGCGAAGGTGATGCGTTCGCGCTTCTTCACCCGGACATTGCGGTTCCCTCGGGGACGGCGGGGAAATAACTATGATGGCGTATCTGACTCGGTTACGTGCGTGGTTTGTATTGAAGGCTGACACTGTACAAGCGCGACTACTTCTTGGTTTTTTGTCATTCGCCGAGAGTAGCGTCTCGTTTATTCCACCGGATCCCTTTCTTGTGGCAATGGTGTTTGCACACAAGCATCGCTGGTTTGCATTTGCGTCTATCGCTGCGATTACCTCAATTGCCGGAGCAGTATTTGGTTACGTTGTGGGCGCGGCGCTATATGAAACACTCGGCGTGCGCATTATCGCGTTCTACCATCTTGGTGAGTACATGCAGCAGGCGACAGAGCTCATCCATGAAGGCATCTTCCTTTTTACGCTAACCGCGGCATTCACCCCGATACCATTTAAAGTCGCGGTACTCGCTGCCGGCTTCACAAAAGCACACTTCATTCCATTCATTGTGGCGACTGTTGTCGGGCGCTACGCGCGCTACTTGCTTGTTGCATACGTAGCGAAAGTATTCGGTGATAACGCAGCACACTTCATGCGACGATTCTGGTGGTATACAACTGTCGTTGGTGTTGCACTCGTTGTTGGATTCTCCACATATTATTTTTTCTGGTAATCGTGTATAAACACGGTAACTCGTGTCAGTAAGCAATGCTATACTTACTCACATGCAGGGTCTGCATACACACAAAATTGCAGCGTTCTTTCCGCCGCCGGAATTTCTTTCGATGCCAGCAGCCGGCGTCGATATTTCTGACACCTCAATAAAATATCTTGATGCAGCGTATACACCCGCCGGGCTTGTGCCGGGCATGTTTGATTCCGTTCGCCTCGGGAAAGGCATCGTAGAGAATGGGGTCGTGCAAGATGTTACCGGATTGTCCGAAGCGCTTAATGAACTGCACGAGAAACATGCGCGTACGTTCGTGAATGCGTCACTACCGGAAGAGCTCGTATATTTGTATACGCTTGAAGTACCGACAACACACAAAGACAAAGATATTCTGCAGGTAATCGAATTTTCTTTGAGTGAACACGCACCAATTCTCGCTGACAACGCAGTGTTTAATTACGATATTTTGCGGCGACGCGGTCCGGTTACCGACATTAGTGTGACTGTTTTTCCGCGTGACATCATTGATGGCTACAAAGAAGCATTTGAGCAAAGCGGTTTCCGCGTTAAGGGGTTCGAACTCGAGGCGCAATCCATCGCACGCTCTATTGTTCCAGTTACGTCAGACGGTGTTTCAATGATTATTGATTTTGGCCGCACTCGTACCGGTATTACTATCGCACTCGGGCAAATTCCATTGTTCAGTACAACGGTGAAGGTGGGAGGTAACGCACTAACCGAGGCAATTATGAAGCACTACAACGTTTCTGAAGAGGAGGCTGATGACATAAAACGGCAGCAAGGCATTGCAGAATGTGAAGATAGTGCATTGCAAGATATTCTTATGGAAACGGTGACAATGCTGGTGAAGGAAATTCAACGACACTACCATTATTGGGACACTCGCCGAGACGAAGAAGGAAATCGCATTGCAGGCATCAAAAACATCTTTTTGTGTGGGGGTGCAGTTGGACTTAAGGGATTGCCTGAGCAGGTTTCGAGTACATTGCAGGTACCGGTACATGTCGCTGATGTATGGGGGAACATGTTTAGTACTGACAAACATATTCCAAAAATTCCTCGTGTCATTTCTTGGCAAGCAGCGACCACCGCGGGACTTATTTTACGTGACGTAATGTAGTGATATGGCAAACGTACTTCCACCATATGAACGAGATGCACTGCGACGCAACTATTATTTGCGATTAGGCATCACGTTCACGTTCATGTTTGCTGCAGCAATGCTCATTGGAAGCGTTTCGTTGATACCGGCATATCTTTCAGCGCGTACCGATCTCAATGAAGCGGTACGTTACCAAGAGGTACAGGCAAATACACAAGATGCAACTGAGCGTGATGGCGCGACAAAAACGGCACGTGTCGTTAACACACAAACAGAATTATTATTGAGCAGCAACAACAGACACGCAACGCGTGCAATAGAGCAGATCATGCGTGACTGGCAATCACACGCAGAGCACATCATCATCAGTGAGTTTCTCTACGAAGTGGGGGAAGGTAAGACGTCAATGCTCAATCTACGTATCTCAGGAGAAGCACGAGACAGAACATCTCTTAACGCATTTGTGCAGACACTTCGCGCAGACCCAGCCTTTACCGGCGTAACACTCCCGGTGTCCGATTTAGCCAGCGGTGCAATTTTGCCATTTTCGCTCACTGTCCAATTTGATCCTGAATCATGAAAACCGCATCAAAAAATACTTCACTAACAATACTCGTATGTGCCGGGATGTTAACGCTGCTTGCGGCGACATCGGCGTATGTATGGCTCTTTCTCGAGGTGCGACATACGCTTAGTGAGGTGACAAATACCGCTGAGGACGCACGTTTTGTTGCTGCAAGAAATGCACATACACAAACAGTACGACGCATTATTCGCGACACCGAGATGGAGCGAGCCGAGCTCGATAGCTACTTTCTCAGAGAGGAAGACATTGTCACGTTCTTGGGTAATGTCGAAGAGCTTGGGATATATGTTGGTGCACCAATTACGGTACAGTCGGTGAGTGCAGAGGAAGCGATTGATACAGATGAACGGATTGTACCGTTGCGTCTGGTGCTTAGCAGTGAGGGAGCCCTGCAAGAATTGTTCTACTTATTGCAACTGCTCGAAACCTTCCCAGCTGCAGTACAGGTACAGAAAGTTCAGATAACACAAGATGCAAAAGATCGTGCATGGAACGGCACATTTCATATCACGGTGCTGCGGCTGATACGGCCCGATGTATCATAAAAACTATGTTTAGAAGCTCATTTGAAAAAATATACGTTCGTCTTGGCAAATATCGTTTCTTTGCACGATTGTTTGAGATGTTACGCAAGACGCCAACTCCCGCGGTACATTGGTATCTCATTTTGGTGGTAGCGCTATGCATTACTATTGCGAACGTGAGTGTCGCATGGTTTACGTTCCGTGGTGCAACGACACAAGAAACGGGTCTCTTTGGACAAACCGGCGGCGGTTCTACGATAAGTCGTGACGCCTTAGAGAAGGCGCTGGAGGCATACCAAACACGAACTGCAACATTTGATAGCCTCAGACAGAATCCACCGACGATTATTGATCCGGGCAGATAGCAAATTTCTAGTGAGAGCTCCCTGCTCAAAGAAGATTAGAATTTGATGCTATAATCTAGCAATGGTTTACAAGAAAAGAGAGGATTTGTACGCTGCGCAAAAACGACATAGAGTTAGAATCAGGGAGAGAGTTCTCGAGTTTCTATCCACAAAGAAATGTGCTGACTGTGAAGAAAGTGACCCGATTGTTTTAGAATTTGACCACATTGATCCTAATTCAAAGTTTAAATCTGTTGCAAAAATGCTATCTGGACATTACTCTTGGAACTCAGTTCTCAAGGAGATAGAGAAATGTGAAATACGGTGCGCGAATTGTCATAGGAGAAAAACCTACATGCAATTCGGATGTTTTGGGAGAACCATATCAAGAAAGTCCCCATAGTTTAATGGATAAAACAAGAGGCTTCTATCCTCTCGATCTGGGTTCGACTCCTGGTGGGGACACAATAATAAACAAAGACATCCGTCTGGATGCCTTTGTTTAGAAAGCAAAATACTTTGCTTTCGTGCTGTTGCGCAAGTCACGGCATGCTACAATACACTCCACATGGAACTAATCATCTGGGCAGTCATTTTTGTCGCATCTCTCGTTTTGGTTGTTAAAGGGGCTGACTGGTTTCTCGACAGTGCAGAGAAAATAGGACTCGCAATGGGGCTTTCCTCATTCGTCGTCGGTGTGGTTATCGTCGGTCTTGGTACATCACTACCGGAGCTCGCGTCGAGTCTCGCGGCGGTCTTGCAGGGAGCGAGCGAGCTCGTTGCTGCAAACGTTATTGGTTCGAACATCGCAAACATCTTGTTGATTGTAGGAATAGGAGCAATCGTCGGTGGCAAACTCGCGGTCAGCAAGAACTTAATTGATCTCGATATTCCACTTCTCGCGATCACCACCACACTTGGCGTGGTCGTCATGTTTGACGGCTCTGTCACGTTTGCTGAAGCCATCTTCCTCATACTCGCATTCGCCGTGTTTTTGGCATACTCAATTCGAAACGGTGGTGCAAGTGGAGAGAAAGATGGTGCAGTGACGCAGCTATTTGCCTTCGAGAACAAAGAAGCGTTTCCAAAGATTGAAATCACTGATATCGGGGATGACCCAAAGCGTGAGGCAAGCAAACACGTTACCGTTCGTGACTTCGTGTGGCTCATCGTTGGTCTTGGCGCACTTGTTGCCGGTGGTAATTACCTAGTGCAATCGGTTGTACATATGTCTGAGATTTTGATGATAGGTGTCGGTGCAATATCTCTCGTTGCGGTAGCCGTTGGTACGTCATTGCCGGAGCTTGCTGTTTCAGTCAAAGCGGTTCGACAGGGGAAGTACGAAGTTGCACTTGGAAATATTTTTGGTTCAAACGTATTCAACATTCTTTTGGTACTTGGGTTGCCAGGGTTGTTTGCGACACTGGTGGTTGATGCGCCGACGTTACTACTTGGTTTGCCGACATTGATTATCGCAACACTCTTCTTTGTGCTCTCGGGTATCTCGCAGCGTATTCATTCGTATGAAGGTGCGTTATACCTCATCATATACGCCTTCTTTATTGGAAAACTGTTCGGGTTGTTTTAAAAGAAAAAGGCGCCGTCGTGAGACGGCGCCTTTCGGATTGTGTCACGCAGGAACGACTTCCTGCTCGCCACGAAGCTGTCTGAGGATGTCGGCGGCCGGATCAGTGCCATCGTCTTCCGAGAGAGCGGTTTTTGGAAGCTCGTTAAGTCTCGAGCGAATTGCCCCGACGATTTCATTCCGGGGAACAATGCCTTCATCCATAAGAAAGCACAGAAGACGCTCGTTCGTTCTGTCCCAGACGAAGTGATCATCAATTTCGACGGTTTTGCCGTTGAGAGTGAAAGTCTTGACGATGTCGGTGAGCACCTTGCTCCATCGCTGTCTTTCCGATTCGTTCATTACAAAGCCTCCGAAGTTTGCACACAAGTCCGTGGGTACGGTATCAAAAGATGGGGAATGTGCAATGTGAGCGAGGGATTTGGTCACAGTCGCTAACCATTTTGTTCGCACTACGTGCTCCAAAATGCTAAGCGCTCCGACCCGGACTCGGCGCGACCTAATTTTCAACGACTGAAAGGAGTATGAAAATGGAAGTACTCTTGTGGTGACAAGCACTCGTCGTTCCTCCTCGTCTTGTATACCGCCTCCGTCTTTCAAGTCCCTCAACGCCCAAGTAACGTAAAACACCGAGGTATACCTCGGTGTTAACGTTCCTGTGTGGGCGTTGAGGGACTTGAACCCCCGACCTTCTCGGTGTAAACGAGTTGCTCTACCAACTGAGCTAAACGCCCTCTTGTGTCTCTTTGAATTGTAAGCCCAAACTCTCTACATGAGAGACTTTGGCATTATATAGACCTTCTAGTATATTTCAATGACCTATGGCACACACCGCACCTTCATGTATTGGCATCATTATAGATGGAAATCGACGATGGGCTCGAGAGCAAGGGCTTCCGACTCTGGAGGGCCACAGAAAGGGCCTTCAAAAACTTGTCGAAACAGCGCGTTGGGTGCGCGACGCCGGCGTGTCGCATCTTGCCGTGTACACGTTTTCAACTGAAAACTGGAACCGCGAACCAGCGGAGGTGGCGCATCTAATGGAGCTTATCGAAAAAGCACTCGACACTGCGTTCGAAGAATTGAAAAAAGAGGGAACTCGAATCCATTTCGTGGGAGATCTCTCCCGGCTGAGTTCCAAGACACAAAAAAGAATTGCTAAACTCGAAACCGAAAGCGCGGCGCACGACGCATTTCATCTGTGGGTGTGTCTTTCGTATGGCGGTCGTCTCGAGATAGAAGAAGCAGTTAAACGCCTCGTCGCTTCTGGAGAGGAGGTCACACAAGACTCGTTACGAGCACATATGTGGAGCGCCGGCATGCCTGATCCAGACCTCATTATCCGCACCGGTGGCGACCAACGCCTTTCAAACTTTTTGCTCTGGCAAGCCGCATACACGGAGCTCTTTTTTACACCAACATATTGGCCGGCATTCACAAAAGAGGAGCTACACACTATACTCGAAGCCTACTCACAACGAGAACGACGCTATGGAACATAATCCAACAATACTCTACGAAGACGACGCATTGCTTGTGCTCGATAAACCAGCTGGCTTAACGGTGCATGGTGACGGGCGTACCCAAGAGGAAACGCTTGCGGACTGGCTTCTGGCGCAGTACCCGACACTTGCCAATGTGGGGGAGTCGTGGGTAACGCAGCAAGGGGAGAGTATTTCGCGTCCGGGTATCGTACACCGTCTTGATCGCGATACCAGCGGTGTGATGGTGGTGGCAAAAACGCAAGAGCAGTTTGAGCTCCTCAAAACACAGTTTCAGGAACACACGATTAAAAAAGAGTATCGCGCGTTTGCATACGATAGTTTCAAAGAAACTGAGGGGGAAATAGATAGACCAATTGGGAAAAGCAAAACAGACTTTCGGCGTTGGTCTGCACAGCCAGGAAGTCGTGGTGTACAGCGCGAAGCACACACTGCGTGGGAGGTGCTCAGTACGGTACAGGAGAAAGGAGCCACGTATACGTATCTTAAGCTCACGCCAACCACGGGACGCACACACCAGCTGCGCGTGCATCTAAAGGCAATTCATCACCCAATAGTGTGTGACACATTGTATGCACCAAAACGTCCCTGTGCGCTCGGATTCAATCGACTTGCACTACATGCGCATACACTTACGATAACGACCCAGGCAGGGGAGCAGAAGACGTTTGAGGCGCCGTTGCCTGCCGATTTCCAGAACGCGTTAGGGCGCTAACGTTGCCTGAAGCCTACGGCTGTGGTACAGTTCCGCGCATTATGACGAATAACGTAGTAATCAGTCCGGTGGACATGAAAGAGCGTGCAGATCTTGGCATTAAGGCTGGGGACACTGTTCGTGTATGGTTAAAAATCGAAGAAAAAGGGAAAGTACGTCTTCAGGCATTTGAAGGCTTGGTACTTGCGCGTAAGCACGGTAGCGAAGCCGGCGGTACGTTCACGGTACGCAAAGTTTCAAACGGTGTTGGCGTTGAGAAGATTCTTCCGTTGTATTCTCCAACTATTGATAAGATTGAAATCGTGAAGCGTGCAAAGGTACGTCGAGCAAAACTCTACTTCATTCGCGAGAAGGTAGCGCGTGAACTCAAGCGCATCTTCCGCCGTACTACTCCGGTAAGTTTGGCAACAAAGGGTTCAGCTGAGCTTGAAGCAGAGCGTAAGGCTGCAGAAGAAGAGGAAGCAAAGCGCCAGGAAGAGGAGGCGAAGCGAGCAGCAGAGGAAGAAGCAAAGAAAGCCGCAGAGGCACCAGTAGAAGAGGAGTCATCAGCTCAGAAAACAGAAACGACCGAAGAAGAGGTTGTAGCCGAAGAAGCTCCAGAAGAAGAGAAAAAAGACTAAGTACTCACGATACAAAAAACGAGCGCTGTTGGTGCTCGTTTGTGCTTATTCCATGTTCTATTTTCATGTGGTTTTGTTCGATTAATCGAACATATTTGCTAAAGCCCAGAAAATCTTTAGAATTGACGAAGCTAACACTCAGAAGCGGTTAGTTACATAAGCCCAGGTGATGAAATTGGTAGACATGCACCCTTGAGGGGGGTGTGCCATTATTGGCGTGCTGGTTCAACTCCAGTCCTGGGCACCGAGTGTAAAAAACGAGACGCAAGTCTCGGTTTTTCATACCATCTATGCGTAGTATACTCTTACCACATGGCACTCTACACAGGAAAAGGCGATGGCGGCACGACAAAACTCTTTGATTCAAAGAGTGGCGAACGCGTATCTAAAAGTGCAGCAGTCTTCGAAGCGCTGGGTACACTGGATGAACTCAATACCTTCGTCGGTTGGTGTCGGAGTGCGTGCGTTGTCGACTGGATGGTGGAGCAACAACCAATCAGTGCGGTGCTGTTTGAAGTACAACAACACCTGTTTACAATCCAAGCAGAGTTGGCTGGCGCAAAGAAGCATATTCCTGCAAAAAATGTAAAAGAACTTGAAGCGCGTATTGCGTATATAGAGATGCAGCTTCCTGAGATAACGACCTTTTTCGTACCGGGAGGAAGCGAGTTATCGTCGCGGCTTGATGTTACACGTGCAGTTTCTCGTCGTGCAGAGCGTCGACTTGTTGCCGTTACCGAAGACGGTCGGAAGCTATCGGAGTTCACACTTGCGTATGCAAACCGGCTTTCATCACTACTCTACGCACTGGTGCGGTTCGTCAATCATAAAACAGGCACGACTGACACACCGCCGGAGTACGTGTAGGAGGTGGCATACACTCGCTAAAAGGCATAAAATTTGATATACATACGCAGTCATTCGTGACATATGGCGGACGTAGCTCAGTTGGTAGAGCCCTGGTTTGTGGTACCAGTTGTCGTGGGTTCGAGCCCCATCGTTCGCCCTAGGGAATGCAGACCTCAGCACGATAGTGTTGAGGTTTTTGCATGTTTTTCCCACAGTGCACGGTTACGGGGTGTTTCAGCGTGCTACACTTTAGGTACATTATTAATTTTGTGTAATTTAGCACTATGGAAATTTCATTACTACTCGCTCAGGTGATGGGGCTCTACCTCCTTCTCGAAGGTATTGTGATACTTGCGCGACAGAAGTTTGTGGTGAACATTGTGAACGACTTGAGTAACAACAAGGCGCTCATGTTCGTCACTGGCGCGATGGTTTTCATCCTTGGTTTGTTGGTTGTACTCAACCACAACGTATGGGAGGCATCATGGCAGGTTATCCCGACTCTCATCGGTTGGGGAATGATCATAAAGGGTATTACTATCTTCTTTATACCAAACATCGTATTGAGCTTGGCAAAGAAGTTCGCAAAGAACCGTAACCTCGCAGTGTTCGCTGGGGTTATTGCCATCGCATTTGGTGCGTACCTCGTGTACGTTGGCTTCGGACTCGGCGCGTAACACTACTTCTTGAACAGAAAAAACCACCAAATTGGGCCCAATTTGGTGGTTTTTTCATAACGGCGGGATAGCAGAGCGTACTTGACTCATGTGGAAATGAGCGTATGATACTGCAGTAACCGCCCCGCAAGGGCGTTTTATTTTAGAATACTATTTTTTTATGGCGCGATTCATTCAATATCTTAAGGATACCCGAGGCGAGCTCAAGCATGTCTCATGGCCAACACAAAAGCAGACAACCATTTTCACTATATTGGTGATAGTGCTTTCGCTCATCGTTGCACTCTATCTCGGTGTGTTGGACTACATCCTTACCGGAGTACTTAATCGTGTTATCTAACAACGCTCATGGCTAAACAACAAGGAACACAGGAACGTCGGTGGTACGTTATCCATACCTATTCAGGGTACGAAGAAGCAGTAGCACGTAACTTGCGACAGCGTATTGCATCCATGGGCATGCAAGACCAGATTTTTGAAGTAACGGTACCCACCGAGAAGAAGATTAAAGTAAAGGCAGGGAAGCGTGTTGAGGAAAAAGAGAAGATTTACCCTGGGTACGTACTCGTGAACATGATAGTAACGGATGAATCGTGGTACGTGGTACGAAACACACCACGCGTTACCGGATTCGTTGGGTCAGGCACACAGCCGGTGCCACTCGAAGAAGCAGAAGTGGAGACACTCTTTAAGCGTATGCAGTCTGATACTGCAAAGCACAAGATTGAGCTCAACATCGATGACGCCGTCATTATTGCCGACGGGCCGTTCAAAGACCTGGAAGGAAAAGTTGGTGAAGTCGACGAGGAGCGCGGCAAGGTTAAGGTCATGGTGCCAATGTTTGGTCGTGAGACACCGGTAGAGCTCGACTTCTTGCAAGTGCGTCGCATTTAATTTAATGCGCCTAGAAAATAGCATGATTCAATTTTGGAACATAACACGACTCAAAGAGCGTATTCGTGCATGTGAGATTACTGAGCGAGAAACCTTCGGATACCTGCTGGTATGGCTTGTTATTTTTCCCGTACTCGGTGCATTTGGTACGCCTGACACAACAAGTCCTACTATCTGGGTGTGGACCACTGTATACTGGGTTATTTTCGGAATAGGATTGTATTTCGCGTATCGTGAAAACGGGGGAGCGAACGGGAAAGACTTCACAACGAAATTCTTAAGTATCGGATTTGTTGAGGCCATTCGCTTTTTACCACTTACACTACTTGGGCTCGTGCTTACCCTTGCACTAAATTTCATGTTTTATCCAGGAATTATGAGTGGAGCGACTGCATACACAATAACGCCGTTTGAGATACTGATTATGGGTGCAGTTAGCGTCGCCTACATATGGCGAGTTATCGTACACGTCGGTGATGTGAAATAGGTGGACAAATGCTAATTTTTAAGTAACATACTCGCAACATGGCAAAAAAGATTGAAAAACAAATAAAGCTTCAGGTACCTGCAGGGAAGGCAACGCCAGCACCACCACTTGGACCAGCGCTCGGACAAGCCGGAATCAATATTGGTGACTTCGTAAACAAGTTCAACGAAGCAACGCGCGAAATGATGGGAGACATTATCCCGGTTGTCATCAGCGTGTACGATGACCGCAGTTTCGATTTCGCACTGAAAACTCCACCGGCATCAAGTTTATTGCTCAAGGCAATCGGGCAGGAAAAGGGTTCAGGGAAGAATGCAACCAAGAAAGTTGGTAAGATAACTCAGAAGCAGCTTGAAGACATTGCACAGCAGAAGATGGCAGACTTAAGTGCAAACGACGTCAAGGCAGGTGCAAAGATTATCGCCGGCACCGCTCGCTCAATGGGTATCGACGTTGCCGAATAAAGAGAATCACGGAGTACAAAAACGCCTCCCCTAGGGGAGGCGTTTTCTCGTTGTTGCTATTCGTTGTTTTTCGCTCGTTCGCGTGCCGCTTTGTACGCAGCTTCATCGCCATACGGTAGGAAATTTGCATGATGTTCCGGCACCTTGAATGAGTCACCGGGAGTCGTTTTGTGCATGATGGCACACCAATACGTTTCGCTTTCAGCGGCGATACGTGCCGCATATCTGAGCAAGCCATTTGCATACCCGCAATACGCACAGAAGAATCGCTGCGATGGGGTGAGGTAACTGAGCTTGTGCCTATCAACTCGAATGTAGTCCCATCGAGGTACTCGAGGAATGTCGAGCAGGCGAAATGTCACCTGGTGGTATAGTTCGAGACATGCATCGAGCACCACCAATGGCACAATCATGGCAAATATAAAAGGCGCCGAAGTCATTTTTCGTATACGTGCTGTGGTAGAGCGTTCAGAATGGTATTGCATGCAGCCTAGAGTAGCACAGGAGGGCGCTTTGTGAACATTTGTTTGCTCAGCTGAGAGCGGGTATACTCATCGTATAATTCTCTTGTATGGTGTAGGTACGACCACATAGCGTTATTCACTAGCATTGTTCACTATGTCTACACCACAACCACTACCATTCCTTGAAGCACATGACGAAGAGGTCGCTGCCATTATCCGCGGTGAAGAGCATCGACAAGAAGAAGGACTTGAACTCATTCCGTCAGAAAACTACGTCTCGCAGGCAGTACGCGAAGCAAGCGGCTCGATATTCACGAATAAATACTCTGAAGGGTATCCCGGAAAGCGCTACTACGGCGGACAGGAGTTTACCGATGCAGTTGAAGACATCGCGCGCGAACGTGCAAAGAAACTCTTTAACTGTGCGTATGCGAACGTGCAGCCGCACGCGGGGGCGCCGGCAAACATCGCGGTGTACTTTGCACTACTACAACCAGGCGACACTGTGCTCGGTATGGACCTCTCACACGGCGGACACCTTACACACGGACACCCGGTTACGTATGTCACCAATATCTTTAACTTCGTCCGATATAAAATGAAAGATGTTGAAACGGGCGAGATAGACTATGACGAAATGCGCGAAACAGCACTACGCGAGAAGCCAAAAATACTCCTTGCAGGGTACTCTGCATATTCACGCGAACTCGACTATCAACGCATAGCCGACATCGCCCACGAAGTTGGTGCCATCGCGATGATGGACGCGGCACACATTGCCGGACTCATTGCCGGTGGCGTACACAAGAATCCGTTTGAATACGGCTTTGATATTGTTACCACAACGACACACAAGACCCTCCGTGGCCCACGCGGCGGACTCATTCTCGTACGCGATGATGAGGAGATAGCGAAGAAAATAGACAAAAGTGTGTTTCCCGGTTTGCAGGGAGGACCACTCATGCACCAGATAGCTGCAAAGGCGGTTGCATTTGGCGAGGCACTACATCCGAGCTTTAAAGCGTATGCTGCGCAGGTGGTGAAGAATGCAGCTGCGATGGCAACGGTATTTGAGCGCGAAGGCGTACGTATGCTTGGTGGCGGTACAAGTAATCACCTTATTTTGGCTGACGTAACGAACTTTGGCATTAACGGCGCGATTGCTGAGGCGGCACTCGATGAAGTTGGTATTACCCTAAACAAAAACGTGATTGCGGACGATCCGAATCCACCAATGCGTCCGTCGGGTATTCGGTTTGGTACGCCTGCAATCACCACGCGTGGCTTTACGGAGAAAGAGTGTATGCGTGTTGCAGAATTGATGATTGAAGTATTGAAACATCACGACGACATAAACGTAAAGGAGCGGATACACGAAGAAATCAAAGCACTTGCCACGAAGTTCCCGATACCTGACGCACCATTCTAGCGTATGCGTAAAGGCGAAGATTTCACTGGGGTTACCATTGTCTACTTTTGTCACGATGGGAACGGAAAGCTCTTATTGAGCAAACGAAGCACTAATTGCCGCGATGAACACGGCTGTTGGGAACCTGGCGGTGGCGCATTGGAGTTTGGTGAGGCGGTCACTGATACGCTTCGTCGAGAGATTCGTGAGGAGTACTGTACTGATGTACTTGAATATGAATTTTTAGGTTATCGTGACGCACATCGAACGCACAATGGTAAACCAACACATTGGATAGCACTTGATTTTAAAGTGCTCGTGGATGCATCAAAAGTGCAGAATGGAGAACCACACAAGTTCGACGCAATTGAGTGGTTTGATACGAAACAACTGCCCGAACCACTCCATTCCCAGTTTGGTATTTGTTGGGAGCGATATAAAGACCGTTTCTAATTCGAGCGACGTAATAGCACGCGGGTGAACGAAAGTTCACCTTCAGTATGTGCCTCGCTCGACACTATTTCTGAAAACTCAGAGTAGTCGGGGAAAAATACATCAGCTTCAGGTTCGTCATCAACAATGGTGAGGTCGAGCTCGTCGGTGTAGGGGAGCATCGCGGCATATACCATGCCGCCGCCGAGGACATACAGCCGCCGACT
>OBIY01000517.1_pt1 | contig 14814 bp, 25 predicted proteins | sample 1519841 | NCBI WGS metagenome assembly OBIY01 (sample SAMN03019774, study PRJEB22545) | beach sand metagenome | biome: beach; feature: sea beach; material: beach sand | place: USA: Municipal Pensacola Beach, FL | collected 2010-07-30 | depth 30-40 cm m
CGCCGCTGCCGCGGCTGTCGCCGTAGCCGTCGCCGAAGCCGAAGCCGTCGCCGTAGCCGCAGTTGTTGACCCCTAGCGCGATCTCGGCCCACGCCACGTCCTCGGCCCACCACCTCGAGATCCCTGCGTCCGCCTTAGCGAGCGCAAGCGCCTCGTCCAGAGGGAGCGACCGGTCGCCGATCCACTCCACGGCACGTGACACCCCCTCCGCGCAGCCGAGATTGCCGTCCGGCCCCCGGAGCGAGCGGATGACATCTGCGTCCACACACTCCGGGAGGGTCGGCGGGGTACCCAGTATGACCTTTAGCTCCACGGCTCCGCTTCCCAGCGCTCCCACGCTGCGTCAGTCATCTCGACAACCGACGTCACGTCGTAGAGCGTGACCTTTGGGGCCGCCGGGCCGATACGACAGCCCTCCCCCGGCCCCGCGCTCGCGAGCCCCAGAAAGCCTCTCGTGTCGATCGACCAGTACAGGCAGCACCGGGCCTCCGCGAGCACCGTCTTCTCTTGCGTCGGAGTACCCACGAGTCGTCCCGCAAAAACCCCCCGACGCGACGTCGTTACTAGAACCTTCTTGCCCTTCTCGACAGCCATGCTGTCTCCTTTCTGGCTCTTACGAGCCGATAGCTCACTCGTCCTCGACCGCAGGAAAGAGTCCCATCCAGTCTTCCAGCTTCATGGTGACCAGCACATCTTGACGGTCATCCTGCGTGATGGCTACTGGCGGCAGGTCCTGCCCCTCGGCCTGACGCATAGCCGCTTTGATGTTTGTACGCTTGCCCTTTTTGCATTCAATCCAGAATGGAGTGCCCTCGATGTCTGGAGCCTCGGCGGTGCCTCCGCGTGTCTGTAACCCTCGCTTAGCGTCAGGCCAGATGCTACGCAGGATTCGTGCGATTTTGCGCTCGAAGCTGTGGCCCTTCGTCCGTTGAGACTTTCCCATCCTGTCAGTGGTACCAGTTCCGGACGGTGGTCCGCTGACTGTTCTGCGCAAAGTTGTAGGAGACATTCACGAAGAAGGCGAATCGCTCGTGAGACTCAAGCGCCCAGTGCTCGTTGTCGTAGAGGTCCTGGTACCAGAACTCCGAAGCGTTGGGGGGAACGAGCCTTGTCTCTCCCCGGCGAATGTTTGAAGGTACGTCCATGAGCGGCAACGTAATCATCGTGCGCTTCGCAGTCAAGCCCTAAAAGCAATCAAAGTTCTCGTCGGACACAGGCTTTCGAGATTCCTCCGCCCAGTCAACCTGGAACAGCGTACCACAAGGCCCGCGTCGCCACTGCATGAGCATACCTTCTCCCCCGAAGGTGCTCTTGTCAAGCCGCCCGTCGATACGCGAGTCATCGTCCAGGTCGAGCTTACCAAGCATGAGGATGAGCCGCGCTTCGTTCTCCAAGTCCCCGGACTCCTTCAGAGCAAACCGGGAAGGGATGTGAGGCTTCCCGCGGTCTATAGGACGGCGAATCTGCGACAGAAAGATGATTCCCACGCCCAGCTTGGCCGCGCAGTTGTGCAGGCTGGTGTAGACGCGTGACACCTCGTTCCTCCGGTCGTCGGTCACGCCACGAACCTTCTGGATGTAGTCCATCCAGACAACCTCACAACCCTCGTCCGCAAGCTCCTTCAGACCGTCGCGCACCTCTTCGAGAGGGCTCCCCACGTGGTAGCTGATGCGTAGGTTTTCCTCCATGGCGCGGGCCTTCTCTGCACCGGCCCGGAGCCTTTTCTCCTCCTCCGCGGAGAAGGCCTTACGGCGGATTTTCCGGGAATCCACCTCAGAGAACCTCGCAAGAATCCGGCAGCCTAGGACGTCAGGCGTGTCCTCGCACGACAGGATTCCCGTGCGAACCCCCGCCTCGGCGTTGGTGATGGCCGCGTCCAGTTTGACGCTGGACTTCCCCAGCCCGTTCTCCGCCCCGATAATCATCGTCGAACCCGGACCCAAACCTCCAATCTCCGCGTCCAGACGCTTGATGCCCGTCGGGAGTAGGAGCGGCCGACCTTCCGAAAAGGTGTGGAACAGGTTGACGGCGTGGTCAACGCTCTCACGCGCAGAGAGGCTCACAGGTTCTCCTCAATCCAATCGGCAATCTCGTCGAAGCTCTTCCTCTCGTCATCGTTCAAGCCGATAAGGACCGCTTCAGTGTCGGCAACAAACCCGTCCTTGTCGAAGGAAGGGAAGGGGTAGGGAACTTCCTCGCGAGGCCAGTTGCCCAGGTCGTGCTCTGCACCCCTGACACATCCGCTCTCCCGGTCTAGCACCCCCGCTACATCCGCGAGAACCCCCAAACAGCAAAACCCGCCGCTATAGCGGGACATGAGCGCCCCGCGGGTCTGATGATAATAGTCGCCTCGAAGGGCTCTCAGCCACTTCTTCTTCAGTTCAGGGTTCATCTTGTGGTCAGTCATTTTCAATCTCCAACTCCGAGAGTAGCGCGCTCGCCTTTGCAACCGCCCTGCGCACCTCTCCTAGGATAGCCAGTGTATGCCGTTTGTTTCGGGAAGGCAGCTGTCGAATCACGTCCTCGGAAAGCGCCTTCGTTTCAGCCTCAAGACTGAGGCAGCCCATGATGAGAGACCCTATTTCGTCGTCACTCAGGCCGCGACGTGTCATCGTCAATCTCCTCAATCTCGTGCAAGAGGAAACCCATCCGACACTTCACGCCGCTGAGAGGGTCGGCGTACTCCACGGTGTGATACACCAGGTGAGGAAGGCCTTCCTGATGCCCATCAGAGTGCGGGTCGTGATGACCTACCACCTTCCCGATGGGTCCAGACGGAAGCCTGTTGATACGAACTTTAGAGCCTGTCGGTAGCGTCATCTGGATTTTGTTATGCATGGTTGGCAAAGTAACCACGATGGAGCGGGAAGTCAACCCTTCTCCGGGCATCTGTCCCACGTCTCTCCGTGGTCAGACATCTCACCTTCGATGAGCGCCCTCCGGGAGATGGTCATGCCCTCACCAAGCGCCCGTGCTCGTCGCAGCGGTACGGCGTGTTCGGTTCGATCCCACCCTCACCCACGTAGCCAATGGTCGTGCGGTAGCGGGCCGCGGACCGGTCCATCCAGCGAATGCAAATCTCGCCCCTGTAACCTGCAGTAGCCGTGCCACCGTCGCCTGCAGTAGCCGTGCCGAAGTCGCCTGCCGTAGCCGCGCCCTCGTTGCCTGCAGTAGCCGTGCCACCGTGGCTCACCGTAGCCGTGCCCAAGTCGCCAGCCGTAGCGATGCCGTAACTGCCAGCTGTAGCCACCCCTCCGCTGCCCGCTATCGCGGTGCCGCAACTGCCAGCCGTAGCCGTGCCGTAGGCGCCTGCCGTCGCAGTGCCTCTGTCACCCGCCATAGCCGAGCCTCTGTGACCTGCCGTCGCAGTGCCTCCGTCACCCGCCATAGCCAAGCCACTGTAACCTGCCGTCGCAGTGCCATCGTCGCCCGCCGTCGCAGTGCCACCGTCGCCCGCCGTAGCTGAGCCAAGGTCGCCCGTAATCGCGGCACCTCGGTCGCCCGTAATCGCGGCACCTCGGTAGCCCTCGACGACCTGATGGCCAATAACGGGCCCCCGCCGCTCCTCGTAGACGCACGCCGTCGCCTCCTCGCGTCTGCCGGCGTATACGACATAGGCCCGCGGAACCTTGACCTTCCCGCAGAGGTCGCGCACCTCGTCCTCCCGCACGACGCACACCAGCCACATCGCGCTGTCGTCCCACGAGAGCAACGACCCGTCACCACAGCCCCACAGCGCCCCGTGCAGGCCACCTCCGCACTCTCTGTCGTCCCGCCAGTCAGGCGCCTCAACCAAGCCGCTCCGAGGCCAAACAAACCCACCGCTTGAACGCATCCCCCGGTCGCACGTGCGCAACATCAACGCATAGCCCTCTCCTCGCCCCCCCGAGATACCCAAAGCACGTCGAGCCTTTTCGATGTCCAAATTCATTTCGGTTCCTCCCGCTCGGGAAGATAATCATCCTCGAAAGACGTGTCAACGCCTCGAAGCCAGATTTTCCAAATCCTGCCCGTCCCCGGGCAACGAACAAGGGGAGCGCCGAAGGCGCTGGCACGGCACTTGCAATACACTATACAAGGCTTACAAGCTATCTTGTCTTTCCAGTGCAGCTTGAAAGAAGCTATACATGGCATTCCTAGATTCTTTGAAAGTCACTTCGTACTCTTGACGGACGTGTCGTTCCATGGTAGGCTTCGGCCCTCATGACTCGGAAGCTCATCCTTGGAGACACCCCAGAATGGCATGCCGCGCGCAATCGCGTGGTCACGGGCACTTGGGTTGCCGCTTTGTTCGGCGAGCATCCTTGGAAGAGCCGCGAGGACCTGCGGAACAGGCTTGAGTTTGGCAGCACAACGAAGCCTTCTCGGTACATGTGGTGGGGCCGTAACGATGAAAAACACATCATCCACAGCTACGGGCAGCTCATGGCTTTGAACGTGGTTCCGTCGAATGTGTTTGCTGAGCGAGGGTCTCTAGGTGCGACTATCGACGGTCACATCGTTGGCTTCGAGCGCGGGCAGGAGCCTGTCGAAGCCGAGGAAGTGACATCCGCGCCTGCGTACTGGACTCGGACCGCAAAGTCCATCAGAGAGGCTCTGGAGGCCTCTAAGGACCCTCTGATTCTCGAAATCAAGACTACCTCGGAGAAGAACCGTTCCCTCTGGGGTCGGGACATCCCGCGAGCGTACTGGTGGCAAGTTCAGAGTCAAATGTGGTGTCACCACTTGACTCGTACTGTGGTAGTGGCTAAGTTGGGGGCTCACGACATCCGGCACCACCTCGTTGAGTATGAGCAGGGTCTCGGAGAAACCATGGAAGCGGCAGCGGCCGAGATGCTGGAAGAGGCAGGAATCAAGTGAGTAGCAAACCGGACCAAGCGAGCTTCGCCAAGAAGCTCAGTGAGCTAAGCCAGAAGATTGGCTTCATCGAGTTTGACTCGGAGAACCGTCACCAGAAGTACAAGTACGCCAGTGCTGCCAACGTTCTTCGCAAGGTGAACGTCGCTGCTGGGGAGGTAGGTCTGGCGGCGCTGGCGGACGCCGAGGTTCTTCAGTTCCATCTCAGTGAAGACAGCAACGGGAAGACCAAGGCTTATGCCGTGGTCAAGGTGACCATCACGCTCCTGGACACTGACACGGGCTTCGGGATGAGCTTCAGTGGTGTGGGGTCGGGCTCCGACAAGGGAGACAAGGCCGTGATGAAGGCCACCACGGCTGCGAAGAAGTACGCTTGGGCGGACACGCTCATTCTTGGGTGGGGAGCCATGGACCCGGAGGATGACGGGACGGAAGAAATCTCGCATCCTCTGGTTGACAAGATTCAGGCGGTGGTTACATTGTCCGAACTGGAGGCGTTGAAGCCGGCGGTAGGGAAGCTCACGGGGAGAATCCGGGCCGCTGTCATCGACGTCTACAGGGAACAAGAAAAGAAGGTGAAGAAGTGAGTCGACCTGACATCCGGTTTGTCTACCAGGACAAGGAAACCAAGCGCAGCGCTGAGTGTGGGGTGGCGTGGCTGAACCAGTTCGGCGGATTCAACGTCAAGCCTCAGATCGACAAGGTCGAGGGCGAGTACCCGAAGATTCCCATGGCTCGCGCCCTGGAGCTTCATGCGCAGGGCAAGGGCTGGTTGAACGCCTACGCCTGCGAGCGAGACGCCAAGGTCATCATCGACTCGGCGGCTCCCGACGACGACTTCTGACGCATCAGTCGTTTCCTTTCTGACGACGGGGAAAGACCCGTGACGGCTCGGAGAGACGAGCTTATTGCGGCAGTGGTGTAGGGGAGGGTACTGCGGGGACGCCCGCAGGAGAGTAACCGAAACTGGTAGTAACACAACCTCTCAAGAATAGAGTTGCGTCCGCCTTGAGAGTGTAGAAGTCGGTGCAAATCCGACCTGTCGCGCCGGTCGCAGTCGTCTAACTAGTAAGGCGTCTTTGGGAATCTTTCTTTCACGTGGGGTAAAAGCCCACTCCCGAAGAAAAGTAGGTGCAAGTCCTACCTGCGACTCCGCAGTCAATGTTGACTGTAAACGGTGGATGTAAGCGTTGGTCGTTCGCGTGAGCATCGATGGGCACCGAACCTCAAACCAAAAGCCGAGAGACCCTCGGCGCATGCTCGTGGACCATGACAGGGGTAGATTGGGTGCAAGACCTGACCACGAGCCCAGCCGACCTTGAAAGGAACTGGTGGTTACTGTGAAGCGATTGATGAGAGTCTACTCTGGCCGCATCCTCGATGTGGACGATGTTCGTCCTCAAGACATCTCCGTCGATGACATTTGCCACGGCCTGGCGAACACCCCGCGGTACAACGGGCATACTGATTTCCCGTACAGCGTAGCACAGCACAGCGTCATGCTCATGTGGGCCGCCCGCAAGCTGGGGATGAGTCAGGAGATGCAAACCCAGTGTCTCCTGCACGACGCTGCGGAGGCGTACATGGGGGATATTCCGAGTCCGTGGAAGGCTCGCTGGCCCGAGGCACAGAAGGACGAAGTCCGCCTCCTGGAAGTCATTGGAGAGGCGATGGGGGTCAAGCTTCACCCGCTCCCGAAGCAGGTGAAAGAGCTGGACTACTCGATGAGGCTGTGGGAGGCGTATCATCTTTTCCCGGAGGCCCGGCAAGACCCGTGGGGTCCTGCCAACACGGACTTTCCCGTAATGCTGACCTTCGAGCAGCCGTGGGGACGACTGGAGTCTCGTATTACGATGAAGCAGTTGATGTTGCAGGTGCTACCGGAGGCGGCATGACTGAGAATCTGAAGGAGGTGTCCGGGAAGGAGTTCCTCAGTTTTGGTCCTTCCTTGTACGTGTGGCTACTTGTGCACGACGCTTGGGAATCCGAGTCACCTTCAGGTGACCAAGCGATTAGCGACCTGCTAGATGTGTACCTTGCCGGTCAGCGAGGGCGCCCTCATTGCGCTGTTGGTCTGTGTCGGGCGTTGGCGTCTACGTGCCGTAGGGCTGATGTCGCAGCGGTCTTCGAGTTCGGTGCGGACAAGTACGAGCCTCGGAACTTCCGGAAAGCCTACGCGGCGCCTACGCAGGCACTTGAAGTGTATGCCTCGGCTTTGATGCGACATGTCCTCATGGCGGGTAACCTCGACGAGGAGAGCGGGCTTCCCCACGAGGCACACGCCTGTGCCTGCGCCATGATTTTGCTGGACATGGAGTTGTCACTGCTATCTCCGGTGCCTGTCGCGGCGAACGGGGGTGGTGCCCCAACGACACACAAGTCCGGGGAGGCAACTATCTCGATACGGGTCGACGGCGACCGCATGTTGTTCACGCCCCGTGAAGCGGAGGAGCATGTCGCGGAGCCACATACCAGTCACCCTCTCCGAATCGCGGTCCACGACTGGCTCAACGAGGGCCACGCAGAGCCGCTCTTCTGCTTCGGCGACATGGACGACGACTGGTGCGCACTCACAGTCGATCAGGTGCGCGACGTGCTCCAGTTCCTGGACGTCGAAGACAATATTCTTGAGGCCGACTGGGGCTACGCACAGAAGCCTAGCCCCAACGAGAATTGCCCCTCGGCGGCGGCGTACGTGTCGGCGTACCATAGCTCCGTTGGTGTGTACCTGCTCGACCACGAACCGGACGCAATGCGGGCGTGGCTCCGCGAGGTCCGCAGGGGTGCAAGTGGGGCCAAGAGGTAGGGTAATGGACTGGAGTAACGCGAGCCTGGCGAACGCCGTGGATGACTTGCTCTGCGGGGGCGAGTGTGAGGCTGAATGGGATCGGTGGAGCAAGGCGCTGTGCACCCTGGTGGACGGCGGTTATGCCAAGGCGATGCACGTTGGGGACTGGATTACCTCTGTGGTGACCCCGCGTATCGGCCGCTGCGAGGCCAAGCGGCACAACGACGGTTCAATCCAGGAGTACTCGCGCTTCACTGCATACTCAGGGTTCGACCTGATTCGAGCATGGGCGCTCGAAGTAGCGCGGGAGGGGGAGCGATGAGGGTGCTGGTGATCACCGGATCGCGCAGTCTCACCGCCAATGAAGCAAGTCGCGCCGGCTTGTTCGACGTGGTGCGGAACGAAGCGCGGTTTAGCGGGCACCTGATTGTCGGCGATGCCACCGGCGCGGATGACCTGGCGTTTCGATGCTGGGAGCGCCTGCGTCAACTCGGCGCAACGAAGCTCCTGCCGTTCGTGTTTCCCGCCTACTGGGACGACCTCGGCCGTCGCGCGGGGCCCGTGCGGAACGAGGCGATGGTTCGCGCAGCTGCTGGTATTGCTCGCGCTTACGGGTCGGACCTGGTGGCTCACGCCTACCCGAAGGGCGAGTCGCGCGGGACACGTGGGTGCATCAAGCTGCTCGCGGCTCACGGAGCAGAGGTCATCGTACACGAGGTCACGCCGTGACCCCCCGCGACCTGCGCGGACTTGTCGGCGTCGCCGTCGTCATCGGCCTGGCCGAGTGGGCGCGGGAGGGGGAGCGATGAGCCGAGGGAACGACCACTTCAAGTGGCATCAGGAAGAGGGACACCCCGTACTGCGGCTAACGGAGAAAGAGGCCCAGCTACTCTTCCCGTGGCTGAAGGCAATCCGCAACGCCTACGACGACCTCGACAGACTGTACATCCAGGTAGGAACCTTCAGTATGGACACCGAGTTCCTCTACACTGAAGACAACAATCAGTTTGACATCTCGGACAGCCTGGTGGCCGCCCTGGACTACTTCCTACCGGGAGACGGCTAGTCGTGCAGCTCGTAGTTTTCCTGCAAACTCTGCTGGACATAGCTGGTAGACTGTCGGGTCCCAGGGCCGACTTTTCTCCGTTCGACGATGCGGATGCGCATCCGAATGCCCGAAGAAGTGGTACTTCGACAGAGGAATGTTGTATGTCTCCGAAAGCATCAAGCAGAGTCGTACCAGGGACCTTTCACACGCAGGCGACCATGGACCTCGACCAGTTGGGTCTGCGATGGGCGGAACAACTTCTATGCCCAGAACATTTGGATTGCATTGTCCCCCTCTCCATAGAAATCCATCGGCCAGCTCTGCTGGGGACTGGAGAGCAGGCCAGCGCTCCCGCCACCAGTCGTACTTGCTCGACCTGCGAAGAGCGTTCTTGCTCCAGTACGCCCAAGACTGACTCTTCCCGACATGCCACGCCGCGTACTCGTGCGGGCAGGTCTGCGCAACTCGTCCCTCTTGGCCTACCACGTAATGTGGGCCAGCGTCCATCAGCTTGTGGTACACGCGAAGAGCCGTGTCGAACGGCGTATGGCTGGGGAACCGGGCTCGTTCCCGCCTCCACCGACGAATGATGCCGCCGCCTGTGGTGTGAATGACTACAGCCCGGATATTGTCCAGACTGCGCTTGTCATACTTCCCGCGGAGAAACCCCCGATTGAGAGGTCCATCTTCGACGAACATCAGTCGGACGGGAACTTCTCGGCGATGCGCCGGTCAATGTCTTCCCGGTTGGCCTGAATCTGCTTCAGGGCCTTTTCGTGCGTCTTTGCAATGGACACCGGGTCTTCGCCCGCAATGACGCGGTCGATAATCCACGGGAGAAGAGTCTTCCCCACACCCAGCAGCGCCTCTAGAACCTTCTGACCCATCACTCATCCTCCTGGACAACGCGGTCGATGATATGACCTGCGTGAGTCAGGCCTTCGTAGGCAATGTCGCAGTCACGACGGATTGCCGCGACCCGCTCCTCGGCCTCTGCGCGGCTCTCAGCCTCCTCAACGGCCTTAACCTGGAGAGAGCGGCAAGCCTCCATGGTTCCGGCCCAGACGGGCACCAGGGCGTCGGTAGGGGCCATTGAGCAAGCCGCGGCAAGCGGCAGCAGGAATAGAATCTTCATTGGATACCTCAGATTAGTGTGGCAAGGTACGAGGCTATCGCACCGATGGCGGTGCCGGCGGCTGCGATAATGGCAACCGCAATCTTCCCGCGTGTTGAGATGTAGGTTCGGGCAGTCTTCCCGGTGTCCGCGGTAAGCTGCTTGTCGATGCGTTCGAGGGTTTGTTCTACGCGGTCCAGCTTCTTGTCCATCGCGTCCATCTTTTGCTCCTGCGTGGCCATACGGGCGGGCATGCCTTCTCCCTGCTCGTGGGCACGCATCAGCTGTCGGGTATCAGCCTCCAGCTGAGTGACGCGCCTTTCCATTTCGAGGTCTCTCTCGACAACCTTTTTCTTCCATTCCAGGTCATCCATCCCTCAACGCCTCACTGAGAGAGGAGCGCATGATGCGTCCCGTAATGTCGTCGTGACTTACGCCGTACAGCAGTCTATGAAGGGACTCTGTGAGTCTGCCTTGAGGTATTTCGGACTTAGGGCAGAATCCTTCCTCGTTCTCGTAGCCTTCCCACCCGCTTAGGATAAGTGCTGGCACCTGCGGAGCCTTAGCGCGCAGACTTAGGACTGAGCCAACGCCATGGGAGTCGGGAAGTCCAGGGTCCACAACGAGAACTTGAAACTCTGAATTTGACAGGAGTTGCTTAGCTTCTTTCAGGGTTTCTACGTGTGTAACGACCCAAGTAACGCGCTCATCTTGACCGAGAAACAACTTCACCAAGTCGGCGTCGTGCGCGTTGTCCTCTACTAGAAGCACGTGGGCAATCCGTGAATCGCGGGCAGGTGTCACGCCTTCCCACGAGCCGCTTCGGTCGGCGTCGTCGTCCCACGTGTCGACAGGCCCGCTCACCGGTCACGCCCCGCGCTGGACCGCCGAAGCCGAGACGAGGGCGGGCAGGGACGCCTGCAGTGCCGCGTTGATGTCGCTGTCTGAGATTGTCGACTGGTCCACGTCGCCCGACGGGGTGCCGGACACGAGCGGCCCATGCGACGCGACGATCAGCGCGACGCGCGCCTGCATGTCGTCGGCGTGCGGTCGCGAGAGGATGCGCTCGGCGACCTGCCGAGCCCCCAGCGCGGTGACCTGGAGAGCCTCCAGGGTCGCGTCCGACTGCGCCATCGCCCAGGTGGAGAGACGGATCGCGCCGACGATGCAGCGACGACGGAAGGGGGTGGACTGTGCCAGATCGGCAGCTTGATTGAGAGTGAGTGCCATTGTGTCCTTTCCTGGGCGTCAAGCGACGCCGTAGATACTGTTGAGGTAGTTCCAGACCACCGCTCTCTGCGCCGCGTCGTGCGCCACGCTGTAGACGAGGATCCGAGAAGTGCGTCCGTCGATGCCTGACGCTGGCGTCGACGTGTTGCGCGAGAAGACAGCGGCGGCTGCCGCGGACAGGTCTGTCTCTGGGTACGTGTTCGTTCCGGCGCTCACCCGATCGAGGAACCCCTCGCCGCCGGAGTCCTGGAGCACGAACGTGATCGCCTGCTCGCCGGTCGAGGGGGCCACCGACGCGCATTCCCGCCACGAGGAGCCATCGAACCAGGCAAGGCGATTTGCGGCGCCGCGTCCGACTGCCAGGATCCGCCGCGAGCTTCCGACGCCCACGTCGAACAGCCGGCCCTCAGCCGTGGTGCTCGTGAGGTTGCCAACCCAGTAGACGCTCCACGGCCCCGAGACGGCAGGTCCAGAGGCGAGCGTGAGTCGGTCCGAGATCGAGCTGGTGACGATGGCAGGGTTCCCGCCTGGGCCGCTGCTCGCGTTGTAGGTGGGGCGCTCGGTGACCGCTCCAGTCGCGTCGTTGTTCTCAGCGCTCTGGTCGCCCCACGCCTCGACGATGCCTGCCGTCTCGGTGACCTCCTGCGCTGCGTCCAGATCCAACACAAGGTCGTCGGTCCAGGAGAGCGCGTCCCCCCCTGACTCCGCAGGAGACCGCGCGCCTCGACGCATCAACGATGGGATGCGACGAAACATATCTTAGCTACGATCTGCCCGCTTAGCCGGGAAACCGGGAAGCTTAGTCCCCCCAACATCCCGGTGCTCCAGGAAGGAGAAAAAGCCAGTCACCCGGCGAAGCCACGCATCATCCTTCGGGGAAGGAGTAAGCCGCACAACGGCAGTAGCCACACTGAGGATGCCCGAAAAAATCCAGAGAATGGAATCCCAGTTACGGGAAATGAAATCGAAGACATCGTTCACTTGGAAACCCTCGCAATAGTGACTACGGTGCCCGCAGTGTCAGAGATAAACTTGTAGTGCCAGGTGTTGGAGCCCGTAGGCTTCCCAAACCAGAAGTCCCGCTCCTCCCCGTCCGGAATGGGCAACCCAGGGTCAGACCCGCTCGGAAGCGTGGGGTCGGTCGCCTCAGCCCCAACCTTCGCCGAGAGATAGACGGTGCCCCCCGACGCGCAGACACGCAGGTAACACCCTACATGCGAAGCAGGAAGCTCCGCGTCTGAGGTGGCGCTGGTACCTACAGATACCTTGATGTTGTCGTCGGCGTCGGAAGGGGTAACCAACTGCGCGTGGTCGTCGTGTACACTCATGGGTATTGCTCCAGGGCTTGGCTGGTCACCCTAGTGTGGGACGCAGCTAGGTTGTTCATTTCCCGCGCTACAATAGCTGGGCTACGGACAGCTCGGTCCTGTTCGCCGGTCTGCGCGTAGGTTTCTTGCTGAGAAAGGATGAAGTCCGGCTCCAGAGACGGGTCCATGGGCATTCCCAGCAGGTTGCTCATCTGAACGGACATGGAGTAGTCAATGGTCTCGCCGCTCTCGTAGGCCGCGGTGTAGTCCTGCATCACCGCCGAAGCAAAGGCAGCATGAAAAGCAGGGTACGCGCCTTCCAGAGCCCGAGCACCCGAGTTGCCCAGCCTGCCCGCCGCCATCAGCTCCACCCCAAAGATAGGGTCTTCTACGACCGCCGCTGCTTCAAGAAAGTCATCCATCTCCGTCTCGGAGGCCGGAAGAGTGAGGGCGGGAATCTCGGTGAATCCTCCGCGACGTCGCGACCTACGAGAGGGGGGAAGGGCGTTGAGAAGGGCACCGATTCCTCGCATTGCTCCTCCACCAAGAGAAGTCGGCAACTGCGGGTTGATAGCGTCTGCTCCGAGTGATTCAAGTTGCATCTCCTGATGAAGTAGGTCGGGGTTCAGGGCCAGCTTCTCAATACGAGTTGCAAGCTCCTCGTAGTTCTTACGGCGCTCTTCCGTAGGCGCGTTCATGAAGACATTTGCGATTGTACCTGCCGCCGCGGCAACCGAACCCCGAGGTCGAGTACCCGTACGAATAGCAGAAGACACATCTTCGTAAGCTTCACCAATCCGACTCTCCTGTTTCCTGAACAGGCGACGGAAGTTCTCCAGCATACGTGCCGTGTTGGCGGGCTTGGTGAGGCTCAGAACCGCGGCGCCCAGAGCCAGACCGGCCAGAGGGTTCCCGAGAGCCACGGCTCCCACCGCTCCGACGCCGAGGGCCGCCCCGATGCCTGCATGCTGCATCTGCTGCTTGTAAGCGGATTGGAACTTCTGATGGTTACGTGCCAAGCGTAGCTGCCGCAGCAACCGCTCAGGGTCGGGAATGGACATCCCATCAAGATTTACCCCAAGGATTCTCGCGGCGTCCCCGGCCTGCTCCAGCGTGTCGCTGAGCTGGCGCAGCGAGTTCACCGCCTGAGAAGACCCGGATTCCGCCAGTCGCTTTAGCTCCGCGGCCAACACCGAGAAGTTGGCGCTTCCCGGACGAAGCGAGTTGCCCATCAGGTCCGCGAACCCGTCACGGGCAGCAATGGCCTGACCGAAGACCTGCTCCCGAGCCTGAAGCATTCGCCCCAGGTCTCCCATATCCGCGGCGTGGAGTGCGCTATCAATGTTTTGAGCGAGCATTTCCAAGGCACGTTTGTCGAAGTGCGCCAGCCCCTTGTTCCCTGTGCCACTAAGCGCAGCAGTCACCTGCTGCCGAACCGTCATTAGCTCCTGCACAGTGTTTGAGGAGGGGTCCGACACGGCGTCCCGCACGCGGCTTGCTAGCGTGTGAGCCTGCCCCGAAACGCCGTCGCGCTCCATGCCACGAATAACGTCTCCCATCTGGCTGGACAGACGCTCTGCATGACGCTGAACCGCTCGCGGGTCCACCGCGGCCATGGCTTTCCGGAAACTCCCATTTCGCATGAGAGCGTCAACCGAAAACTCCTGAAGAATGCGGTCAGACGCATCGAAGCGCCCCTGAGCATCCTGCGCAAACTCTGACCAGAATCGGTCTCCTGCGCGGATGACATCCTCCGCGTCTCTTACCACACGCCGAGAAGGCGCAGGGGTTCCGCCGAACATACGCTGAATGTTCGCGGCAAAGCCGTCAGAGTCCTGCCCCTCCGCCAGAGCGGCCAGCTGCCCCTCGACGTTGTCAGCGGCACCCGCGCTCTCAGCGATAGCCCGCCTCTCACGGGAAACAAACTGTCGGAGAATCCCTCCCGTTTCCACGCCAAAACCCAGCACCGCCCCTAGCGTCCCGGAGGCAAGCATACGCTCCGCCAGCCCCTCGTGGTCGCCGGTGATGTTGGCTTCGGTAACAGCGTCCAGAGCACCGCCCACGCCGCCCTCGACCGTGCCTCCAACCAGACGTGTCAGGTTACGCCCGGCACCGGCACGCCCCAGGAGGCGACCCGCCGCCTGTCCCGCCGCAGCGCCCGCCCCTCCAGCACCCATGAAGCCCCGACCCCAAGCGGGAGCAGGAAGCGCCACGCTGCCCGCAATACCGAGCACGCGCCCCCCGATGTGCGAGCGGGGGTGGATAGCCATGCTCGCGTCGCGGTCCTCGCCGTACCCAGGACTTGCCCGACGCATACCGTCCGTAATGACTCCGAAAGTCATCTCGTCGAGGGCAGAGGTGACCCCCTCCCGGACAGCCCCGCCAATGCCCCCTAGCGCCTCTCTGCGGGCTTCCTCCTCGTCGCGCTCTCGCTGAGCCGCGTACAGCTCCAGGTATTCACTGACCACGG
>OBIY01000520.1_pt1 | contig 14743 bp, 13 predicted proteins | sample 1519841 | NCBI WGS metagenome assembly OBIY01 (sample SAMN03019774, study PRJEB22545) | beach sand metagenome | biome: beach; feature: sea beach; material: beach sand | place: USA: Municipal Pensacola Beach, FL | collected 2010-07-30 | depth 30-40 cm m
GAAGGGGTCGCCAGCCTGGTAGAGATAGTCCCCCCGGTTGAGTGGTTTGGGTCGATCAATAATCGCTTCCAGAGCGGCTACATCCGCTTCAGAAAGGGCCACCGGTAAACAGAGTCGGGAAAGTGCACACTCAGTGCAGGCGGTCTCAATTTTTGCTCTTAACATAGGCAGGGTTCCAAAGGGTCTGGGTTCCAGCGACCCGTCAGGTTGCTCCAGCAGTTTTCAGTTTCTGAGCAGGATTATTGTTGTTTGTGCCTGCAGGCTAAATCTGTTTCGCGGATGGTGCCATTACCGTGCCATGGTGTCGAGAGGCAGGCGATTTTTTCAGTAGCGGTGGGTATCAATCAAGAGAAGAGCGCGCGTCGCCCCGTTTGCTTCAGCGCGGACGATACAATGTCCGATGACTTCAGCATTAATTCCCCTGTTCTCAGCACAGGGAGAGGAGCCCCATATCACCAACAAGACTCAAGTCATGGCGCAGCAGATCACCCGCTTAACACCCGACAGCACATCACTTTCCAGGCGCGATCGGGTTTACGTGTTCCTGGCGATGCTGTTTGTGACCCTGCTGGTACTGACCAACATCATCGGCCAGAAGCTGTTTATCTGGTTTGGCGAAACCCTGACTGCCGGGTTGATCACCTACCCCCTGACCTTCCTGATTACCGATGTGGTTTCAGAGATCTACGGCAAGCGCCGTGCTGACCGGATGGTAATTATGGGTTTCCTGATGACGCTGGTGATGCTGGTGATTGTACAGATATCCATTGCCCTGCCGGCATCCCCAATCTGGGGTTCAACCATTGCTCAGGGGCTTGACCATGGAGACGCGATGCAAAATGCCTGGCTGGGCAGTTTTGGCGTCGGCGGCTGGCTGGTGACCGGTTCCATGTGTGCCTATCTGGCGGCACAGCTGACCGATAACTGGCTGTTTCATTTCTGGCGGCGGCTGACTCGTGGTAAATACCTCTGGATCCGTAACAATGGCTCAACCATGGTGTCGCAGCTGGTTGATACCTTTATTGTCAACTCGTTTCTCTTCTACGGCGCATTTGGCTGGGAATTCGTTGCCGGTCTGCAGGTGATGGCGGTGATCTATCTGTTCAAGTTGGCGATAGCGGCGGTAGATACACCGTTCTGTTATCTTGGCATCTATCTGCTGCGCCGTTTTCTGGGAGAGTTGCCAGATAGAGAGCCGACCAATGGAGAGCCGACAGGGAGCCGCTGGTAATGATCAGGCAGGTACTGCTGGACTGGTCTGGTACGCTCTGCGATGACCGCGAGCTTACGCTCGCCGCTACCAACGAGACGCTGGCTTACTTTGGCGCCGAGGCGGTCGATGAGGCGACCTACCAGCGTGAATTTGTGTTGCCAATCGAACACTTTTACCAGCCGCGAATCGGGGCGGTCGATCGCGAGCAGATCGACGAAATCTTCTTCCAGCGCTATCGGGCGCTGGCGTTGCAGTCCGACTTGTTTCCGCAGGTGAAACTGCTGATTGAATTATTGAGCTGGCGGGGTTTGCGCCTCGGTATCGTCTCGACCATGGCTGCCGATATTCTTCATCAGTTGCTGGACAAATATCAGCTGCGTGACCATTTCAGTCTGGTGTGTGGTGATGCCGCAGACAAGGCGCCGGTGCTCAGGCAGCTGGCGGTTGAGTCAGCGCAACAGCACGGTATCGCAGCCGATGAAACCCTCTACGTCGGCGATATGGAGCACGATATCCATGCTGGTCGAAGTGCCGGGCTGATTACTGGCGCGGCACTCTATGGTTATAGCGCACCGACACTATTACGGGAAGCCGGCGCGGATCTGTTGTTCGATAGCGTCGATGCAATGATCGCGCAGCTCGACCGGGACCATCTGCTCGCGACCGAACAGCGGGTGATTGCCACTGTCGGCGGAATTCTGGTGAGTGAGCGGGGCAACCTGCTGCTGGTGAAGACGCGAAAATGGTCGAATAAATTTGGCTTGCCGGGAGGCAAGATCGATTACGGAGAGACGATGGAAGAGGCGTTTCGCCGGGAGATTCACGAAGAGACAGGCCTTGGCGTTACCGAAGTGGAGTGGCTTACCGCCCAGGATGCGATTAACCATCCACAGTTTCGTGAACCGCGCCATTTCATCCTGATCAATTACATTGCCCGGGTGGCCGGGGAGCCAGAGCCGCATGGCAATTACGAATCGCAACAGATCGGCTGGTACAGCCTGGACGAAGCACTGTCACTGGAGCTTAACGACCCGACCAGAAGCGCTCTGCAACTGGCCGTTGACCACCCCTGGTTACAGCAGGCGGCAGAGCTCTGAAGGTGATGCCGATCTGCAGTGACGACCCACAGCAGGAGATAGTTTGTTGATGAAAGGCGAGGTACTTTTAGAGGCGCTGGAGGTTAAGTGTATTATCGGAATTCTCTCCCACGAGCGGGCTACGCCGCAGCGCCTGCTGTTGGATGTGGTGATGAATACAGACTTTAGCAAGGCAGCAACCAGCGATGAGGTCGTAGATGCGGTGAACTATGCGGAGGTGGCCGATCAGCTCAAAACCCTGGCGGTTGAGCATCAGTTCTGGTTGGTGGAAAAGCTGGTCACAGAGGCGTGCCGGCTGATCCTCGACCAGCATCCAGCGGTAGATCAGGTGACCGTTACCGCCCGGAAACCGGACATCATGGCTGGAAGCCTGGTGGTTGGGGCACGTCTGACCATGAACCGTGCTTAACCGGGAGCTGCAGTGATAGAGCCAAAACCATTAGCCGGGCGCCGTGCCCTGGTCACCGGAGCCGCCAGACGTACCGGCCGCGCTATTGCATTGGGGCTGGCCCGTGCTGGTGCTGACCTGGTCGTTCATTACCATTCGAGCGCGCAGCAGGCGCAGGAGGTTTGTGCGGCATGTCGTCAATTTGGGGTCCAGGCTGAGCCGCTGCAGGCCGACCTGGGTGACCCGGCAATTGCCGCAACCCAGGTTGGTGAGACAGTCAGAGCTACCGGTGGGTCGCTCGACATTCTGGTCAACAATGTTGGCAACTACCCGGTCGGCACCCCGCTGGAGCTTGATTATGCGGCGTTTAGTAATCTGCTCAATACCAATTTGCTTGCCCCCTATATGCTCGTTAGAGAGCTGGCTCCGCTACTGCGCGCCGCTGGTGGTGCTGACGTGATCAACATCGGTTATGCCGGCGCCGATACCGTTGCTGCCAACCGCCACGCCATGGCTTATCAGATCTCTAAAACCGGGCTGTTGATCATGACCCGCACCCTCGCCCAGGAACTTGGTACAGATGGTGTGCGGGTGAATATGGTCAGTCCCGGGCAACTGGAAAATTCGGTCGACCTGCCCGAGCGTGTTGGTGACCATGTGCCGCTGGGGTACGCCGGGGCGGAGTCCGATATCGTCAGCGCGATTCTCTATCTGCTGCAGGAGGGACGCTATATCAGTGGTGCCAACCTCGATGTTGGCGGTGGTTATCGGCTTGGGCTTGCACGGCGTCTGGACGGTGATTGAAAAATTGTTCATCGCCGCGCTCTGCTGGAGCAGTGGCATAATTGAGCCATTACCACCGGTTACTGGCGGCTGGTGTCCTCAGGGGCGCCGCGTCAACAGGATAGAGCTTTGCCTTTGGCATAAATCACGTCGTCCCTGTTGACCCAGCCCCGTACTCCGCCCCGATACCTTCGTCAGACGCTTCAACCCTTTCAGGAACTCTTCATGAGCGAACGTTTTACCGGCACCGACCGTTATGTGGCTACAGAGGACTTGATGATGGCGGTCAATGCTGCCATCACGCTGCAGCGACCGCTATTGATCAAGGGGGAGCCAGGAACCGGCAAGACCATGCTCGCACAGGAGGTGGCGCGGGCGCTGGATCGGCCGCTAATCGAGTGGCATGTGAAATCAACCACACGGGCGCAACAGGGTCTCTACGAATATGATGCGGTTTCGCGGCTGCGCGATTCCCAGCTGGGTGATGAACGGGTCCACGATATTGGCAACTACATCAAACGCGGCAAGTTGTGGGAGGCTTTTGCGTCGGAGAAACCGGCGGTGCTGCTGATCGATGAAGTGGATAAAGCGGATGTCGAGTTTCCCAACGACCTGTTGCAGGAACTGGACCGGATGGAGTTTTTCGTCTACGAGACCGGTGAAACCGTCAAGGCAACCCAGCGGCCGATTGTGATGATCACCTCCAATAATGAGAAAGATCTGCCGGATGCCTTCCTACGCCGCTGCTTTTTCCATTTCATCCGCTTTCCTGATGAACAGGTGATGGCAGATATCATTGGCGTGCATTTCCCCGGTCTGAAAAAAGAGCTCATCCGTGCCGCGATGGAGCGTTTTTTTGAGATGCGTGAAGTGCCAGGTCTGCAGAAAAAACCCTCCACTTCGGAGCTGCTCGACTGGATCAAATTGCTGGTCGCGGAAGACATTCCGCCTGATGCGCTACGCGCCGATCTACGCAGTTCGATTCCGCCGCTGCATGGTGCCTTGCTGAAAAACGAGCAGGACGTGCACCTGTTCGAGAAGCTGATTTTTCTCGCCCGCCGCGAGGGCCGCTGAGCCTCGACGGTACCCTGAGCGATGTTTATCCCGTTTTTTTTTCAGCTGCGAGATGCAGGAATCCCGGTGACGTTACGGGAGTTTTTGCTGTTGCTGGAAGGGATGAAGGCCAATGTCGCCGACACCAGTGTTGAGGGGTTCTACCACCTTGCACGCAGTGCGCTGGTGAAAAACGAAAAACACTTTGACCGTTTTGATCAGGTGTTCGGACACTTTTTTGAAGGTGTCGAAAAGGCCTGGGAGAGCCTGCAGAAAGAGATCCCATCCTCCTGGCTGGAAAGCGAAATTGATCGGTTATTTACCGATGAAGAGCGTGCAATGATCGAATCACTCGGGGGTTTCGAGAAGCTCATGGAGGAGTTGAAAAAGCGCCTGGAGGAGCAGCAGGGGGAGCATCACGGCGGCAACAAATGGATCGGCACCGGCGGCACCTCGCCATTTGGTTCCGGTGGCTACAACCCGGAAGGGGTGCGTATTGGCAATCAGGGCAGGCGCCAGGGTCGGGCCACCAAAGTGTGGGAAAAGCGCGAGTACCGTAACCTGGATGATTCGCTGGAGATCGGCACCCGCAACATGAAGGTCGCCCTGCGTCAGCTGCGGCGGCTGGTGCGTGAAGGGGCTGAGGAGGAGTTTGATCTTGACGACACTATCCGCAGCACCGCCAAGCGGGCTGGTCTGCTCGACGTGAAGATGCGCCCGCAGCGGCGCAACCGGGTCAAGGTGCTGATGCTGTTTGATATCGGTGGTTCGATGGATTACCACGTGCGCCACTGTGAGGAGCTTTTTTCTGCCGCCAGCAGTGAATTCAGGAACCTGGAATTTTTCTATTTCCACAATTTCATTTACGAGCGACTCTGGAAGGATAATCGCCGTCGCCATGAAGTGCGGATTACCACACCCGAGTTGATGCGCCAGTTCAGCGCCGACTATCGGGTCATCATTGTTGGCGACGCCACCATGAGTCCCTATGAAATCACCCACGCTGGTGGTAGCGTCGAGCACATGAACGAAGAGCCGGGGGCAGTCTGGCTGCAACGGTTACGCCAGATCTACAAACACCTGATCTGGTTAAATCCTGAACCGCGCCAGTTCTGGGAACGGACCCCGTCGATTCAGCTCACGCGGCAATTGCTGGAGGACGAGATGTACCCGATGACTATTAACGGGCTGGAGCAGGCGGTGCGGGCGTTACGACGATAAGCGGGAGCGATGTAAATGAGTGAGGAGCAGAAGAAGCGGTTAATAGTGGCGGTCTCCGGAGCAACCGGAACCCATTACGCCTGGCGTCTGTTGAATGAGCTTAAACGGCTCGATCACTGGGAGACCCATCTGGTGCTCTCCAATGCGGCGGTGCTCACCGCCAAACAGGAGCTCGGCCTGACGCAATCGCAATTTGAACAGCTTGCCGATGTGGTCCATAGCAATCGCGATATTGGCGCCAAGATCGCCAGCGGTTCGTTTCTGGTGGAGGGTATGGTGGTGGTGCCCTGCTCGATGAAATCCCTTGCCGCGGTTGCCAATGGCCTGTCAGATAACCTGATTGCCCGCGCTGCAGATGTCATCCTCAAACAGCGGCGTAAGCTGGTGATGGTGACCCGCGAGACACCGTTAAATCTGATCCATCTGCGTAACATGACCGCGGTCACTGAAGCGGGGGCCATCGTGTTTCCGCCGGTGCCAGCGTTTTACGCGGGGCTGGAAAGCCTCGACGATATGGTTGGACATACCGTCGGCCGCATTCTCGATCTGTTTGAGGTGGAGCATTCTGGACTGGTTAATCGCTGGCCCGGTATCGGCGATGCGCTCAAGGGTGGCGAGTAGCGCGCTGTCGTTTAAAGGTTCTCATCTGTCAATCTTAATCATGGAGAAATCGGTGCAGCCAGAGCTGGCAACCTATCAGCAGGAGTTTATTGAGTTTGCGCTGGAGTGTGAGGTTCTGCGTTTCGGTGAATTCACCCTTAAATCGGGTCGTCAGAGTCCCTATTTTTTTAACGCCGGTCTGTTTAACAGCGGTGCCAAGCTGTTGCGTCTGGGGCGCTTTTACGCGCAGACGCTGGAAGCCTCCGGGGTCGATTACGATATGCTCTTTGGACCGGCCTATAAAGGCATCCCGCTGGTAGCGACGACGGTAAATGCCCTAGCGGAACGACACGGCCGTGATGTTCCCTTTGCTTTTGATCGCAAAGAGGCTAAAGATCATGGAGAGGGTGGCGTCATCGTTGGCTCACCGCTGGAAAACCGGGTGGTGGTGGTCGATGATGTGATCTCTTCCGGCCTCTCAATGCGTTACTCAGCTGAGCTCATTGAACAGGCAGGTGCCCGGCTGGCGGCGCTCTGCATCGCCCTTGATCGACAGGAGGTGGGTCAGCAGGGCGTCTCTGCGGTGCAGGAAATCGAACAGCTGTTTGCTGTGCCGGTGGTCGCGGTGATCAATCTTGACCAACTCTGCCACTACCTGAGCGGACGTCCCGAATTTGCCAATGAGTTAAGAAAGATGGACGATTACCGCCAGCGTTACGGTGTCAACAGTGGGAGTCTATGACGTGAAACGATTGGGGTTACAAAAACGTAGCAAGGGTGTTCGCCAGCCATTGATTACCGGTGTTCGGGTTGCGGTCGGGATCGTTGTCCTTACGGGTAGTGCGTCGGCTGTGGCCGGCAATCTCTATCGTTGGACCGACGGAGAGGGGCAGCGGCACATGGAATCCACCATTCCTGCTGATCAGGCCAAATTTGGCTATGAAGTGGTGGATGACCGCACCTTTCGGGTAATCAAAAAAGTCGGGCGCCAGCTTACCGATGAAGAGTTGGCAGCTGCTGCCAGGGAGGCTGAAGCCGAGGCTGAAAAACAGCGGTTGCAGGAGGCCAAAGAGCGCCATGACCGTACCCTGCTGGCTACCTATGTGAGTGTCGATGATATGGAGATGGCTCGTAATGGCCAGTTCAATACTCTGGATTTGATCATCGAATCGACTGAGCGAACGATGGAGCGGTTGCAGGCTAATCTGGATGATCTGATCGCCTCAGCAGCGGGTTACGAGCGGGATGGCAGAAAGGTGCCGCCCCGTACCGAGAAGTCCATTGAAACTGTTAAAGGACAGATTGAACGGCAACGGGAGATCATCGCTGAAAATGAACTCAAAAAGAGTCAGATCGCCGAACAGTTTGCTACCGATATCGCCCGTTTCAGGGAACTTAAGGGGATTGTTGAGCCGGTGTCTGCCAAGGGGACGGGTCACCAGGGTGCCATGCCCGGTGACAGATCTGATGATGAGTCTGGTGATGAATCTGGCCGCGGCGCGGAGTCGCTGAGCCAATAGTGCTTTGAACTGTCAGTCGCAAATGGAACTGAAAAGGCCCTGATTAACAGGGCCTTTTCAGTTTAGTGGCTTGAGCCTGCTACTCGGACAGACCGTCACGCATTAGTTTTACCCACTGCCGGTAACTGCCGTGGATCAGCGTCTCATCGTCGATATCGCCGCCGCTGATCAGCGGGCGGATATCCACCTCTTTGGCAGCATCGTCAGCTCCATTAACCAGACGGTTCATGCCGCGGGCATAACCCTGTAGCCATCCGCGCTTCTGGCCTTTGAGCCCCCGCTGGCACTTCTCAAACAGCGCCTGATCGTCCGGGGTGGCGAGTCCGGCGGGACCGAGAAAATCCTCAAACTGACGAATGCGGCGCTGGCGTGCTTCAGCGGGTTCGTTTTTCGGTGCGATGCAGTAAACCTCAACCAGTGTTTCATTCACAGAGATGGGGTGGACCATACGCACGGTAGATGATGATTGATCCATCAGCAACAGATTGGGGTAGAGCATCAGGTTACGCACGTGGTCGATCATCCAGCGGGAGGTGGGTTCACCAAACTGCTGTTCAATTCGCTCCCGTTGAAATGCCAGTGGTCGGTCATCGCCATTGGGCATGTAGGCCCAGTCCATCATGTGGCCGTTGCCAAAGTCGTAATTGCCGCCAGGCATCTCCGCCATTTCACGGGCATCAATCGCCTGCACTTCGTCAGCGCCACCCAGATCCATACGCCGTTGAATCAGGCCGATATAGCTCAGGTGAGTCGGGAAAAAATGATACCCGTCGATATTTTCCAGCTGCAGTTTCCAGTTAGCGCGACTGGTGTAGCGAATCGCACCCTTGAGCAGCTCCATGCCCTCTTCCGACTGTTCCGCCAGCATATCGATGATGCGGGTTGCGCCGCCGAGGTGAGTTTTCAGATCCTCAACGTCGGCGTTCAGACTGCCAAAAATAAAGCCGCCGTAAACCTCCGTTCGCGCCAGTGCCAGCAGGTCGTGGCTCTGCTGGTCGAACGCTTCCGGATAAGCGCCTTTTTCGTGGGCGCGGACGTCCAGGCAGCTGCCATCGCTGCTGAATACCCAGCCGTGGAAGGGGCACATGATGGTTTTCTGGTTACCACGGGTCTGCCCTACCAGCTCGGCCCCGCGGTGCGGACAGCTGTTGAGAAAGGCGTGAATCTGGCCATCACCAGCGCGGGTGAGAATAACCGGCTGCACACCGATGCGGGCGGCATGGTAATCGTGGGGGTTGGGGATCTGGCTCTCGTGACCGAGATAGACCCAGGTCTTGCCGAAAATGTGCTCCATCTCCAGCTCGAACAGCGCCGGGTCTTCAAATATGCGGCGGGAGACCTCAAAGCGACCGTTGGCAGTATCGTCAACCACACAATCGTCGAGGTCATCCAGACTGAACGCTCCATAATCAGTAATCTGGTCCATCACTCTCTCCAGGCGTCTTTATTCTGTCTACGTACAGATTTATTGGATTGATTCAATCAGTTCGGCGGCAGTACTCACATCACAGCGCAATGCCATCCGTTCCACTGTCTGGTTGTGAATCTCATCAGTGGCACAGACACAGCAATCTTCAGCGAGGATGATGCTGTAACCGCGGTCACTACCGTCCCACGCGGTTGACTCGACAACAGCGTCGGTACTGACACCGGTGAGAATCAGGTCAGTGATGCCTTCGGCGTCGAGGACCTCCTGCAGGCCCGAGCTGGCAAAGGCACTAAACAGACATTTGTAAACGATGGTTTCGCCTTCAATGGGGGCAACCGCTTCGTGTGAGTCGCCGCCGGGAGTGCCCCGTTTACAGACATCGCCGCCGGAGACTATGGAGTAGAACTGACCGCGGTTGGGCATCCGCGGCTGGGTGCCAGCTTCAAGGTCGATGAACACATGAATCACTTTCAGTCCGGTATCACGACAGTGGTCGATCAGACCACGCAGCTTGGTAAGCATGCCGCTACGTTCGATCTCCTGGGCGAAACCCATCTGCACCGCGATCGGCGAATCCATGCGGGTGATGTCGTTCTGCACATCCATTACCAGTAGTGCTGTGCTGTTTTTGTCTACGGGGTGAGATAACGCCATTAGTTGTTTCTCCTCAATAATTCCTGAGCCACCGGTTTCCCGGTTAGCGGGTTGGTCTGATTCAGCCATCGGCCAAACTTCAGAGCTAATCTTTTAATCTGACTGACCGATCAAATTAGAACAAATCCAGAAGTTCCGCAACCGTTGGCCTGCTTGAAGCAGAAATGGTTTGGAGTATGCTTGTTTTCCTGATCTTTATTGCTGGGGTACTGTCATGGAACTGGTTCTCCTGATTGCCGTTTTCTATCTTGGGCTGTTGATTGTCGAGCAGCGCCTGGCTTCAACCGTGAAGTTTGCGGGACTGGCGCTGCTGCTGATCCTGGCCGATAACTATTTACTGGCGCCGGTAGCGCTGATTTTCTGGGTTGTACTCATTAGTGCCGCCACAGCGGCGCTATTGCCGCCCCTGCGTGTTGGCGTTTTAAAACGTCTGTTACCCAGGTTGAGAAGCCAGCTACCCAGGCTCTCGACCACAGAACAGGAAGCGCTTGAGGCAGGTACGGTCTGGTGGGATGGTGAGCTGTTCAGCGGTCGCCCGGACTGGGAAAAGTTATTGGCGCAGCCGGCAGCAGTGCTCACCGAGGAGGAGCAGGCGTTCCTCGATGGGCCAGTGGAAGAGCTGATCCAGAAGGTCGATGAGTGGCAGGTTTACCAGCGCCGCAGTCTCACTCAGGCGACCTGGAATTTTATGAAAAACCACGGCTTTTTCGCCCTGGTAATTCCCCCGGAGTATGGCGGCAAGGGGTTCTCCGCCTATGCGCACTCCTGTGTGGTGATGAAGTTGGCGTCTCATTCTGTCACCACTGCAGTGACCGTAATGGTGCCCAATTCCCTGGGGCCGGCGGAACTGCTGCTGCATTACGGTACCGACGAGCAGCGTGATTACTGGTTGCCGCGACTGGCAGACGGGTCAGAAGTACCCTGTTTCGCCCTCACCGGGCCGGTCGCCGGCAGTGATGCTGGCTCAATTCCCGATCTCGGTGTGGTCTGTCGTGGGGAGTACGGCGGTGAAGAACAGCTCGGCATCCGCCTCAATTTCAGTAAGCGCTATATCACCCTGGCGCCGGTAGCAACGGTCATTGGTCTGGCGTTCAAAATGGTCGACCCCGACCATCTGCTGGGGGAGCGTGAAGAGCTGGGAATAACCGTCGCGCTGGTCCCCGCTGATACTCCCGGGGTAAGGCAGGGCGAACGGCACAATCCGCTGGGGTTGGCATTTCAGAATGGCCCGCTTTATGGCGAGGATGTCTTTGTACCGCTATCGGCAATTATCGGCGGTGAACAGGGCATTGGCCGTGGTTGGCGTATGCTGGTTGAATCTCTTGCCGAGGGCCGCGGTATTTCGTTACCGGCTCTTGCCACCGGATCGGGTAAGGTGGCCAGCCGATACACAGGTGCCTATGCAAGAATCCGCGAACAGTTTGGCCTGCCGATTGGCCGGTTCGAAGGGGTGGCTGAACCGCTCGGCCGTATTGCCGGTCTTACCTACACCATGGATGCGGCGCGTGAGCTCACCTGTAGTGCGATTGGACAGGGAGAAAAGCCGGCGGTTGTAACGGCGATTCTCAAATACCACCTGACTGAGTCGATGCGTCAGGTGATCAACGATGCCATGGATATTCACGGTGGCAGCGGCATTATGTTTGGGCCGCGCAACCTGATTGGGCCGATCTATCAGGCGGTTCCGGTTGCCATCACTGTCGAGGGTGCGAATATTCTGACCCGCAATCTGATCATTTTTGGTCAGGGAGCGGTACGTGCTCACCCCTGGTTACTGCAGGAGATGGCTGCGCTGGCAGAGGAGAACGAAGATGTGGCTTTGGGGCAGCTTGATGAAGCGTTGCGTGGACACGCGGAGCATACCTTTGGCAATCTGGCGCGTGGCTTTCGTCTGGGGTTAAGCAAGGGTTACTTCAGTACCGTTCCGGCTCACCCGCTGAGCCGTGAGATGCAGCGGATGAACTGGCTCAGTGCCGCCTTCGCGGTGGCGGCCGATGTGGCGCTGCTGGTGATGGGCGGTGATTTGAAACGGCGCGAAAACCTCTCCGCGCGGCTGGGCGACGTGCTCAGCCAGCTCTATCTCGCATCGGCAGTGGTGAAACGGTTTTCCGACCAGGGGCGCAAGTTTGATGACCTGCCTGTGGCGCGCTGGGCGGTGACCCACGCGCTCTATGAGGGCGAAAATGCATTACGTGGGGCACTGGATAATTTTCCGCAACGCTGGCTCGGATGGCTGGTCAAACGGTGGGTTTCGCCTGTTGGTCGTGTCTGTCCGCCGGTGGATGATCTGCTCCAGCATGAAGTCGCGGCGACGCTGTTGCAACCGTCGGAGTGCCGTGACCGGTTGACCGCAGGTATTTATCGTGCCGACTCCGGTGACAGTCAGCGCGGTCGGCTGGAGCGCGCGTTCACACTATCGGTGTCGGTGGAAATTCTGCAGCAGCAGTTACGAGAATGGCAGCGTAGCGGAGAGTTATCTGCTGACGCAAGCGAGGATGGACTTGTGCAGCAGGCATTGAAGCAGAGGCTCATCGACGCCGAACAGGCTGATAGCTGGCGGCAGTACCGACAGCTCCAGCAGCAGATTATCCAGGTCGACTCATTCGACGGGCGTCAGCTTGCCAACCCGTAACGATCCATGACCAACACCAGATGAGGAAGAGCTGTTCTTATGGGTGATTTTTTCCAGCCGCTGAAAGCGACACCCGAGATGACCCTGGCTGACCTTTTACTGCGGCGAATCGAGTGCGACCCGGACGGTGCGGCTTATCGCCAGTATTCCAGCCAGAGCGGCTGGAGTTGTTTTAACTGGCGGGACGTTGGTGCGCAGGTTAGCCGCTGGCGACAGGCGTTGCTGGCAAGCGGGTTACAACCGGGCGACCGGGTGGCGGTGATGTTGCACAACTGCCTGGATTGGGTTCTGTTTGATCAGGCGGCGCTCGGGCTGGGGTTGGTGGTGGTGCCGATCTATATGGGTGATCGGCCGGAAAATATAGCCTATGTGATAAACGATTCAGCCAGCCGGTTATTGTTGCTGGACTCCCTGCAGGAGTGGCAGGCGGTCGAGGCTACTGGCCATTTGCAGGTTGATTCGCTAACCATCGTGGTTCGAAATGATGTCGAGACTGCCGACCGCCCTCACAAGGTGGTGGCGTTGCGGCAGTGGCTGGAGCAGGGGGGCGTGAATGTCCACCCCGCTGTCGGTACCGATGCTTGGCCTGCGGTGATCCCAGAACAGCTCGCCACCATTGTTTATACGTCGGGAACTACCGGCCGGCCAAAAGGAGTGATGCTGACCCACGCCAACATACTCAGTAACCTGGTGGCAGCTGTCGAGCTGGTGCAGCTCAGGACCAGCGATACTCTGCTCTCCTTTCTACCGCTGTCGCACATGTTGGAACGTACCGCTGGCTATTACATGCCGATCTTCACCGGCGCGGAGGTCGCTTTTGCTCGCAGCATCGACCTGTTGACAGAGGATTTCCAGCAGATTCAGCCGACGGTGGTGATTTCGGTGCCGCGAATTTTTGAGCGTGTCGAACAGGCGGTGCAGTCGCGGATCGCGGGGCGTGCCAGGGTGGTTGGCAGGCTGTTTGACCTGACCGTGAAGGTCGGCTGGCAGCAGTTTGAATACCAGCAGAAACGGGGGCAAAAACCGGCTCTGGCCTTTCTGCTGCCGCTGTTGTTGAGGCTTTTTGCCAAGCCGGTGCTCGCAGCACTGGGGGGGCGATTGCGATTTGCGGTGTGTGGCGGAGCGCCCCTGCCGCCTCAGGTCTCACGAACCTTTATTGCCCTCGGGTTACCGCTGCTGCAGGGTTACGGATTGACTGAAACCAGCCCGGCGATCAGCCTGGCAGTGCTGAATGACAATCGGCCGGATAGTGTAGGCAGCCTGTTGCCCGGTGTGGAGGTAAAAATCGCCGCTGACGACGAGATTATCTGTCGTGGCGCCAACGTCATGGCTGGCTACTGGCGGAACCAGGAAGCAACCGATGCGGTGCTGGATAGCGAAGGGTGGTTTCACACCGGCGATTGCGGGCGGCTGGATGGCAAACACCTATATATTACTGGCCGACTCAAGGAGATCATCGTGCTGGCTAATGGTGAAAAAGTGCCGCCGGCGGATATGGAGCACGCCATCTGTCGAGATCCACTGATAGAGCAGTGTATGGTGTTGGGTGAGGGTCGCCCGTTTCTCGGCGCTATAGTGGTGACCTCCCGCGAGGAACTGGCCCGTCTCACCTCGTCTGCAGAAAAAGAGTTCAGTGCCGAGGAGCTCAGGGAGCAACTGCTCTCCCGCATCGCCCTCGCCATCGATGAATTTCCCGGATATGCGAAAATCTATCGGATCACCGTCACTGATGATCCCTGGACCGTCGACAATGGTCTGCTTACGCCGACTCTGAAACTAAAACGCCCGGCGGTAGAGTCCCGTTTTGAAGCAGAGATCGAACGGTTGTATGCCGGCCATTAATTTCATTCGTTATAGCAAATTATGTCCAATATTGATGACCAGAAGCGGCTGCAGAAAAGCCGCGACAAAGTAGCGCGCATTCCCGTCAAGGTTGTGCCGGCAGCGGAGCGATTGCGTAAACCGCGCTGGATTCGGGCCAGGGCACCGAGTGGGCCGGAATTTAACCGGGTTAAAAAGCTGCTGCGCGAGCAGGTATTGCATACCGTTTGCGAGGAGGCTTCCTGCCCCAATATCGGCGAATGTTTCAGCCACGGCACCGCCACCTTCATGATCCTCGGCGATAAATGTACCCACGCACTGCTTTGTAGAGC
>OBIY01000522.1_pt1 | contig 14704 bp, 14 predicted proteins | sample 1519841 | NCBI WGS metagenome assembly OBIY01 (sample SAMN03019774, study PRJEB22545) | beach sand metagenome | biome: beach; feature: sea beach; material: beach sand | place: USA: Municipal Pensacola Beach, FL | collected 2010-07-30 | depth 30-40 cm m
TTCGCCTGGCGACATGAAGTGAAGGAGTAGATCGATCCTTGTCTGCCTCCCCTTTATGACGCGTTGCACGATATGTATTCGGGCGACCAGATCGAAAAGAAGCTGACCAGCGGGGAAATCGAGGTTGCGCCCCTGGCCTTCATGCGCGGCCGGACGCTGACCAATTCCTTCATCATTCTGGACGAAGCGCAGAACTGCACGCCGATGCAGTTGAAGATGTTCCTCACGCGGCTTGGCGAAAACTCGCAGATGGCGGTAACCGGCGACCCCAGCCAGACGGATCTGCCAGCCGGCACCTATTCGGGTCTGAGCGATGCCATGCACATACTCGACGGCATTGACGGGCTGGAATTCGTTCGCTTTACGCATTCCGACGTGGTGCGGCATCCGCTGGTGAGCCGCATCGTTCAGGCCTATGACAACCAGCCGCAGCCCGGTAAGGCAAACGCGCCAACCGCCCGCAACCGCAAGCGGCGCGATGCCCCGGAATACAGGCATGATGATGCAGATTGATGTTGCGCTTATCTGTCCAGACTGGGCAGATGCGGTTGACGATGTCCCATCACTTGTTCAGCATACGGCGGAACAGGCGGCAAATGCCTGTATCGCTGCACGCCCCGACAGAGCGCTGTGCGACGTTGAACTCAGCATTGCGCTGGCTGATGACATGAAGGTTCAGGAATTGAACAAGCAGTTTCGCGGCATCGACAAACCGACCAACGTCTTGGCCTTTCCAGCAGAAGACGAACCGTGCGCGGGCGGCATCATGCTTGGCGATATTATCGTTGCCTGCGAAACGGTAAGGCGCGAAGCCGCGGCAGCACAGAAGAGCGTATCGGATCATTTATCGCATCTGATCGTTCACGGGGTCTTGCATCTGTTCGGCTTCGACCATCAAGATGATGCGGAAGCCGCGCAAATGGAAGCCTGCGAGAGCCGCATATTGGCGCGATTGGGGATCGCGGACCCTTATGCGGATTCCACTGTTGCGGCATTATCGGGCTAAAGGATCAGACCGCACATTATGGCGGATACACTAATACAAAAAGAACAGCAGAACGGCGCCGCCAACGGGCAGCGCAACCTGCTTGAAAAGCTTCGCACACTATTTCGACCGCGTAATGAAAGCCTGCGCCAGTCAATCGAAGTCGTCATTGAAGAACATCTTGAGGATTCGACGGATTTTACGCCCGCCGAGCGGCAGATGCTGCTCAATGTCATCGCAGTGGGCGATCGCCGGGTGGAGGATGTCATGGTCCCCCGCGCCGATATCATCGCCGTGGAAATCGGCACAAGCCTTGAAGAACTTGTTGCAACCTTCAATCAGGCGGCGCATTCGCGGCTGCCGATTTATCGCGATACGCTGGATGAACCGGTGGGCATGGTACATATCAAGGATCTTGTGCGCCGCTGGTTCAATGTCGAAGAGGACGCACAGCGGAAATTTTCCCTGGCGGCGATCCAGCGCGATATCCTGTTTGTTCCCCCTTCCATGCCTGTCGTCGATCTGCTTTTGAAGATGCGCGATACACGCGCCCATATGGCGCTGGTGATCGATGAATATGGCGGCACTGACGGGCTTTTGACGATCGAGGACCTTGTTGAGGAAATCGTCGGTGAAATCCGCGACGAGCATGATGAGGAAGGGCCGATGCTGACGCAAGTCAACGAGACGGTCTATGAGGCAGATGCCCGGGTCGAGGTGCCTGAGCTGGAGGCCGCGACCGGACGCAGCCTGACCGCTGAAAGCATGGAAGATTACGCCGACACGCTTGGCGGGCTTGTTTCAGCGCTGCTTGGCCATTTGCCGCAGCGCGGCGAATTGGCGATCCATCCCAGCGGGGTGGAATTTGAAGTGCTCGACGCCGATCCGCGAACAGTCAAACGCCTGCGGGTCTATATTCAGCCAGACGAGCCACCGGTCGACGAGCCGGGTTGATCCGTGCCTCCCGGCAGAATGCAAACCACCCATGCGCCGCGCGATGGCGCGACAAGCAACTGGCTCGATCTCCGCCATCCGACGAGCGGGCGCCGGGCATGGCTACTGCGCTATCTGCTGATCGGACTGTGCGGCGCCATAACAAGCCTCGCGCAGCCCCCCTTTTTCCTCACTGCGGTGATCTTTGTCACCCTGCCGCCGGTGATCTGGGCGCTTGACGGCGGATATGACAAGGCGGCCGGACGCCGCGTGCTGCGCGCAGGGCTGATCGGCTGGTGGTTCGGGTTTGGCTATTTCGTATCCGGGCTGTACTGGATTGGCTTTGCCCTGCTGGTGGAAGCTGACAAATTTGCGCATTTCATCCCGCTTGCTGTGATCGCGCTGCCCGCCGGTCTTGCACTTTTCACCGGGCTTGCCTTTGCGCTTGCGAGCATGTTCTGGCGACCGAACCAGCCTGCACGACTGCTGCTGCTTGCCACCTCTTGGTTTTTGCTCGAATGGCTGCGCGGCCATGTCCTGACCGGCTTTCCCTGGCATTCAATCGGCTATATCTGGACCGGCGATAGCCTGTTGCATGGCGCGGTGGCGCAAGGGGCGGCGCTTTTCGGCGTCTATGGGCTTGGCTTCCTTACACTTCTACTTGCCGGCCTGCCTGCGCTGTTGAGCGGCGGCCAATGGCGACGTCCGACAGGCGGGGCATTGATCACGGTGATCCCATTATCCGCGCTTTTGCTGATTGGCTGGGGCGCGTGGCGCGCGCAGCAGATTGCCGATGACAGTCTGGCGAGTGACAGTCTGGCGAGCAACAGCCCTGAAATTCCGCTACGCATCGTGCAACCCAATATTGCACAGCAGGAAAAATGGATCCCGGGCAACCGGGTTGCGCATTTTGAAAAGCTGCTGCAATTGTCACAACGGCCAGCCGCGACAAGGCCACAAATCATCATCTGGCCGGAAGCGGCAACCCCCTTCTTTCTGGCTGAACAGCCCGAAGCGCTGCGGCTGATCGGGCAACTGCTGCCGCAAGACGGGCTGCTGATTACAGGCAGCCCGCGGCTGTCCGTCAGATCCGCGGAAACGACGCCAGGTGATATGTCTGGCGCACCGGTTCATAACAGTATTCTGTTTATCGATAGCAGCGGCCAGATACAGGCAAGCTATGACAAATTTCACCTCGTTCCGTTTGGCGAATATCTGCCGTTTCGGTCGCTTTTATCGGCAATTGGCCTGCGCAAGCTGACAAAGGATATCGGCGCATTTGCACCCGGTCCCGGCCCGCAAACGGTGCGGCTGAACAATCTGCCTGCCGTCAGCCCGCTGATCTGCTATGAAATCATTTTTCCCGCCGCCGTCACCGACCAGACCCAACGCCCCGGCTGGATTGTCAATCTGACAAATGATGCCTGGTTCGGCGATACCTCCGGCCCGCCGCAGCATCTGGCGCAGGCGCGGATGCGCGCGATCGAGGAAGGCATACCGGTCATACGGTCCGCCAATAACGGTATTTCCGCGGTTATCTCTCCATCCGGCATAGTTCTTCACGCGTTACCGCTCAACCAGACAGGCATTATCGAGACGATGCTGCCAAAACCGGTCACGCGCCCCCTTTACGCGCAGTATCAGGACATGCCGCTTCTCCTCCTGTCGTTTTTGGTACTCATATTCTTTACAATTTTACGTATACGAGAGAAACGCCTCCCAAATATGCACGCATAACGCGAAATTAACAATTCTTACTTGACCCCTCGGTAAGCAGAATCATACATAGATATGCTGTATGCGTGTTTATTAAGAATTTGCAGGTAATAAAACGTGATCAAGAAAATACCGGACCCAATTGATGTCCATGTGGGCAGCCGCGTGCGGTTGCGCCGCATGTTAATCGGGATGAGTCAGGAAAAGCTTGGGGAAGCGCTGAACCTTACGTTCCAGCAAATTCAGAAATATGAAAAAGGGGCAAATCGGATCGGATCCAGCCGATTGTACAAAATTTCGCAGCTTTTGGGCGTTTCGGTCCAGTTCTTCTTCGACGATATGCCGGTGGAAGCTGCGGGAGAATCCGCTGGATTTTCGGAGAATGATTCGACGCCGATGATCATGGATTTCGTCAGCACCCCGGAAGGGGTGCAGCTCAACCGCGCCTTTTCACGGATTGACAGCGCCGATGTTCGACGCCGTGTTGTCGATCTGGTGAAATCGCTTGCCGACAACAACGAATCCGAAGCGACCGACTGACCTGTGCATTCGGGGCAAAGGCGGACGATTTCGATCTTTGTGATTAAGCGTGGCAACCAACGCAAAATCAATGCTATGTGTCGCGAAACGCGCTATGCGCTATGCGTCGCAACGAAAGCGACACCAACTTTATTGGGAGCGATGTAAGTGCCCAGGGGTGACTATCTCTTTACAAGTGAATCGGTCTCTGAAGGCCATCCTGACAAAATCTGCGACATGATTTCCGATGCGATCGTTGATGAATTCCTGTCGCTTGACCCCAATTCCCGCGTCGCCTGCGAAACACTGACGACGACAAATCTCATCGTATTGGCGGGGGAAGTACGGGGTGCGGACGTTTCGCATGACCGGATCGAGGAAATCGCACGCGAAACAGTCAGGAAAATCGGCTATGAGCAGGACGGTTTCCACCATGCCAATGCGGAAGTGATGGTGCGGCTGCACGCCCAGTCCGCCGATATCGCGCAAGGGGTGGATGCTGCTGGCAACAAGGATATCGGTGCCGGCGACCAGGGCATTATGTTCGGCTATGCCTGTCGTGAGACAGATATGCTGATGCCGGCGCCTATATTATATTCCCACCAGATCCTGCGCGCGCTGGCGGAAGCGCGCCACTCGGGCAAGGAACCCGGCCTTGCCCCGGATTCAAAAAGCCAGGTGACGCTGCAATATGTCGATGGCAAGCCGGTGCGGGCAACCTCGGTTGTTGTGTCGACCCAGCATCAGGACGGGCTGAGCCAGGAAGAGGTTCGGAAAATCGTTCGCCCCTATGTTGAGAGCGTTCTGCCTGATGGCTGGATGTGCCCGGAGGAAGAATTCTACGTCAATCCCACCGGCACCTTTGTGATTGGCGGCCCTGATGGGGATGCGGGCCTCACCGGGCGTAAAATCATTGTCGACACCTATGGCGGCGCCGCCCCCCATGGCGGTGGCGCGTTCTCCGGCAAGGACCCGACCAAGGTCGACCGGTCCGCCGCCTATGCCGCGCGCTATGTTGCGAAAAATGTGGTCGCCGCCGATCTTGCCGATCGGTGCACGATCCAACTGGCCTATGCGATCGGGGTATCCAAACCGCTTGCGATTTATGTTGATCTGCACGGTACGGGCAATGTCGATGAGGCAAAGCTTGAAAAAGCGATTGCCGAGGTCGTCGATCTCAGCCCGCGCGGCATTATCGAGGGGCTCAGTCTTGCGCGTCCGATCTATGGCCGCACCGCTGCCTATGGGCATTTTGGCCGGGAGCCGGAAGCCGATGGCGGCTTTTCCTGGGAGAAGACGGACCTCACCAGCGCTTTACGCGACGCGCTGACTTAACCACTCGATCGTCATTCGGGCAGCCCATTTCAAGGCTGCCCGATTCTATTATCGGCTACTGACATGCCATCGCAGGATCGTCCCGCGCACCCCCACCCCAAACTGCATGGCCGCAAAAAAGGGCACCGGCTGCGCAAGCAGCGACAGGAATTGCTCGATACGCTGTTACCACGCATTGTATTTCCGCAAACCACCTCCCCTATCCATAACCCGCAAGATCTATTTCACCGGCGCTATGACGCGCTGTGGCTTGAGGTTGGCTTTGGCGATGGCGGGCACCTGGCCTGGCAGGCCAAAAACAATCCCGATATCGGCTTTATCGGATGCGAACCTTATGAACCGGGGGTGGCAGGCCTGCTGTCACTGATCGCGGCGGACAATATCGAAAATGTTGTCGTACACCCTGACGATGCACGGCAGGTTTTCTCCCGTCTGCCCGAAGGCTGCGTCAGCCGCGTCTTCATTCTGTTTCCCGACCCATGGCCCAAAAAGAAACACAATAAGCGACGCTTTATCTCACCTGAGAATATCGATGCGCTGGCGCGTCTCATGCATCGCGGCGCTGAACTGCGTTTCGCCAGCGATATCGATGATTATATCCTGTGGACACTAGCAATCTTTCGCGACAGGAAAGATTTTATCTGGACTGCTGAAAGCCCGCGCGACTGGCAATACCGCCCCGACGACTGGCCTGCTACAAAATATGAAAGAAAAGCCAATGCCGCCGGACGGACGGGAAAGTTTCTGCGCTTCCAGCGTGTCTGATGGCTCTGCATCCCGGTCGATCCGCGCGCGAAACCGCTTGAATGAGCGGCGGATCTTGTTATGATGAAAGAAGTAGATATATCCTGAAGAGCTTCTTTGGGCGGGAAATCGAAGTGGGCCAGCGGCCCACTTTTTTGTTGGTGATGACCGCGCGACAATTTGATAGCGCGGCTGCCTTATTGGATTGTCCGCAAGGGCCCGGGATATCGGCACTATTTGGAGTCTTATTTCTGCCGTGGCATCTGCACAGGACTTATTGTCGAAAGTGGAAGACATCATCTCCCCTGCTATCGAGGCGATGGGGTTTGAGCTTGTCAGGCTGCGTTTCACCGGTGGCGACAGGGCAACGCTGCAAATCATGGCCGAACGGCCGGACGGGCGGATGAGTGTTGATGATTGTGCGGAAATCAGCCGCACAATTTCGGTTCTGCTTGATGTGGAAGACCCGATCGACGGTGAATATATGCTTGAGGTGTCCTCGCCCGGTATCGACCGGCCGCTGACGCGCCACAAGGACTTTGAGCGGTTTGCGGGTCATCTGGCCAAGTTCAAATTGGCGCGCCCGATTGACGGGCGGCGGAAACTGTCCGGCATCATTACGCAAGTGTCGGCCGATACGGTCACGGTTGAAAGTGACGAGGTCGGTCAAATGGCAATTGCCTTTGGCGACATTGCGGAAGCACAGCTTGTCATTACCGACGCGCTGATCCGCGATTCGCTGAAGAACAATCCGCCGGACACACCGGACGAGACAAAACTGCACTGAGCGGTGCACAGGGATAGAGAGCGCCTGAAATGGCGGTCAGGGTAAGGAGCGAAGCATGTCAACTTCAGCAGTAAGCGCAAACCGACTGGAACTTCTGCAGATCGCAGACGCGGTCGCGCGCGAAAAGGCCATCGATCAGGATATCGTGCTTGGCGCCATGGAAGAAGCCATCCAGAAAGCGGCCAAATCGCGCTATGGGGCGGAAAACGAAATCCGGGTCGAGATCGATCGCAAGAATGGCGAAATCAAGATAAGTCGCCTGCTGGAAGTTGTGGAAACCGTCGAGACGCCGGCGCGCGAAATTACCCTCGAAGATGCCAAGCAGCGTAATCCAGCCGCCGAAATCGGCAATTTCATCGGTGAGGAACTGCCCCCGCTCGAGTTTGGCCGGATCGCCGCGCAGTCGGCAAAACAGGTCATCGTGCAAAAGGTGCGCGATGCCGAACGCGACAGGCAGTATGAAGAATATAAGGACCGCGTGGGCGAGATCATCAATGGCGTCGTCAAGCGGGTGGAATATGGCAATGTGGTGGTCGATCTGGGCCGCGGCGAAGCGATTTGCCGGCGCGATGAATTGCTGCCGCGGGAAAATTTCCGTAACGGAGACAGAATTCGCGCCTATATTTACGATGTGCGGCGTGAACCCAAAGGCCCGCAGATCTTCCTGTCCCGCAGTCATCCACAATTCATGGCACTGCTCTTCGGTCAGGAAGTACCCGAAATTTACGACGGCATCATCGAAATCAAGGCCGTTGCGCGCGATCCGGGCAGCCGGGCGAAAATCGCTGTGATTTCCAGCGACCCGTCGATTGACCCGGTTGGTGCCTGCGTCGGGATGCGCGGCAGCCGGGTGCAGGCCGTGGTGAACGAGTTGCAGGGCGAGAAAATCGACATCATTCAGTGGAACCCGGATGCGGCAACCTTCATCGTCAACGCCCTGGCGCCTGCCGAGGTCATGAAAGTCGTCATGGATGAGGATATTCAGCGGATCGAGGTCGTGGTGCCCGATGATCAACTGAGCCTGGCGATTGGCCGCCGTGGCCAGAATGTCCGGCTTGCCTCGCAATTGACGGGATGGGAAATCGACATCCTGACCGAATCCGAAGAGTCGGACCGCCGTCAGAAAGAATTCCTGGAACGCAGCGCCCTGTTCATGAAGGGGCTGAATGTCGACGAGGTGGTTGCGCAATTGCTGGCCTCGGAAGGTTTTTCGACCATCGAGGAAGTCGCTTATGTCGAACTCGATGAAATTGTCGAAATCGAAGGCTTTGACCTGGATACTGCTGAAGAACTGCAAAACCGGGCGCGCGAATTTCTGGAAGAAGAGCAAACCCGCGCCGATACCGAGCGGCGCGAGCTCGGCGTCAGCGATGAGATCGCGGAACTGCCGCTGCTGACTTCCGCCATGCTCGTCGCATTAGGCAAGGCAGGCGTAAAAAGCCTCGACGATCTGGCGGATCTGTCATCGGATGAATTGACCGGCTGGATTGAAACCGTCAACGGTACAAAGCAAAGACGAGCCGGCCTTCTTGAAGAATTCGAGCTCGGTGAGGAGGAGGCCAACGAAATTATCATGGCCGCTCGCGCCCACTGGTTCGAGGACGAGCCTGACGATACAACCGCTGAGGTGGAAGAAGAAGTCGATAGCTGACTTCACTCGCAGGCATTGGCGTCGGGCGATATCGGTGCCAGGGATGTCGCTGATGGACGACCGCCGACAGCACAGTCAGGATCAATCCAGTGTGGATGACAGGTGCACCGCAAAAACGGAGCCGGTATATTTCACCGTCACGGAAGGACGTCGATATTGCCCGCAAACAAGCAAAGCGAGGCCCGCACTCCGGAGCGGCGCTGCATTGTCAGCGGAGAGATTCTGCCCCGTGATGCACTGATCCGATTCGTGGTATCGCCACAAGGGCAGCTGGTTTTCGACGTGGCGGAGAAACTGCCCGGCCGCGGCCTGTGGGTGCGCGCGGATGCGGCCAGCCTGCGGCAGGCGATCGCAAAGAACAGCTTTGCCCGCGCCGCAAGACAGAAGATCGAATTGCCCGAGCAATTGCTGGAAGATGTCGCCCGGCAACTCGCGCAACGCTGTATTGACCTGCTGGGACTTGCCCGGAAAAGCGGCGCGGTCGCCTTTGGGCGCGCCAAAGTCGAAACACAGATAAAACAGGGAAGAACCCTGTTGCTGATCTGCGCGACTGAAGCCGGGAAAGATGGTAAACAGACACTGCATCGCCTTGCCCGAGCGTTAAACCCGGCGGTTCAATCCATCGATTGGCTGCATTCGTCAGAATTGGGTTTGGCATTCGGAGCGGAAAATGTGATACATGCTTCGGTCACGCAGGGACGCTTGGCCGATCAGATCCTGAATGCGGCCATGCGCCTGTCGGCCTTTCGGGGTGAGATTCACCCCTAAGATCCCCGGGTTACAAGGATCTGTGCGGTTTTTCGGAAGGCTGGCTCAGGCCCGGTTTCGGTTTTCCCGCGACCAATTGTGAGATGTGTTGCGCCAGAAAGATCTGGCATGCTGCTGTGGGCCGGAGGAACTCCGTTAAGTGACCACGCAGCATTGGCAGCGTTAGAGAGGTAGAAGGTTAGGAATGAGCGAGTCGAAAGATTCCGATAACGAAACCACGGGTAGCACACCCCAGCGCACGCTAAGTCTGAAAAAGACTGTAGGCTCGGGACAGGTGCGCCAGAGCTTCTCTCATGGCCGCTCGAAGTCGGTTGTTGTCGAGAAAAAACGCCGACGCGTGATCACCCCCAAGTCGGACGCCGCGGCTGCAACCGATGCGCCCCAGCCCGAAGCAAAGGCCGCTCCGACCGCCGCGCCAAAGGCTGCGCCGCAAAAACCGAGAGCGGATAGAGGGGCAAAATCCACCCGCAAACCCGCCCCGCGCGGTGACCGGAAAAGCGCCCGCGGATTGACCGAAGGCGAACAGGCGGCACGCGAACGCGCGCTGGCGCTTGCAAAAAGCGCTGAAGAAGAACGCAACCGCAAGGCCGCACAGGAAGAAGCCGAACGCCGCCAGCGCGAGGTAGAAGCGGAAGCCAGACGACAGGCCGAAGCCGAAGCCGCGGCTCAAGCCGAAGCCAACCGCAAGACCGCATCCGGGGAACCGGCCGAAGCAATCGCAAAGGAGGCGGACGATGCTGCGGATCTGGCGCAAAATCTGCCCGTTGAACCTGACGCCGACGCGGAAAAACGTGCTGTCCGGCGCAAGGATGCACAGAAAATCAAGGCTGACGAGGACGATGACGGATTGCCCGCAGCGCTGAAGGGCGCGCGCATCAAACGTAAATCGGGTGACGATTCCAAGCCGACGCCGCGCACCAAGGGTGAACCGCGCCGGCGGACCGGCCGGCTGACGATTCAGACCGCGCTTGATGAGGATCTCGGCGAACGGCAGCGCTCGCTCGCATCGATCCGCCGCTCACGTGAGAGGGAAAAGCAGGCCGCCAAGCACAGCAGCCGAACCCATAAGATCGTGCGCGAGGTTGTCATTCCCGAAGCCATTACCGCGCAGGAACTGGCCAACCGGATGGCGATCCGCGTTAAGCAAGTGCTGCAGGTGCTGCGTGCGATGGATGAAGGTGCCGTGAGTGCCGATATGGTGCTGGAACCGGTAACCGCCCAGATTGTGGTTGAGGAATTGGGCCATCGGGCGAAACTGGTTGCCGAATCCGATGTCGAACACGGGCTGGAGGCACCAAATGATGCGGCGGGTGAACTCGAATCCCGCCCGCCAGTGGTCACCGTCATGGGACATGTCGATCACGGCAAGACATCACTGCTCGACGCTTTGCGCAAGACCGATGTGGTCGCGGGCGAAAAAGGCGGCATCACGCAACATATCGGCGCCTATCAGGTCACAACCGATCGCGGCCAGAAAGTGACGTTTATCGACACGCCAGGCCACGCCGCCTTCAGCGCGATGCGCGCACGCGGCGCAAGCGTCACCGATATCGTCGTGCTTGTCGTGGCGGCGGATGACGGGGTGATGCCGCAAACGATCGAAGCAATCAATCACGCGAAAGCCGCCCAGGTACCGCTTATCGTCGCGGTTAATAAAATTGACCGGCCAGAAGCCAACCCCAACAAGGCCCGGCAGGAACTTCTGCAATATGAAGTATTTACCGAGGATCTGGGTGGCGATGTGTTGTCAGTGGAAGTCTCCGCGCTGAAGGGCACAAATCTCGATAAACTGGTCGATGCCATTTTACTGCAGGCGGAACTTCTGGAGCTGACCGCCAACCCGAATCGCGATGCCAATGGCGTGATCATCGAGGCGCAACTCGACAAAACACGCGGACCTGTCGCCACCGTGCTGGTGCAGGGCGGCACGTTGAAGCGGGGCGACATTATCGTTGCCGGCGCGGAATGGGGCCGTGTCCGCGCATTGACCGACGAGCATGGCAAGAACTGCAAACAGGCCGGGCCATCCATGCCGGTTGAAATATTGGGGCTGCAGGGCGTGCCCAAGGCAGGTGACGATGTGGTCGTGGTGGATAGCGAAAGCCGCGCGCGGGAAGTCTGCGAGTTCCGCCGGCGGCGGGCGCAGGAAGTCGCATCAGGCGGTGTCTCCTCGGTCGAGGATATGTTTGCCAAACTCAAGGATGCCGAAATCAGCGAGCTTCCGATTGTCATCAAGGCCGATGTGCAGGGCTCGGTGGAAGCCATTCGCGCGTCCCTCGACAAACTCGGCACCGATGAAGTGCGCGCAAAAATCCTGCATGCAGGGGCGGGCGGCATCACCGAGTCGGACATCACCCTCGCCGAGGCCTCGCAGGCCCCGGTTTTCGGCTTTAATGTCAGGGCCAACAAGCAGGCCAAGGATCTGGCTGACGCTGCGAATGTCGATATTCGTTATTACAACGTGATTTACGACCTGATTGATGACGTCAAAAGCATGTTGTCGGGCATGCTTGCCCCCGAACGGCGCGAAACAATGCTCGGCAATGCAAAAGTGCTCGACGTGTTCAAGGCATCCAAGATGGGCAAGGCGGCAGGCTGTCTCGTCACGGATGGTATCGTCCGCCGCGGCGCGGGCGTGCGTGTGATCCGTGATGATGTGGTCGTGCATGAGGGCTCGCTGTCCAGCCTGCGCCGCTTCAAGGACGAAGTGCGCGAAGTCAATGCGGGGACCGAATGCGGCATGGCGTTCGAGAATTTCCAGGACATCAAGGTCAACGATGTGGTCGAATGCTATGAGGTCGAAGAGGTAATCCGGACATTATAACCGGCGCTTTGGATAACCGGCGCATTGGATAACCGGCGCATTGGATAACCGGCGCATTGGATAACCGGCGCGCCGGCACCTGGTGAGATTTCTGTCGTAGAATTTTCAAGAGCGGTGCCTGCATGAATTGCAGGCCCGGTTTCCGGCAGGAAACGGAGCATTGACATGACATCTGAGCGGCAAAACAGAAAGCGGGCCGGTAAATCCCGCTCGCAGCGGCAATTGCGTGTGGGCGAACTGATCCGGCACGCCCTGTCCGATATCTTGCAGCGCGACGAACTCCACGACCCGGTGTTGCACAACAAGGTCATCACGATCTCGGAAGCGCAGGTTTCGCCTGATTTGCGTCACGCGACGATCTTTTTCTCCGCATTATCGTGCAATATGCCGGAACTGGCCGATATCGGGCGGGCACTCAATCGCCGCGCAGCGCATTTTCGGGGTCAGCTTGGCCAGCAGATCCAGACGAAATTTACACCACAACTCAAATTCGTGGCCGATGATTCCTTTGAGAATGCGCAATCTATCGACAAGCTGTTGCGTTCGGCCCCCGTGTCGCGGGATCTCGACTCGTAATGGGCCGACGGCGCAAAAAAGGCAAACCGGTCAGCGGCTGGGTATGTGTCGACAAGCCGGCCGGCGTCACCTCGACCCAGATCGTCGGTAAAGTCCGATATGCCTTCGATGCCCAGAAAGCCGGCCATGCGGGCACGCTGGACCCGCTGGCAACCGGCATATTGGCAATCGCATTGGGGGAAGCCACAAAAACCGTACCCTATGCCATGGACAGCGAAAAAATCTACCGCTTCAGCATCTGCTGGGGCGAACAGCGCAGCACCGACGACCCGGAAGGCACCGTCATCGCATGCAGCGACAACCGCCCGAGCAAAGCCGAGATCGAGGCCGCCTTGCCTGACTTTATCGGTGAAATCCTGCAGGTTCCGCCCAGCTTCTCCGCCATCAAGGTCAATGGCGCACGCGCCTATGATCTGGCCCGGGAGGGCGAAACCGTCACGCTTGAACCGCGTCCCGTGAAAATCGATGATCTTCGGCTTGTTGATATGTCCGGCCCTGACAGCTGCGAAATGGAAATGGTATGCGGCAAAGGCGCCTATGTGCGGGCGATTGCACGCGATCTGGCGCGAAAATTAGGCACATATGGCTATGCTGCTAATATTCGGCGCACCAAAGTCGGCGCTTTTTGCGAAAAAAACGCAATTTCACTGGATAAACTGGAGCAGTTGGTCCATAAACCCGCATTGTCGGACTTTTTACTTCCGGTACAGACCCCGCTGGACGACATCCCGGCGTTGGCCATTTCCGGAAATGATGCTGGCCGTTTGAAACGCGGTCAGCCGATTTTAGTCCGCAATGGGCATGAATTAGCCGAAGAATCGCTCATTTACACGACCCGGCGCGGACAGATTGTTGCGCTTGGCCATGTTGAGCGCGGCGAGTTCAAGCCAATGCGTATTTTTAATTTACCCATGGGAGTGATGACATCCGATGTCGATTACAGCTGAGCGCAAACAGGAACTGATAACGGAATATGGTACGGGGAACGGTGATACCGGCTCGCCCGAAGTTCAGGTAGCGATCCTGACGGAACGGATCAGCAATCTGACCGAGCATTTCAAAGAACATAAGCACGACAATCATTCGCGCCGCGGCCTGATCAAACTGGTCAGTCAGCGTCGTAAATTGCTCGACTATGTGAAAAGGAAAGACGAGGCGCGTTATACGACGCTCATTCAACGGCTTGGAATACGCCGTTAGTCTTACGGCGATGTCTGCTTCATATTGCGCTGGTTCCGAATAGGATGCCGGCGCAATCCTTATTGGCAGGTCTTTACCGCGATAATGGGGAAGCGACACGCGTATAGGTTCCACGGGGAACCGGCTGGCGCGGCCAGGGGGCCGTTGCCGGTGGCGCATTGACTAGGGAGTTGATGCAGCCGTCATGCTGAGGAAGAAGCTATGTTTGATATTCATCGAAAAGAAATCACGTGGGGCGGCCGCCCGCTGAGTTTTGAAACCGGGCGGGTTGCCCGGCAGGCCGATGGCGCGGTTATCGTACAATATGAGGAAACCACCGTCATGGCGACGGTTGTTGCTGCGAAACAGCCGCGTGCCGGCATCGATTTCTTTCCGTTAACGGTCGATTATGTGGAAAGAACCTATGCGGCGGGCAAGATCCCGGGCGGTTTTTTCAAACGCGAAGGACGGCCAAGCGAAAAGGAAACGCTGACCTGCCGTCTGATCGATCGCCCGATCCGGCCGCTTTTTGTCGACGGATTTCGCAATGAAACGCAGGTCATCTGCACTGTTTTAAGCCACGATCTCGAGAACGATCCCGATATCATCGCGATGATTGCGGCCTCGGCTGCACTGACGATCTCGGGCATCCCCTTCATGGGGCCGATGGCTTCTGATTCCACCATC
>OBIY01000523.1_pt1 | contig 14703 bp, 11 predicted proteins | sample 1519841 | NCBI WGS metagenome assembly OBIY01 (sample SAMN03019774, study PRJEB22545) | beach sand metagenome | biome: beach; feature: sea beach; material: beach sand | place: USA: Municipal Pensacola Beach, FL | collected 2010-07-30 | depth 30-40 cm m
CAAACACGGTAGCGGGATCCTCTTCCGATCTGATCCCGCTACCGTGTTTGATCAGGTCAATCTGTCACCACTGCAGAAGGTGGTACGCAGGAAGCGGTGAGCCCCTGCAGGCGCTAGCGTAGGAATGGCCGGTTCGCGATGGCATCAGGCCTGTTTTGGCAGCTCGACACCGATAATTTCTGCCGCAGGTTGCAGTTCGGTTTGCAGTTCTCGCCAACGATCCAGTGAATCCCGGTAGAGAGGTCGGCGAACCTGTGCGAGGCTGGCGGTTCGCACTCCGCGCCGGTTGGTATGGAACTGCAGGCAGGCCTTGTCCCAGGGTAAGTCAAGATAGTCGATCAGCCGCCGCGCCTGTCGCTCCGGTTCTTCCACCAGGTGCTGATAATCAAGCTGGAGGATCTTTTCGCCGAACAGCCGCTGCCAGTGATTCATGAGTTGCTGATAGGTCGCGTAATAATGAGCGAGTTTGTTTAGGCTGAAGGTGAAATTCATTGTCGGCGAGACAAAATCCTGCTGATAGCAGGAGAGCACCACATCAAGTGGATGACGCTGGCAATGTACCACCCGTGCGTTGGGGAACAGCTCAAATATCAGCCCGACATAGTGAAAATTGGTGGGCTGTTTGTCTGTCAGGTGGCTGGCTGGAGGTTCGTCGTGATTGACCCGGTTGAGGCGCTGCAGGTAATGGCGCGCTAGTCGATTGCCGACCGCTGGGTCGAGCGAACCCCCGTACGCCGGATAACTACCCTTGCCACTGATTGCCGCTGCTTCGCGGTCTAACCTTGCCAGCAGCACCGATTCTCCCGCGCCGCAAATCTGTGGATGCGAGCTCAGTATTTGTTCAACAAGACTGGTGCCGGAGCGTGGCATCCCGACGATGAACACTGGCGTCGGCACGTTGGTTCCGGGGGATTCCGCGACTGCCGGGGTTTGAGGATATTGGTTGATGATCTGGTTGACCCAGTCGGTGTGACGTTGGTGGTCGAAGTCCCTGCCGGAGAGACGATTCCCCACCACGGCATGGTGAAAGGCCCGTTTGCTTTCGCCCAGATCGTTATAGAGTTTTACCAGTGCAAAGTGCAGGTGGGCTTTTTCTGGTCTGGGGATGGTCGCCTCAGTCAGCTGTGCATGGATTGCGGTAAAAAGAGGGTCATCGGCTTGCCGGCGGCCGCACATGGCCAGGTCCACATAGAGCCTCTTGTAATCCGGAAACTGTCTGATGTTCTGCTCCAACAGTGCTCCAGCCTGGTCGAACTCGCCCAGTCGCAGTAACAGCGCGGCCAGTGGTTGTTTGAATTCGGGGCGGTCTGGCGCCAGTTCTGCGGCACGGCGGTGGTACTCAAGGGCTTCCGCCGTGAGCCCCAGTTCCAGATATTGCAGGCCTAATTCGTAATACAACCCGGCGTTGTCGGGGTGCAGCGTAATGGCCTGTTGTAGCGTTGAGATCGCGTCGTCGTTTCGCCATTGGGCGGCGCGTAATGTGGCTAGAGCGTGAAGCAGGCCCGGGTTCTCTGGATTGATGGCGAGTAGGTCGTCCAGCAGCTGTGCAGCGGGCTGCAGTTGTCCGGCAGTAAGTAGGTTCCGTACTTCAGCCAGTTGCTGTTGTAGCCGGTCGGCCGCTATCACTGCAACAGTGCTGGTCATTCTCGTATGGCTGAGCTGATCGCGGAGCCTGTAGTTGAGCTGATATCCATCCCCAGGATTGCGGCGGCTGGTGCCAGCTGGCGGGCGTATGTTTTCCAGCGATTCAGGGAGGTGCGGTAGATCGGTTTGCGCACCTGGGAAACACTGGCGGTTTGAACCGGGCGTTCGGCTTTGTGGAACTGCAGGCAAGCCGGATCCCAGTCAACACCGACAAAATCGAGTAGCTCCCTGGTTTGCGTTTCCTGCTCAAGGACCAGCTTTTCATAGGGGACATCAAGAATTTTGCCGGGGTATTTCTGATGCCAGAACCGCATGAGTGACTGGTAGTCCTGAAAGACCCGTGCAAGCGTGGCCAGGTCGAATGACCAATCCAGACCCCTGGAAAAATTTGATGTGAAACAGGAGAGGATTACATCGAGTGGATGGCGTACCGTGTGGAGAATTTTTGCGTTGGGAAACAGCTGCAGAATAAAGCCGGTATAGGTGAAATTGATCGGGTTTTTCTCAACATAGGAGAAGACCGCGCGCTGCTGATGATTCAGTGACGCCAGATTGGCAAGGGTTTCCTCGGCGAGCTGGTTCAGCAATGTCAGCGTGAGATGGGCTGCATGTTCGGGAAAGGGTTTATTCCCGAGTGCTACCGTTGCCTGGTCTGCCCTGCGCTTGATGATTGGCGTTTCGCCGACACCGTAAAGTGCAGAATGGCTGGCGAGGATCTGTTCGGTCAGCGTGGTTCCGGAACGTGGCATGCCAACGATAAAAACCGGTTGGGCGTCGGCCGTAGACGTTGCCAGGGTGGCTGGAGAGTCATACACGGTTTTTATCGACTCTATCCAGCGCCGGTTTTCCTGCCAGTTGAAAGGGATGTACCTAAGCGCGTTGCCACACTGGTAGTGGAGGAATGCGGTTTCATGGTCGCCGATATCCGCATGGGCTTTGCCAAGAGAGAAATGCAGGTTTGCGCGGTCACTGTCCGTTAGCCTGGTGTCCTGAAGGCGTTCTTCCAGTAGCGCTTTCAGGGGGTCATCACTGGTGAATTTGTGCTGCTGACTTAATGCTGAACAGCTCAGTGTGTACTCAGGGTGGCTTTCGATGTTGGTTCGAAACAGCTGGTCAGCACTTTGTAGATTGCCCAGTCGTCGTTCTATATCGGCAAGGTTGTGGAAGTTTGCCGGCAGTTCATAGCCACATTCAATGGCATGCTTGAATGCCTCTGTAGCCTTGCTGAACTGCTGAGCATCTCTGAACTGATGCCCCAGTTCTTTATAGAGAGGCCCTTTTTCCGTTGAAAGTTCGATGCTCTTTTGCAGCAGGCTGACGGCTTCGTCGAATCTAAGCTGTTTGTGGCGCAGCAGGGATAGCAGGTAGAGAACCTCCCGTCGATCAGGTTGTTGCTGCTGCATTTGCGCCAGCAGGGTTTCCGCTTCAGCCAGCTGGTTGTTCTGGATTAACGCCGAACAGTGGTTAAAAGCCAGCTCTGCGGAGACGGTCTGGCTATCCAGTGCGGTTGTGGTGGCCATCAGCTCATCATTGGGTGGGTGGTGTGGGTAACCCCACTACTCAGGCTTGCATGGTTTCACACCAGATAAAAATCCAGCAGGGTGGGGATGTAGTCATTCATCAGAATAATTTTCTGCCGGTTGATCAGCCACTCGTCGTCTGCTGACTGGCGCGTCAGTTCATGATGATAGTGGCCGAAAAAGGCATCTGATTTGCGGTTGGCGTGGTAATCGACCCGAAAGCAGCTGAACAGATTGATCTGTTGATCTGAGCAACTGTCGACCTGCAGGTTGGAGACAAAATGGCAGGTACGCGGCATCGGGTCCGAGGCCACCGACTGACCGGAGCTGACGCGCCATACCCGGTCGGTCAGACGCGAACGCAGGTCATAATAAATGAGTGACACCTCGGTGTCCGGGTCCTGGGTCAGGCGGGTCTCGCTGGTCCAGGCCGGCACCCAGTATTCGCACTGTTCGGTAAACAGGGCGAGCCAGTCGTCCCAGCGCTGCTCGTCGAGGGCCCGCGCCTGTTTTAACAGCAGCTGTTCGCCAATTGCATAGGCCTGTTTATGCTCCATGGCTGTTCTCCCCATCGTCGGCAACCCCTTTCTTGATCCTTTTTAACCATTCCCGGTAGCTGGCGTGGAATACCGTTTCATCCTGCAGTTCCGAACCACCAGAGGAGGAGGTGACCGGCTCGATGCCGAGTTCGCGGGCGTAGTCATCGCCACCCTGGATCACGTTGGTGATGCCGCGCTCGTGTCCCTGGTTGGTTTTCGCTGCGCCGCGGGCGGCGAGGCCACTCTGGCACGATTCGTAGACCCGCGAGTCGTCCGGGGTAGCCAGTCCGGTAGGGTTGAAAAAGTCTTCGAACTGGTGAATGCGCTGTTTACGCAACTGTTTCGATTCCCCTTTGGGGCCAATACAGAAGCTGCGCATTTCTGTTTTGTCGACCTGCAGCGGTCGCATAACCCGCATCTGGATACAGGCGTTGACCGAGAACTGCAGGTTGGGAAACACAGTAAAGTTGACCGTTTTCATCATCAGGTCGGCCATGGTTTTGCCGACCCGTTCGACCAGCTGGTCATAAACCGCATAAAGCGGTTTCACTTCCGGGTTACCGTCGATCCAGATGGCGTTGTGGCCGTTGCGAAAGGTGTAGTTGCCGGCTGCGGTATCGGGGTTAACGAAGTTGGCGATATCGATGTTGCGAAACTCACTGCCACCGCTGGCTCGCGATGCGGTAATCGACATAAAGCTGGGGTGGGTCGAGGTGAGGTGGTAGGCATCGACACAGTTTTCCAGCTGCATTTTCCAGTTGGCATCGAAGGTGTAGTAGGAGCGGCCGGGAATCACCTCGGCACCTTCGGCTGACTGATCAATGATCATGTCGAGAAACAGGCGGATGCCGTCGAGGTAGTCGATCAGCGGTTCCACATTCGGGTTGAGCGTGCCGAACAGAAAACCGCGGTAGTTTTCCAGGTGGGCGAGTCTTTGCAGGTTATGGTCCTGTTGCTGGAAGTTATCGCCGTAACTGCCCTGTGGCTGATCCTTGATGAGGATGTTTTCTCCGGCGGAGTTGAAGGTCCAGCCGTGGTAGGGGCAGACATGGAATTTTTTATTCCCCGATTCGTTCTGGCAGACCAGCGCACTTTTGTGCGGGCAAACGTTCAGAAACGCGCCCAGGTTGCCATTGCCATCGCGGCTGATCAGCACCGGTTGCTGGGCAATATAGGTGTTGAGATAGTCGTGGGGTTCTGGAATCTGGGTTTCGTGAGCAAGGAACACCCAGCTCGATTCAAAGATATGGCGCAGCTCCAGCTCAAACAGTTCCGGGTCGCGGTAGACATCGCGGTGCACCATAAAGCGGCCACCGGGGACATCGTCGATCAGGTAGCGGTCAAACTCCGCCGGTTCGCTCGGCAGGCTGGGTTCAATCGGTCTGTTCATGGTCTCCTCCTCCAGTTTTCTAGAACACCCTGGTTGTTCCGACGAAGGTTAGCTGACTCTGCGCGGCCTGAACAGCGTTAGCCGTCGGCAATGTGTAGCTGCTGGAAAGATAGTTGTTGCCGAAGGTAGGTGGATACAGAGTAGCTTGGTAAAGTTATGCGCGGCCAGGTTGTACCAGCCCGACGGGTGGGTGATGAAACTCATGAATTGCAGGACTTCAGGGTTGCATCTGGTTGAATTACTAATTCATAACAAGGGGAGATAAATAACATGGCTTATACCGATATGCGCCAGTTCGTGGCCAAACTGGATGCCGCCGGAGAACTGGTGCAGATTGATGCCGAGGTTGATCCGGTCGAGGAACTTGGCGCGATCTGCCGGGAGATGCTCGACCAGGGTGGGCCGGCAATCCTGTTCACCAACATCAAGGGCTACAACCACCGGTTGCTGGCGAACATGATGGGCACCACCAAACGGGCGGCGATGGTGCTTGAGTGTGCCGAAGATGAGCTGATCGAAACCTACGGCGAGTTAAGTGCCCGTACTCCGGTGGAAGAGTTGCCGCTGACTGCCGGTGGCCCCTGCAAGGAGGTGCATGTCGGCGAGGCTGATCTCGATCTTGATGACCTGGTGCCGCAGATTCTCTCCAATCCCGACGACGGTGGGCCGTTTCTCAATTACGGGTTAATGATCGTCAAGGACCCCGATACCGGTATCCAGAATATGGGGGTTTATCGCCTCCAGCGCCGTGGCGGCCGGCGCACCGGTTTCTGGTCGATGCCGCCGAGCCATGGTGCGGTGATTCGCAACAAATACGAAGCGATGGATCAACCGATGGAAGTCGCGGTCTGTATTGGTGCTGACCCGATGCTCTACCTGGCGTCGCAGGTCGCCGGGCTTGATCTGAATGTAGACGAGCTGAAACTGGCCGCTGCCATGCGTGGCCAGCCGTTTGATCTGGTGAAGGCAGAAACTGTCGATCTAATGGTACCGGCCAACTGTGAGATTGTGCTCGAAGGTAAAGTACTGGCGCACCATCGCGAAGCAGAAGGCCCCTATGGCGAATATCCGGGTTACTACGGCCCGGTACTGGATTTTCCGGTGGTGGAATTCCATCACGCCACCCACCGTCAGGACCCGATCTACGCCTACACCTACATGGGTATACCGCCGACTGAGTCTCATGTGCTGTTTCAGGTGGGTAACGAATCTGGCTTTCTGCGCAAGCTGCGCAACGGCACCGCGCCGACGGTGGTCGATGTTCACTGCCCGCCAGATGCCCACACCGTGATCGTGAGCATGAAGAAAACCTACGAAGAGCAGGCCAAACATGTGATGTACGAGCTCTTCACCAGTCGGTTGGTGAAAACAGTGATTGTCGTCGACGAGGATGTCGATCCGCGTAGCTATGAACAGGTGTTCTGGGCACTGGCCAACCGCTTCCATGCCGATGAGGATATTGTCACGGGTCCCGGTGCCTGCACCATTGGCCCGTCAGCACAGAAGTACGACTCCAAACATGCGATCAAAATGGGCATGGATGCCACTGAACCGCTGGAAGGCTATCCCGCCATTTCGCGTCCACGGCCGGAAATGATGGACAAGGTACGCGCTCGCTGGGGTGAGCTGATGACCCCGAGAGCTTCAAAAATGCGTGCCAAGCGGTAACGCAGCTGCTTTAGCGCGGCTGGTTGGTCTGGCGACCGGCACGGAACCCCGTGCCGGTGCTGTTCAGCAGGAGGCAACATGGCACGCACTATCAATCAGGCCGGGCTCGATCTGGTCAAACATTTTGAGGGCTTCTACGCGCAGACCTATCTCTGCCCGGCAGGTGTGCTCACCATTGGCTATGGTCACACCGGCCGCGATGTGGTTTTGGGTCAGTGCATTGACCAGCGCGAGGCTGAGGCATTGCTGCGCGAGGATATGGAAGCAGCCTGTGCGGCGGTGCAACGGCTGGTGACTGTTGAGCTGAATGACAACCAGTTTGCCGCACTTGCCAGCTTCTGTTTTAACTGCGGTAGCGGCAATCTCGGTGTCAGTACCCTGCTAAAAAAGCTCAACCACGAAGATTATGACGCGGTGCCAGGGGAACTGGCGCGCTGGAGCAAAGCAACAGACCCGGCGACTGGCGTCAAACGTACGTTGCCCGGTCTGGTGCGACGGCGGGCTGCTGAAGCGGAGCTATGGCTGTTGTCGCCCGAGTCCGAGTCGGTGGAAGAGGGTGCCGTACCGTCAATGCCGCAGCGGGTAGAACCGCCCGCGGATTCAGTAAGGTATGAAGTTATCGCCCGCTCCGGTCTCAAGCTGCGCGGTGGCCCGGGGCAGGAGTATGAGACTCTGGAAGTGCTGGCGCCGCAGCAACTGGTTGCCACTGGTCGTCAACGCGGCGAATGGGTCGAGGTGGATAAAAACAGTGATGGCCTGGTCGACGGCTGGGTATTTGCCGACTATCTCCGGCGATTGGGCTGAATCAGCCGGCCCCTGGTTATCTCGTGATTAGCGCCTGATTGGCCGGGGGTTGACAGAGTTGGTAGGCTCAACGGGTGGCGCTGTTGGCAGCGACCAGAGAATCTGTAGGGTTACCGGCAATGGATTAGCCTGGGTGCTTTACCTGAATAGCCGGTTAGCCATAGACTTCCGCCGTTCTGGCCAAATACTGATCGAACTGACACTGCAAAAATGACACAGCAAAATTTCCTCAACGACAGGTCGTTGCGCTATCGCGTGATGACGCTCGTTTGGGTGCTGTTTCTGTTCGCTGCCCAGTGGGTTCAGGCCGCACACCAGGTTGAGCATGCTGGCGATGGTCAGCATGTTTTCTGTGAAGTGTGCCTTGTTGCCAGTGGTGTTGATCACGGCTTGGTGGAGAGCGCAGAATGGAATTTTCCGCCAGCGTTGGCAGTATCTGTACAGAACTTCAGCGGCGCTCCTCTGGCGCGCTTCTTCCCCCCTGGCTACCAGCCTCGCGCACCACCCTCACTAATCACAATCAACTGAATCAATTGCGTTTCTGTTTTTCTGGCTGATTTCGGTCGACCCTGCTTTTCTGGTCGGGTCCCGGTCAGGCCGATTGGTGATTTCTGGAGGGTTTCCATGCCTACCTTATTTAGCCGCGCCTTTTTGGTAGCGGTGATGTGTGTACCTGCCACGGCAGTATTTGCCGGGCAGGATGACGTTGCTGAACTTCGGCAGATGCTGAGGGAGATGAAGCAACATTACGAGAGTCGAATCAGCGAACTGGAGCAACGATTGCAATCGGTCGAACAGCAGGCGACCGAGAGTGCGTTAGCCGCTGCTGGTCCAGCGGTCGGCGGCGGTTCGGCAGCACGATTGCCATCCGGACGCAGCAGTGCCAGTGCCTTTAATCCGGCCATCTCCATGGTCGTGCAGGGTAGTGCTACCGACTATTCGGGTGATGTCGAAGAGTGGGCATTACCGGGATTTCAGCTCGGTGGCGAATCGGGTCTGCATCCAGAGGGGCTCAGCGTTACTGAAACTGAGTTGATAGTGTCAGCCAACGTCGACAATCTGTTTTATGCCCAGAGTACCGTGGGTATTCACGAAGATGAAGGTAGCACTGAGGTTGATCTGGAGGAGGCGTTTGTTGATGTGCTGAACATGCCAGCGGGGCTGGGATTGCGATTTGGCCGGTTTTTTCCTGAGGTTGGTTATGTGAACACCAGGCATACCCACGCCTGGGATTTTGCCGATGCGCCACTCACCAGTCAGGCGTTTCTGGGTCAGCAGTACCGAGATGATGGCGTACGTCTGACCTGGCTGGCGCCGACTGAGACCTATTTCGAACTAGGTGTCGAGGCATTACGTGGTGACCATTTTCCTACCAGTGGCGATGGTGCCGATCTGTTTGGCGGGGCGCAGAACTGGTTCGCCCGCGTCGGTTGGGACCTGAATGATAGCCACAGCCTTCTGTTGGGGCTTTCACACCTGCGCAGTGATGCCGAGGACCGTCAGTCCGGTCATGCTCATGGCCATGAAGAGGAGGAAGAGGAAACCTTCAGCTTTGGTGGAGATAGCGATCTCTCCAACCTCAGTCTGGTCTGGAAATGGGCGCCATTAGGCAACCCTCGAGCGCGTAATTTCACTTTCCAGAGTGAATATTTTTACCGCGATGAAGACGGTGAAATCGCTTTTGCCAACGACGTGGGTGAGGCAATGTTGCCCTATGACGGAAGCCAGAAAGGGCTCTATGCTCAGGGCGTGTACCAGTTTATGCCGCGCTGGCGCACCGGTTTGCGATACGACAAACTCTGGAGCGACAACGATCTTGCGGTGGTGGGTAACACCTCTGGAGAGGGCGATGACGAACTGCTCGAAGAGTCCGGCCTGATCGGTGAGCACGATCCATGGCGCTGGAGCTGGATGGTCGATTATTCTCACTCTGAGTTTAGCCGGCTGCGCTTGCAGTTTGTCCGCGATCATTCTCAATCGGACGCGGAAAATCAGTTTCTACTGCAGTACATTCACACGTTGGGGGCTCACGGTGCGCACAAATATTGATGCAAAAAAAAGCACGGGGACTTCGCGGCCTGGAACGTTATCTTCCTTGCTAAAAAGCCTGCTGCTGATAACAGCATTTGGGCTGGCGCCATCTGCTAATGCCGTCGTCAAGCTGTTTGCCTGTGAGCCAGAGTGGCGGGCGCTGGCCAGCGAGATCGGTGGCGATAAAGTTGAGGTGATGCTGGCGACTACGGCTGCTCAGGACCCACATCACGTTGAGGCGCGGCCATCGTTGATTGCCAAGGTCAGGCGTGCCGACATGCTATTTTGCACGGGTGCCGGACTGGAAGTTGGGTGGTTGCCACTGCTGGAACGCCGTGCCGGGAATTCTGCAGTGCGGCCAGGACAGCCGGGGCATCTACTGGCAGCAAATCATGTGCCATTGCTTGAGGTTCCATCGCGACTTGATCGTAGCGAGGGTGATCAACACCCCGAAGGGAATCCGCACGTGCAGCTTGATCCGCACAACCTCCGGCGGATCGCGCAGGTGCTGACCGAGCGGCTGGTGCTGATCGACGGATCCAACGCGGATTACTATCAGCAGCGGCTGGCAAGCTTCGAGCAACGCTGGAGCGCGGCCATTGAAGGTTGGCAACAACGTGCGCTGCCTTTGCGTGGTAAGCATGTGGTGGTTCATCATCGTAACTGGAGCTACCTGCTTGACTGGCTTGGAATGGTCTCAGTCGGTGAACTTGAACCCGCACCGGGACTGCCAATCACCGTGGGGCATTTGTCGCAGCTGGCGGAACTGTTGCAGCAGAAGCAGCCGTTTGCTGTCATCCGCTCTACGATTGATGACCCGGCACCCTCGCGGTGGTTAGCTGATCGTAGCGGCACGCCGCAGCGGGTGTTGCCGCAAACAGTTGGTGCAGTGTCCAGTGCGGTAGACCTGGAGAGTCTGTTCGATTATCTGGTAGACGAGTTACTGGCAACTCCGCAGTGAACTTTGATGCCTTAGATGCAGGAATTATCGGGCCGGCGTTTGCCGCCGGCCTGGTAGTTTTAGCAACGCATATTCCACTGGGCCAGCGAGTGCTGGAACGGGGCATCATTTTTATCGATCTTGCCATCGCTCAGCTCGCCGGACTGGGGGTGATAGCCGCGCACTATTTTGGCCTTCATGGCCATGGGCCTGCGACACAGCTTGCTGCCTATGCCACGGCGCTGGTCTCTGCAGCGCTACTTTACCTGTGCGAGAGACGCTGGCCACAGGTACAGGAGGCGATCATTGGTAGCTGCTTTATGCTTGCCGCGACCGGCAGTTTGCTGCTGCTGGCAGGGGATCCCGCTGGTGGTGAACATCTGCGGGAATTGCTGGTTGGTCAGATTCTCTGGGTCGGTTTTCAGCAGCTTGTCGTTCCGATACTGATTACGGTGCTGGTATTGCTGGCCTGGGTTGTCCTCGCAACTGCACAGCGGCAACTGGCTTTTTACCTGCTTTTTGCCATCGCTGTAACTTGTTCTGTGCAGTTGGTGGGGGTTTATCTGGTCTTCGCCAGTTTGATCATTCCAGCATTAGCTGTGCGGTTTCTCGAAGTGGAGTGGCAACTCACGTGGGGCTATCTGCTTGGCGGCCTGGGTTATCTGTTTGGGCTGCTGATCTCTGCCGGTTTCGATCTACCTTCGGGACCCACCATCGTCTGGAGTCTGGCGGGCGTGGGTCTGTTGGCGGTGCAGCTGCGGCGGGTTATCGCTACTGGCTAAGATTATTTCTCAACGGTGCAGCTTCGCACCTTTGGGGGGGTGATCTGTCATACACTGCGGGCATGACTGATCTGAATTTTTCATCGTTACCCTTATCTCCAAAACAGTTCGATAACCTGCAATCGCTCGGTTACCGGCAGATGACCCCGGTACAGGCGGAGTCACTGCCGGCAATGCTGGCGGGTCGTGATCTGCGCGTGCAGGCGAAAACCGGCAGCGGTAAAACCGTGGCTTTTGGGCTGGGACTGTTAAACAGCGTTAACCCCCGTTTTTTTGCTCCTCAGTCGCTGGTGCTTTGTCCCACCCGTGAGCTGGCAGAACAGGTTGGTGGCGAAGTCCGCCGACTGGCCCGTGCGGTGGCCAATATCAAGCTGGTGATACTGTGCGGGGGAAAACCTTTTCGCCCGCAGGCGGCGTCGCTGGAGCATGGCGCCCATATTGTTGTCGGTACACCCGGTCGGGTGCTCGACCATCTGCAGCGTGGCACGTTGAAACTGAACAAGTTAAATACCCTGGTGCTCGATGAGGCGGACCGTATGCTCGACATGGGGTTTGCTGAAGCGGTCGACGAGATCATCGACCAGACTCCTGAGTCACGACAGACCCTGCTGTTCTCGGCCACCTATTCTGATGAGGTCGAGGATATCTGTTTCTCTCTGCTCACCGATCCGGTGACCGTGGAGCTGGAAACCCAGCATGACGCTGACGTGATCGAGCAGCGGCTGTTCAAGGTGGTTGATGAGGAGCGTGATGACACGTTGCTGGCGCTGTTTCACCACTATCGGCCAGCTTCTGCGCTGGTTTTTTGCCATACCAAAAAACAGTGTGCAGATGTTGCACGCTGGTTGCGGGATCAGCAGATTTCGGCGCTGGCGATTCATGGTGATCTTGATCAGCGTGAGCGTGACCTGGTGCTGGCGCAGTTTGCCAACGGCAGCTGCTGCGTGCTGGTCGCGACCGATGTAGCCGCCCGGGGGCTGGATATTGACGCGCTACCGCTGGTGATCAACTACGAGTTGCCGACTGACCCGGAGGTTTATCAGCACCGTATTGGCCGTACCGGGCGCGCCGGGCAGGTGGGTGCAGCGGTGAGTCTGTTTAGCCCGAGGGAGCGGCGGCGGGTGGCGGTAATCGAATCGTTTATCGGTGTTGAAATTCCCCAGGGGTCGGCCGCTGATCTCAAACGTGATCCGAGCTATTCGCTGCAGCCGGCCATGGTGACTCTGGAACTGGATGGTGGCCGCCGCAGCAAATTGCGCGCTGGTGATATTCTCGGTGCCCTCACCGGTGATGCCGGTCTGGCGGGCAGCGCAATCGGCAAAATCGATATTGGTGACCGGTCGTCGCTGGTCGCGATTGAGACAAGGGTGGCCGACCAGGCGTTGCGGTTCCTGTCTGCGGGCAAAATCAAGGGGCGTGCAATCCGTGCTCGGCGCCTGGGTGGTGCTCGTAGCCGACCGGGTCGTACGAGACATACCGGGCGCCGTAATCAGGCAGAATAGTTCGCGAGTATGTCCGCTGATCCCGCAATTATCCCGCTGGCCAATCTGGCGTTGACCCTGCTGCCGGTGGCGATTGTGCTGGTGGTGCTGCTGCGCTGGTCGTTGCAGGCCGGCACGGCGCTCTATTCGGTGGCGCGCATGGCGCTGCAACTGGCGGTGATCGGGTTCCTGCTCGACGCTATTTTCAACAGCTCCAGCCACTGGATGGTGGTGCTGGTTTTGCTGGTGATGGTGGTCGCCGCCAGCTGGATTGCGCTGGGCACGGTGGAACAGCAGCGCAGCAGGCTCTTCGGCCACGCTTTTGCTGCCATCGCTCTTTGTGGTGGTGGGGTGCTCTGGCTGGTAGTGGTGCCGGTGCTGGGCGAAGAGTCGCTGTTTCAGCCACGGGTGGTGATCCCGTTGGCCGGGATGATATTTGCTGGTGCCATGAACGCGATCAGTCTCGCTGCCGACCGCTTTCAGGCGGAACTTAACAGTGGCGAATCGAGTCTATCGGCGCGCAATGCGGCGATGCACACGGCGATGATCCCGGTGATCAACTCAATGTTTGCGGTGGGGCTGGTGTCGCTGCCGGGGATGATGACCGGGCAGATTCTCTCAGGTGTTTCGCCGTTGATCGCGGTGCGTTATCAGGTGGTGGTGATGTGTATGTTGTTTGGTGGTTCCGGCATGTCCACCGCGCTGTTTCTGCAACTGGCAAGGCCGACGCTGGTAGCGATGCCGCAGGCTGGAGACTCCGAAAACGCTGGCCATGAAGAGGCTGCTGAAACCTGAACGCTCTGTTTCAGCGCACTGTATGCTGGCAGCCGTTCGCAACGGTCATCGCCAATCGCCCTCTGAATCCAGCAGTTCCGGTGGGCTGAATACCTTGATCGGCGGCGCTGCGCCGCTCCATTTTTCTATCTCCACCAGAGTGGTTTGTGAGATTGGCCCCTGCGCCAGCTGCGATGTGCCTTTGTCGAGGGTCAACATGTTCGGGTTGCCGTGCACATCCAGAGTGCCGATTTCGCCCGCCACCAGCGGGTCATACCAGGCGCCGGTCGCCAGCTGCAGCACGCCGGGGCGCACCGTGTCGGAAACAATCGCTCCCGCCAGGCAACTACCGCGCTGGTTGAAAAGGCGTACCAGGTCACCGTCGGCGATCTCTCTTGCTGCCGCATCATCGGGGTGTATCTGCACCGGTTCGCGCCCCTGAATTTTCGACTCGATGCTGTAACGACCAAAATCGAGCTGGCTGTGCAGCCGAGTGTAGGGCTGGTTCGAGATCAGGTGGAGCTGCTCTGGGCTGGCGTTGCCGAGCCACTCTGCCGGCTCCTGCCAGGCGGGGTGACCGGGACAGTCGTCGTAGTTGAAACTGTCGATAGCCTCGGAAAAAATCTCGAATTTTCCCGATGGCGTGCGCAGTGGGTTTTCAGCGGGTGCTTCGATGAAATCGGCATAGGCTGGCGTGGGTTCGCCGTGCGCCGGTAACTCGACATGCCGTTGCCTTTTAAAGACCTCGTAATCGGGCAGTGGCCAGTCGACTTTGGCCGCTGCCTCGCGCGTCTGTTGATAAATACGTTGCAGCCACTCATCGGCGCTTAGCCCGTCGGTGAACGCTTGTTCAACGCCAAAGCGGCGTGCCAGGTCGGTGAAAATATCCCACTCCAGGCGGGCGTCGCCGGGTATCGGCTGCAGCGCCGGCATGGTGTAGCAGTAGCGATCCATGAACCCCCAGCCGATATCATCGCGTTCCAGGGTGGTCGCCACCGGCAGCACGATGTCCGCGTGGCGTGCCGTGGCGGTCCAGAAACTCTCCTGCACAATCACCGTGGCCGGTTTTTGCCAGGCGCGTAGCAGACGGTTGATATCCTGATGGTGGTGGGGATTTGGGATTGGGCATT
>OBIY01000524.1_pt1 | contig 14700 bp, 7 predicted proteins | sample 1519841 | NCBI WGS metagenome assembly OBIY01 (sample SAMN03019774, study PRJEB22545) | beach sand metagenome | biome: beach; feature: sea beach; material: beach sand | place: USA: Municipal Pensacola Beach, FL | collected 2010-07-30 | depth 30-40 cm m
CCCGCTGCGGCAGGCGGCGCCAGAACGAAGGGGGTCAGGCCGTTTTGCTGTGAGTTACCAGAAAAGGAGAACTGGGCACCGTCGTTGCCGATGAGCACGCCGTGCCCCTGGCGGTTGGCCAGCATGTGGGTCCACGGGCGGGGGGTGTCGGGCGTCATCTCGAAGGCGCGGCCTTGCGCCTCGAAGCGGGCCGCGGGATCAAGGCCCGGCCGGGGCCGAATGCGGCGCCACGGCGGCGCGCCGGGCGGCACCGATGCAGCGGGCTTTCCGGTCAATGCTGGGGCGATCGCGGCCAGCGCGGCCGATTCGGTATCCGCCCAGCCCTGGACCCATGAGACGGTCAGCGTGTCCTGCGGCGCGAGTTCCAGCTCCACCTGCAGGGCGGCAGCCGGATCGAAGGGGTAGAGCAGCCCCTCGTCGTCCGGATTCCGCAACTCGCCCGTCAGGAGCGCCTCGGGCGCCTGGCCGGTCCCGCGCCCCAGGAAGCGGCTGCGATCGTCTTCATACCCCACCAACCGGACGCGGTCGTTCTGCGCGACCGCCAGAAAACCATAGCCCAGCACATGCCGCTTGGGCCCTTCACCGTCGAAAAGGCGGTTGTGGGCCAGCAGGGCGGCCTGATCACGTAGAAAGCGCACGCCGACGTGGATGGCATTGAAATCGGGTCGGCGCAGATAGACATCCGGCCGATTGAGTGCCCACTCCAGATAGCCGGTAAGCCGTAGCCGCCGGGTCTGCGATCCGCTGTGGTGCAACTGGATGCGCCAGCGCATGGCCTCGGCGTGCAGGCAGGGTTGCACGTCGATCTGGACAGCCAGGCCATCGGGCCGCTCGTGGGTGAGGATCGCGTTTCCTTCGGGGCTGCGCCAGATGCGCCGCTGCGCCGGTAATCCAGCCCGCAGCAGGTCGACCGGGGGACTGGAACACGCCGCATCCGGCTCCAGGTCCTGCAGATAGAACGTCTGTCCATGCGGTAGCGCACAATCCGCTGCCCGGCGCGAGAAATCGAGCATCGCGCCCTGTGCCATGTGGACCGCCGAGCGGCTGTTGCCGTCGGCATCCATCTCCAAGTGAAAGCGCCCGCTGTTCATCTCCACCAGCCGGCGGGCATGGATCTCCCGGGTCTGATGCAGCCGCCAGAAGATCCAGACCAGACCAGCGAGGGCCGCGATCGCCGCGCCCCCGTAAACGCCCCGCAGGAGCCCGGCGGCGGGCAGCAGTGCGGCGTCGGACAGGGCGACCAGACGCTCGGACTCCTGCCAGACGAAATCCCACTCGCCGCCGCGCGGGATATAGAACGGCAGCAGCAGCGGGGCCCAGGTGCCGAAGCGGCGAATGCCTTCGGGGATGACCGGCGTGGGCGCGGCATGGCCCAGCCAGCGCGACAGGCGCGTTTCGAGCCGGTCCACGCCAATGAAAGACAGGTTGACCAAGGTGGCGACCCGCAGACCCATGTGATCGAACCAGATCAGGATCCGCAGCCAGCCGTAGGCCATCAGGCCCAGAAAGGTCTGCAGGCTCCATTCCCGATAGGCGGCCTCATCCAGGCGCAGGCTCTGCACGGTGGCCAGGCCCGTGCGCAGCGCGCCGTCCTGGTTGTACCAGGCTGGCGTCGGCGCCATCTTGAGGAAGGTCTGAATGATGGGCGCCATCCACAGACCCCAGCGTTGCACCCGCACCGCCTGGGTCACCACACCGGCCAGCCCGTCGCGGGTGAACAGATGGCGCAGCGGCTCGAGACTGCGATTGAAGATCGCCGTCAGCACGATCAGGTTGATGCTGAACAGCGGGGCGGCGATCGACCAGTTGATGACCCCGGCCAGAGAGTCGCAATAGAACTGTTTGAGACCGCCGGATACAGCGCCGAGATCAATGGCGCCCCAACGGCTGAACAGGGGATAGGTGACATAGTCGTAGACCGGCTGGCCGACGACGGGGCCATGGATCAGCGCGTAGCGCAGCAGCTTGTCGCCCACGGTCTGCAGCTGCGCGGCATCGAAGTACCAGGCCAGCATGCCGCCCACGCCGCCGCCCATCAGCCCGGCAAACAGGTAGGCGCGGCCGGTGTCCAGGCATCGCCGCTGGCCGCGCAAACGCGCAATGAGGTGCGCCATCCAGTCCACCCCGGCACCGACCACGGCGCCGACCAGGAACCCGGCTGCGAAGCGCTGCCCGCCAGATGCAGACACCAGATCGTATTCCACGATCCACACCAGCCCCAGCCCCAGCACGACGCCGCGGCCGTAGTTGCGCGGCATCCGGAGATTGTTCCGCAAGCGCCACAGAAACGGCGCGCTGCCATCGAAACTTTCGATCAGGGTCCGCGCCAGACCGAACAGCAGCGGACCCAGGATGACGCCGGCCAGCACGGGCGCCGCCGCCAGCCATTGGCGCAGCAGCGGGTTGCGGTAAGCCAGACCCGCCAGCCCCAGAATCAGCATGAACAGGGCGCCATACATCGCGCCTTTGGCCGCACCCTCCCGCGCCTGTGGCCACAAGGTCGTCCACTGCGGACGCTGACCGCGCAAGCCCTGCATCAACAGCCCGGTCGACAGGAAGGTTTGCGCCCACAGCCCGCCCTGGGCCACGGCCGCCAGACCGATCACGCCGGCAAGGCCCACGGCCGGATGCCATCCGGCCAGGGTTTCGCCGCTGCCCCAGTCGGCCACCACCGGCGTCCAGGCCGCCCAGAGCCCGCACAGCGCCACGCCCACCAGCAGACGCACATCGCGCGTCGCCCGACCGTCGAGCAACCATCCCATGCCCCAGAATGCCGCAAGATTGAGCCCGCCCAGCAGGACGCTGCGCGCCACTGCTGCCTGCAGCGGCTCGGCCGCGGTGCTGCCCAGCACGATGCTCCCCCAGGACGCCAGCAGCGGACGGTTACCCAGCAACAGCAGCAGGTTGAAACCGATCGGTACAGCCAGGAACGCCAAGGCACTTGCCGGGGGCAGCGGCGCGTTGCGGCGCATGCGCGCCAGCAGGCTGGCCAGTGCGAATGCCGCAGCGAGCGTTGCCGCAGCGCCCTGCGTGAGCGAAAAGACCTCGGCCGGCCGGCTCGGCATGGCCCAGAGCGTGGCCTGCGGGTCGGCCGCCCAAGCCAGACCGGCCACGATGGCTGCATCCCGCCACCGGTCGCGCGCGCGCCTGAGGTTGGAACGTCCGATCGCCTCATCCCCGGCAAGCGCGAACGCCGCCCAGGCGAGCAGGGCGGGGTACAGAAAACCGGTGTGGGTCAGGTCGCCGCGCCCCAACCAGACGATGCAGGCAGTGGCGAGCACCCAGGCCACCGCCGAGCGAAGCCGGCGCAGCGGCATGTGCGGTTCGTCCCGGCCGCGGATTCCGAAGGGCGATTCGAGTGAATTCATGGCAGTCCCGGAAGATCGGCACGGGGCCGATCAGCGAATCGCTGGCGCGGCACCTGAAATTGTTGTTGTCTCTATCCTATCGGCAGCGATGACACGGCTCATGACATTCATCGGGCGTCGGGCCGCTCCCCATCGCGGCGCGAGGATCGACGCCATTCGCCATTAGTGGCGATTCCGGTCCGAATCGATGCGGTCACCCGGATCGGCCCCCATGGGATCGAGGTGTGGCGTGCGACCGGCGGCCAGATCCGCCAGCGAATACCCGAGGTAGTCGGCGTGCAGGGCGCGCGTCAGGGACACGGCCATGAACACCAGGAGCACGCAGAATGGAAAGCCCAAGGTGGTGATCACGTTCTGCAACGCAGGGAGTCCACCGCCCAGCAGGAGCGCCGCGGCCATTGCACCGAGCAGCAGCGTCCAGAAGATGCGCTGTCGCATCTGCGAGACCCGGTCGGCGCGGCGTGACAGGAGATCGACCACCAGCGCCGCGGAATCGGCGGATGTGGTCAGAAAGATCACGATGATGAGGACACTCAACAAGGCCGTAAGGCTTGAAAAGGGATAGTTCGACAGAAACGAAAACAGCGCCAGCGGCACATCGTCCCGGACCTGTTGCGCCAGCCCGGCGCCGTGGTTCATTTCGAGATCGATGGCGGCCAGACCGAATACCGAAAACCACACCACGGTGAACAGGAGCGGCACGCCCAGCGCGCCGCCGACGAACTGCCGAATGGTCCGTCCCCGGGAAATGCGCGCGATGAAGATCCCGACGAACGGCGCCCATGAAATCGTCCAGGCCCAATAGAACACCGTCCAGTGCCGCTGCCAATGGGTACCCTGATAGGTTTCGGTCCAGAACGACAGCCAGGTCAGATTCTGCAGATATTCACCCAGGTTCTGCACCGTGCCGGCGGTAATGAACAGCGTGGGTCCGGCCAGCCAGATGAACGCCAGGATGATCAGTGCCATACCGATATTCAGCTGAGACAGGCGCTTGATCCCGCGATCGAGTCCGAGCGCCACCGAGAGCGTCGCAATGATGGTGATCAAGGCGACGATCGTCATTTTCAGGCTGGTAGTGACCGGGATCTGCAGGAGATAACTCAGGCCGCTGCTGAGCTGCAAGGTGCCCAGCCCAATCGAGACGGCGACGCCAAACAGGGTCCCGAGCACGGCAATGATGTCGATGATCCAGCCCAGGGGACCATGAATCCGTTCGCCCAGCACGGTATAGAACACGCTGCTGACGCGCATGGGCAGTCCCTGCCGGTAGGTGAAGTAGCCGATCGCCAGAGCGGGCAGGGTAAAGATGGTCCAGGTGTGCAGACCGAAATGATACAGCGAGATGGTAATCGCCAGCTTGGCCGCTTCGGCCGACCCGGCATCAACGCTCTGCAGCGGCGGATTGGCGAAGTGCGACATCGGTTCGGCCACACCCCAAAACATCAGGATGGTCCCCACACCCGCCGCGAACAGCATGCAGAACCAGGTCAGCGTGCCGTATTCGGGCGTTTCATGATCCGCGCTGAGGCGGATCTGTCCATAGCGGGACAAGGCCACCCAGATGAGAAAACCGAGCAGTCCGCTGACGCTCAGGATGTAGAACCAGCCGAAATAGGCGACGGTGGCCTCGGTGAGCGCGCCGAAAAAACCGGCGAACTGGGCACTGAATGGAATCGCGCAGGCCACGAATCCGATGGCCAGTCCGGCCGAGACAAAAAAGATTTGGGGAATGGCATTGAGCCCCAATCGATCCGCAAGTCGCTCCAGCATCCCTTCCTCCGCGGCATTTGCTTCGACATTTCATCCTGATTGCGCAGCGCCGGATCCGGTTCTGGGACAAGGCATGCGGATCATCCCGAGCGGCCAGGCCAGCCAATCGTCGAACCGGCGCTCCTGCCTGATGGCGGGATGAAGCGCTGGATTATAGCCAATACCCCGCACCGGCCCGACAATGATCACAGAATGGCATGAAACAAACGCACGTGAGCGCGCGCGGTTTATGGGGGCATGCGGACGTAGAACCGCCACTCTTCCCCGCGGCTTTCCATGGCCGACAGTTTGGCGATGATGGGTTCATCCAGGGTATGCCCCGTGGCCAGCAACAGCAGCTTGCCGCGGGTATACACATCGCGCGTCAGCACCATCCCGGGCCGCAGCGCCGTGACTCGAACACACTGTTCGGTCGCTGTGGCGGTCTGATCGGCGGTTGTTTCCAGCCACTCGAGAAAGGCGTCCACGACCGGCCCAGCGTAGCGCCGTTGGCGATTTTCCCGCAGGAACTGCTGGGCCTGCGAGGCGGTATAGCGTTCGGGGGCGATCAATCCCAGCTGCAGTTCGTAATAGTCATTGACGACGCCCAGGATCCGGGCGCCCGGCGGAATCTGATCGCCCTGCAGACCGTCAGGATAACCCTTGCCGTCAGGGCGTTCGCGATGCGCCCGAATGATCCGCGCCGCGTCCTGCAAAGGCGCGATCGCCATCAGCAGGGTTTCGGACAGCGCCGGATGCTGGGCCACCTGGGCGCGCTCCGGGGCGGTCAGCGCATTGTAGGGCTTGTCAATCAGATGATCCGGCAAGCCGATCTTGCCAATGTCATGCAGCAGGCCGGCAAACAGCACATGCTGGGCTTCGCGCTCGCTCATTCCGAGGCGCAGGGCGAGCGCATGCGCCTGCGAGGCGACCCGGCGCGCATCCGTGGCAATCCCGGTCTTGCGCATCTCGATGAGGTTCGCGAACACCTCGACGGTCGCCGTATAGCTTTTCTTGAGCGTGTCGTGCGCTTCCTGCAGTCTTTCCGCCGCGCGCTGCAGATCCTGTGTACGCGCCGCGACTTTTGCTTCAAGCGATTGATTCAGTTCCTTGAGCTCGAGATTCTGCTTGCGGATCAAGGCCTCCAGCTTCTGCCGTTCTCGCGCCAGCCGCTTGGCTTCGAGCGCATGATGAACCGTCAGCTGGAGATCGTGTTCCTCCCATGGCTTTTGCAGATATCGATAAATCTGGCCTTTGTTCACCGCGGCGATGGTGGACTCGATATCCGAATAGCCGGTCAGCAGGAGCCGGGTGACGTCGGGCCAGCGCCGGTAGACCTGTTCGAGAAACGCCGCGCCATCCATTTCCGGCATGCGCATATCCGAGATCACCAGATCGACCGGCTCCTGCTCGAGAATCTCCAGTCCGCGCGCGCCGCTGGTCGCCGTCAGGATCCGGTGGCCTGCCTTGCGAAACAGGCGGTTCAACGCGGAAAGGATGTTCTGTTCGTCATCTACGAACAGCAGTGTCCACGGCATCGACGCGGGCGCATCCGGACGCTCAGGTGGATTCTGCATCCTCAAGACCTCCTTGTGGCGCGGTTTCGGACACGCGCTTGAGTGGAATCACGATGCGGAAGGTCGTGCCTTTGCCGGGACAGCTGTCGACGGCGATGCGTCCCTGGTGTTTCTGGATGATGCTGTAGGACAGGGACAACCCCAGCCCCGTCCCCTTGCCGACCGGCTTGGTGGTGAAGAAGGGATCGAAGATGCGACTGAGATGTTCGGGCGCGATCCCCTTGCCCGTATCCGCGATCTCGATCCAGGCCGAGGTGTCCTCCCGGCCGGTTCTTATGGTTATTTTTCCTTTTTCTTCAATTGCATGGGCTGCATTTATAAACATATTCATGAATACTTGATTGAGCTGCGAGGGGAGGCACTCGACAAGGGGCACGTCACCGTATTCTCGAACGATCTCGGCCTTGTACTTGATTTCGTTGTGGGCGATGTTCAGGGTGCTGTCGAGCCCCTTGTGCAGGTCGACCATCTGCCATTCAGCCGAATCCACATGCGAAAAGTCCTTGAGATCCTGGACGATATTGCGCACGCGCTGAACGCCTTCGCAGGATTCGGACAGCAGCGCCAGACTGTCTTCTTTCAGAAAATCCAGATCGAGATCCTGCCGGAGCTTTTGCAATCCCCGGATTTCCTCGTCCACGGGCAGGCGAGCTTCCAGTTTCTGGTAAGCCGCAACGATCGTCAGCAGATCCTGAAGATACTGCTGCAACGAGCCGAGGTTGGAGTTGATGTAGCCGATCGGATTGTTGATCTCATGCGCGATACCGGCGGCCAACTGTCCGACCGACGCCATCTTTTCGGACTGGAGGAGCTGCGCCTGGGCTTCCTTGAGCTGCGCGATCAAGGACTTCTGCGCGTTATGTAAGTTCGCATTCTCGATGACGACACTCACCAGATTGGTGATCACACTGCCCTGATGCAGTTGCTCGGCCTGAAACTCCACGCCGGTGTTGTTGTTGATGCTGAGCACGCCGATGATCGCTTCGTCCACCTTCAACGGCCAGCACATCGCGGACCGCGGTGTTCGCGTTTCCGCTCGGGCCTGCTTGTTCTTGAAGCGGGTATCCCGGGACATGTCGCCATTGAGCAGCAGCGGCGTGCCTTCCTGGGCCACCTTGCCGAGTACACCCTCGCCGAATTTCACCGTCGCGCCCATCGCCTGTTTCGGCAGATCGATGCCGGCGACGATGGTCAGCTCATCGGTTCCCGGATCGCCACGCAGCGCCAGGGAGCCACTGGTAGCAGAAAAGCCCTTCACGATGTGCTCGAGGATCTTCTGATAAATCTCGCCCGAACTGTCGACAAATGCCGCATGACCCAGACGATAGAGATCATAGATCCATGACACGGAAAGAAGGTGTGACAGTTTTCCGTTGGACATCGCCTCGCCGAGCCTCCTTGATGCGCATCGAACCGGTTTCGGCGATGGTCTCGTAAGCCATGCCCAACGGATCGGACTCTTGCTGTATCGACGCCTCCCCGCAATCCCTGAATCGACATCGTGCGCTTGACATCCCCGGGCTGCTTGTTAAAGCAACTCAATGTGTTGCCGATGGATTTGACGTTGCGAAGTCAAGATCACCGAACACGAGACGCCCGGCGCGCCCAGCGGTTCGGATCAGACCGGAACACACGAACCGATCAGGGGGAAAACGATGAGTCGAAGAATCAAACGGCGCAGGCACCCGGCAGCCTGTCATCAGCGAACAGGCACGATCTGCCACCCGCTCGCGCTCTCGGTGTTCGGCGCGATGCTGTGCACGCCGGTCAGCGCCGCCGAACCCCTTTCCTCGGTTTTTTCATTGCACGGCTTCGGCACCCTGGGCGTGGTTGGCTCCAATGAGGACCAGGCCGATGTGGTGTCCAATGTCTATCTGCAGCCCGACGGCGCCGGCCACACCGACACCTGGTCTGCCGGGGTGGACAGTAAGCTCGGCGCCCAGGTTGATGCGCGAATCAGCGCAGACCTGAGCGGCGTCGTGCAGGTCGTATCGAAGCGGGGTCATGACGGTTCCTGGACGCCGGGTGTGGAGTGGGCCAACGTGAAATACGTGCCCCAACCCGGTCTGGCGCTGCGCGCCGGGCGAACCGTGAGCCCCACATTCATGTTCTCGGATACCGCCAATGTCGGCTATGCCAATCCGTGGGTGCGAGGTCCCCAGGAAATCTACGGCATGGTTCCCATTACCTATCTCGATGGGGTGGACCTGACTTGGAACACCGGCTTTGGCGGAGCGATCAATGCCTTTCAGGCCAGCTTTGGCGGCAATACCTTCGATGCAGTCGGTGACACCGAGATTTCCGGCGACCGGCTCTGGATACTCAGCAACACCATCGAGTACGACGCGTTCGCGATGCGTCTGGGGTACCTGTCGGTGGATCTGACGTTCGACTCGACGGAGCTGGACCGCCTGTTCGGTGGCTTCTCCGCGCTGGGTGCGACCCTGTCAACCGCCGGCGCAACCACGTCGGGCCAACTCGCAAGCGCACTTGCAGACCGCTACACCGTCGATGATACGCGGCTCGAAATGATCTCCCTGGGCACGCGTTACGCGCCGGGCAACTGGCTGTTTCTGGGCGAATGGGCACGCATCAGCGATGCCGGACTATTGCCGCGCACGACCGGCTGGTACGCCACCGCGGGCTACCGCATGCGCAAGGTCATGCCCTATGTCACCTACGCGACGCTGGATTCCGAGGCACGTTCGCCCTCGGGCGTTCCGCTGGCCGACGTGCCGGGCGACCTGCGCCCGGCTGCCGCGGAACTCAATGCGGCCCTGGCCGCTGCCTTGCAAGCATCAGCGCCGGCCCAGGACAGCATCGCGCTGGGTGTGCGCTGGGAAGTGCTGGACTCGGCGGCACTGAAGTTCGAATACCAGCACATCGACATCGGGGATCGATCCGCTGGCCGACTCGGCAATATCCAGCCGGGGTTCGAACCAGGCGGTGAGGTGGATCTGCTGTCCGTGACCTTTGACTTCGTGTTTTGAGGCGGAGATTTGCAATGGCTATCCTGAACATCCGCCACCGCTGTTGGGCTGTGGCACTGCTGTTGATCACCAGCAGCCTCTCCGCCACGGCCGACGTCGTGACCGTGGTTTCGTCCCAAAACCCGCTGACCGCGATCTCCCGAAACGAAATCACCAACATTTTTCTCGGCAAGACGAACCGGTTCCCCGACGGTCAGGCGGCGATCCCCATCGATCAACCCGATTCCTCATCGACCCATGAGGGCTTCTACCGGAGCATCGCCAACCGGCGGCCTGCCGACATCAAGGCCTACTGGTCGAAAATGATCTTCACCGGTCGGGGACAGCCCCCGCGTGTCGCGCCTGACGATGAGGCGGTCAAGGAGATTCTCGCCGGAAAACCCCAGGCCATCGGCTACATCGACCGGAAATCCGTCGATCCACGCGTCAAGGTGCTGGAGATCCAATGAAAACGCACGATGCAGAAACGGCGACGCCGGATTCGCTCACACCGACCTCCCGCCTGCGCCACCTGTTGAGCCGGATCACCGAACCGCTGATCCTCTTTCCCGGCCTGGCCGTCCTGTTGCTCGGGGCGCTCTGGATGGCAACGATCAGCCTGGCACGCGTGGAGCACACCAATGCTGATGCCGCGGCCACGCTCAGCACCCGTGAACTGACCGATACCTACGAAGCGCAGGTCGTCCGCGCCATGCGGGAAATCGACCGCACCTTGAAGCTGGTGGTCTATGCCCATCGGCCGGGCGAGGCCGAGGCGGTGTTGTCCCGATTGTCGGCCGAGAATCTGCTGCTGCCGACGTTTCTGTTCACGGTCCACATCGCCGATGCCGATGGCCGCATCGAGGCAAGCACCGCCCCCGCGCCGCCGGACCGCATTCCTGACACCGCCACCATCGACCTGCTGCGGACCCAGGACATCCTCGTCATCAGTCCGCCCGCACCCGAGACCGGCGGTGATGATTCCACTCTGACGTTCGCCCGGCGCCTTTCCGGCCCGGACAACCGCTTTGAGGGAATCGTCACGATCTCGGTCACCGCATCCTATTTCGTCAGCGGCTACGACCCGGCCAAGTTTGGCCAGGCCGGATTCATCGGCCTGCTGGGTACCGACGGAATCTTTCGCGCCGCGCGCAGCGGCGAGACGATCACGGCTGGCGGAACGACCGATTACCGCCCACTGACCGGGGACGAGGGGGTTGAATTGACGCCGGTTTCGTCGATGATCAACCCCTGGGACGGCATCAAGCGCTTTACGGCGGCCAGAAAGCTGTACGAGTTTCCGCTGGTGGTCGTGGCTGGCCTCTCCGAAGCCGAACAGCTGAGCCCGGCAGCCGCAAAGGCCAGGACCTATATCGCGCGCAGCAGCATCGCCAGCGTTGCCCTGATTGCGCTTCTGACCCTGCTTGGCTATCTCAGCTGGCAGCTCCAGCAAAGCCGTCAGCGCGCCGCACGCGAACAGGTCGCCCATGCCAAGCGTATTGAGTACATGGCGCAGCACGATATCCTGACCGGGCTGCCCAATCGTGCGTTCTTCAGCCATATGCTGACCAAGCTCCTGGCGCTGGCCAAGCGTTATCACCGCCCATTGGCGGTCTTGTTCCTGGACCTGGATCACTTCAAGCTGATCAACGACACCCTGGGGCATGACGCCGGCGACGCCCTGCTGAAAGAGGTCGCTCGACGGCTGCAGGAATCGGTGCGTGAGAGCGACATCGTCGCCCGACTGGCGGGTGATGAGTTTGTGGTCCTGCTGCCGGAGCAATGTGATGAGGGCGACCTGACGATCGTGGCCAATCGCATCCTGTCTGCCGTCGGCAAGCCCTATGACCTGCTCGGCCAGGAATTCCGCGTGACCGTCAGTGTGGGCATCAGTCGTTATCCCAAGAACGCCGAAGACGAGGAGTCCCTGCTCAAGGCGGCCGACGTCGCCATGTATCACGCCAAGGAAAAAGGTCGCAACAAATTCCACTTCTACCAACAGACCGACCGCCAGCTAAGCCTGGAGCGCATGAGTCTGGAAGTCGCCTTGCGTCAGGCGCTGGAGCATGGGGAATTCAGCCTGCATTACCAGGAGCAGCATGATTTGGCCACCGGTGAGATCACTGGCATGGAAGCCTTGCTGCGCTGGACCCACCCCCAGCTGGGCGAAATCCTGCCCCGACAGTTCCTTCCGATCGCCGAGGAAAGCGGGCTCATCATCCCGATCGGCAAATGGGTCATCGAAACCGCGTGCCGCGAATGCATGGCCATTCAACAGGCGACGGGCAAGCCGCTGACCATGTGCGTCAACCTGTCTGCACGGCAATTTACGGATCCGAATCTCGCGCATGACCTGGGGCGGATCGTGCGTGTCACGGGGATCGATCCGGAGTTGCTCGAACTGGGCGTGGCCGAGAGCGCGTTATTGGCGGATGTGGGCGAGGCCATCAAGATTCTCGGGCAGATCCGCATGCTGGGCGTTCGCATCGCCATCGACAATTTCGGCGCCAGTTACTCCTCCCTGTCCACACTCAATCGCTTCCGCTTCGATACCGTCAATATCGACGGCAGCGTGATCCGCAACTCGGAGCATAGCCCGGAGGATCAGAAGCTGATGGAAGCCACCATCGCCATGGGCAAGAATCTCGCCTTCACCGTCGTCGCCGAAGGGGTCGAAACCGAAGCCCAGGCACGCTTCCTGCGCGATCGCAATTGCGACAAGGTTCAAGGCTTCTATTTCGGGCGACCAGCACCGCACCCACCCGTCGAACCGGCCTGATCGGCGCCCCGGACGCCCCGCGGCGCCCGTCCCGATCGATCGGACGACGGGAGAGGGCGGTGCCGTCCCCCTGGGCGGATCGTGGACGCGACCGCCGCACTGCCCCAGACCCGATGGCCCGCCGGAGCCGGACAGACGAACCCTGGGCCCGCCAGCCCGTCAGGGTTGCTCGGTTTTCACGTGTCGCAAGAGCACCGGCCGAGCGAACATGGCGAGCGCAACCAGAACACCCAGAAACGCCAGGGCAAGCGGTTCGTTGCGCGCAAGCCGAACGATCAGGGCCACCGTTGCCGCGGTTGCGAGGAGGGCACCCAGACCGGTCACCCAGCGGCTCCCCGTGCGCCGGGCACAGGCCAGCGCGCACACCACCGCAAAGGTGAACAGGAACGCCAGGCTGGCCGCCTCGACCAGCATCGACAGCGTGCCGACGACGGCAAGTACGGCCGCGAATGCACCCAACCCAAGGACGGCCCGGTCCGGCACCCCGGCTCGGTTGGTGTGATCGAACGCAGCCGGCAGCTCCCCGTTCGAAGCGACCTCGTGCGCGAGACGCGCGGTGGCGAACAGCGTCGAGTTGATTGCCGAACCGGTCGAGAACGCCGCGGCGACCGTCACGATCACCAGTCCGGCCGTACCGAGCGCCTCCCGACCGGCGACGGCCAATGCGATTTCCTTGTGTTCGATGACCTGATCGGCCCCGATCAGCATCGCCGTGCCAAGCGCCACGAGGATGTAGACACCGGTGACGATGACGATCGCCGAGAGCACGGCGCGGGCGAGCGTCTGATTCGGCGAGGCGATGTCGTCGTAGTCATAGGTGAGCAACTGAAAGCCCTCGTAGGCCATGAATACCGAGGCAGCGCCGAACAGCGCCGCGCCGATGCCTGCCTCGGGCACGCCCTGCGAGAGCAGCGGCGGATTCCACGCCGCCAAACCCCAGCCCGCGAGCCCGACCAGCACGATCAGCTTGAACCACACAAGAAACACCTCGACCCCGCCAGCCTCGCCCGCGCCCCGCAGATTCAGCCCGACGAACAGCGCGATGATGGCAATCGCCGCCGTCCGGGCGAACCAGGGCCCCAGGTCGACCACATGTGCCAGATACTGGCCGAATGTGAAGGCGTAGACCGCGTTGGTGAGCACATAGCCCACGATCAGGACCCAGGACAGGCTGCCGGCGAACTGCGGTGCGTGGTTCTTCCGAAGAAAGGTGAAGGCGCCGCCGCCTTCCCCGTAGTATTCGGCCAGCTTGACGTAGCTGTAGCCGGCACAAAGCGCAATGCACCCGGCCGCCGCGAAGCTCAGCCACGCCCATGCACCGGCAATGGCGATCACCACCCCGAGCGTGGAGAAGATTCCGCCACCGATCATGCCGCCCACGGCCATGGACCAGGTGGCATTGAAACCCAGTTTTCCGGCAGATTCGCTCATGGAAGATACGCCTTGCGGTTGCGGTGGATCGCGGTGCGCTCGATGCCAGAGCCTTCGAGTCAGGGCCATGGCGACATGCTTGCCCCGGCTGTGCCGGCCGGTGCGGCGCGCCAACGTACTTTGGTCCGCCGAAGGCACGGTCGTCTACATCCCGGGTTCGATGCCGGACCTTCCCCGATGCGCGGGCGTCAGATCCATCGGCGGCCACGATCGTCAAGGGACAATGACCGGAACGCTCGGTTCCGCATCGGCCCGGGGCGAACGGCAATGGACCGCATGATCGCCGGGACAGTGCCGCGCCATGTCTTGCGCGAAGCGGACTGATCCGGGCGCGCGGGGATTGGACTGACTGGGACGGCAGAGGGCGATGGACAATATACCGATTCACATCGGCATCTCCGGCTGGCGCTATCCGCCCTGGCGCGGTGTGTTCTACCCGCAAGGGCTGCCGCAGCGGGCCGAGCTGGCCTATGTCGCGAGCCGGCTGCCGAGCCTGGAGATCAACGGCTCGTTCTACAGCCTGCAGCGCCCGTCGCGCTACGCGCAGTGGTACGCGCAGACCCCGCCGAACTTCGTGTTCGCGGTAAAGGCCTCCCGCTACATTACCCATATCCTGCGCCTGCGCCAGGCGACCGCGGCGTCCGCCAACTTCTTCGCCTCCGGCCTGTTCGAGCTGCGGGAAAAGCTCGGGCCCATCCTCTGGCAGTTCCCACCGAGCCTGGCGTTCGACGACGCGCTGTTCGACGCCTTCTTCGCCGGCCTGCCACACGATACGCAGAGCGCCGCGACGCTCGCCCGCCACCACAGCACCTTATCCCCATGCA
>OBIY01000526.1_pt1 | contig 14653 bp, 13 predicted proteins | sample 1519841 | NCBI WGS metagenome assembly OBIY01 (sample SAMN03019774, study PRJEB22545) | beach sand metagenome | biome: beach; feature: sea beach; material: beach sand | place: USA: Municipal Pensacola Beach, FL | collected 2010-07-30 | depth 30-40 cm m
GCGATGCCTTGCCGGATTTTAAGCCCCGATCTCTATCTATCAGACGAATCGCCTCGCGGTGACGATAGCTTTCAAGCCACAGTTGCGTGACTTCAAGGCGGATCGTGGCTTCGCGGTCCCTGCGCATATGGGGCTGCTGGTCGCGCAATTGCTCCAACTGCCTGCGCTGCAGGGCCTGGCTATCGCCTCTGGGAAAAGTCTGGGAGACCCCTACCCTGAACTGGGTCATCGGCTCCTGATCAAACTCGAGACTGTCCACTGGCAGGTTAGCGAGTCCCAGCGATACTCGAGGGTCTGGTAACTCCCCAACCGCGATGCCGCGCGCGGTGAGCGCCTGTTCGCGGTGATGACTGCCTTCGAGCCAGGGGTCATGTTTGTGAGCCAGAGAAATCGCTTGTTCCAGACTTAATGGAATTTGCCCATAAACCGGACAGACGCACGCGAAACCAAGCAGGGCAACACCCCACAGATGATCGTTAAAGAGTTTCATAAGCGCTCCCACGCGGGATAAACCCGGAGGTTGATATGAGGGAGCTAGAGGCTCCCGCGAACAGTTTTGTGATCAGTGGCCGAAATTCAGGCGCACTGACGCTGTATCAGCGGGATATAGGGGGACGCAGGAGGGCGTTGAGCTCGGCGTTGAGGTAGGCAATTGAATATTCGGACCGCGAAAGCCCGGCCATTTCACTGATGTCAAAATGCGGCAAATCAACAACAAGGGTCACGGAGTTAAAACAGTGGGCCGCTACGCAGGTCGACTCCTCGCAGCATTCTCGAGCAGGCTCGTTGCCATCTGACACATGGTTGTGGTGGGACATGGCGGTTGAATCACCAACGGTGACCACGCTGGCCATCGTCTCAACGGACACACAGGCAATCGCAGCCACCGCAAACACCTGGCTCACCAGGGTCAGCAGCATGCAGAGAACAATCTTTTTTTGCTTTGCGATCACGTAAAAATGCTAAAACCTTCCGTAGAGGTCACTAACCATAATCCCTATCGGGAAAAATTCAAGTGGCGGAGGCTTGAAGAGTAATCCAGATCACCATCGCGCCGAGGTAGGAAAGCCGCTAAGGTAGCGGTTTTTATAAGGAACTCCAGCAATGCCCCTGATCGACCGTGACGGCATTAATATCTACTACGATATTCAGGGTCCGGAGCAGGGCCTGCCCATAATACTAAGCCACGGGCATGCTGCCGCGACCCCAATGTGGGCCCTTCAGGTTACCGCACTGAAAAAAAACTACCGGATTATCACCTGGGACCTGCGCGGCCATGGCCGCAGCGACTGCCCCTCCGACCCCACGCTCTACAGCGTCAAACACACGGTCGATGACATGGCCGCCATCCTGGATACCTGCGGCCTGGAGCGGGCCGTAATCGGCGGCCATTCGCTGGGCGGTGTGATGAGTTTCCAGTTTCAGCTCGCCTACCCGGAGCGGGTGTTGGCCATGGCCATTCTTAACAGTGGGCCAGGCTTTCGCAACGACCGGGTCCGCGAGCAATGGAACCAGGGCTGCGAACGCACCGCCGCGTCGCTGGAACGCAAGGGCCTGGCGGCACTGTCAAAAAGCAATGAGGTGCACGCGGAATGGCATCGGGACGTACAGGGCCTGATTCACGCCGCGCGGGGTATTATGACCCACCAAGACGCGCGCATGATCGACAACCTCGGCAATATCAAGGTACCGGTGCTGGTATTGGTAGGTGCCGACGACCAGGAGTTCCTGGGCGCGGCGAATTACATGGCCCGAAAAATTCCCAATGTGCGCAAAGAGATCATCGACAACGCCGGCCATGCCGCCAATCTGGATCAACCGGAAGTGTTTAACGCATTGTTGATGGGTTTTCTGGAACAACTCCATCTGGAACAAACCCCTGCCAATCAAAGCTGAGCGGCAGGGTTTGAATCTGGCGCTTTTTACACCGGTCGAAAAAAAGGTACCGCCGTGCCCTCGCCGGTATCGACAAAAGCCACTTCCACAGACTGACCAATATTCAGATTATCGAAGTCACAATCGATAATATTAGTCATCATTGTGGGGCCTTCCTCCAGGGTCACATAGGCAATGGCCCAGGGCTCCTTGGTTCTGCGGGTCACGCTGTAACTGTAGATAACGCCACGCCCGGCACTTTCCAGATATTCAGTATTGTCACTGAAACAAAAAGGACACAGGCTGCGCGGATAAAAATGGTTCTCCCCGCAGTCATTGCATTTTTTAACCAGCAGCTTGCCTTCGCCAGTGGCATCCCAGAAGGCTTTAGTTTCGTGATTGACTCGCGGTGCTTTTACTTTGGGTTTGCTGTTATCACTCATGCGTCCGCCCTCTCCATAATTAGTGTGGCGCTGCCCATACGCGAGCCCAGCAGGCCACCGGTACCATGAGCCAACGCCACGTCGCAATTGGGCACCTGAACTTTGGGGTGGGCTTCACCACGCAGTTGACGAACAGCTTCGATCACCTTGGTAATGCCGCCACGATCACTGGGGTGGTTATTACACAGGCCACCGCCATCGGTATTAAAAGGTAGCTTGCCGACGCCGGAAATAAGGTTACCGTCAGCAACGAACTTACCGCCTTCACCTTTGGCGCAGAAACCCAGATCCTCGAGGGTTTCTACCACGGTAATGGTGAAGGAATCATAGATCGATGCGTACTTGATATCAGCGGGCGTCACCCCGGCCTCTTCAAAGGCGGTGGGGCCTGACCAGCGAGCGCCAGAGAATGTGAGGTCCACTTTGCCGCCATTCAAATGCTTGGGCGCCTCGCCAGCGCCCAGCACACGAACCGCGGGTCGCTTCAGTTCCTTCGCAACTTCCGGCGCCACCACAATGACGGCGCCACCGCCGTCGCTGACCACGCAGCAATCCAGACGATGCAGGGGATCAGAAATTATGGGTGAATTGAGTACATCCTCAACGGTGACCACATCGCGCAACACCGCATGCTCGTTGTACTGCGCATGGTGGGACGCCGCCACCTTCACCCAGGCCAGCTGTTCGCTGGTGGTGCCGTATTCGTGCATATGTCGCATGGCCGCCATGCCATACATATTCGTAATCGTTGGCCGAAACGGCGCTTCAAAGCCATATTCAGCCGGAGCGCCGCCGCCAGGGCGAGCACGGTAGTTTTCCTTGGCGTCGGCCCGTGGGCGACCGGCCAAGGTAATCAAAGCCACCTTGCAATGGCCGGCGGCAATGGCCTGGGCCGCATGATTCACATGCAGCACATAGGACGATCCACCGGTTTCAGTGCTATCGATCTGACGGACATTCAGGCCCATGTATTCGGCCTGGTTTATGCCTCCCATACCCGGCACATCGCCGGCACAGTAGTAGGCATCAACGTCATTCTTTGTCAGACCCGCATCTTCCAGAGCGCCCTTGGCCACCTCCGCATGGAGTTGCGGTACGGTCTTGTCCATCGCCTCCCGGGTAGGATGTTCGTAGATGCCGGCGATATACGCCTTCCCCCTGATACTCATAAAATTACCCTTTTATAATTTGTAAAACTGTCGGCAAGATGATCGGTAAGAACTGCTTCTAAAACTGTCTGTAAACACCGCAAATGCAGCCTGCCCCGAGCGAGACAAGTTAACCCCTGTCTAACATTCGGTCAATAAAACAGCGCTTCAAATGCTTGAGGCCCCATCAGAGCGGGGCGGAATTTCAACCAGCAGTAATGATCAGGCTTCGAAGGGATGGCGCAACACGATGGTTTCCACTCGGTCCGGGCCGGTGGAAATAATATCGATGGGCACGCCGGTCAGTTCTTCGATTCTGACGATATAGGCGCGAGCGTTAGCGGGCAAATCCTCGACCCGTTTGATACCCACCGTGGATTCGCTCCAACCCGGCAACGTTTCGTAAACCGGCTGCAATTGCTCATAATCGTCCGCGCTCAAAGGCGCCAGTGTGCCGCCGTCACAGCTCTGATAGGCAGTACAGATATTGACCTGCTCCAGGCCATCCAGCACATCGAGCTTGGTCAGACACAAACCGGAAATACTGTTGACGCGGGCGGCCTGGCGCACCGCCACCGCATCAAACCAGCCACAACGGCGGGGCCGCCCGGTGGTGGCGCCAAATTCATGACCTTTTTCGGCCAGATGCCGACCCACTTCGCAAAACAGCTCCGTGGGAAAGGGCCCGGAACCGACACGGGTGGTATAGGCTTTGGTAATGCCTAACACGTAATCGAGAAACAGGGGACCAAAACCACTACCGGTCGCGGTTCCACCGGCGGTGGTATTGGAGGAAGTCACATAGGGATAGGTGCCATGGTCGATATCGAGCAGCGAGCCCTGAGCGCCTTCAAAAAGAATATCGCGGCCTGCCTCCCGGGCTTCGTGCAGTTTCCCGGTCACATCACCAACCAGGGGTCCCAGCTGCTCAGCCCAGGTTTCGGCCAGCGCCAGCACTTCGGAGTAATCACAGGCTTCACTGCCGTAATACTGGGTGAGCACAAAATTGTGGTATTCCATCACTTCCCGCAACCGCTCCGGGAAACTCACGCGATCAAACATATCGCCCAGACGCAGACCTCGACGGGCCACCTTATCCTCATAGGCCGGGCCGATACCACGCCCGGTGGTGCCGATTTTAGCCGCACCGCGGGCCGCTTCCCGCGCATTGTCCAGGGCCACATGATAGGGGAGAATCAAGGGGCAGGCCGGCGACAACACCAGACGTTCCCGCACAGGCACACCCTTGGCTTCGAGTTCGGCGATCTCTTTGAGCAGGGCATCGGGCGCCAACACCACACCATTGCCGATTAGACACTGCACACCTTCCCGCAAAATACCCGAGGGGATCAAATGCAGGACGGTTTTCTCTCCCTCGATAACCAGCGTATGACCGGCATTGTGGCCACCCTGGAAACGGGCCACCATGCTGGCTCGGTTGGTCAGCAGATCAACGATCTTGCCCTTACCTTCGTCACCCCACTGTGTGCCGAGCACTACTACATTCTTACCCATAGTTATTTCCACAGGTTTCGGTTCATAAGACTTTTATTTCCAAACACGTCTCAGGTATTTCCAAACACGTTCAGGCTTCAACCGCCCGCAATTCAAAACCTTCCGCCGTTTCGACCAGCTCACGATCACAGTGTAATTCCTGAAAATTCGGCTGCTGGTCGCTAAAACCATTCACCACACGCTCACCCTGCTCTCGAAGGCGTTCCACTTCCGCCAGAATATCCTCCCGCTCCGTGGCCGCCACGTATATTCCCGGCGTAATTTCCTCTTCCTGCTCGACCAGTGAAGCCAGCAGACCCAGATCAACGCCAAAACCGGTGGCCGGCCTGGGTCGGCCAAAGGCCTCGCCCACGTGATCATAGCGGCCACCGTTGCCCAAGGGCGCCAGGGAAGCGCCGCTGTAGGCCGCAAACACCAGACCAGTGTGATAGTGGTAACCACGCAGTTCACTGAGATCCAGGTAAATATCCACGCCCTCGGTCCGCTGCTGTACCATTTCGACCAGTTCCGAAAGTTGCTCCAGGGCTTCGGTTACCGTAGCCGGACAATCGCCCAACACTTCTCTCGCGGTTGCCAACACGTCCGTGGAGCCCGCCAGGGATGGCAATGCCGCCAGGGCCTTACCAATACCAGGATCGGGGACATGAGCCTGCACCCAACCTTCGAGAGCCACATCCTTGCTTTGCAGAAGTTCAAACAATTCCCGACCCTGAACAGCGTCCAGCTGCGCCTGATGTTCCAGCGCCCGAAAAATGCCCACATGCCCAACATCCAGATGCAAATCCCGGATGCCGGCCTGTTTCAGGGTTTCGAGCAGCAGGAGCACCACTTCGATATCCGCTTCCAGCCCCTGCTCACCAAATAATTCAACGCCCAATTGAATGGGCGAACGGCTCTCGACCTGGCTTCGGGGTCGCGTATAGAGAACCTGTCCGGCATAACACAACCGATTGGGGCCAGTACGCCGCAGGCTGTGGGCATCCATACGGGCCACCTGGGGTGTGATGTCGGCGCGCACGCCCATCATCCGCCCACTGAGCTGATCGACCATCTTGCAGGTCATCAGATCCAGATCAGCGCCCGAACCACTGAGCAGGGATTCGGTAAACTCCACCAGCGGCGGAATCACCAGGTCATAGCCCCAGGCATGGTATAAATCCAGCAGGCGGCGACGCAGGCGCTCAACCTTGATCGCTCGATCAGGCAGAACCTCCTCGATACCTTCCGGCAGCAGCCAGCGATCGACAATATTCGACATAGCCTATTTCACCCAGTAAAGCAGCACCGCGCCCAGAATCATGCTGACCAGACCAACGATGCGGATAGTGCGCTCATCCGTATGCGCCAAAGCCAGCACCATATCCCGCCAACGTCCCGGCATGAGAAACGGCAGCATGCCTTCGATTACCAGCACCAGACACAGTGCCGCCAAAAAATCCTGACTCAAGCCTCTGTTACCACCTGAACCTTCCGAACCCCGGCCATCGGCTGTCACCAAACCGCCTGGCAAACCCGCCGGGCGCGCCCCGGCGCTCATAAAAAAACCGGGTTGCCCCGGTTATGGAATTGTATCACCCCACACCGGGGAAGTCCGGCGCTTTCAGTAGCATCTATCGGCCACTCTTGTCCTTCAAATAAGAGAGAAAGTCGCTCTCCGGATCCACCAGCATAATATCGCCCTTGTTGGCGAAGGCCTGCTTATAAGCGGTTAGGCTGCGTGTAAAGGCATAGAAATCGGGGTCCTGCTGATAGGCGTTAGCATAGATTGCGGCAGCTTCCGCATCCCCTTTACCCCGTGTTTCCTCAGCGCCACGGTAGGCCTCGGCAGCAATGACCGTCACCTGGGCGTCGGCCCCCGCACGGATTTCTTCAGCGGACTCCTTGCCCTTGGAGCGCAACTCCCAGGCTTCTTTCTCGCGCTCGGCTTTCATCCGCCGGTACACCTCCTGGCTAACCTGCTGGGGCAGATCGATACGTTTCACCCGCACATCAACCACCTCAACACCCAACTCCTCACGTACGTTTTTATTCAGTTCTTCGGTAATACTGGCCATCAACTGATCGCGCTCACCGGAAACTGCCTCATGCAATGTCCGGGTACCAAACTGATTACGCAAACCATCATTAACCCGGTCGGCAATACGACTATGGGCAACACGTTCATCGCCACCGGTAGCCTTGTAGTAGGTCTCCACATCCCGAATCCGCCACTTGGCGAAGGAGTCCACGATCAGGCGCTTTTTTTGTACCGTCAGAAAACTCTCCGGCGGCGCATCGATGGTGAGAATTCGGGCATCAAAGCGGCGCACGTCTTCGGCAAAAGGCCACTTCCAGTGCAGGCCCGGCGCAATATCCGGTTCTACAATGCGACCAAACTGGAGCTTAACCGCTTTCTCCGTTTCCTTGATGACATACAAAAAACTGTTGGCAATGATAATCGTCAGCGCCAAAACTACCAGAACACTGGTCGATTTACTGTTCATTATCTGGGCTCCCGGCGCGGCGCGGTACTCGACTGAGCGCGTTTGTTAATATTTTCGATCACCCGATTGGCAATACTATTAATATCATTGTCGTCCAATACGCCACCCCGCTCGCCAACGAGTGACGAAGACTGTTTCGCCAGCTTATCCAAGGGCAAATACATCATATTATTGCCGCCCTCTACATCGATCAGAACTTTGGACGTGTTAGCAAATACTTCCTGAAGCGCATCCAGATACATTCTCTCCCGAGTCACCTCCGGGGCCTTTTTATATTCGGCCAAGACGCTGAGAAAGCGCTTGGCGTCACCTTCCGCCTCCGCAATCACTCTGGCTTTATAGGCCGTTGCTTCTTCACTCACCCGCTTGGCGCGACCCTGGGCTTCAGGGACGATGCCATTGGCATAGGCTTGGGCCTCGTTAATGTACCGCTCTCGATCCTCCCGAGCCTTGATCACATCGTCATAGGCATCCTTGACCGCCGAGGGTGGCTTACCTTCCAGAACGTTGACGGTAACAATATTGATACCCGCGTCATAAATATCGAGATAGGTCTGGAGGCGATCCTGAATATCAACACCGAGTTTTTGCCGACCAATGGATAACACCGCATCCAGCCCGGTGCTACCGACCACATGACGCAGGGCGCTATCAGTGGCGTGCTGTAAACTGACAATGGGGTCTTTAACATTGAGTACGAAATCCTTGACGTTCTTGATGTTGTACTGAACCGTCAGGGGCACTTCAACGATATTTTCATCCTCGGTGAGCATTTCCCCGGAAGTATGGTACTGGCGCATCTCGGTAACATTGATCTTGGCAACACTATCGACCAGGGGCGGATTCCAGTGCAGGCCGTCGCCGACGATGCCGTGGAACTTACCCAGGCGCAGCACCACGGCCTGCTCCTTGGCATCCAGCTGATAAACACCCAATGCCGCCCAGATAAGAGCCGCCACCACCAGGCCGAGCATGGCGAAACTGGCGCTGCTGCCAGCCCCACCCCCGCCGCTATCGCCGCCCTTACCGCCGCTGAAAATGCCACCGAGTTTATCGGACAGGCTTTTCAGCAGTTCATCGAGATCAGGCGGATTGTTTTTACCACCACCGGAGTTCCAGGGATCTTTACCGCCATTGCCGCCACCGGGCTCATTCCACGCCATCAGTTCACTCCAGAGAGAACATTGAGTACAAAGGTGCCGATTCTATCAACCCCCCGATGAAAATCCATTGCACCGGCGCGAATTAAAGGTTGCATCGACCAGACCCTGCTGTAATTACACCAGCCACTTTGGGCTTACTGCCCTAACTGGCGTGGCTCGCTCCCGGGCTCGGATTGAATTACCCAGGATTCCGGGCCCAGGCTTTCTGCGCGAGTCAATCGCTCCCATTCGCGCTGATCGATACGCAGCTCGACAATACTGGCGCCATCGCAGTCACTGTGTTCAGCCGTCACCGCGCCGGCTTCGTAGAGCCTGGCGCGTAACCGCCCCGCCTGAGGCAAGAGGCGACAGCGAATGTCCAGGGTATTCGGCGCCAGAGCCTTTTCCATGGCTGCATGCAACAACTCAAGGCCCTCACCCGTCTGCGCAGACAACCACACCGCGATGGGCCTGCCACCGACATCATAATCAATGCGCGGCGCTTTATCTTCCAGCAAATCGATTTTGTTATAGACTTTGAGCACGGGAATATCGGCAGCACCAATCTCGCTCAGCACTTCATCGACCCGATCAATATTGTCTTCCATTTCCTCGGCGCTGGCGTCGATCACATGCAACAGTAACGTCGCACCCGCCGCCTCTTCCAGCGTCGCACGAAAGGCCTCCACCAGTTTGTGGGGCAAGTGGCTGATAAAACCCACGGTGTCAGCAAGAATCACATTGCCCACCACCGGTACTTTGATCGCGCGCATGGTCGGGTCAAGTGTCGCAAACAGTTGATCCGCGGCATAAACCTCGGCATCAGCCAAGGTGTTGAACAGTGTGGATTTACCGGCATTGGTATAACCCACCAGCGATACTAGAGGCGTTTCGGTTCGCTGCCGGGAACGGCGGCTCTGTTGACGCTGGCGGCGCACTTTGTCAAGCCGCTTGTGGATTGACTTGATTCGGGCAGCCAACAAGCGCCGATCGGTTTCCAGCTGGGTTTCACCCGGACCGCGCAGGCCGATACCACCTTTCTGTCGTTCCAGGTGGGTCCAGCCACGCACCAAGCGCGTAGTCATATATTCCAGCTGGGCCAACTCGACCTGCAGTTTGCCCTCATGGGTTTTCGCCCGCTGGGCAAAAATATCCAGAATCAGACCCGTGCGATCGAGTACCCGGCAACACAGAGCATGCTCAATATTGCGCTCCTGGCTGGGGCTGATGTCGTGATTGAAAATCACCAGCTGCGCGCCGGTGGCCTCCAGCTGCCCGCGTATTTCCTCGAGCTTGCCAGAACCGACAAAGTAACGTGGGTGCGGGGTGCTACGCCTACCACCCACCTCACTGACCGGATCACCGCCGGCGGAAAGAACCAGTTCCTCAAATTCGCGGGGGTTTTCCGGATGGGGCTCGCTATCCAGATCCAGGTGGACGAGAATCGCCAGCTCGCCGGATTGGGGGCGCTCGAAAAACAATCAGCCCTCGTTGCCGCCGTCTTCCGGGGGAACGGCCATCGGCAGTTTTACCGGACGGGAAGGGACGACCGTGGAAATGGCATGCTTGTATACCATTTGGCTGACCGTGTTTTTTAGCAGCACGACGAACTGATCAAACGACTCCACCTGACCCTGCAACTTAATGCCATTGACCAGAAAAATCGATACGGGTATGCGTTCCTTGCGCAGTACATTCAGAAAAGGGTCCTGCAGATTATGCCCTTTAGACATTATTGTTCTCCAGTTCGTTGCTACGTTAATAACCACTTAAAACATAAGCAGTTCATGTCATGTAATGAGGATCGTGTCTAATCCAGCTCTATTACCGGCGACCCTCACCAAAGTATTTTCGGGCGCGCATCATACTACTCACCCTTGTCAATGTATATGGCAGCTTTTTCTAAAATTTTCAAGGCATTAGTCAGATTTAGTTGCGGCTGTAAAAAAGCCCTGGTCTGCTCACTGACACTGTCTTCCTGCTCGCCATCACCGCCCAGGCAAAACAGATCTGGCCAGCTGCGCAGCCAGGTTAACTGGCGCTTGGCAAGCTGGCGGGTGGCGGCGGTCGCGGTGGCTTTCATTTGTTCATAGCTGCACTCGCCGCTCAGATAGGCCCACATCTGACGGTAGCCAACAGCGCGTATTGCCGGCAGATCCGGGTGCAGGTCACCTCGCTGGAACAAACGTTGGACTTCTGCTTCAAACCCCAGCTCCAGCATGCGCTCAAAGCGCTGTTCAATATGCCGATGCAATTGCCCACGATCACCGGGCAATAGAGCCAGTTGAATCAACCGATAATCCCGTGTAATCGGAGGGTGGGAGCAGTCCCCTCGCGCCTGCCGGGCAATCAGCTCCGACATGGGCACACCGCTGAGTTCGTATATTTCAAGCGCCCGGGCGATGCGCTGGGAGTGGTTGGGATGAATCTTTTCAGCGCTGAGTGGATCCACGGCCTGCAAGCATCCGTGCACATAAGCCCAACCGTGTTTTTCCGCCAGCGCTTCGATCCGCGCGCGGACCCGCGCATCCCCCGCCGGCAAATCCGCCAGCCCTTCCAGCAAGGCTTTGAAATACAGCATGGTGCCACCCACCAGGAGAGGAATCCGCCCGGCGCCGGTGATTGCCTCAATATGCGGCATGACGTCACTTAAAAACTCACTGACTGAATAAGGCTCCGCCGGGTCACGAATATCCAGTAAGCGATGAGGCGCCTGGGCCAGTTCTTCGGCGGAAGGTTTGGCAGCGCCAATATCCATGCCCCGATACACCTGGGAGGAATCGACGCTGATGAGATCAACGGGCAGATATTTGCGAAGGCGAATCGCCAGGTCGGTTTTCCCGGAGGCGGTCGGCCCCATCAGGAAAATCACCGGGGGCCTGTCACCCACTTCCGGGTTTTCATTGCGGCTCCGGGTGCTATCTTGCTGGCCTTCCGAATCAGACACAGCCATCATCCAGCATCAGCGACCCCGTAAAAACAGGGCATCCAGTTGCTGCATGGACAGTTCCGTCCAGGTGGGACGCCCATGATTGCACTGACCGCCCCGCTCGGTGCCTTCAAGCTGGCGCAACAGGGCGTTCATTTCCGGGATCGACAGCGACCGACTGGCGCGCACTGCGCCATGGCAGGCGGCAGTGGCCAGCAGCTCATTACCGATCAGCTCAACGCGTTGACTGCTGCCGTCGGCAACCAGGTCGGCAAGCACATCCCGCACCAGCGCCTCCATATCGGCATCTCTCAATAACGCCGGCGCCTCACGAACCAACAAGGTTTCCGGACCACTACGTTGTATGTCAAAGGCCAGACCTGCAAATACTTCCCGCTGCTGTTCCGCCAGGTCGGCTTCCTGCTCGCTGACAGCCACGCTTACCGGCACCAGCAAAGGCTGGGCAACCAGAGAACGATCATCGTAGGCACGTTTCAACTGTTCATAGACGACACGCTCATGAGCCGCATGCATATCCACCAGAATCAGGCCTCGCTGGGTTTCCGCAAGGATATAAATTCCCTTGAGCTGGGCGATGGCATAGCCGAGCGGAGGAACTTCCGCACCGTCACCCCGGGCAGCGTCCGCTAACCCCGCGTCAGTCGGTGGAAAGGGAGTGCCCGGCGCCGGTCGGTGCAAGGCCTTGTACAGGGAGACCTGCTCAGCAACGTTCCGGGGGTTTTCAGTCAATGGCAGATAGGGCTGCGTACTGGCCGGTGGCGCCAGACCCGGCTCAATTATCCGCGGCTCAGCACCTGCTCGATCCGCCTCGAAACCCTCACCGCCGCTCCCGACTGTGTCCGTGGCGCCTGGACTAAAATCCGCCACCGCGCGATGCAAAGCGCTGTACAGGAAATCATGAACCGCTCGGCTCTCCCGAAAGCGCACCTCATGCTTGGTCGGATGCACATTGACATCCACCTCCGCCGCCGGCAATTCGAGAAACAGCACACAGGCCGCGTGACGATCCTGGTACATGACATCACGGTAAGCCTGGCGCACCGCGTGGGTAACCACCCGATCCCGCACACTGCGCCCATTGACGAAAAAGTACTGCTGATCGGCCTGACTCCGGGATTGATGGGGCGATCCAAGCCAGCCCCAGAGTCGCATGGCACTGTGTTCAATATCGATATAGCGGGCCCGCTCCATAAAAGCCTTGCCGCATACCTCCGCGACCCGCCGCTCCTGCTCAATAAAACTGCCTGCCGAACGATACTGACGGACAACCTTGCCATCATGACGCAGATTAAAGGTAACGCTCTGATGGCTCAGCGCCAGACGCCGAACCACTTCGTCAAGGCGGTTGAATTCAGTGCGCTCCTTTCTGAGGAATTTTCTTCTGGCCGGGGTATTGAAAAACAGATCCCGGACCTCGACTGTGGTACCACGAGGATGGGCCACCGGTTCGACATTGGTGGCCATATCCGGGCCTTCCGCCGATACCTGCCAGCCGGCTCCCCGGGCTTCGATATTGCTGATCAGTGTCAGACGCGATACCGAGGCGATACTGGCCAGGGCTTCACCGCGAAAACCCAGGGTCGCCACCGCTTCCAGATCAGCCAGCCCCTTGATTTTGCTGGTAGCATGGCGACTCAGGGCCAGGGGCAGATCGTCGGCACTGATCCCGCCGCCGTTATCACGCACCTGAACCCGCTTGCTGCCGCCCTGCTCCACTTCGATATCAATAACCGTGGCGCCTGCATCAAGGCTGTTTTCCAGCAGCTCCTTGACCAGGGACGCGGGCCGCTCGACCACCTCGCCAGCGGCGATCTGGTTCGCCAGGCGGGGACTTAGTAGTTCGATAGCCATAATACGGCTGCCCTGAGCATTAAGAGGAAATGGGGATTTTAATACGCTGGCCGACGCGAATGCGGGTTGATTTTAACTGATTGTGTCGCTGTAGTGTGTTGACGCTGGTGTGATGGCGCTGCGCGATTTCGGACAGTGTATCTCCCGGACTGACCACATAAACCGTCCCCAATTTGCGCCGATTCAGAGCCAACAATGTGCCTTCCGGCGGACTCTGGTCAAAGTACTCCTTGACGCCCTGAAAAATCGCGTTGGCCATTTTTCGCTGGTAGCCACGCTGACTCAAGCGCTTGGCTTCACCGGGGTTCGAGATAAACCCTGTCTCCACCAGAATCGAGGGCACATCCGGCGATTTCAGCACCATAAACCCCGCCTGCTCCACGTGCTTCTTGTGCAGACGTGCGACCTTCCCCATGGACTTCAGCACCTTGCCACCTACCTCCAGACTGCTATCCAGGGTTGCGGTCATGGATAAATCGAGCAAGACACCAGCCAGCATGGCGTCTTTATCGGTAAGACTCACCGAACCTACCCCGCCGATCAGGTCGGCGCGGTTTTCCCGTTTAGCCAGATAGCGGGCGGTTTCACTGGTCGCACCCCGTCGTGATAACGCATAAACCGACGCCCCGTGGGCGGACGCAGCCTTGAAGGCATCGGCATGAACCGAAATAAAAAGATCAGCGCGTTTTTGCCGGGCGATGTCGGTGCGCTTGCGCAAGGGAATGTAGTAATCCCCGGACCGAACCAGCACACCCTCGTAACCCGGTGTTCCATCAACCAGCTTTTTTAACTCCCGGCTGATTTGCAAAACCACTTTTTTCTCCTGGACCTTGCCCGGCCCAATCGCACCTGGATCGTCACCGCCATGACCGGCGTCAATGGCAATAATGACATTGCGCGCCTTGCTGTCAGCAGGCATCACATCGTCAACAGTCTTTACCGTGGTTTTCTCGTTGTCGTAAAGGTCAACAACGAGACGGTCGCCATACTGCTCATTACTGCCTAGAACGAAACTACGGGGACTCACCGGTTTGGTTAGGTCCAGTACGACGCGCAAATCCCGCTGTTCGCGGGTGGCCCATCGTAAGGATGTAATCGGTGTGTTTTTGAAATCCGGTGAAGAAACGGATGCACTGGTCTGGCTGGCGCTTAGATCCAGCACCAGACGAGCGGGATTTTCGAGCTGGAATATTTTGTGCTCCACCGGCCCAGACAGATCAAATACCAGGTATGTGCTCCGAATGAC
>OBIY01000527.1_pt1 | contig 14646 bp, 14 predicted proteins | sample 1519841 | NCBI WGS metagenome assembly OBIY01 (sample SAMN03019774, study PRJEB22545) | beach sand metagenome | biome: beach; feature: sea beach; material: beach sand | place: USA: Municipal Pensacola Beach, FL | collected 2010-07-30 | depth 30-40 cm m
CTTGTAACCCCGCTCAATACACCAGTGGTCTGCGCATTGGCAGCCCAGCGGCCACCACCCGTGGTTTTAAAGAAGCAGAGATGGAATCTGTAGCACACTGGATTTCCGACATCCTCGACAACATGGGCGACGAATCCGTGATCAAGGCCGTGAAAGAAAAGGTTGCCACACTTTGTGAGCGTTTCCCTGTCTACCAATAACAACCACTCATCAGCAGCGGGCGTAAAAATGTACTTTTGCGCCCGCTTGCCACTTTACGGGACTTTTTTTCTGCCGATAACCGGACAGCTATCGCCCGTAAAAAAGCAGACTGATGAATCACAGAGAATATCCAAACCTTAACCCTTTATCTGATTTAACCCAGGGGAACCAAAAAAAACTCTTCCAAGGGAGCCAGTCCGAACGTTTACCACCACGGTCCCTCCTTCAGGCTGTGGACGAGCAGGAATGGCTGACTTACCTGCTCGAGGGTGAATTAACCATCCTGGAAAGCGGGTTTGTGAAAGAAAAAATCTGCGGCGGGGCACCCCGGTCTGAATGGCCTGTTTTTGGAGAAAATCAACCGGAAGCACGAGCTGTCACCCAACTTGGCGCCCGCATCATCCAAATCAATAAGTCTCTTTACGAGCGCTTACAACAAGAAGAAAACGCAGCGCGCTTGAACATTGCCGAAATCGAATTGACGGATGAAGAAAACAGCGTCTTCGGCGAACTGTATATGGCTTTCGTCAATGGCAATCTGCAAATTCCCAACTTCCCGGATGTTGCACTGAAAGTCCGTGCGGCAATTAACGATAACCGTGTGACCGTTTCAGAACTGAGCCAAATCGTCCAGGCCGACCCCGTACTGGCTGCCCGGTTGATGAAGGTAGTGAACAGCCCTCTTTATCGCGGCTGGAAAACGGTCGGCAATTTGCGCGACGCGATTCAACGATTAGGGCTGGAAGCCACGCGAACACTGGCGATTACTTTAGCCATGAAACAGCTTTTCAAGGCTAAAACACAGCATATCCGACAGTACATCAAAGAGGTATACCAACACAGCACGTTTGTCTCTGCAATTGCCTATGTCCTGGCTCAACGAGTCAAAACAGCTGATCCTGAGCGTGCCTTACTGGCGGGATTGCTGTCTCGCATTGGCGCAATTCCCATACTTAATTTTCTCGACGAAAACCCATCACTTTTCTCCTCACAAGCGGAGCTTGACCATTGCCTTCAAAAGCTACAAGGGCCTATCGGGGGCATTCTGCTCGGGCACTGGGGGTTTGATGCCGAACTGATCACTGTTGCAGAAGAATGTGAAATATGGTCCCGACAATCAGGGCAAGAAGAACCCGATTATTGTGATATTGTCACCGCAGCGCTTTGGCACAGCTACCTGACAACATCCAAACAGAGCCAGTTACCGAGCTTCCAAAGCGTTCCCGCACTCTCGAAACCCGCACTTAACCTCCTCGACCCCGAAGAAGAAAATAGCCTCCTGGAAGAAGCGCAAGAGGAAATCGAGATTGTTCACAACCTGCTCCAAACGTGAACTTTCACACAGGCCGCGTCAGGTGCTGTAACATAGCTGTAATAAAACTGCGCTTTAATGCGATTTTGACGAATGCAGTGTATTAACTATGCCAAAAATACTCATTGTGGAAGATGAAGAGGCCGTAAGACTGATGGCTGGGTTTGCATTGGGGCGCGCGGGTTTTCAGGTGGACGAGGCAGAAGACTCTGTATCCGCTGATAAAGCCTTATCAACTTCCCAGCCGGACTTGCTGCTGGTGGATTGGATGCTGCCGGGCATCAGTGGTATTGACTGGATTAAACGGCTCAAACGGGAAGAAACTACAAAAAAGCTCCCGGTGATCATGTTGACCGCCCGTGCTCAGGAGAGCGACAAAATATACGGTCTGGACTCCGGAGCCGATGATTACGTCACTAAACCGTTTTCCCCGCGTGAATTGGTTTCACGTATCAATGCGGTTTTAAGACGTTGTCAAACCGACAAAAAAGAAGAATACACATCAGGCGACTTGATACTCAACCCCGAGGCTCACTCCGTCACGGCCGGCTCCAAAGAGCTTGATATGGGGCCCACAGAATTCCGTCTCTTGAAGTTTTTCATGAGTCATCCAAATCGTGTCTACAGTCGCGAACAACTGCTAGACTTCGTCTGGGGCAGAAGCCACTTTGTTGAGGAAAGAACGGTTGACGTTCATGTCCTTCGACTGAGAAAGTCCTTGTCCCCACATGGTTACGATGGACTCATACAAACGGTCCGGGGTGTTGGCTACCGCTTTAGCGACAAAACGGGCTGATTCGTATCATTAGCGAGCATCAGGGTATACGAGACAGTGAAAGACGAGTGGGCAGTAGAATTTTGGCGGCTGGCGGGCGTTCTCTTGTTCGGCATAGCTTTAGCCTTGATCTCTGGATTTACGACCGCCTCACTGCTCATTGCGCTTGGTGTTTACATTGCATGGAACATGCAACAGCTTCAGCGCATCAACAACTGGCTGGCCAAAGGGAGCCAACGGTCACAATTACCTGAAGTCCATGGACCCTGGAATAATCTGGTCAAAGAAATCTTTATCACCCGCTCTAAGCTTCATAAACGTTCCCGCCGCTTGAGCCAGGTGCTTAAACGCTTCCGGCGCTCCAGTGCTGTGTTGCCTGACGCCACAATCATTTTGACAGAAACCGGTAAAATTGACTGGTTTAATCCCGCGGCTCAAAATCTGCTCGGTCTGAAAAAGCCACAAGACGTTCATCAAAATATCAGAAACTTGATTCGTCACCCGACTTTTCAGACTTACCTCAATCATGCAGATTACGAAAGAGGGCAGGAAGTGAACATCCCTTCACCAGAACATCCCTCAATCACGCTCAATATCCGCATCACACCATTTGGTCGCAATGAGCTCCTGCTTTCGGCACGCGATGTCACCAGCATGCAAAAAATCCAGGATGTTCGACGTGATTTCGTTGCCAATGTTTCACATGAATTAAGAACGCCTCTCACCGTTATCACCGGCTATACCGAAACGCTGGGTGATGAAAATCTGCCAGATGATATCCAGATAGGGATCAGCGCCATTTCTCAACAAGCCAAACGCATGACTCAAATTGTTGAAGATCTTTTAATGTTATCCAGTCTGGAAATGGAAACCTCTGAGGCGCAGACAGAACGCGAGATTGTACAGGTTCCCCTGATGCTGGAGAGCATGTGTGAAGATGCCACTTTACTGAGCGGCGACGCCAAGCATCACGTTCATCTTGACGTCCAAAGTAGCAGTTGCCTTCTGGGTAATCAGTCAGACATTGTGAGCGCCTTCCGCAATCTGATTGATAACGCCATCTGCCACACACCGCCGGGCTCTACTATTCTTATCCGCTGGGACACCGTTAACGGCGGCGCATGCTTCAGCGTACAGGATAATGGACTCGGCATTGATGAGAAACATATCCCACGGCTAACGGAACGGTTTTACCGAGTAGACAAAGGCCGGTCCCGCGATATGGGTGGAACCGGCCTAGGCTTATCCATTGCCAAGCATGCCATTCAGAGAAATGGCGGGGAACTCACAATCACCAGTCAACGAGGCAAAGGTTCAACGTTCAAGTGTACCTTCCCGGCAGAGCGGGTGTACAAGCCCGAATTGGAACAACCGGGACTCGAAGCTCAGGCCTGATGCGCCGCCCGCGCGAGGATACGCTGCGCTTGTGTATAGTGCGGCTTATCCAGCATCACACCATCCAGCCCAACCACACCCAACTCTGGGTTTGCCTCGAACATGTCTACGACGCGCTTTGACCAGGCAATCGTCTTTTCGTCAATGGAAAAAACCTGATTAATCGTTTCAACCTGATTCGGGTGAATCGCCATCATGCACGTAAAACCGGCTGTGCGGGCCGCGCGGGCTGCGCGCTCCAGTCCATCCGCATCTTTAAAATCTGTGTGCACAGTATTACAGGCCTCCACACCGGCTGAAGCGGCTGCCGCCAGACATAAAGCGCGTGCCGTTCGAAAGAGGTCATCCCACTGGCCATCTGGAAGCAGATGCGTTTCCGCACCAATATCGGCCGAAAGGTCGTATTCACCCCAACTAATGTAGGCCAGACGCTCTGAGCAGTTGGTCAGCCCTGCCAGATTTAAAACCCCTTGCCCGGTTTCTGTGCCGATCACCAGCAGTTTGATAAAACCCGGCGGCACACCTTCCCGTACTTCCAAAGCAGAGAGATAGTGATCAACGCGGATCACATCTTCCCGAGTCCGGTATTTGGGCAGTACGATGTAGTCGGGCGCGCCGCTGACGACGGCGGCCAGATCGGTCAGAGTCATCCCTCCTTCGAGGGGGTTGACTCTCACCATCAATTTTTGCCGCCGAGTTTCGCGAGGATGCGCTGCAAGATAGTCGTTAGCCAGGCTGCGGGCAACCGCTTTACGGCTCAAGGCAACAGAGTCTTCCAGATCCAGGATTAAACCGTCCGCGCCGGAAGATTCCCCCTTACCTATTTTTTTTTCACTGTCCGCAGGTAAAAATAACATTGAACGCATGACTTTCCTCCTAAGCCGCCGATTGAGGCTTGGTGGCCATCAAAGCCGTGCGCTGCATGGTCACAACCTGTTCATCACGTTGATTAAACCCCTCATGCCTAAACACGACGATGCCTGAGTCGTTTCGAGACTGACTGAGCCGTTTGGAAAGCACAGTGCTGCGTGCACGGATTGTGTCGCCATAAAAAACCGGCTTGGGAAAAGCAATATCTGTCATCCCCAAATTTCCCAGCGTTGTGCCAAGTGTCAGCTCCGTAACCTGTAACCCAACGACAAGCGCCAGTGTGAACATGCTATTGACCAACGGCTGGCCATAAATACTCTGCTTCGCGAACTCCGCGTCGATGTGCAGTGGCTGGGTATTCATGGTCATACAACTGAACATGACATTGTCATTTTCGGTGATGGTTCGCCGAATCTCGTGGTCAAATGTCTGGTTGATTTCAAATTCTTCAAAGTAGTAACCGGCCATTTCATCCCCTCTTACGTCAAATGGCGTCAGTTTATCACCTTCAAGGTTGGGCACGAACGCTCGTCCGTAGAAAGCAGTAAAGGGAATTCTCGGCCCGCCGCTAAGTCGGTCATAGTGTGCTTTTTTTATGACAGTGGAGTGTCGTGTTGTTTAACTTTTGGAAGCCGTCTCGGAAAAATGAGTTACAAGCAGGGATAGCGCTATCGCCTGATCGCTTAGCTTTTGCTCTGGTCAATCGTTGTGACCCGGAAAGCCACGAGATTGTTGACTTAGCATCCATCGCATGTGTCGATCAACATGAGCAGAACCAGGCCCTGACAGATCTGCGAAAGAGACATCAGCTCAACAAAATTCCCTGTACCTTTATTTTAAATCCTGACCAATATGCGTTCATCCAGATTGAAGCGCCCAATGTCGAAACCGATGAGTTGAAATCGGCCGTGCGCTGGCGCATCAAAGATATGCTCGACTTCCATATCGACGATGCCACGATTGACGCGTTTTCACTGCCTTTATCCGCCCGTCAAAGCGCGGTGCAACTCATGTATGTGGTAGCCGCACGCTCACCACTTATCCAGTCGGTCGTCGACCGGCTTCTGGCGGTCGATATTAATCTGACTGCGATTGACATCAACGAGCTTGCTCTCCACAACTTGACAACAACGCAATTGGAAAACGACCAACAGGTTGTTGCCGCTTGCTATCGCCTCCACGACAGCTTTTATATTGTGATATCGGATAAAAACCAGATGTATCTCTGCCGTCATATCGATGACTACACAGTTCCGGGGTCAGAGGGCGAACTTGACTATAATCAGCTTGCGCTGGAAATCCAACGCTCACTCGATTATTACGAAAGTCAATACGGTAAGGGAGCGGTTGCTCAACTGAGTGTGTTTTCAAACCGTAAAAACACCCCAAATCCCGCCGATTATTTTCAACTCCCGGTCGTTCGCGCTGATCTGGATAACCTTTTGCCAAAGCTCAATGAATATTCTGATGACGTGATCATGCACTGCCTATCTGCTTTGGGAGGTGCTTTGAGGTCAGAACCATGAAACAGCAGATCAATCTCTATGCTCCGGTCTTCCGCCCCCAGAAAATCAGCTGGTCAGCCGGTTCACTCATAAAATTGACAGCCTTGACGGTGCTCTTGCTCGGTGCTGCTTCGGCCTATGGTTACTATCGCACAGCCCAATTAGCCAGTGAACAGCAGCAGCTCGAATCCCGAAATCAGGAAATACAAACTCAACTGGAGACTATCAGCGCTCAGTCCACCCAAAAAAATCAGGCAGCAACACTGGAAGAACGCTTAAAAGCGCTGAAAGAAAAGCGCAACTTATCACTCGAAACACTGGCGTTACTCAAAAATCAAACCAATGAAATGCCCGCGCCGATGTCAGAGTTTTTTCTTGCCCTCGCACGGCAAACCATAAGCGGCATCTGGCTGAATTCGATTGTGATCCAACAAGGCGGGGAAACAATCATACTCGCCGGGAAAACGTATTCTCCAGACTTATTACCCACGTTTATCGAAACACTGCGTTCAGAAACCGCTTTTTCTGGCACCGCATTCCAAAGCCTCGCCATTCAACGTTCCTCCGGCACAGCTGACAACACAGTTCTGGACTTTCAGATGCGCACCAAAAATACAAATTCGGAGAGTTCAACGAATGAATAACGCTAAACAAGCCTTTCTTTCTCTCTGCGACCGGTTTAATCAACGTAATCAGCGGGAGCGGTTAATCATCCTGGTCGCAACCTTGTTAGTGTTCTACACGCTGTGGAATCACTGGGTCTATACACCGCTGACCGAAAAAAGTGATCAACTTCAATCCGCGATTGAAGAAGCCCAGCACCAAAATAACGAAAAACAAATGGCGATCGGCCGACTGATTGCATCAAAATCGGGCCGTACAGAGAAAAAGCTGCAACGAGAGCTTACGGCGGTTCAGCAACAGCTAGACGAAACGGTCTCCACACTCGATACCCTCTCCAGCACATTCATTAGCTCCAGTGAAATGGTGAGAATACTCAAACATCTTCTGCGTGAAGAGAAATCACTGCAGCTGGTGAAACTGGAAAATATTCCCACAGACGAACTGAATGCGGCCTCTTCTGATAAGGCCTCGAAGCAAGCAACGGTCGTTCAAGACAAACGAAGCAGAAGCAATGGCCCCAGAATTTTCAAACATGCCTTTGTCATGGAACTCGAAGGAGATTACCTCAGCACATTGAGCTATTTGCAGGCCATTGAAAAGCTGCCCTGGCGAATCACACTGGACTCCATTGCCTATACAGCGCAAGAGTCAGGGGCAGACACCATCCAAATCCACCTCCATACATTAAGCCTGTCGGAGGGTTGGATCAGTGTTTAACACACAGCACACCCATAAGCCGCTACTACTGAGCATCGGGCTCACCACGCTTTTTGTAACCACCGCTATGGGCGCGCCACTGGTACTGAACGACCCCACACAGCCTTCCGGCATGACCGTACCGGCGCGCCAAAAATCAACGCCAGCAGCCGAAGACGTCACATTGAAACTCACCGCTGTGTTTTCTCATCCTCAGGCCGATAACAGTTATGCCGTTATCAATGGCAAGTTGCTGAAAACCGGCCAGCAGATAGCGGGCGCAACCATTCTCTCAATCGGCCCAGGCGAGGTAAAAATCCGCCACCGTGGAAAAGAAAAGCGACTGACAACGTATAAAAAGGACATTAAGCGGCACACCCAGGCGCCACGCAAGGATGATTCACATGATTAAATTCCATATTCAATACCGCCGTTATTTTTCTCTTATATTTGCGGTTGCACTCGCTGCCTGCCAGAGTCCTGGCCAGACGCCACAGCCCCCTGTTGCGCCCAAAAGTACAACATTGACGGAAATTGAAGCCCTAATGGCGTCCGCATCAAAACAAGTACCCACCCGCCCAACCATACCCACGGCGGTGAATAAGGCCCTACTCAGTGCAGGTCAGTCAGACAAAGCGAGTCAGGCCGATAAAAACCCACGCTTCAACATTGATGTTGTCGAAGCCCCGATTAAAGATGTGCTCATGGGGCTGGTCGCCAATACCGAGGAAAACATGGTGGTTCATCCGGCCGTCAGCGGAAACATTTCTTTAAGCCTTAAAGATGTGAGCGTCGATGAAGTCATGCAAACACTCCGCGATGTCTATGGCTATGAATATACCCAAAAGGGCAAAACATACCGCGTCTACAAGCCGACGCTGCAAACACGGATCTATCATCTGAATTACATTAATGTCACACGCAATGGCTACTCACAGACGAATATCAGTGCAGGTGGTCAAGCCAGCGGCAGCAGTTCGGAGTCCAACAGCTCCTCCGGCTCATCCTCCCAAAGCTCTTCATCATCCTCTGGCAGTGTCATTGAAACCAATTCAAAAGCGGATTTATGGAAGGAAATCGAGGAGTCCGTGCTTTCTATCATTAATCGGGGTGCTGGCCGGCAGGTTGTCGTCAGCCCACAATCGGGCGCGATTGTGGTTCGTGCGATGCCTGATGAACTTCGGGATGTAGAAGCTTTCTTGCATTCGACACAAGACACCATGCACCGGCAAGTCATTTTGGAAGCCAAAATCATTGAGGTTGAACTCAGTGATGGTTTTCAAGCCGGCATCAACTGGGCAGCACTCGGGAAAGATGATGGCAATACTTTGCTAGCAGGCCAAACTGGCGGCGGCACAGTATTCAATAATGGGCTTTCCGATATTGCTGGCAATGTCGGCAACCTCGACCCGGATGCCTACTCCGCCGTCGCCAATGCCGCAACCTCCGCATTCGGTGGCATTTTCAGCGCGGCACTGCAAATCGACGACTTCACCGCATTCATTGAGCTACTCAAAAGCCAAGGTGATGTTCAGGTTTTATCAAGCCCGCGCGTATCAACCATCAATAACCAAAAGGCCGTCATCAAAGTAGGAAGTGATGAATATTTCGTGACCGAGGTTTCCAGCGGCGATATTTCTGGCACAGGTAATACAGACAACCAAGTCCCCCCCGATATCACCCTCACGCCTTTCTTTTCGGGCATCGCGCTGGACGTTACCCCCCAAATCGATGTCAATCACGGAGTGACCCTGCACATCCACCCGTCTGTGAGCAACGTTGTGGACCAGACAAAAAATATTACCGTCAACGGACAACAGCAGTCGCTACCGCTGGCGCTCAGCAGCGTGCGTGAATCCGACAGCATCGTCCACGCAAAAAGCGGGCAATTGATTGTGATCGGTGGTCTGATGCAGAACACAACGGAAAATCAGCGCGGCGCCACCCCTCTTTTGGGTGACTTACCGCTGGTTGGGGCGCTCTTCCGCCACACCAAAAAGCGTTACAAGAAAAGCGAGCTGGTGATTTTGCTCCGCCCGATTGTCGTCGAGTCTGTCGACAACTGGAATCAATCGATTCGCGAATCCAGCAACACCATTAATGCAATCAGCACATACAAAAATCATCGTTAACCCGACAAGGAGTGTCAGCATGATTTACAACCAGTTTTTTGGGCTCAAAGAAGCACCTTTCCAACTCACACCCGATACACACTATTTTTTCGAATATCCGTCTCATCTGGAAGCGTTGAACACACTGATTTTGGCGATTAAGTCCGGTGAAGGCTTCGTTAAAGTAACCGGTGAAGTCGGCACGGGGAAAACTCTGCTATCGCGCAAACTGATGCGCATGTGCGCAGCCAGCTTTACACTGGCATACATCCCCAATCCACGCCTCTCACCGGCAGGCTTACAACGTGCTTTGGCCACAGAGCTCGAAATCCCGGCAAAGCTTCACCACGATGCGCACCAGCTGCTCAATGCCATTTATTTGAAATTGATCGAACGCCAGCGTAAGGGAAAACCCATTCTCCTGGTCATTGATGAAGCACAGACCTTGCCTGAAGACACGCTGGAAAGCTTGCGGCTGCTCACCAATATGGAAACCGAAAAAAGCAAATTGCTGCAAGTTGTGCTGTTTGGACAACCCGAACTGGACACCACCCTCAACCAAGACAATTTACGCCAACTGAAGCAACGCATTGTGTTTAATTATTACCTCAAGCCCATGGCGCCTAAAGCCATTGAGCACTATATTGACCACCGTCTGGAACGCGCAGGCTATCAGGGGCAACCACTCGTCAGCGTGCGTGCCAAACGGAAGATTGCCAAGCATTCTCAGGGCATACCCCGGCTGATCAATATTCTCGCACACAAGGCCTTAATGGCCGCTTACGGCCAACATTCCACGACGGTTGAAAGTCGGCATGTCTCTGCCGCCATTCGCGACACAGAGTCCGTTATGCCCGAAAAAAACACACGCGTCCCTCTCACAGTTTTAGGTGTTTCCGCCTCGATATGTATCGCCCTGACCGCAGGATTTTTTGTCTTAGGAGTCTAACTCATGAGTTTGGTCAACGACTTTTTGCGTGACCTGGAACAGAGCCCAGGGAATGATAAACCTACGGCTCTGAAGGACACAAAAACCTCCTCCCCTGTGCCTATGCATAAAACACAGCGTCGGCTAAAACCCTGGCTTTACCTGATCGCACTGCTTGCCGTTTGCTGCGCACTGGGCTTTCTACTGACAAAGCAGCCTTCAATGTCAGACTCGATTGTCATTCGAACACCATTACCCCTTCCTGAGTCCACCTTTGTCCGGCCAGTGGCATTTGCCAATAAACTACTGGAAGAGGCGACGCCACTCAGCCAAGTAAAAAGTAAGAAACCCCGGATAAGCAACACCCATACAACAAAAAAATCTGTGAGCAAAAAGGCGGCCGTCATCCGCATTCGCCCCAGTGCGTCTCCCATCGAACAGCGCATACAAGAAGCGAGTAACTTGTTACGTCAGCAAAAAAACGATACCGCGATCAGGCTGCTCACAGAAACGCTCGCACTGGCGCCCGAACACTTAGTGGCAAGGGAGCTTTTGGCCGAAACCCTGCTATCCAACCGGCAGCATGAAAAAGCCAACGTGATACTGGATGAAGGTTTATCTCATCAACCTCAGCATATGGCCTTCCTGCTGCTGAAAGTACAAGCCCTCATTGGCCTGAAAACCCCAGGAAAAGCCATCAAAATCTTGGAAACAAATATGGCTCTGGCGAGCAATAATATTGGTTACCTCAGCCTGCTTGGTTCGCTCTACCGGCAAACCGATGACCATGAAAAGGCGGTTGAAATTTATAAAAGTGCTTTAAAAATCGCCCCGCATTCCAGCGCGCACTGGACAGGGTTAGCCATTTCACTCAATGCACTCGGTGAGCACACCGCCGCCCAGCGCGCTTACCGTTTTGTGCTGGACATTCCCTCTTCCTCACCTGAGTTGCGCCGCTTTGCGCAGGAACAAATCAAGCTAGCCGGGCTTTAACCATGCAAACACCCAACACTTACCCCCAAAAAAAAATCCGTCTTGGTGACACCCTGGTCGAAAACCGCATCATCTCAGAGGCACAACTTCAGGAAGCTTTAAGTACACAGAAAAAAACCGGCCACAAACTGGGTAGCACACTGATTGAACTGGGCTTTATCGAAGAAGATGAACTGCTGCGATTTTTATCACAACAACTACAAATTCCACAAATCAACCTGACCCGCCATCCCGTTGAACAAGACACGATCCAGAAGCTCCCGGAAGGGCTCGCGCGACGATTTCGCGCCGTTGTCCTGGAATACAGCGAGCACCATGCCCTGGTTGGCATGGCTGACCCAACCAATTTATTCGCCTATGATGAAATCAGCCGAGTGCTCAAGCGTCGGATACGTCAGGCTGTGGTCCGTGAATCAGACTTGCTGGACTTGCTCGACCGTGCCTACCAGGCTCATGAAGGAATTACCAGTCTGGCGGAGGAGCTCGATGAGCAATTATCTGATCGGGATGTCAACCTTGAGGCCATGCTGCAAACGGCCGAAGCTTCTGAGACACCGGTTTTCAAACTGCTCCACCACTTGTTTGAGGATGCGCTTCAACGCCGAGCGTCTGATATTCATATCGAACCCGATGAGACAGTCCTGCGCATTCGCAACCGTATCGATGGACTTTTGCATGAGCGCATCATGAATGAAAAACGCATCGCGCCGGCCTTGATCCAACGTCTGAAAATTCTCTCAGAACTGGATATCTCAGAAAAAAGGCTTCCTCAGGATGGTCGCTTTCACATCAAACTTGGACGACACAGTCTGGATATTCGCATCTCCACCATGCCGACACAGCACGGTGAGGCCGTGGTGATGCGACTGCTTGATCAAACACACGGCGCGCCCAAACTGAACGACTTGAGTATGCCAGAGGCGATTCGTACGCAATGGGAACGGCTGATCCACCATCAACACGGCATGTTACTGGTGACAGGCCCCACCGGCAGTGGTAAGACCACGACACTATACGCGTCGCTCGACGAACTGAATCACCCCGAAAACAAGATCATCACAATCGAAGATCCTGTGGAATACCGTTTACCACGCGTCAACCAGGTTCAGGTTCACGAAAAAATCGGGCTGACATTCGCCCAGGTGCTCCGCACCTCACTCCGGCAAGATCCCGATATTCTACTGGTGGGTGAAATGCGGGATCTCGACACCGTTGAAGTCGGGCTCCGCGCCTCCATGACAGGCCACCTTGTCTTTTCTACACTGCACACCAACAGCGCAATTGGCACAATCAGCCGGCTTTTGGACATGGGTGCTAATGGTTACTTGTTAGCGTCTTCCCTGCTTGGCATCGTGGCACAACGCCTGGTCAAAAAAGTGTGCTCATCCTGTGCAGAAGTCTACCAGCCTGATGTTCAGCAAACTGCCTGGTTACAGGGGCGAAACATTAACGAAAGCATTCTTTTCAACCGAGGTAAAGGCTGCCCTCAATGCAGCGAGACCGGGTATCAAGGGCGGGTGGGTATTTATGAGCTTCTGGAAATCACCCCGGCAATGACCGACGCCCTGCGGAAAAACGACCTGCAAGGGTTCAACGAAGCCGTTCAGGCCAATGAGCAATATCAAACGTTATCAGACCAGGTGATGGACTACGCGATCCGCGGCATAACCTCACTGGACGAAGTCATCCGACTGAGTAGCGACAGCGGCCGTTAAATTCACTGAGTGCGAAACAGTTACAATGGCAACCTTCTTTTACAAAGGACGAAACCGGCGGGGCGAGGCCGTCTCTGGCAACGTGGAAGCCGAAACTGCGGACATTGTCGCCAATCAGCTTTTTCAAAGCGAAATCACACCGGTTTCCATTACGCAAAAACCGCAACAGAGCCAGAAGCTGAACAAGCTGTTAGAAGGTCTTGCTCGGAAAAAAGTCACGCTGGAGGAATTAAGCCTGTTTTCCCGGCAGATGTATACCCTCATCAAAGCCGGGATTCCCATTGTGCGCTCACTTAAAACACAAATTAATACCTGCCGCAATCAGCAACTCAAGGACGCACTGGAGGATATTATTTTGGATATTGAGTCCGGTGTTGCCATGGGCGCAGCCATTTCCCGGCACCCGACTGTGTTTGCCCCGCTCGTGGCGAATATCATCCGGATTGGTGAGACAACCGGGCGGCTCGATGAAGCGTTTAAGCAGCTGGCCGATTACTTGGAACTGGAGCAAAAGAACCGCGCTCAGATCAAAACGGCACTCCGCTACCCCAGCATTGTGATTCTGGTGATGGGCGCTGCTTTTGCGATCATTAATGTTTTTGTTATCCCAGCTTTTAGCAAGGTTTTTGCTTCCCACTCCGCCGAGCTGCCTTGGGCCACTCAAATTCTGCTGGCCATTTCCGGGTTTATGGTCGACTGGTGGCCACAACTGCTGGGGCTCATGATTGTCATATTCCTGGGGGCCCGGGCCTGGGTAAACACCGATAAAGGCCAGTTGTTCTGGGGCAAGTGGAAACTCAAAATCCCCGTATTTGGCGATATTATCAACCGGGCGACTCTGGGGCGATTTACGCGCTCACTATCACTGGCGACAGCCTCGGGTGTTCCGCTCATTCAGAGTATGACGGTGGTCTCCGGCGCATTGGACAATGCCTATCTTCAAGACCGGATGTTATCGATCCGAACAGGCATCGAAAATGGTGAATCATTGACCCGAGCCGCAACGCTCAGCGGCTTATTCCCCTCACTGGTTTTGCAAATGATCGCCGTAGGTGAGGAGACAGGCCGGCTAGACGACATGCTCAAGGAAAATGCCGCATTCTACGAACGCGAAGTGGAGTACGATTTGAAAAAAATTAACGATGTTATTGAACCCATTTTAATTATTGGCATCGGCCTGATGGTACTTGTGTTGGCCTTGGGTATTTTTCTGCCAATGTGGGACCTGAGTTCAACGCTCACAAACTAGCGCCCCAGCCCCGTCAACTTACCGATGCCAAGAGCGATTCGTAATCCTGCACCATGCGCGCCAGACCAAAGTGTTTGCGCGTATGATCGGCTGCGAATTGCGACATTTGAGCCCGCTTTTGATCATCGTTGATTAGCTGCAACCAACCGTCTGCCAATGCTTGTGCATCCGGCGGCACCAGGATTCCACCAGTTTTGTCACCCTCTCGCGAGATCGGAAGAGCACCTGAACTCCAGTCACATCACGATCTCGTCGCGAGAGGGTGACAAAAC
>OBIY01000528.1_pt1 | contig 14636 bp, 32 predicted proteins | sample 1519841 | NCBI WGS metagenome assembly OBIY01 (sample SAMN03019774, study PRJEB22545) | beach sand metagenome | biome: beach; feature: sea beach; material: beach sand | place: USA: Municipal Pensacola Beach, FL | collected 2010-07-30 | depth 30-40 cm m
TCTAAGATTATCCGGCAGGCCATCCCCGCCGCTGATATGAGTCATAATAGGTAAGCGGGGAAACATTGCAAGCGGTTTATATGAAATTGACACGATCTTTACATTATAGGGCAATATGAGACAATGTTAGAAAATGGTTGACAAGGTGCGCCGATGGGCTATTATGCGAGGACACAAGGCAACAACGCCGGATAATTTGAGGATAAGGTCATGTTACACACTGCACTGTATTACGCCACAAAAGACCGCATTAAAGAGGCATATATTGCAGGGGATGTCCGTCTGCTGAAGATTCTTGAAGAATCTTTATCAGAATTATACGACGAATACAAAATAACAGCGGGGCAGCTGGAAGAGTTAGACATCTTAATAATGGAATATTTAGCATTGCTGGATGCCTACTAACCTTTACACTTCCACCGCTTGCAATCTAGCAGGCGTCCTGTATACTGATTTCAGAAGGTGAGGGAATGGAGAAACAAGCGGACGGCAGATCAGACAATCAGGTGAACATGCGGCAAGGTGGGTGACGTGGCGATGATGCCAAAGCTATTGCAGGAACCGGCCCTGCGCGTCTGTTTTGTGTGCCTATTTTTTTATGCGATTTCATTTGAGGATGACAGCTTCGTCGTGATGTCTATGGTGCGATTTTGAATGAAGATAAAAAGGCTATCGTGATCAGGTAATGCGATTTCATCTCAATATGGTTTTGTCGTTTTGATCAAAATTTGTACATTATCCTAGCAGCTCCTGTAGGCGCGTATAAGCCTCGCAAGCTGTTAAGTGGTAGGTAGGTATCCCTTAAACGAGAAAACGTCTCAGATCGCGTTCTGCTAAGTCTCAGGGCTATTGGTGAGGTGTATTTCAGTGCGATTTCATTCTATTATGAATTTTTCGTCATTACCTCAATAATTACATCCATCGCTACACGCACATCGTCATTAAAGTTGCCCATATCGTACCCCTTACGAGACAGAAGTGCCTGTGTAACGATGGGGAGATATTGTTCACGAATGGATTTTTCATCAGGAATTACTGTCTCTTTAGTTTCACCGAACACCTCTCGGAACTGTTGCAGGGTTAGTTTGGTTGCGGCAGAGCCGTAAGTATAAACATCGTCGTAAAAGAAAGTTTCTTTGTTTTTTACTCCGATGTAATCCCAATATTCAGGAACGTATTGATTCGAATCCCGATGATATCCATCAACCCCTTCCATCAACTTAGCCCCAGCCTCAACCGCCTTATCAATCACCTCGATAGCAATCGCCCGCTTTTCTTCGTCTGTGCCCGTCAGCGCAACGAAGAAGCCGTTTTTTATTAGGTCTGTTTTGTTCATTGGTATCCTCCTCAACACCCAATCCCATAATTAGAGCAGTCCTGCCATGCCATGTTTGATACAGCAAGAAATAAAATAAGGATCAGCGTTATTTTAGTTTTCATTGTTGTTTGCCACCGCAATCATGTTTTCGTAAATGGCCTCAACAAACTCCTTGTCAGTCCATTGGTGCGCAGCCTTTACGGACAACGCCTCATCAACCCACCTCTCTCGTTCGGTGCGTAGTGGTCGGAAACTAACCACGTCTCTTACATGATTGGCAGACCGATCAATGCATGACTCAGATTCATAAACAACGACAAACGGCCCCATATACTTGATTTTGCATTCCTCCCATTCTGGGCAATCAAGGTTGTGATTAAATACCTCACACACAGCCCCGACCGGCGGCAACCCAGTACCGCCCCATTCAACATCCTTGCCGTTCTTAGCCTCCTCCCACATTTCGCGGGTGATGATGGCGGTTTGCCAGTCGGTACAGGGGTTGTAATAATCAATATAAAAGCACGCGCCAAACTCACTGCACCAACTATTATCGTGCGCCAAGATTGGCTTGCGTTGAAACCAATACACACAGCCATTATCGTCCTGAGCAACATAACCAGCCCCTTCCGGCCACTCTTCCAACTTCTCAACTAACAGGTCTAACAATTTCATATAGAATCCTCCTCAATTAATCAATACAGTCAGTATATATGGTATCCATTAGTTTTGCAAAACTTTTTTTCAACATAGAATGCAAAGTCATCATCTGAATACAGTTCATCATAATACTCTTCCGGTAAATCCCCGCCAACGATTTCATATTCAAATTCGTTATGTTCACCCGGATCATCCCATGTTGCGTGACAACCTTTCTTGAAATGTGCCACCTCCACTTCCACAAGGAATGTACTACCGTCTGCCATATCCCAATATTCGTGGAATTTAGTGTCGTCGTCTGGATGAATCTGGTTCATTACAATTTCTCCAATCTGTCAGTGTTCATATTAGCATTACCACAGAAGTCCCAACAAGGGTAGCTGCTACTCCATCGCCACCACTTATTATCCTCAAACTTATACCACCGAGTATTTAAATGCTGCTCTTTTGGATAATGTGTAGTCCCTTCTGGTATACAATCCCAGTTCCACTGCTTGTAACTCCCGTCTTCTTTGAACTGAACTACATAACACATTACATCTGTAATCAGAAGCATATCACCCCCAATGACGTTGCTTACGGGCTTTGCGATATTGCTGTTCAGCTTTACGGCCAGCAGCATTCAGGCGTTTATCTGAGCCACGCTTCTGCTTCATCTTCTGGAAGTCGCCAGCATCGAAGTATGGGGTATTGTCGTCTGCATTGATATTTGTGCTAATCATTTTATATATACCTCAGTTAATAATCTTTTCAGATGAATAGATAGGGATAAACAGAAACCAGTATGTCGTCACTGCCACCAGAACATAACGCTTATGTTCTTCATATCGGTCTGTGTTCACCTTCTTGCGTTTAATGTCATGTGTCTTACGGATCATCATTATTTCCTCTCAAAATGGTCGTGATGCGTTAATTAAGTGATGTCCTACTACTATACTGAGGACAATCGCCGCTGTCAATGGTATGTAGAAGAAAAGTTTTGGGTTCATCCAGTCTTCCTCGTTCAAGTTAATCAATACATACATATTACCACACATGGGTACCATATCCATCATTCATTTGTAAAGACAATGTAAAGAGATTATATGCGATTTTGTTTGAATATGAGAAATGTGCCGAGAATAGGCTAGGATATGCGTTAGGAATACCTCTGTGGCTTAGCAGAACGCGATCTGAGACGTTTTTACAGGAAATAGGTAGTAGGGTAGCGAGGAAGTGGTTACGAGGCTAATACGGCGTGTATATTTAATGGTGGGCCGTGCGGGTTTCGAGACCGCAATGTCAGCGTTATGGGCACTGAGTTATACCTTTTAACTAACGACCCTTGGCGCGGCTATCTGGATTTGAACCAGAACTAAGGGTGTAGAAGACCCGTGTGCTATCCCTTACACTATAGCCGCTTAAATTGCACCTCTGGCGTGCCACACAACTTAATGTACTTTCCCTCTAATCATTATTGCAGTACGAGATTGAGACCGTTTTCCTTTGCGACAAGGAGGTAGAACTATTTCTTAACCATAACTGTCTGTTTGACACAACCATGTTGTACAGCATCTCTTGGGCCAACCAAAAGAGACTCTGCCTGAACCCCAGCTTCAATACATTCTTTTTCGCTAATGAAACCGGGGATATTTGCTGTACTATTATTTCCGTTACTAAAGATATAGAAAAACAGGATCAGTGTGTAGGTAGTCATAGTTTCTATTATTTCAACCTCTCCTCAATACGTTGCATGTTAATTTTAATAGCTTCTGGTGTAGGAGTATAATCACCTTGCCACCACTTGTCAATACCTTTCAGTAATTCATCTGAGGGAATCTGGTTAGGTTTATAGCCACGTCGGCGCATTTCATCAGAAAGCTGTTCATATCTTTTGACAATATACCCCAGCTTATCATAAAAATGGGTGACGTGTCCAGCACCTAATGTATATTCAGCCGGTGGATTAACCTTCTGGTGGAAGTTATACTTGTTAATCTTCCTTGCCTGAGCTTTACGGACAAGACCAAATACACGGGTGATCTCTTTGTATTCGCCTTGCAAGTGCTGCCGGGTTAAAGTTTCCACAGGTACTACGTTAATACGGGTCATACATTCTCCATAGCAAGCTCAAAAGATTTTATAATGGCCTCACGAGCAACTCGCTTAGCTTTATCAATACCTTCTTCAACCTTACATAAAACTAATGTATAGCTTTTGTATTTTGAAAAAGGAAGATCTATCTTATAGCACATACACCCTTCGTGACTGTAAAAATCTTCATATATTGGATTTTCAAACTGATGAGTATACACAATTACACCTCCACAAAATATTCCCAAAATTTAGCTTCAGATACATTATCATCCACTTCAAAGAAGATGTCAAGAGGCGTTCCTGTCACTTCCTGATAAATATCCAATGGTAATTCGTTCATGATGGCTTGCCCCAGACGCTGGTGTTGTGTCAGAGGTTTGCTTCGTAATGTTGCTATGAATTGTGTCGCTTGTATTGTGGATAACTTTTTCATTTTGTCACCCCAGCGTCTGGGATAATAATACCCACAACACCTCCAACAGACGTAATATAAGATTGAATCAGACCTTTCGGCACCCAAGCATACACAGTGCCTGTCAAATTATCTGGATCTTCTGCGTATTCTGTGAACTCTTCAGACAACTGACTACTGGGGAAGCCTATTTCAAATGTATCATAATAGTCATAATCTCCTGTCGGGGAATTTTCTCTTGGAGAGCAGTAGTGCCCCCAACTCGCCTGAATGGATAAAATTACACCGTTGGCAAGTTCTAGCTGTCGAGTCATTTGGTGAGAGATTGAAGGATCGTGTTTATTGTACTTACCGTGAAAACCCTCATTCATCCAGTCTGTGAATTTTTTAGTTGCTACTATTTCGTCAGTCATCCGATTACTCCATTATTTACAATAATATACAGACCTTCCATTATGAACCGCATCTAATATAGCTTCGACATCAGAACCATCAAACTTCTGGTCAGAGCATAAGCGAACATTAACCCCATTAAATGTGTAATCAACAGAGCATCCAGTATCTCTAGATAATCGACAGGCTTGCTCGTGCAACCGCCCAATGGTTCCGAAGCCCTTAGCGATAGTTAGGTGTGTGAAATGGTATTTTGACATTATGAATCCCTCAAGTTAGTTTGTAAGAGTATTATTGCATGTTGTTTGTGTGGTGTCAAGGAATTTTGGACAATAAAAAACCCGCCGAAGCGGGTTAACACATCAAATCCTTATACAACTCAAACATTTTAACATACATCTCCATATATTCCTCCAGAGAGGTTGTCTCAACATTGTCCAGCATGTTCTGGTCAATAATATATTTGATACATTGGCGTGTGTTTGGGAAGAATTTGTTTTCAGAGTGCCAATCATACACCCCAGTGCCAACAGAATCCCGTGTAGCCTTACCGTCTTGCTTCTTCTTCACTTCTCTCCAGCGATGTGGGATATGGTTGCCGTGGTTATCTACCACAATGCTCCAGTTTTCATCAATCGTTATCTGAGTCATATTCATCTTCTTCCATTTTATCATATACTTCGTCTAACATAGAGTTAGCCTCATCAACCTTTTCAATAAGGTTCTTCAAACCCTTCCGTTCGTAGCTACTCATATCGCTCATGGTGATTTCTCCATCAAGATACTTCTGCATCTTCTCGATAGCTTCTTCCAGATCATTTGCTGTATCTTCAAATACACAATAGCTCATATTAGGCATCAATAATGCTCCTCTGTTTCATCACCTTCATTTGGTTTAAAGTACACTGTAAAATCGCTTTCACGATACATCTCGGCTGTGTAGTTAGTCTGCGCTAGAACCCATTCATCTTCGTCCCACCAGAAGTTATACTCCTTTTCATGTATATCCCACTTAATCCAATACCCACATGAACAATAAGCCTCAGCACCTTCCGGGGCTACAGAATCCCAATAAGATACATCACTCAGCTTCTTTACGTTTATCGTCATCTTGTTTCTCACATAGTTCAGCCCACACGGGGGCATATTCGACAACTCTATTGTACATCTCATAAAGTTCTTCTGCAAGGTCATCATCATCCATGTTGGATAAGTCTTCTACAGAATGTCCGAGAATGTTATATAAATCATACAACTCTTCTGAGTCTGGGTCAACAAGAAATAACATCTTCTGCTCCATAGGTAGTGCTTCATCCATCACCTTGAGGAATATGGTGGCCTGTTTAGCTGCCCGTTCAATAGTTTTTAACATTATGACTCCTTATTAATTATATCAACATGGCAACTAGGCTTTCCAATATACACACAAATTGGCAACTCCGCATCCTCAGCAGCTTTACGCACCTCCGGCGTCAACGGCCTGTCGCACACGTTCTTGTGTCGGCATGTTTCGTAGTATGGGCAGTATGTGCGGCCACGGTAGCAGTTCATTGGTCTGTTCCTTCTGCTTTGGCGATTGCTGCGAGTGCAATGTCAGCAGCGTATCCTATCTCATTTGATACCCACTCTTCTTGTTCATAAACGTTTAAAAAGTATTTCAACGCCTCCAACAACTCAGGCGCAGCGGCGATTAGGTTGGCGTCATTCATAGCAGCCTTATCCTCACTACTACCTATCTCTGCCACATATTCGGAATTTGCGCCGGATATAAAGATATCACCGATCGCATCAATATTTACTTCCCACGGCCCCGGCGTATGCTTACTCATTCCTCACACTCCTTGCTATCAACATACCGACAAATACTGAAATTATGCTTTTTGTGCGGCTGTTGTGATGAAAGTCCCATATAATTCAATTCCCACCCTTCTGGAATATGCTGGTAGAAAAACTCATCAGGTGTATCTTTAGGAAGACTATGCTGACCTTCTTCTAGGTCAATAATCACAGTTTTAACTTCCAACTTCTTGCCGTACCGCTGTACTCCGTATTCTGTTGGATACCACTCCACATCGGCGTCAGACATCGACATGCCAGTGATACACTCAGCAAAATCAGCATATTCCATACTGACCTCACAAATCTTAATAGATGAAGATGCGTCTTTAATGTCGATGTATATCTTCCCATTGCCCTTCATATTGCTGCGACGACTGATAGTTACTTTCGCCTTGTTCATCATTCTCCTCCTAAATAAGTCATCTTTTTCTTACATTGGTTATAGAATACATCAATCTCTGTAAGGTTGCAAGAAGAAATTTCCTCACGAACAATCAACCCCGCTTCACAGATATCATGTGCCAGCCCATTGTAGAAGATGATGTGGTGCTTCTCATCTACCGGGATGTCCGCATGGACAATCTTATGAAGCTGTGTGAACAGTTGGTTAAAGTGTTCAATATTAATTGTTGACATGCTACACCCCATTCATCTTATCCCTCACAACAGCCGTCATAATGACCCGGCACTGCTGGTCTGCCGGTAAACCATCCTCACATTGTTGTTTAGTGGCGGAATATTCAACGAAAACTGGGTCAACCGAGACCAAGAGCAACAGTATTACAACCCCCACTATGAACCCGGTCATAAAATCCCACATAATCACTTACCTCCTAAAATAACATTATCAATATACGATATCGCATCATCTGTACTCACAAAACCAGAGTCAACAAAATCACCATTCACTGTGATGATACACACTTCCCCCTCATCGGTCAAGAGGATTCCGTATCCACGGTGTGTAAAGGTTTGCTCGATTGTGTTTGTCATAGTTTACTCCTCCATCTAGTGTTTAGATACCTCTGTGGCTTCCTGTAAGCCGCTGTGAGACGTTTTTTCGTAAAAGTGATGCTACCCTGCAGGGGTGGTGTGTTATGTTTATTCTAGCGCGTCTTAGACTGCTTATAAACCCAAGCAAGGATGTCTAGTAAATCGAATCGACGTTCTTCAAAATACCCGAACACATCACTCTCTTCTTCATTGAATACAACAACACCGTCTTCAACACGAATATCAGAGATAGAAAAATAATCAAATCCGTTATCAAGTAGGTAATCCTTCAGCATATTTTCAATCATTCTCTTTCTCCTATTTCATGTTCATTTTTAATGTACGTTCAACATTTATGAACATTGTATGTATGGTTTAGTGTTAGGTCAAGTGATGATGTGTAAAGAATTGTAAACACTCTGTTATCCTTACTTAACTCTGAATGCTATCTAGTATAGTACATCTGCCCTGTACAGGGCAATAGTATATACTAATATATTATATAAATATCTATCTATATACTCTTGCTGATGGGTTTGTCTAAACTCCAGACGCAATTCACCCTAGCATACGCAGAGGCTATAAAAATAGCTTGCATACGTTAAGGTCGCATCTGGAGAGCACCGTCAGCTACTTGCTGATTGGGATGCCTGAAACTCCGCTTCTTAGAAGCCCTACAAACTCTTACACTAGGAAGAGAAGACCGTAGCCTCAACATTGTAGTAGAACCAACAGGACTTTACAGATTCCTGCCGGTGAGTTAGAATTTTACTTGTCTGAACAAGAGTGGCCGTGCTCTAACTACTGATAACCCTCAGCAACCGTACACGTCTGGCTAACCACTTACCCCCTGTAGCCATTTTTCTAACTTAGTGTCAGCGTTATGTCTCCGTCACCACTAAGCGAATGCAATCTTACACGCATAGGGTATATTGTACCACATCTTTCCCCCCTGTCAAGCCCTATGAGAATGGAACAATGATTGTGGATTGTTCCATAAATAAACACTTGCCAAGATGTACAGGTGGGTGTACTATATGATTATGTTGAATTGAATTGGAGAACGACGATGACTTGGAAAATGAGGAATTTTGTATCCAGACACCACCACGGTCAAATGTACGGTGAACAAACGTACTGCGGCGGACACCTCATCCCTGTGTCAGACTTGGCACGGGAGATTGCAGACCGCCGGGGGTTAGACATGGCAACCCTCGACAAAGTTAATAACATTGCCCTGTGCCACGATATTCTGGAAGACACTAACTGCACAGAGCAAGAGTTAGAGTCATACATTGGAACCTCTTCTACAGAGGTGGTGAAACTTCTCACCAAGGTTCCACAGAAGACGTATGAGCAATACATTGACGATATTCTTGAAGATGAACTTGCAACCATTGTGAAGATTGCTGATACTATGGTGAACTTGCAGACATCTGTACTGGGTAATCAGAAAGGACGCGTCCACAAATATTCACAGCAGCTTATGTTACTGCACAAGAAGACGGGGGTGAACGAATGATTGATGTACAATATAAATCAGCGAAGCCTGCTTACGAAGGCACTCTTGTAAGAAAGATTGTAAAGATAGTGGACAATAAATACGCTTACTGTATAATCAATAATACAATCGGAGAAAGCATTGAGTTTGGTACGTGTGAACGGGGTGATCTACCTTACGATGTAGCTAAATTAGCTGACGAAGAGGGGTGTGGCCTATTCTACACTGTGGAATGGCCTCTGTGAGCGTCTGTACGTTACGAGAAGACGTTTTCTCACAAAAGTAATAGTAGGGTATCCTGCCGCTTTAAATCGGCTTACAGGAGCTTACAGCGATATATGACCACAACTAAACAATGTCCCATCTGTGGCAACAGTCGTCTTGTATTGTTGCACACAAGGGATAAAAAAGGAGAGGTTTATGCCACTATACGACAGAGTAAAAAATTGGGAATCTGTAAGAAAAATAAAAACCCGCGATGAGATCATGGAATCCTTAAAGATAAAGGTTAATCAGAGGTTTGATAGAGAAGAGATTATTCGTTATCTTAGGAAGATATGGGACTATCAATATTTAGAAGAAATGTCAGATAATGACATTAGGGTTTTGCAATCTATGGTCAATGAGGGGAATAATTGGCGAGTAGGACGAGACATTGTGAATAGACCTGATGGCGTTCCACATGGCAGGCGTTGGTGTACAACTATTGAATATTGCGGTGGAAAATACGAGTTTATGGTATATTTTGCTTGGGTGACACTGTATGCGGGAACCCCGTATGCGGACATCCAGTTAAAACATCAGGTAGAATGTTCACTACCAATTAACGGGAGCGGTTGGATGTTTATGGAGTACTTCCATCGTATTGTAAGAGGGATAAAACCTCTTGTTGACTACACATGATGACTTTTGTTCCTTGTGTAAAATTAAAGTTTAGGACTATAAAATGACAACAAAGAATTGCCCAATCTGTGGAAACACTAACCTAGTCCATTTGACGACATCAGACAAAAAGGTGTGTACAGACCACCGAGAGTTTGTTATTATAGATTGGAAGCTGTCAGAAGGGCAGGCACCAATATTTGATGAAACCGGAAAGGAGAATGACAAATGAAAAAGCTGACACACGAGGACACACTGCGGCTGGTTGCCGACAACATGGAGAACGTTCTTCCTCCGGGGACAAACCTCGTGATGATGGTAGACGGCGATAGTCTGATTTGGATGGAGCATTATTCACTTGACAATATCCTTACAGATTTTGAGTTGTACGAGTATTTCTATGATGATAAAGGAGAAAAATGATGCCTAAAACATATATCGAGATTATTGCTGAACTGGAAGAATGTCTTGAGCGAGAATGTAGCGATGATACCGTGGCTTTTGAGCTACACATTAATGGTACATCTACGAGTTTTAAATTCCATAAGAAGACAGACCGACAGCTTAATCGTGAAGGAACTTCTATGAGAAATATTAAAGGAGAGTTTATCAAATGACCTGCGAGATTTGTGGAAGGGGTGCTTGTATGAAGTCGTTTCACTCAATCGACGAGCAACAAAGTTTTGATGATGTTGCTGACGACATTAAAGAGCGTCTAGCAAACACTATTAGAAGCCGGGTAGATCGGCTGGATACATACTGGGGAAATGACCTTGAGGAAGACCAAGTTTATGTTAAACTTGACGATGTGTTAGATGTTATTTGGAATAGTTATTGAGGAGAAGAATGATGCTTGATGAAATGACTGGGCGTATTACACTGGACGAAGATACTAAGGAACGTCTGGATGAAGTGTTCGACTACATGCTTGAGCACAGTTATGACAACCTGTGGATTGAAGAGTACGGAATCACAGACGAGGGTGAAGTAGAGTACAACGCATACGATGTGGATAAACCAGAGTCACGTTACCAGTACTTTATCGACCTTGGTATGCTACTTGCACGAGTAGATATGTGCGGAGTAGATGAGACAGCACATGATATCCTGCGCGATCTGGCGTCTGGGGTAGGTCGTCGTAAGTATTTGCACGGGATGGCAGAATGATTAACCTAGAACATATCAAACACTATTACCGTGTGGGTGTCACACTGAAACCGAGTAAGTTCTTCGGGTACGCCACTATTATCTCAATCGAAGGTGATGGGTATGAAGTGTACACAGACTTCGGGAATATCTTTAATATCACTTGGGATGACATTGTAGCTGAGCATATTGAACCTATTGGTGTATTCGAGTGGGATGGGAAGTATTGTATGCACCCAGTAATGCCCATTAAAGAGCGGTTTACTCTTCAGATGGGTAATATGGCTAATGTGTGGGCACGGCTGGCTGAACTTGGATTGTTGGAGGAGTGATGAGTGAGCTTTGGTTACGGAGATAAGGCGGGGGGAGAGGTTAGAGTGGATAAGAAGTACACAGTAGAGAAAATTCTGGAGTTCCCGTTTTCGGAGATTAAGGAACGAGGTATCAGTAAAAAAACGTGCGAACATTTCGGGATTAGAACGGAGTTCTCAGAACAAACTGGTAAACCTGTTGCACACTGGTTCCCATACACAGACCAAGATACTGGAGAAATCATAGGGTTCAAGGGGCGAGATTTAACCAAAGACAAAAAAGAAAAATATCATTTTGTTGTTGTCGGAAATGTTACCCCGGAGAAGGCTGCATTGTTTGGCACCAACTGCGGAAACTCTTCTGGAGGTAAGAAGGTGTTTATCACAGAGGGCGAGTATGACTGTGCAGCCAGTTATGAAGTTCTCAAAGAGCGTAACCCCAAGTACAACCCAACCACACTTTCGATAGGGTTTGGGACAAAGAATGCTGTGTTGCATATAGGACAGAAAAAGAATATGCAACACCTGAGAAAGTTTTCAGAGATTGTGCTTGCATTCGATAACGACTTTGCAACACAAGATGAACGAAAACGCGGTATTATGCGTGGCAAAGAAGCGACCGCCGCTGTGTACGGACTTATCCCAGAAATTCTTGTGGCGCAACTTCCAGATGGGAAAGACCCGTGCCAAACCTTAAAAGAAGACGGGGCCGAACAGTTGTACTGGATGTTGATGAAACCTATCCGATTTACACCCGAAGGGTTCATTGCTTTTGAAGATGTGCGCGACAAAGCTATTGAATTACCAGCGCTCGGTAAACCTTGGCCTTGGCCGAGTTTAACTAAGAAGACTCTCGGCAGGCGATTAGGAGAGGGGATTTACTTCGGGGCCGGAGTTAAGATGGGTAAATCTGAGCTTCTTAATAAGATTTTGGAACATATTACTAAAACAGAGGTAAACTCTTTGGGCAAACCCCAGAAGGCAGCCTGTTTTAAATTTGAAGAGCAGCCAGACGAGACTATTAAAAAGATAGCTGGGAAATTTTTCAAGAAAGATTTTAATAACCCTGAGAAAATTATTTTCATCTCTCAAGACGGAGAAGAGGTTGATATCTGGGGGAATAAGATTGTAGATAACTCTACATACTATACTCAAGAAGAGTTAGTCCAAGCTGTTGACAGTGTGGGGCCAAATCTTATTCTGTATAATAACTACGGTAGGTGCCATTGGGATGAACTCAAGGGCGCTATCCGCCATGCCGTGTTGGTGGAACACGTTGAAGATATTTTTATCGACCCGATTACACGTTTAACAGCAGGCATGAGTGCGAGCGAAGCTAACGAGGAACTGGAGAGGTTTGCGGATGAAATCAGTAAAATGAGTCAAGATTTGGGCTTTACATACTATTGTTTCTGCCATCTCAAGGCCCCAGCACCACCGGCCAAACCACACGAACTGGGGGGTAAAATTTATTCCAGCCAGTTCCGAGGGAGTCGTGCAATGATGCAGGCATGTCACTATATGTTCGGGCTTGAGGGGAATAAAGACCCAGACTCTCCAGAAAAATCCCAGAACACTAGGTATCTGGTTATGCTGGATGATAGGAAATTTGGACGTACTGCCCGCATACCGTTGTTTTACGATAAAGATACGGGGGATTTTATAGAGCCGCCTGACGGATTTTTAGAAGAAGATGCTTGCCAAACGCTTTCTGAGTGGTACAAGATGGTGGGTGAAGGCAGCACAACACAAGATTTTTGGTAGGAGTGTAAATGAAAATAACGTGGGATATCGAGGCAAACAATTTGCTCAATCAGGACAGTATTGACTACACCGCCTCGCCTTATAAACTAAAGCCTACATTTGCTATTCACTGTATTGTAGTCGAAGATCATGCTACTGGAGAAATTATTGCATTCTACGACGGAGATACTTATGTATTAGATGGGAGGGAGTATAACGAGCAGGATGGCGACTACACTTATTCACTGAGAGATTATAAGGCCATAGAGTACACCCATAAACAACTTTCAGAATTTAAGGAGTGGGTGGTTTCTTCTGAGATAGATACGGTTGTAGCACACAATGGTATTAACTATGATCACTTGGTTGTTAAGTTGTATTACGGTATGGACTACTCGGTATCTCCCGATTCGTGGTGTGGGAAGGACTTGACTATCGAGGACACAATGGTAAGGTCTAAGACACAAAACCCTGACAGGTTTGGTGGACACAGCCTTGATAAACTCTCAGAGAAGGTTGGCCTACGAAAAATACACTTCAGAGATTACGTTAAAAGTGAAGACAGATTTAAAACTTTCGCAGCGGATATGCTTTATTACTGCATCCGTGACGTAAAGGTTAACACACTCGTTTATAAGTGGTTGCTTGGTGAGGCCGAAGGATGGGACTGGTCGGATGCTTACTCGCTTGAGAAGGCTGTTGCAGAGATCGTGACAAGGCAAGAGCACCGTGGGTTTAAGTTCGATAAAGAATTGGCTGAAAGGAATATACAAGAGTTAGATACCCTGATGTCAGAACGCAAACAACGTGTTGACCCCGTATTACCTAAAAAACCAGCGACTAAGGGTTATATGAAAGAATATACCCCACCCGTCCGACAATTTCTTAAAACCGGGGAACCTAGCTCTTATTTGGTAAAATTCAAGGAGAAGTTGGGGGCAGATATAGTCGGCGATGTCGGAGAATATAAATTCTTATTTCGGGGAGAGGAATATGACTTACCGTTACCGTTAGAACCTTTGGTAACAGAACAGGATGCTGATATTGACGACACTACACACATTAAAAACTGGCTTGTCGGTGAGTTTGGTTGGGAACCCTCGGAATATAAAGACAGAGACTTAACAGTAAATTCTAAGAAAGAAAAATTGTCAAAAGAAAAGTACGCAGAGGTTGTGGATAGGTATGTGGCCCAGACACTATCTAGTGCTTTCTGCGCCCACAGGTGCGAACATTTGGGTATAAAGCCTAACGGATTAAAGTCATTCTTAATGAAGAAAGATATCTCCCGTTCTGTTAAGGTGCTAACTAACCCTAATTTTACAAAAGGGCAGGACAAGGAATTATGCCCTCACTTAGAAA
>OBIY01000529.1_pt1 | contig 14615 bp, 13 predicted proteins | sample 1519841 | NCBI WGS metagenome assembly OBIY01 (sample SAMN03019774, study PRJEB22545) | beach sand metagenome | biome: beach; feature: sea beach; material: beach sand | place: USA: Municipal Pensacola Beach, FL | collected 2010-07-30 | depth 30-40 cm m
AGCACCCATTGTTTGTTTCTGCCTCCCTGCCCGCCAAAGTATTTCCTCCCCGGTTTAACTGTTATCAGAACGGCGGCCACTATGGTCTGCACACGGATGCATCGATTCTGCGGTTACCCGACGGCACGCAGATGCGCAGCGACGTGTCGGCCACGCTGTTTCTGAGCGACGCCGACGACTACGACGGTGGGGAACTGGCGATCGAAACCCGCTACGGCGCGCAGGAGATCAAATTAAACGCCGGTGACGTCATTCTCTACCCCTCCACCAGCCTGCACGAAGTCAGACCCGTGACCCGGGGCAAGCGCATCGCGGCGTTTTTCTGGGTGCAGAGCCTGATCGCCGACATCAGTCAGCGCGAAACCCTGTTTGAGCTGGACAGCAGCATTCAGGTGCTGACCGCAGAGCGCGGACCCGCAGATAGCGAAGTCCGGCGTCTGAATGCGATTTATCACAACCTGCTCAGGCAGTGGGCCCAACCCTGAGCCACTGCCTTACGCACTCTCGCCAGAAGGGATCAGTCGGCAACACGAAAAACAGCTTTGCCGCGTAATTCGCCGGCTTCGTAGCGCCGGTGAACATCCGCAACCCGCTCAGGATGAAAGACCTCCACCTCTGGCGCCTGCAGCTGGCCTGCATCGATCTGCCCGGAGAGCCATTTCAGAAACAGCCCGTGCTCGTCACGCCCCTGCCCCGTCAACAAAGGCAGAGCCATAAACACAGCGTGCAAGGTCAATGCTTTAGCGTGAGCCTGAGTCAGGTCGTAGGTGTTCCGGGCGTTGATGGTGGCTACCTGAGCGTATGGGGACGCCATCTGCAGACCGGTCTCGAGGGATACACCGCCAAAAGTATCCAATACCTTATTGAAGGTGGCAGGTTGTGAGGTCACATCGGCGTGCAGACAGGTTTCATCCGCGCCCAGTGAGCGCACCAATGCCTGCCGCGCCTCAGTACCGGCCGTCGCTGTGACGTGTGCACCGCGTAAATCGGCTAACTGAACGGCCATCTGCCCGACCCCGCCGGAGCCTCCCAGTATCAGTAAGCGGTCACCGGGTTTAAGATCAAGTCGGTTCAGGGCCTCCCAGGCGGTAATACTGACCAAGGGTAACGCGGCGGCCTGAACAAGCTCCAGTGTTTCGGGCGCCGGGGCCAGCAATGCCGGATCGGCCAGCATATATTCAGCCAATGAGCCATCACACCCCTTCACGCCCCCCGCGCAGGCAAACACCCGATCACCGGGCTGCCAGACATGAACATCAGGACCAATGGCATCAATCACACCGCTGACATCGCAACCCGGCACTCCGGTTGATGTGGGGATTGCCGCCAGACCCGCGCGGATTTTTGCATCCAGGGGGTTGAACCCCGACCCCACAACCCGGATTCGTACCTGACCCGAGCCGGGTTCAGGTAAGGCAAGGCGCACAGGCTGGAGAACGTCCGCCGGACCCGGCTGCGTCATCGCCCAGGCCTTCATAGCATTCGCAACATCATTCATGGTCGTACGTTCCTTCTTCACAGAGTGTTTTCAGGTGCTGACTGACACTCTCGACCACCTGGCTGAGTAATGGGTCATCACGGCGGCTGACATGGTAACTGGCGTAGACGCTGCGCTCGATCACGGGCGCGCCCGCCACCCGGCGTAACTGCCCACTGTCCTCATAGGCCTGAGTCATGGACACTGGCAGGTAAGCGGTACCGCCTGTGTTCAATAACCAGTCGAGTGCGATGCGCCCGGTGTTGGTTTTCAGTACCGGTGCATGGGCCGTGCGCAGTTCCTGGGCATGCTGCATGTTGAAGGCCGTCCCCCAGTCAACCAGAACATACCCGTCGGCCATGGCTTCATCGGCGGTTTGTGCCACCCCAGTTGTCACCATATAGAGGCACAAGGCATGAGCCTCACAGGTAATAAAGTCATCGACTTTGGGGGCATCGAACATAAAGGCCAGGTCGATGGAACGTTCGCCAATCTGGCGCACCAGTGTGCTGGCGGTGTGTGCAACGGCGTTCAGGGACAGGCTGTTATCCTGTGAGATGCCCGTGAGCTCATTCTGCAGAAACGCATCCCAGAGATTGGGCGTCGCACCAATGGCCAGAGCGTCGGTCTGACCTTCCGCCGTTGCGATTTCGCTGCGGATGCGTTGCTCTAACAGCACACTGCTTTCAGCCAGTGGCATCAGCTTTTCGCCGGCGGGCGTCAGCTGAATGTTGTTCCGCTGTCGCGAGAAAAGTTCGACACCGAGTATGTCTTCAAGCTGGCGCACCCGAAAGCTGACCGCAGACTGAGTGAGGTAGAGATTCTCGGCCGCCCGGCCAAAATGCCGGGTGCGGGAAACCTCCATAAACGTTTTAAGCAGATCCGTATCCACTGGTGCCTCTTAGCTGATGGACTTCAACGGTAAAGCCAGCGGTTTTATGACAGTTCAGTGAAGATTCATTGAACAAAAAAACTTTGGCGTTACGACAAATTTTTTTTGTTTTACCATGAATTCAAGGCTGAACATACTCCGCCAGAAATACCTAGCGACTCAACTCGATAGCCGGTGAAGGAAGGATATTATGCAAGCCAAAAGCTTTGATACTGCGAAGAAGTTCTTCGACGATCGTAACTTTCCCCGCGGATTCACCCGCTCAGGGGATTTCACCCGTTCTCAGGCCAGTATTCTTGAAACGCTGGGCATGGCGCTGAAAGATCTGCATGAAGGTCACCGCCCTCCTGCCACCGATGAAGAACTGCATTTTGTTGAGGTCTGTCGCTCAAACGTTCCGCCAGTCACGGACGTTGAACGTGCCTGGACTGCCTACCTGAATGCGCTTGCGCGTAAGCAGATTTATTTTACCGCTTCGTCTTCTGCACTCTCTGATGCGGATGCCAACCTGGACTCAGACGGCACGGACGATGACTAAACCGATTCTGGGTTACATCGAGACTCTGGAACTGCCTGCTCTGGGCATCCGTTGCAAAGCCAAAGTCGATACCGGCGCCTGCACCAGCAGCCTGCACGCTGAAAACATTGAGGTGTTTCAGCGTGATGGCCGTGACTGGGTGCGTTTTCATGTACATTTCAAAAAGAAAGCCGCTAAGATTGACCAGGTCTGCGAAGCCCCGGTGAAAGACACCCGGGTGATTTCCAGCTCCAATGGTCAACGCTCAAGCCGCTACATCATCGAAGCGGAATTTCTGATCCGCGACCAACGCTGGACAGCCGAAATCAGTCTCAGCCACCGCGGCACTATGACCTATCCTATGCTGATTGGCCGCAAAGCCATCAGCGGACGTTTCCTCGTCGACGTCGCCAAGTAATATCACCCCGAAGGCCACATTATGAAAATTGGAATTCTGTCCCGGAACCGGGGCTTATATTCAACCCGACGTCTTATTGAAGCGGCCGAAGCCCGCGGTCATGAAGTGGAGGTGCTGGATACCCTGCACTGCTACATGAACATCAACAGTCTGACGCCGAGTATTCACTACAAAGGGGTTGAGCGTCATGACTTTGATGCCGTGATTCCGCGCATTGGCGCCTCGATCACCTTCTACGGCACAGCGGTGCTGCGTCAGTTTGAGATGATGGGCGTTTACCCGTTGAACGAGTCCGTGGCGATCAGCCGTTCCCGCGATAAGCTGCGCTCTATGCAGCTGATGGCGCGTAAAGGCATTGGTCTGCCTGTCACCGGCTTTGCTCACAGCCCGGACGATATTCCCGACCTGATCGATATGGTCGGAGGAGCACCGCTGGTGATTAAGCTGCTGGAAGGTACCCAAGGTATTGGCGTGGTTCTGGCGGAAACGCGCAAAGCCGCAGAAAGTGTGATTGAGGCCTTTATGGGTCTTAAGGCCAACATCATGGTGCAGGAGTACATCAAAGAAGCGGGTGGTGCCGACATCCGTTGCTTCGTCGTCGGCGACCGGGTTGTGGCGGCGATGAAGCGTCAGGCGGCCGAAGGGGAATTCCGTTCGAACCTGCACCGGGGTGGCACAGCATCGGTGGTGAGAATCACCCCCGAAGAACGGGCAACGGCCGTGCGCGCTGCCAAGACCATGGGCCTGAATGTGGCCGGTGTGGATATCCTGCGCTCCAAGCATGGTCCTCTGGTGATGGAGGTCAATTCCTCGCCGGGTCTGGAAGGGGTTGAATCCTCGACCAATACCGATGTCGCCGGGAAAATCATTGAATTCATCGAAAAAAACGCCCGCTTCGACCGCACCCGTACCCGCGGCAAAGGCTGAACAGGCCATCATTACATTGACGACATTTACAAACTGAGAGCGCTCTCGTATTATCGCGCATCTACCGGGCAGCCAAGGCTGCCCTTTTGCGTTTCTGAGGAACATGCACCATGTCAGCCATTATGAATACATACGGTCGCCTGCCGGTGACCTTTACGTCCGGTCAGGGTTGTTGGGTTACGGACACCGATGGCCGACGTTATCTGGATGCGCTGAGTGGCATTGCCGTTTGTGGCCTGGGTCATTCGCACCCGGCCGTCACCGCAGCCATTACGGAACAGGCCAACAACCTGATTCATACGTCGAATCTGTATGGCATCAGCCGCCAGCAGGAACTGGCCGATGCGCTGACTCAGGTCTCTGGCATGGAGAACGTGTTCTTCTCGAATTCCGGTGCTGAAGCCAACGAAGCGGCGATCAAACTGGCGCGTAAATACGGCCACCAGAAAGGCATCGCTGAGCCTGCCATCATCGTCATGACCAAGGCCTTCCATGGCCGTACCCTGGCGACCCTGACGGCAACCGGCAACCCGAAGGTGCAGGAAGGGTTCGGCCCTCTGCCCTCCGGTTTTATCCGTGCACCTTTCATGGATCTGGATGCTGCCACGGCCATCGCCAAGGCCAACAGCAATGTGGTTGCCATCATGCTGGAACCCGTTCAGGGCGAAGGCGGCCTGGCGACGGCCAGCCCGGAATACCTGGCCGGTATCCGCAAGCTCTGTGACGATCTCGACCTGCTGATGATTCTGGATGAAATCCAGACCGGCAATGGCCGCACCGGCAGCTATTTCTGCTATCAGCAGCTGGCGGTCACGCCAGATGTGGTGACCACGGCGAAAGGTCTGGGTAATGGCGTGCCGATTGGTGCCTGCCTTGCCCGTGGTAAAGCCGCTGGCGTGTTGCAGCCAGGGAATCATGGTTCGACGTATGGTGGCAACCCATTGGCGTGTGCCGCCGGTGTCGCCGTCGTTCAAACCATTCTCGCTGACAAGCTCAGCGAGCGTGCCGCAGCCATGGGTGATTACCTGTGTAAATCACTGACCGAAGCCCTGCAGAATGAGCCTCTGTTTGATGGCATCCGTGGTCGCGGTCTGATGATCGGTGTGGTGCTGAAAAAAGATTGCCCGAACATGATGGCCAGCGCCCTGGAACAAGGGCTGTTGCTGAACGTCACCGCCGGTAATGTCATTCGCCTGCTGCCGCCGCTGACCATCACAGAAAGCGAAGCCGATCAGGTGGTCACGACTGTGGCTGCCCTGGTCGCCGCACTGAACGAATAAAGGCCGCTGTTGGCCAGAGTAATGAAGGATTGAAACGCCCGTGAAACACTTTCTCACACTGACGGATCTGACCCGCAGCGAACTTCAGCACATCATCCGCCGCGCCATGGAGCTGAAATCCATGCAATACGCTGGCGAGATTCACGAGCCGCTGAAAAACCGCATGTTAGGGATGATCTTTGAAAAGTCTTCAACCCGGACCCGGGTCTCTTTCGAGGCGGGTATGGCACAACTGGGTGGCAGTGCCATCTTTCTGTCCCCCCGGGATACCCAGTTGGGTCGTGGCGAGCCGATTGAAGACGCCGCCCGTGTTCTGTCGCGCATGCTGGATGTGGTGATGGTGCGTACGTTCGATCACAGCCAGCTTGAACTCTTTGCCGCCCATTCCCGTGTGCCCGTCATCAACGCCCTGACGGATGACTTCCATCCGTGTCAGCTGCTGGCCGACATGCAGACCTTTGCCGAGCACCGCGGCAACATTGCTGGCAAAACCGTGGCCTGGATCGGTGACGGCAACAATATGTGTCATTCGTACATCCGCGCTGCCATGCAGTTTGATTTTAATCTGCGCATAGCCGCGCCTGAGGGCTTTGATCCGAAAGCGGACATTGTCGCTGAAGCCGGTGACCGCATTACTCTGCTGCGCGACCCTGCCGAAGCCGTTCAGGGGGCCCACCTGGTGTGTACGGATGTCTGGGCATCGATGGGGCAGGAAGACGAGCAGGAAGAACGCCTGCGTAAATTCCGCAATTACCAGGTCACCCGCGAGTTACTCGATCAGGCTGCAGAAGATGTGGTGTTTATGCACTGCTTGCCAGCGCACCGTGGCGAAGAAGTATCCATGGATGTGTTAGACGATCCGCGTGCGGTGGTCTGGGATCAGGCTGAAAACCGTCTGCACGCCCAGAAAGCCCTGCTTGAGTTTCTTCTCGTCACCCACGCCTGAGCGCGTTCCTGTTACCGATGAGCGCTGATCAGCGGCGCTCTGGCATCATCATCGGTGTGTCTGTTGGTGGTGCCTCTGTCCGGTCAACCCGGACGAGATTCCGGCCCTCATGCTTAGCAACGTACAACATGGCATCGGCGCGGCTGAGCACGTCATCGGCCTCTTCGTCGGGTAAATAGGCGGCGACCCCAACCGAAACCGTCTGGTGCAGGCCGGCTTCAGAAAAACTGTGCACCTCGATGCTTTCCCGGATGCGCTCCATCACCCGCTCTGCCGTCGTTAGACGCAGCCCTGATAACAACAGAATGAACTCTTCTCCGCCATAACGGGCCGCCAGATCAACCTCGCGTATTGACGATTGCAACAACTGTGCAAGCTCACCCAGCACCTGATCACCAATGCGGTGCCCATAACGATCATTGGTCTGTTTGAAGTGATCAATATCGATAAAGGCCACCACAAACGGGATGTTCTGACGCATCGCTATAGCACGGTGTTTTTCCAGGGTGCGCAACAGGTAGCGGCGGTTATTCAGGCCCGTCAGTTCATCCGTCACCGCCAGTTCTTCAATGCGCCCCAGCGCGCGGCGAAGCTCAACATTTTTGCGATGGTACGCATGGCGCAACAATGAAAATTCCCGACCAACAAAGGCCACGATCAACAAGCTGGCCAACAGGGCCATCAGCGACAAGGCTTCGACTTCTGGGGCAAGTCCGGCTTTCTGATAACTCAGCACAAACAACACGGAGGCATAGCAGAACACCACAAACAGAGTCATGCCGAGAAGGCCACGCCAGGCCAGAGAGAAAATGCCAAAAGGCATGATATTGAGGTAACTGATCAGCACTAACCACTGCAGCTCAGGGGCCAGGTACAGAAAGTACGACATGTACAGGATGGCCATGATCATCACCGGGATGGTCAGGCTTGGGTCGCGGGACTCGTCAAACCAACCCCGGGACACACAGAACACGGTCAACGCGTGACCTGAAACGTAGAACACCAGCGGCAGGTAGATGGCGCTGATATCACCATCCACATCGTACGTCGCCAGATAGGCGAACAGGTAAAGCAGGGTAAATAACAATATACCGAGTGCCGCCATACCGTGACGGCGCAGTATATCGTGATGATGTGACCCCATGAGGTGCTTTCCTTACACGTTTAAACCTGAGTGATAATCAATTAATTAGGGTAATTCTTCTGCCTTGCTGGCGCTATATCATATTGCGCATTCTGTCAGGCCTTATCGGCCAGTGTCGCGGATACTGTAGGCTCCATTCAGGCGTCTGGCGTATTGTCCTCATGTACCCTTGGCCAGATCAGGCTGAATTTCGCACCACCGAGTAAATCACTGCGGCTGACCATGGCACGTCCGCCATGCCAGAACATGATGCGGCGCACAATGGACAAACCTAAACCATACCCTCCGGACGCCCGGGTGCGGCTGTCATCCAGCCGTGCAAACGCACTGAATACCCGATCCCAGTCTTCTTCCGGTATGCCGGGGCCGTCGTCTTCCACATCCACCCGGCAAACATCATCTGCCACGCTGCAGGTTACAATGACCGTCGACGCGGCATAACGACCGGCATTACCGACCAGATTCTGAATGGCCCGATGAACATAACGAGGCTCAGCTTCTGACGCCGGAAACTGCTCCGGCACATCACCACCGTAACTGGTGGTGACGTCTTTCGGCGGTCGGGCTTCACCCACCACCTGCTCAGCGATTTCAGCAACATTCACCGCCTGGAAATCCAGTACCGGGCCACCCTCTTCCAGGCGGGCGTACGTGAGGATCTCATCAATCAGGGTATCCAGTTCCTGAATGTCTGAATCCATCCCCGTCAGTTGCTTAGTGACAAACGGCTCGTCCAGCACGGTATCTTCGATCAGCTGAGCCGCAAAGCGTATCCGCGCCACCGGCGTTCGTAGCTCATGCGACACCGCCCGGATCATTTCTCTCTGGATGTCCATCAGGCGTTGGATGTGCTCGGCCATTTTGTTAAAGGCACCACCCAGCTGGCTGACCTGATCCTGCCCGCGGGTGCTGACCCTGGCGTTCAGGTGACCCTGCGCCAGCCGCGTCGTCGCCTGTTGCAACTTACGCAACCGGGTTTCAAAGCTGGTGACGGAGCGATACAGACCCAGGCCTGTCAGAATCAGAGCACTGACCAGCAGTACCATCACCACAGGTAAAGACCACGCTGAAAATCCGGGCACCGGCCCCACCTGCACCTGCTGATGACCACCCTCCAGCGGGATACGGAAGTAATAGTGACCAGCATCCCTGACCAGGCCGGTATGGGTTGCCGAGCCCGTCACCACCGACAAGGGATAGCCACTGTAGGGCAACAGGGACGACAGCCCGGATTCAGGGCTCAGACGGCTGAGCTGCTCAGACAGAAACGGCCCCAGTGCGTCGTAGTAGGCTGCGGGGTCGGCGGCAACAGGGTAATCAATGATGACTTCGGGGGTGTTCGCAAACGCGGCCTTTACGGAAAAACCGTTGTCACCGTGATCCGTAACAACGGTAGAGCCCCCCAGTAAAACCGGAGTCTGAAGGTCGGGATCGGTGACTCTGATGCGTGTACCCGTTGTGGCTTCAAGGTGGGCCTGGGCATCCGGGTTCTGAGCCATTTCACGGGCAATGAGATACGTGCTGAGCTGGCTCAACGAGACGCTGTACTGTTGAAAGCGCACATGGCTCACCAGCATGAAAGAGGCACTGCTTAAGACCAGGATGATGGCCAGTGCGGCCACCAGTCCGAGGTACATGCGGATGAAAATAGCGGTTACTCCTCAGAGAACGTCAGTGGCTTCCGCTCAGAGTTCTTTTACGAACAGATAGCCCTTGCTGCGCACCGTCTTGATGCGGCGCGGGTTCATGGGGTCATCGCCAACTTTCGGTCGTATGCGCGAGACACGCACGTCGATCGAACGATCCTGACCGTCGTATTCAATGCCACGCAGCTGATTAAAGATCTCTTCGCGGGTGAGAATCCGCCCGGCGTTGCTGGATAACAGCCACAGCAGATCAAACTCGGCGCTGGTCAGATCAATGCTCTCACCGGCCAGCCAGGCTTCGCGCATGGAGCTGTCGACCACCAGATTGCCAAAGGTCAGGCGCGACGACGAAGGCATTTCCTGTTTTTCTTCATTCGGCAGGTCGTGTACCCGGCGCAGCAGCGCCCGGATGCGAGCCAGCAGCACTCGAGGCCGCACCGGCTTGGCGACGTAATCGTCGGCACCCATTTCCAGGCCCAACACCTGATCCAGGTCTTCCGTGCGTGCTGTCAGCATCAGGATCGGCCCTTTGTAGTAAGGGCGTACCAGACGACAGACCGCCAGACCGTCTTCACCGGGCAGCATCAGATCCAGGACCACCAGGTCTGGCTGCTCAGATTTGATGCGTTCAATGGCGCGGCTGCCGTCACCTTCGACTGACACCTTCATACCATTACTTTCAAGATAATCCTTCGTCAAAGCGGACAGACGTTCATCGTCCTCGACGATCATGATCCGCCAGTTGACGTCTGTTTGAGAGTTCGGGTCGGTCTTTAACATGAAGAAGTACCATTGCTGCCGTTTGGATGTCAGAGGCACTGCCTGAACCGCGAACAGAACAAGAGGCCTCCCCTTAACTGTAGACCCAGATTTACACTGTTGCACAAAGTAAACATTGAACGTCGTTTTCAGGCGCAGATCATCGTATTTTGTTACCAGCTGAGACAGGCCGTAGCTCTGCGCCGGATGCCCCCTGCCCATCAACGGGATACGCACAACTTATCCACATCTCAGGGGGATAACAGCACTATATCTGGGGTTGAATTCGACTGGTCAGCGCATTATCTTGTGGAGCGAACAAAATCTACTGCAGGTCAGTTACTTAGGCCGCCTTTCCTCCACTCCGGAGCGCCTCTGGCGGCTGAACAAACTCAGGGACTAAAGGAGCAGTACCCCCTTGAACAAAGGCATTACAGACATGAACTCAACGCTCAAAGTCACTAAGCGTGACGGCACTCAGGAACCACTGAATCTCGATAAAATCCACAAAGTGGTGGAATGGGCTGCAGACGGGCTGGATAAGGTGTCTGTTTCTGAGGTCGAGCTGCGCGCTCACCTGCAGTTCTTCGATGGCATCCAGACGTCCGAAATTCACGAAACCCTGATCAAGGCCGCGGCCGACCTCATCTCAGAAGAGGTGCCGGATTACCAGTACATGGCCGCCCGCCTGAACATTTTCCACCTGCGTAAAAAAGCCTACGGCCGCTTTGAGCCACCGGCTCTGCTTGATCACGTCAAGTGGATGGTCAAAAACGAACGCTACGATGAGCACCTGCTGACCGACTACACCGAAGAAGAATTTGCGGCGATGAACGACTTCATCGATCACAGCCGTGACCTCAACTTCAGTTACGCCGCCGTCAAACAGCTGGAAGGCAAATACCTGGTGCAGAACCGGGTAACCGGCCAGGTGTTCGAGAGTGCCCAGTTTCTCTATGTTCTTATCGCAGCCTGCCTGTTCTCGGCGTACGACAAAGAGCGTCGCCTGGATTACATCAAGCGCTTTTACGACGCGGTTTCGACCTTCAAGTTGTCGTTGCCAACGCCGATCATGGCCGGTGTGCGTACTCCAACCCGCCAGTTCAGCTCCTGCGTACTGATCGAAGCCGGCGACAGCCTGGATTCCATCAACGCCACCGCCGGTGCCATCATCAAATACGTGTCCCAGCGTGCCGGTATCGGCATCAATGGCGGACGTATCCGGGCTCTGGGCAGCCCGATCCGGGGTGGTGAAGCCTTCCACACCGGCTGTATCCCGTTTTATAAGCACTTCCAGACCGCGGTTAAGTCCTGCTCTCAGGGCGGCGTGCGTGGTGGTGCAGCGACTCTGTTCTACCCGATCTGGCACTTCGAAGTAGAAAGCCTGCTGGTACTGAAGAACAACCGCGGCGTGGAAGAAAACCGCGTACGTCACCTCGATTACGGCGTGCAGCTGAACAAGCTGATGTACGAGCGCATGATCAAGAACGGCAACATTACCCTGTTCTCGCCAAGCGATGTGCCGGGCCTGTACGACGCCTTCTTTGAAGATCAGGAACGCTTTGAACAGCTCTACGTTAAATACGAAGCCGATGACAGCATCCGCAAGAAGGTCATCAAGGCCGTTGATCTGTTCTCCATGATGATGCAGGAACGCGCCAGCACTGGCCGTATCTACATCCAGAACGTGGATCACTGTAATACCCACAGCCCGTTCAACCCGAAGAAAGCGCCGGTTCGTCAGTCCAACCTGTGTCTTGAAATCGCCCTGCCGACCAAGCCACTGAAAGAAATCAACGACCCGGATGGCGAAATCGCCCTCTGTACCCTGGCTGCTTTCAACCTGGGTGCCGTGGAGAATCTGGACGAGCTGGAAGAACTGTCAGACCTGATTGTACGGGCGCTCGACAGCCTGCTGAGTTACCAGGATTATCCGGTGATTGCCGCTGAGAAGGCCTCGCTGTCGCGTCGTACTCTGGGTGTGGGCGTCATCAACTACGCGTATTACCTGGCCAAGAACGGCGTTAAGTACTCTGACGGCAGCGCCAACGGCCTCACTCACAAAGCCTTTGAAGCCATTCAGTACTGGCTGCTGAAAGCCTCCAACAAGCTCGCCAAAGAGCAAGGCGCCTGTGAAGCCTTTGAAGACACCACCTACGCTCAGGGCATCCTGCCGATCGACAGCTACAAGAAAGACGTCGATAAGTTCTGTGATGAACCCCTGCACTACGACTGGGAAGCCCTGCGCAAAGACATCCTGGCCGACGGCCTGCGTAACTCGACCCTGACGGCTCTGATGCCCTCTGAAACCTCATCGCAAATCAGTAACGCCACCAACGGCATCGAACCGCCACGGGGTTACATCAGCGTGAAGCAGAGTAAAGACGGTATCCTCAAGCAGGTTGTGCCTGAATTTGAGAAGCTGAAATCTCAGTACGAGCTGCTGTGGCGCATCCCCGACAATACCGGTTACCTGCAACTTGTTGGTATCATGCAGAAGTTTGTGGATCAGGCGATTTCAGCCAACACCAACTACGACCCTTCCCGCTTCCCGGGGAGCAAGGTACCGATGCAGCAGCTGTTGAAAGACCTGCTGACGGCTTACCGCAACGGCGTCAAAACCCTGTACTATCACAATACCCGTGATGGTATGGAAGACCCACAGAAAGACGTCCAGAAAGAAGACGACGACTGTGCCGGCGGCGCCTGCAAAATCTGATTTAACGCTAGTGATTTCGGCCGCGAATGCGGCCTGACTTGAGAGTACTGACACAGGTATGGCTTACACCACCTTTAACCGCAACGAATTTGATACCTTCAGCCAGCCCATGTTCTTTGGCGAGCTGGTGAATGTTGCCCGTTACGACCAGCAGAAACATAAGATTTTTGAGAATCTGATTGAGAAGCAGTTGTCCTTCTTCTGGCGTCAGGAAGAAGTCGACCTGGCCAGCGACCGTAAAGACTTTATGGACCTGCCAGAGCACGAAAAGCACATCTTCGTCTCTAATCTCAAATATCAGACGCTGCTGGATTCTGTTCAGGGCCGTTCACCGAACGTTGCCCTGCTGCCGGTGGTGTCTCTGCCAGAGCTCGAGACCTGGATTGAGACCTGGTCGTTCAGTGAGACCATTCACAGCCGCTCGTACACGCACATCGTGCGCAACATCGTACCGAACCCAGCGGTGGTGTTTGATGACATCACCAAAAACGAATACATCGTTCGCCGTGCCGAAACCGTTACCCGTTACTACGACGACTTCATCAATCTGAGTAATTACTACATCCAGCTGGGTGAAGGCACACACTCAGTAAATGGTGAAACCATTGAAGTCTCTCTTCGTGAGCTCAAGCGTCGCCTGTATCTGACGCTGGTCTCGGTCAACGTACTCGAAGCCATCCGCTTCTACGTCAGTTTCGCCTGCTCGTTCGCGTTTGCTGAACGCGCCAAGATGGAAGGCAACGCCAAAATCATTAAGCTGATCGCCCGCGATGAAGCCCTACACCTGACCGGCACCCAGCACATGCTGCAGATCATTGCCGCCGGAAAAGACGATGCCGAGTTTGCCGAAATCGCCGCCGAGTGCCGCAACGATGTGATTGCCATCTTCCGCGAAGCCGCTGAACAGGAAAAAGGCTGGGCCGAATATCTGTTTAAAGACGGTTCTATGATCGGCCTGAACAAAGACATTCTCTGCCAGTACGTTGAGTACATCACCAACCAACGTATTGGTGCCCTGGGCTTTGAACCGATTTTCGAATCCCGCAATAACCCACTGCCGTGGATCAACGCCTGGCTGAACAGCGATAATGTTCAGGTGGCCCCGCAAGAAGCCGAGATCAGCTCTTACCTGGTGGGTGCTATCGACAGCGAAGTGGACACCGCCGACTTCGGTGACTTTGACCTCTGATGACGCCATCCGCCCGGATGCCTCTGATCCGCCGCCGTCGCTGGTACCCGTCTAAAACGGTCTACTCCGCTGCACAGGCGGAGATGGAGCTGATCGGCGGCGGCACCACTCAGCTGGAAATGGATCTCGGCGATCCGGTGCCTTCCGGTGCCCAACGTCCACCAGCACCGACCGAGGCCGAGCCGGTTGATCAGGGCGACCTGTTTGGTTACCTCGCAGAAAGCCCCGAACCCACGCCGCAAATTGAATTCGACGGCATGGCCAAACCCGTGTTCGCCGTTCGCCTCAGTGATGGTCGTGAGGCGCGTTTTCAGCACGCCAGCAGCCTGCTCGAATCTCTGGAATCTCAGGACATTCACATCGAGTACCAGTGCCGTGAGGGCTACTGCGGCAGTTGCCGCATGAAACTGAAAGAAGGCGATGTGCATTACACCACCGAGCCCATGGCCTGGATCGACGATGACGAAATCCTGCCCTGCTGCTGTATCCCGGTGACACCCCTCGTCCTGCAGTAACGCTGCTTCCCTCTCCTGTTTCTGTTCTGGGTCACATCTGCGAGACTTGATTTCTGATGCCCATCCGGTAGCCTGAGCGCTGACTTATACATCCGTTATACAGAGGACATTATGGCACTGAATTTTCCAGCCATCGGCGAAGCTGCCCCGGATTTCACCACCCTGAAGGGGCATCCGGGCTGAGAC
>OBIY01000530.1_pt1 | contig 14602 bp, 10 predicted proteins | sample 1519841 | NCBI WGS metagenome assembly OBIY01 (sample SAMN03019774, study PRJEB22545) | beach sand metagenome | biome: beach; feature: sea beach; material: beach sand | place: USA: Municipal Pensacola Beach, FL | collected 2010-07-30 | depth 30-40 cm m
TTTCATAGCGTGCTGGCGTCGTTATTGATGAAGTTTTAAGTTAAGATGAAAAACTAGTTCAGGTCTTCAACGCTCTCTTGCGTGCCATGGACGCGTGCCGCCAGAGCAGCGGACATAAACTCGTCCAGGTCCCCATCAAGGATCGCTGACGGATTGCCACTTTCTACGCCGGTCCGCAAATCCTTGACCATTTGATAGGGCTGCAACACGTAAGAACGGATCTGATGGCCCCAGCCGATATCCGTCTTGGCGTCAGCCTGCGCCTGCGCTTCCGCCTCGCGTTTTTGCATTTCGGCTTCGTAAAGCCGCGCACGCAGCATTTTCCAGGCATTCGCGCGGTTCTTGTGTTGGGTCTATCCGGAAGTCGAACACTGCACAACAATGCCGGTCGGGATATGGGTCAACCGGACGGCGCTGTCCGTCTTGTTGATATGCTGCCCGCCCGCACCGCTGGCGCGATAGGTATCAACCCGGACATCCTTGTCTTCAATGTCGATATCGATCCGATCATCGACTTCCGGATAGACCCCGACACTGGCAAAGCTTGTGTGTCGCCTGGCATTGGAATCGAACGGCGAAATCCGGACCAGCCGGTGCACGCCGGATTCGGTCTTCATCCAGCCATAGGCGTTCTCGCCTTTGACATGAACGGTCGCAGACTTGATGCCCGCCTCTTCCCCCTCGCTCAATTCGACGATTTCGGTGCGATAACCGTGCTGATCCGCCCAACGCAAATACATCCGCAGCAGCATATTTGCCCAGTCCTGGCTTTCGGTGCCGCCAGCACCCGCATGGACTTCGAGATAAGCATTATTGGGGTCGGCTTCGCCAGACAGTAACGTCTCAACCTCACGCGCGGCGGCAACCGCCCGCAACGCCATTAGCGCCTGCTCTGCTTCTGCTACGACCTCGGCATCCTCCTCGGCCTCGCCAAGGGCAATCAGTTCCAGATTGTCGTCCAGTTCGCTTTGCAGCGCACGAAAGCCGTTAATGGATTGCTCAAGCCGGGTCCGTTCCCGCATCAGGTTTTGCGCCTGCTCCGGGTCATCCCAGAGGGCAGGATTTTCAGCCTGCGCGTTCAGCTCTTCCAGTCTTAAATTTGCCCGATCCCAGTCAAAGATGCCTCCTCAGCAGTTCCAGTGACTGCTTGATTTCCTCGACCAGCGTCTGAGTTTCAGCCTGCATTCATGTCTCTCCATCGCCCAAGCTACATAACCGGTGCGCCGTTAATAAAGCCCTCCGGAGCCGACGGCAACTGCGGAACCCAGATCCTGAAATTGATCCTGCCCATCAAGCACGATCTTGCCGGTTGGCACCGCATCATCGGTGCGAAATGCTTCCAGAATCACATCCTCGTCGCCCGGCCTGGCAGCCAGCCCGGTACGGCTATTGACCCGCACAAGGCGGATGCCGTCCGGTATCCGGAAGGGGATCGGCGGCTTGCCCTTCAGCGCCTGTGCGAAAAAGTCCCGAAAAATCGGCGCCGCCACGGAGGAACCGGTCTCTTTATTGCCAAGTGTGCGCGGATTGTCGAAGCCCACAAACACCCCGACCACAAGATCGGGCGAGAAACCGATAAACCAGGTATCGCGGCTGTCATTGGTTGTGCCGGTCTTGCCAGCCAGCGGTTTGCCAACCACCGCGATCGAGCGGCCGGTGCCACGCTGTATGACGCCTTCCAGCATGGAAACAAGCTGATAGGCTGTCGTCTGCTCGATTGCCTGCTGCCGCAAATCGGGCAGCTCCGGCTGCAACTGCCCCGCCCACGCCGCACGGCATTCGACGCAAGGCCGGTTATCGTGGCGATAGATCGTTCTGCCCCTGCGATCCTGCACCCGGTCGATCAATGTCGGGGTGATCTTCCTGCCGCCATTCACCAGCATGGCATAGGCGGTCGTGAGCTCAAGCAAAGTCACCTCGCCTGCGCCAAGCGACATGGACAGAATGGGCCGCATTCCCCGCCCGATCCCGAAGCGGTTTGCATAATCGAGCACCTGCGGCATGCCGATATACTGCGCCAGCCGCACCGTCATCAGATTGCGCGATTTTTCTATGCCAAGACGCAATGTCGAGGGGCCATAGAATTTGCCTGAATAGTTGCCTGGCTTCCAAAGCCCCAATCCCGCGCCCTGATCAATAACAAAGGGCGCGTCCAGAATGAGGCTGGAGGGTGTGAAACCATTTTCCAGGGCTGCCGCATAAACCACGGGCTTGAAGGCGGAACCGGGCTGCCGCTGCGCCTGCGTCGCCCGGTTGAACTGACTGCGCTTGAAATCGTAACCACCCTGCATCGCCAAGACGCGCCCGGTATGCGGGTCCATTGCCACCAGGGCGCCATCGATCTCGGGCAGTTGCTGCAATGACCAAACAGGCAGCCCCGCTTTTGCCGCACCGTCCTGCTTCCCCTTGGCGGCAGCGACCGCAACCACATCACCCGGCTGCAAACGCTTGCGCGCATCTGTAATCGATGGACCAAACGTGTCTGTATTACGCTGCTGTCGCGCCCAGCGCATATCGGCGACCGGAACAACGCCCTGCCTGCCATCCGGCAAACCGATGATTGCCTGCGCCTCCGATACGCGCAAAACGACAGCCATCTGCCAGTCCCCGAGACCGGCCGGCTGCGGAACAGAGGCCAACTGCTCCACCCAGCTTGCATCATCGACCGCAATTCGGCCGATCAATCCATGCCATCCGTGCCGCCTGTCATAGGCAAGCAGCCCGTCACGCAATACCCTTGCGGCGATCTTCTGCAAGGTCGGGTCGAGCGAGGTACGGACCGACAAGCCTCCTTCATACAATGCGTCTTCGCCATATTGCGCTTCCAGTTCGCGGCGCACATCCTCGGCGAAATAGTCGGCCGCGACAAAATCATTGCTGCGATTGGGCGCAACCTCCAGCGGTTGTGCCATCGCCAGCCGCGCATCGAGCGGCGACACATAACCGTCATCACGCATCCGCTCGATAACATAGTTGCGCCGGGCAACCGCCTTATCGTAATTGCGAACCGGGTGATAATTGTTCGGTGCTTTCGGCAATGCGGCCAGATAGGCCGCCTCCACCAGAGTCAGGTCGGCCAGCGGCTTGTCAAAATAATTGAGCGCAGCCGCAGCAACCCCATATGAGGCCCGGCCGAGGTAAATCTCGTTCAGGTAAAGTTCCAGAATCTGTGCCTTTGTGAAAGCACGCTCGATGCGGAAGGCCAGGATGGCTTCTTTTATCTTGCGGCTGAGCAGCACATCGCCAGACAGCAGAAAATTCTTGGCAACCTGCTGGGTAATCGTTGATGCGCCGACCAACCGGCGGCCATCGAACGCGTTGCGCACATTTGTGACGGCCGCGCGTACAACCCCCAGCCCGTCGACACCGCTATGCTCAAAGAAGTTCTGATCTTCGGCCGACACGAAGGCCTGCACCACACGCATGGGGATCGCGTCGATCGGCACGAACATGCGATTCTCTCGCGCATATTCGGTGATCAGCTGGCCATCGCCTGCATGCACCCGGGTCATGATGGCGGGCTCGTAATTGGCAAGCTGTGTATAGTCGGGAAGATCGGTCGCATAGCGCCATAAAATCACGCCAATCCCGATTGCGCCGCCAATGCCGATCAGCATCAGAAACGCAAAACTCCACGCAACGTAATGGAAAAAGGTCCGCAACGAACGCAGCTCCTTAAATCAAATAACTTCGATGCTGCCGCGCATATATTCCCGCACAGCAAGTAAAATCAAAATTGGCTGTAAACTATTTTACAATATAATCAGGCACTTAAAACTTTGCACCATCACACTTTACAAAATTAAACCTGAATTAAGGCCGCGAAATGGCGTGGAACCTAGCCCAGCCCTGACCGCCAGATCAAGCGTTGCGCCGCACACTAGCTCTGCCGATCGGCGAAATATTGATCGATTGCCCGAAAGATCGCTGCCGCCAGCTTGTCGCGCCCACCCGCCGACATCAACAGCTTTTCATCCGCCGCATTGGATAAAAGCCCCAGCTCGACCAGCACAGAGGGGACATCAGGCGCTGTCAGAACACGAAAGCCCGCGTAACGATGTGAATTGCGCAGCAATGCCCCCACCCCGCCAAGTTCAGGCAGCAGCAATTTTGCAAACCGCACCGACTTGTTCTTTGTCTCCCGCTGCGCAAGGTCGATCAAAATCGAACGAACGATATCATCTGTTTCCGTGCCGATACTGATGCCGGCAATCACATCAGAACTGTTTTCCTTGGCCGCAAGCTGGGCCGCCTCCTTGTCGGAAGCCTTTTCGGACAGTGAATAGACCGACGCGCCGCGCACCTTCGCGGAACGCAACGAATCCGCGTGAACGGACACAAATAAATCCGCGCCCGCGTTACGTGCAATATTCACCCGTTCACGCAGCGGCACAAATACATCCGTCTCGCGGGTCATAACCACGCGATATCGGCCCGATTGGACCAAATGGCGCTGCACCCGCCGCGCCACGTCGAGCACGATATTCTTCTCATAATGGCCCGACCGGCTGATCGCCCCCGGATCGACGCCCCCATGGCCAGCATCGACCACAATGGTTATCCTTTCCGAACGTATGACCGGAGGCGGTAGTTCAGCTTTACCCTTGCTGGACCCCGACATGGTGTCGCCGACTCGCATACGCCCCTTAAATCCCGCACCCGCCATGAATTTCGCCCGGTCAACCGGAACAAGATCAATGACAAGGCGCACGGACTTTCCTGCGGCGGCGGGGAGAAAGAACGTCTTCGACACCTCTGCTGGCTGCGTCAAATCCAGAACCACGCGTGAATTGTCGTGCCGAAACAGTCCGAAACGATATCCCGCAACAAGCCCGCATCCGGATAAGACTCCCCCGCGCCGGCACTGCCAGTGCCTGTCGCCCACTCCACAGCGGGCATATCGATGACGACACGATAAGGGTCCGCCAGGCTGAACAGGGAATATGGCAGCTCTCCAGACAGATCGAGCACGATGCGTGTCTTATCCGGATGCACGCCAAGGCGCAGCCCCAATACCTGCTCTTGCGCAAAAACCGGGCCCGTGACAAGCCAGCACAGCGCGGCGAGGCAAAACAATATGCGCCGCGGGCCCATGAACCGCGTGAACCGCAATAGTCTTGGGAAAGGCAAATTTCTCAACATATTGTGTCGATAAGGCATGTTCGGCCAAAATATGAACAAAGCACATCAAGGCGTCCAGCATAATTCCGACCGACACTGGATACGCCAACTGCATTTACACCGGCCGGTTGCAAGATCACCTAATCATCAGACGCAGAATTGAATTGTCGGCTGACTGCACACATGTTTATGATACATCCGGCTATATGTCGCTGCGAATCAGCGCGTGAGAAGCCATAGGAACAATTCGAATCACGACGGGGCTATGGAATTTTAATCCCTTCTCGGTGATTCCTACAGGAAATAGGCGGGTCACGACCGGTTCGTGCCCGCAATTAGATGCAACACCGAAGCGGCGTAACACACCAACAAATACAGATGCAGGGTAACACGGCCCCCCGGGCGCCGGCCCCATTGCAATGCCTGACGGCAGACGATTTGGCTGCGGGCACTATCGCCCCAGGCAATGCCGGCGCTCCACGCGCCCCAGGCACAATCTCAATGCGCTGGTTTACTGCAAGCTTCGCAACTTTCGCAGCCTGCCGCATGAATGACCGACCAAGCCGTCGGCATCGGCCAGGGCTGCCCGGAGAGCAGTTTTATGGCAAAAAAGATGTTAATCGACGCAACCCACCCGGAAGAAACCCGGGTGGCCGTCGTTCAAGGGAACAAGTTAGAGGATTTTGACTTCGAATCTGCTGCCCGGCAGCAGCTAAACGGCAATATCTATCTTGCAAAAGTCACACGTATCGAACCCTCGCTTCAGGCGGCGTTTGTCGAATATGGCGGCAACCGTCATGGTTTCCTCGCCTTCAACGAAATTCATCCCGACTATTACCAGATCCCTGTTGCCGATCGCCTGGCTTTGCTTGCTGAGGATGCGGAGGAAGAACGCCGCGCACAGGTTCAGGATGATATGCACGCAGCAAATCGTTCGCAGAACGATGACGATGACGACGCGGATGACGATAGCACTGATGACAATGCTACCGCCGATATCGCTGACGAGGACAGGGACGAGGATAACCGGGATACGGTCGTAACCGACACACGCCACGACGCCAACCCCGGCGCTGACACAGACGATACAGACACGGCTACGCAACAGCGGGAAGCCATACCTGCCGCATCGCAACCCGATGATAGCGCAGACGAGCTGGCAATGCGCAGCGGGGGCCGCGCGCAAGACGGCGATACGGGTGACGGCGATACCAATGCCGGCCCGGGCGACACTGGCCAGGGCGACACTGGCCAGGGCGACACTGGCCAAGGCGACACTGGCCCAGACGATTCCGATCCTGATTCAGGCCCGGACAAGCCGGCATTGCTTGCCGCGGCAGCGGGTGACAGCATTGCGTCTGAGCCCGTGCCCGAAGGAGACCCCGCCGAATTTGCGGCAACCGACAATCCTGCTTCTGAAGCACCGCAACCGGGTAGCGAGGATACCGCAAAAGCGGAAGACAAATCCCGGGCCTTGGAGGCGCAATCAGACGATAGCGATGCGGACGACGCCGCAGAAACTACGGCGGAACAAAAGCCCTCTCGCCGACGCAACCGCAGCAACCGTCGTCCGCGCCGCGACAATAACCGCCGCAAATCCACCGGCACCGAGCAGTCAAAAGATAACGATGTTGAATCAATTGGCGGGGAAGACGTACTTGATGAGGTATCGCGACCCCGCGCTAACCGGCGTCGCTACAAAATTCAGGAAGTCATCAAGAAGCGCCAGATCCTGCTCGTTCAGGTTCTGAAGGATGAGCGGGGCACAAAGGGTGCGGCGCTCACGACTTATCTGTCGATTGCCGGGCGCTATTGCGTGCTGATGCCCAACACAGCGCGCGGCGGCGGCATTTCACGCAAGATCAGCAATGCGGTGGACCGCAAGCGACTGAAGACGATTGCCACCGATCTCGATGTGCCTGAAGGCATGGGGCTGATCATCCGCACAGCGGGCGCAAACCGCACAAAGGCTGAAATCAAACGCGACTTTGAATATCTTTTGCGGCAGTGGGAGGAAATTCGCGAAACGACGCTGAAATCGACCGCACCTTCCCTCATCAACGAGGAAGGCAGCCTGATCAAACGTGCAATCCGCGACCTCTATGACAAAGAGATCGAGATGGTGCTGGTTGAAGGTGAAGAGGCGTACAAGGAAGCAAAAAGCTTCATGCGAATGCTGATGCCAAGCCACGCGAAAAAGGTTCAGCCGCATCGCGATCCAGTCCCGCTATTCCATAAATTTCAGATCGAAGCGCAACTTGATTCGATGTTCGACCCTGCCGTCCGATTGAAATCGGGCGGTTATATCGTGATCGACCCGACCGAGGCGCTGGTTTCCATCGATGTCAATTCAGGCAAGGCGACGCGCGAGGCGAATATCGAAGCGACCGCATTGCGCACAAATCTCGAAGCCGCTGAAGAGGTCGCACGCCAGTTACGGCTGCGCGATCTTGCCGGGCTCGTCGTGATCGATTTCATCGATATGGAAAATCATCGCAATAACAGGGCGGTGGAAAAACGTATCAAGGAATGCCTGAAGTCGGACAGGGCGCGAATACAGGTCGGCCGGATCAGCCCGTTCGGTCTTTTGGAAATGTCGCGGCAGCGGCTGCGCCAGGGTGTTGTGGAAACGACAACCTCCCCCTGCCCCAATTGCAATGGCACCGGACTGATCCGTTCGGTGGACTCGCTGGCGCTGCATATTTTGCGCGGTATCGAAGAAGAAGCCATGCGCAAGCGGCACCGGGCCTTTGATGTCACCGTGCCCACCGATGTCGCCATCTACATCCTCAACCAGAAACGCGACTGGCTCGAACAAATCGAAACCCGCTTTGGGCTTTCTGTCTTTGTCATTGCCGATTCAGCGCTGCAAGCCCCGAGCTATGAGATAAAGCCCGCGCAACGCACCGTGCCAAGCCATGCCGAACCTGTCGCCGAACAAGCGGCAACAGTAGAGGAAAGCGAGGAGGACAAACCCCGACGTTCACGCCGTCGCCGCCCGAAGGATAGTGCGGATAAGGACGATGATACGCAATCGGATGCCGATAGCGATTCAAACACATCGCAATCCACTGACACGTCCGACAGCGATGAAGAGGAGCAGAAAACTAAAAAGCGCCGTGGCCGGCGCGGCCGGCGCGGCGGTCGTAACCGGGACAATGCACAGCGCGACACAGCATCAGAGGCCGGTGAGGAGCAAACCGAGGCCACCGCAAAAGCGGACGCAAGTGACAGTGAAACCGGGAAAGACAGCGAAGCTGCACAGGATGCCTCCTTCACGACACGCGAGGCAGGCGCGGATGAGCCGGTTCTGGCTGAACAGGCGGAAACAGAAACTGTTATCACGACCATTCCTATTGAAACGTCGCAACCTGTCGATACTGAAGGGGTCTCGCCCGGGGCATGGCCAGCCGACACCCCCGATGCCCGTTCGGCCCAGGCATCAGCTGATGAAAAATCTTTGGCAGATGAAAAACCTGCGGCAGATGAAAAGCCCGCGGATGAGACTTCCGCAGACCAGCCCCCGGCGGAACAGGCAGACGGCACGGCAAGTACGGAAACAGCAGCGGCGGAGCATAATGCAACACCCGACGATGCCGTAAGCACCGAACAACAGCCAAACAGTCATGCGGCCCCGGAAGCAGACGAAAAAGATAAAACAGAAACTGCAAACCGGCCCAAACGTGGTGGCTGGTGGCAACGGCGCTTCAGCTGATCCTGATAAAACGGCAGGGGTTTACCACCCCTGCCCACCTAACAGCCGGCCACACCGGGCCGGCACCCGCGGCCTGATGGCGCATCAGCTATGTGCTGTCAGGCAGCCAGCCGGCCAGTCTTTTGGCGGCTTCCGCCATCACCTCGGTCGCCCCGGCAAATGAAAACCGGACGAATTTATGCCCTTCGACCACATCGAAATCGGTTCCCGGCGTCGCCGCGACACCGGTTTGCAGCAGCATGTCCTGGCAGAACCGCACACTATCATCGGTGAAGCGCGACACATCCGCATAAAGATAAAACGCACCGTCAGGCGGCGCGAAACGGTCGATGCCGGCTTTCGGTAGTTCGCGCAGCAACAGCCCCCGATTGCGCGCATAAACCGCTACATTTTCCTGCAATTCCGCCTCGCAATCAAATGCCGCAACGGCCGCGAGCTGCGACAAGGTGGGCGGTGAGATAAACAGGTTCTGGGCGATGCGCTCAACCGCACGGAGGGCTGCCTGCGGCACAACCATCCAGCCCAGCCGCCAGCCGGTCATCGAAAAATATTTGGAAAAGCTGTTGATCACCACCGCATCATCGCTAACCGCCAATGCGGTCTGCGCGGCCTTGCCATAGCTGATACCGTGATAAATCTCGTCTGAAATCAGGGTGATATTCTGCGTGGCGCAATAATCCGCGATGGCGCGCAATTCGTCAGGCGACAGCATGGCGCCGGTTGGATTGGCGGGACTTGCAATCAGAAGACCATCAAGCCCGCCATCTTTTGCCGCCTGTGCGATCTGGGGAACGGTCAGGCGAAAATCGCTCTCCGCCCGGCAGGGGATCAGAACAGGCTCAAGATTGAGGACTTTCAGAATATTGCGGTATGCCGGATAGCCCGGATCGCAGATCGCCACACGATCACCCGCATCGAAATGCGCGAGGAAACTGAGCAGAAAACCTGCCGACGAGCCCGTTGTCACAACAATGCGTTCTGGCGATATGCAGACGCCATATTGCGTTTGATAGTAATGCGCCAGACATTCGCGCAATTCAGGGATACCCAGCGCAACGGTATAGCCGATGCGATCCTCGCGCAGCGCCTGTTCCGCCGCAGCCAATACAGCGCGCGGCGCCGGGGTTGCCGGCTGTCCCACCTCAAGATGCAGCACCCTCTCGCCCGCCGCTTCGCGCGCAGCCGCAGCCGCCATGACATCCATGACGATAAAGGGACTGATATCACTACGTTTTGAAATTTTCATCTACCATCGCTTCCGCAACGCTTTGGGCGCACCATATAGTCTTTATGGATTAATCAACCCGTGCAGAAAGAACAAGCGCCGCCGAAAAAGCGCCTGATTTTTGAAATACCGTCGTACAAGGCTTTAGAATATGCTCCCGCTCACAGGGATGCGAATTGACGACGCCTGAAGCAACTTTTACGGTGAACAGCCGTCTCCGGGCCGGGCAAAAACCTGTGTGCGGCATAGCGCCACCAACACTGCAAACTGGTGATCAAATAATGCATTTGCCGCCCTCGCCATCTACGATCCTGAAAAACGCACGACAGATCGTGCTGTTCCTGCTGTTCCTGCTTGGCGCGCAGACCGCCATTGCATTTCACAGCACGCCGGCAAAGGCGGTGTCGCTGATCCGGGATGCGGAGATCGAGCGAATTCTGCGCGGTTATGCAACGCCGATCTTTGCGGCTGCCGGGCTCAACCCGAAAGCGGTGAACATCTATCTGGTCCGCGACAATAATATCAACGCCTTCGTGGCGGGCGGCCAGAATGTGTTCTTCACGACCGAGCTGCTACTGAAATTTGACTCGCCCGCGGAAATCAAGGGCGTGATTGCGCACGAAGTCGGTCATATCGCGGGGGGTCATCTGGCACGCACCCGCGATGCGCTGACCGGTGCCTCGGCAACCTCGATTGCCGCCTTCATTCTCGGGGTCGGTGCAGCAATTGCCGGACAACCCGATATTGGCGTCGGCATCCTGGCCGGCGGCAGTCATGTGGCACAGCGCAACTTCCTGACATACAGCCGGACACAGGAAGCCTCCGCCGATCAGGCCGCGCTCAGCTATCTTGAGATCATTGGCGAATCCGGGCAGGGGCTGGTTGAGGTATTGCAGAGCTTTGGCAATCAGGAGGCGCTCAACGTCAAAAATCAGGACCCGTTTGTCCGGAGCCACCCTCTCTCGCGCGATCGTATCGGGGCAATCGAACGCCGTGTCAAAGCCTCCCCTTATTATGAAAAAGCCGAGCCGCAGGAGGCCATCGAGGCGCATCTGCGCATGCAGGGAAAATTGTACGGATTTGTGAAACGCCCCGATCAGACATTACGCAAATTTCCGCCAAGCGATACCAGCGTGAAAGCCCGCTATGCCCGGGTTGCCGCCTATCATCTGGCATCCAATGAAACCGCCGCACATCAGGAAATCGCCGCCTTGATCGCCGAAGATCCCCGCAATCCCTATTATCATGAGTTGCAGGGCCAGATTTATTTCGAACATGGCCATGTACAAAAAGCAATCGCGCCCTATGCCAAATCGGTCGAGCTTGCACCAGAAGAGCCGTTGCTGCGGGTCAATCTGGCGCAGGCGATGCTGGCCGGCGAAAACCCTGAATATAACGCTGCCGCGCTGGAAAACCTTGAATGGGCGATGCGGCAGGATCCCGAGATCCTGATTGGTTGGCATCAGCTTGCTATTGCCTATGCACGTAACGATCAGAACGGCATGGCCTCACTTGCCAGTGCGGAACGCTATTCACGGGCAGGTGCACGACAGGAAGCGGTGCTGCACGCAAAACGCGCCTTGCATAACCTGCCTGAAGGCTCACCTGGCTGGCTGCGCGCCCAAGACATCATCGAAACCGGTAAATCCAACCGCAAGCAACGGGGATAACGAATTTCACTGTGTATAAACGAGACAAAATTTTTGCCACACTACTGGCAACAATAATCTGCCTGCTGTTCAGCTTCCCGGCCCAGGCGGAAATGACCGCGCAGGAGAAAACCGCGCTCAAAGCCAAAATCCTCGAAGTGTTGAACGAAAACCCGGAACTGCTGATCACCGCACTGCATGGCCTGCAACAGCGTGTGGAGCAGGAACAGGAGCAAGCCAAGCTCACCACATTGCAAAATCAGCGCAAGGCGCTGGAACAGGACCCCGACAGCTTCGTTGCCGGCAATCCTGCGGGCGACATTACCCTTGTCGAATTTTTCGATTATCGCTGTGGCTATTGCAAGAAAGCGCGCCCGGTTGTCGAAAAGCTGGTCACCGAAGACGGTAATATCCGGCTTGTCATGAAGGAATTCCCGATTCTCGGCCCAATCGCCGAAGACGGTAATATCCGGCTTGTCATGAAGGAATTCCCGATTCTCGGCCCAAATTCCGAAACGGCCTCCAAGGCCGCCATTGCCGCGATGGCGCAGGGGAAATATCAGCAGTTCCATGATGCGCTGATGGCCGCGAAGGGTGGGCTGGGACGTGCCCAGATTCTGCAGATCGCCGCTGATACCGGACTTGATCGCGATAAGCTTGCCGAGGATATGCAGAAAGCCTATATCGCCGATATCATCCGCAAGAACCGTCAACTCGCAGCCCGGCTCGAGATCTCGGGCACTCCCGCATTCGTGATCGGGGATGCCATCGTGCCCGGCGTGGCAAGCCTTGAGCAGATGCAGCAGCTTGTTGCGCAGGCGCGCGCCGACTGTCAAAGCTGCTGAACGGAAATGGAAGGCAGAGGCAGTGTCGACCGCAAGCCTGACAGAATTGCTTGACCGCGACGGGATCATCCTCGCCCCCGGTGTATTTGACGGATTTTCCGCGCGGCTTGCCGATCGCGCGGGCTTTGATGCGCTTTATATGACGGGTTATGGCGTCTCGGCATCGCGTTACGGGCTGCCGGATGCGGGCCTTGTCGGGCTGGGGGAAATGGTCGATGCCCTGCGCATGATCCGCTCTGTCACCACAAAGCCCATCATCGCGGATGCGGATACCGGCTATGGCGGGCTTCTCAACGTCCGGCATACGGTGCGGCAATATGAAGCGGCCGGTGCCAGCGCCATTCAGATCGAGGATCAGGATTTTCCGAAAAAATGCGGCCATACGCTCGGCCGCCGGCTGATCGGGGCCGATGAGATGGTCGCCAAGGTAACCGTCGCCGTCGAAGCGCGGCAAAATGCCGACACACTGATTATTGCCCGCACCGATGCGCGCACGGAATTCGGGCTTGAAGAAGCGATCGCACGGGCGCGCGCCTATCACGCGGCGGGCGCGGATATCCTGTTCGTCGAATCCCCTGAAAGCGAGCAGGAACTGGAAACCATCGGGCGCGCCCTTGATGCGCCGCTGCTGGCCAATATGGTGGGCAGTGGTGGGCGCACACCCGAGTTGCCCGCAAGCAAGCTACACGCCCTTGGCTTCAAGATTGCGATCTATCCAGGCATTGGTTTTGGCGCGGCGCTTCCCGCGATGGAAGGCGCCTTCGCGCATCTGCGGCAAGCGGGCGAGATCCCCAAGAATGGCCCGCAGCCCATCACAGGCGCGCACAAGCTTGTCGGCTTTCCCGAAATATGGGCGCTCGAGAAAGACTGGGACAAGCGATTCCGGGAAGAATAACACCCTTACTGTGTAATCTGACAATTGCGCCGGGGCGTCAGTAACGGTAGGTTCGCCCATTCGCAATTCCGACGGTTTCCCTATGAACGCGTTTTCACAACACGCTGCGCCGCGGCCGGCGGTGCTGGCTGCAATTGTGCTTGCCCTGTGCTTTATCCTGAACCTGCTTGCGGCGGGGATGAATCTGTCCTTTTCGGTCTTTCTGCTGCCATTGACCGAAGCGCTGTCTGCCGAACGCGGCACGGTATCGAGCATTGTATCGGTCACCATGCTGGTGTCGGGATTGCTTGCACCGATTACAGGCACACTGCTTGAGCGGACCGGTCCGCAAATCCTTTACCCTGTTGGCCTCGCACTCTTTGCGGCGGCCTACGGTCTCGCCTCCTTTGCGGATTCGGTTTACCTGCTTTACGGCTCGCTCGGGCTGATGGGCGGGGTGGCGCTTGCCTGTCTCGGGCCGGTTCCACATGCAGCACTTGTCAATCGCTGGTTTTACAGCCGCGTCGGGATCGCCATGGGGGTCGTCTATTCGGCAAGCGGCGTCGGCACACTGATCATTTCACCAAGCGCTGCCATCCTGATCGAGGAATTTGACTGGCGCTTTACCTATCGGCTGTTTGCCTTGCTGCTTGCCGTGCTTGTTCCGGTTCTGCTTTTCCTGCCCTGGCGTGCGATCCGGGCCGGGCACCCGCTGTTTCAGGACGTCAGTCAGGGCAGTAGCAAGGCGGACGACCCGTCGCCCGCGATCCCCGCCGAACCGCGCCAGCCGCCGCAATGGACATTACCGCGCGCAATGCGAACCGCGCCTTTCTGGGGCATGACGGCGGGCTTTTTCTTTGCCGGCTGTTCATCGATCGCAATTCTCATCCATTCGGTCAGTTTTATGATCGGCACCGGTATCGATCCCGTCTATGCCGCCACAGCCTTCGGCCTGCTGGGCTTTTTAAGCCCTGTCGGCGTTATCGGTTTTGGCGCGCTGGGTGACTGGATGGGCCGGTCGCGGGCTGTATTGCTGAGCTATGGTCTTGGTGCACTTGCCATTTTAGGGCTTTATCTCATCAAATATCACTCCGCCTTCTTCGGTATCCCGCTGCTTGTTGCAAGCTTTGGTTTGTCGATGGGCGCACGCGGCCGATGCGAAAATCAGCAAAG
>OBIY01000531.1_pt1 | contig 14592 bp, 17 predicted proteins | sample 1519841 | NCBI WGS metagenome assembly OBIY01 (sample SAMN03019774, study PRJEB22545) | beach sand metagenome | biome: beach; feature: sea beach; material: beach sand | place: USA: Municipal Pensacola Beach, FL | collected 2010-07-30 | depth 30-40 cm m
GCAACAATAACATGGGCACGATAACCAGCCAGTTGTTGGCGATTAACCACACCCGAGATAATCAGCAACAGGGTGGCTATGGGAACTTCAAAGGCTATTCCAAAGGCGAAAAACAGCTTCAACACGAAATCCAGGTAAGCGGTAATGTCAGTCATCACTGCCACCCCCTCTGGAGCTGCCTGGGTTAGAAAAGCAAACACCAGCGGAAACACGACATAGTAGGCAAAGGCCACCCCTGCGTAGAACAGCAATACACTTGATATCAGCAACGGCAATGCCAGCCGTTTCTCATTCTGATAGAGACCCGGCGCAATAAAACTCCACGCCTGGTAGAGCAGAAAAGGAACCGCGAGAAACAGCGACAGAAAGGCGACCAGCTTAAACGGGGTCAGGAAAGGCGCGGCAACACCGGTGGCTATCAGACTCGCCTGATCCGGCAGGGCGGCAAGCAGCGGTGTCGCCAGAAACGCGTAAAGCGGCCGCGCAAAAGGCAGCAATATAAACAACAGCAGCGCCACCACCATCAAGCTACGGATCAGCCGTTGGCGCAGCTCCAACAGGTGCCCGGTCAGCGGTAGCTGCTGCTCACTGGTAGCCAGTGGCGAATCATCGGCAGACGGATCACTACCGCTCATGCGCTCGCCACGTCAGTGACATGCGGCGATTTTCTGGCACCAAAATGATTAGCCATTGTGGACAACTTCACTAATGGCGGCGCTAATCATCGATCCGAGTAGTGGCACCCGGATCACCGGACCCGGCCCTCTGCGCAGCAGAGCTCGGGGCGGCCTCTCCTGTGGCAACAGCAGTTGAATCATTCAGTGCCGTATTGTTAGCTGTGTCATTAATGGTAGAGCGCAATTCATCGCCAATTTGGCGCACCGGATTAACCAGCGCATCGCGCTCTTCAACGAGGCTGCGTTTCAGCTCCTCGGCATGCAGCTCACGCTCAAGATCCTCACGGAAACCGTTAGCCACCCGTCGCAGTCTGCCAATCCAGAGGCCGGCAGAACGGGCTAGCGCGGGTAACCGCTCCGGGCCAACCACCAACAGTGCTACGACGCCAATGACCCCAAGCTCCCAAAAACCGATATCAAACATCGATTAGCCGCCAGCAGGATCCCGGTAGCCGCAACAGCCCGGGTTAATCGTGACTGGCGGGCTTAATCGCGACTGGCAGGCTTACCATGCTCCGCTTCCGCTGCGGTCTCACCGGTAGCCGCGCTATCCGCCTTGGCTGCTTCGTCATCCTTTACCGCGCGGCGGAACCCCTTGATCGCACCGCCCAGATCATCACCGAGACTTCGCAACCGCTTGCCGCCAAACAGCACCAATACAATCAACAGAATAATTAACAGCGAACTGACACTGATTCCACCAAAACCCATCGCAATAACCTCGCTTTAATTCCGTCAGCCCACTTCCGCGCTTACTGCTGACGCTGCGCTTTCTCTTCAATACCGGACAAGCCGAAACGACGCTCCAGCTCATCGATCACCTGCTGGGGGTGAAGCTGCTGATGTGCCAGCATTACCATGACATGGAAACAGAGGTCCGAGACTTCGTTGATGATGGCCTCAGCGTCGCCATCCTTTGCCGCCATCACCACCTCGGTGGCTTCTTCACCAATCTTCTTCAAAATCTTGTCAAGGCCAGCCGCATAAAGAGCTGCCACATAAGAGCCTTCGGCATCCGCCTGTTTGCGGTTTTCAAGCACCGCAGCCAACTGGGTCAGCACATCACTCATGCTTGTCCGCTCCGCCGGCACCCTGCAACCGGTCAACCGATTTGTCGCTGCCCCCATAGATCAGGTCGGGAGATTTCACGACCGCCTCAACTTCGCGCCATTCGCCGTTCTCCAGGCGCCGAAAAAAACAGCTCCTGCGTCCAGTATGACAGGCAATGCCACCCTGCTGTTCCACATCCAGTAACAACGTATCGCCGTCACAATCCAGATAAACCTGCTGCACCCTTTGCTGATGTCCGGAGGTTTCGCCTTTACGCCAAAGCGTCTGGCGCGAACGGGACCAATAGACCGCATAGCCGGTTTCAATGGTCAGGCGCAGAGATTCCGTATTCATCCACGCCACCATCAGCACCTGACCGCTGCGCCAGTCCTGGGCGATAGCGGGCAACAGACCATCGCCGTTCCAGCACACCGCATCCAGCCACGTGTCTTCCCCTGCAGTCATCATCATAATTCCCTGACCACCAGCCCACTGGCTGCCATGGTCCGTTTCGCCTCAGCGATAGAGTGGTCACCAAAATGAAAAATACTCGCGGCAAGTACCGCGTCTGCTCCGCCCTGACTGACGCCCTCAACCAGGTGCTGAAGGGTACCAACACCACCCGAGGCGATTACCGGTATCGAAACCGCCGACGACACTGCGCGGGTCAAGCCAAGATCAAACCCGTCACGGGTGCCATCACGATCCATACTGGTCAGCAGAATTTCTCCTGCCCCGAACTCGGTCATGCGCTGACACCACTCCACTGCATCAAGCCCCGTCGGGTTGCGCCCGCCATGGGTAAATACTTCCCAGCGCTGATCGTCAACCTGCTTGGCATCCACCGCCACCACAATGCACTGGGAACCAAAATGGTTTGACGCCTGGCGCACAAACTCAGGCTTTTTCACTGCCGCAGTATTGATCGAAACCTTGTCAGCACCGGCATTCAACATACGCCGAATATCTTCCAGCTCACGAATACCGCCACCTACAGTCAAGGGTATAAAAACCTGTTCAGCTACCTGCTCAACCACATGAACGATAGTTTCGCGATCGTCTGAACTGGCGGTGATATCCAGAAAGACAATCTCATCCGCGCCGGCCTCGGAGTAGTTACGTGCCACCTCCACCGGGTCACCGGCATCACGAATCTCTACAAACCGGACTCCCTTGACGACCCGCCCTGCATCAACATCCAGACACGGTATCACCCGTCTACATAGCGGCATTGGTAGTCCGACCGTTCAACTAAACAGCACCCATTTGGCAGAGACAAAAAACCCAGGCCTTAAACCAGAACAACAACCAGGAAACTCTATCAACGACAGGGGCCTCCGGCAGGCGTCAGCGGCTGGCGGCAGCCCGCTGCAGAGCTGCGCGCAAATCCAGAGTTCCCTCATAGATTGCACGCCCAATAATCACCCCCTGCACCCCTTCTTCCTCGACCGCGCAAAGCGCATCAATGTCACTCATGTCGGTTACACCACCGGAGGCAAGTACCGGTATGGTGATCTGACTGGCCAGTTCGACGGTGGATTCCAGATTTAACCCTTCCATCATCCCATCACGTCCGATATCGGTAAAAATAATGGCCTCTACCCCATCCTGCTCGAAGTGTTTGGCCATATCGATAACGTCATGATGGGATAACTTCGACCAACCGTCTGTCGCCACTTTACCGTTGCGGGCATCAAGGCCGACGATGATATGGCCTGGAAACTCAACGCACACATCACCAACAAAATGGGGCGCATTAACCGCTTTGGTACCGAGAATCACGTAACGGACACCGGCATCCAGATAGGCCTGAATGGTATCGTCATCTCGGATACCACCGCCAACCTGAATATCCATATCCGGCAAGGCATCAACAACATCATGAATGACTGTCGCATTCTCCGGTTTGCCACTCACCGCACCATCCAGATCAACCATATGCAAGCGCCTTGCACCAGCATCGTACCAGCGACGGGCCATCTCCACCGGGTTATCGGAGAAGACGGTGACGTCGTCCATCCCACCCTGACGCAGCCGTACGCACTTACCGCCTTTTAAATCGATCGCCGGAATCAACAGCATGAACTCCTCCTATCGGCTTCCATCCCAATCAAGAAAATTTTTTAGCAGCTTTAACCCATCACGATGGCTTTTTTCCGGGTGGAACTGCACCGCAAACAGGTTCTCCCTTGCAGCGGCAGCAGCAAACTCCACCTCACCGTAGCGGCACACTCCACTACAGTGCTGTTTATTGCCCACCTCAACATAGTAACTATGTACAAAATAAAACCAGGCGTTGTCAGCGATCCCGTGCCACAACGGGTGGTCATCGGCCTGGCCGACCCGATTCCACCCCATCTGCGGGATCTTGGCAGCGGCACCCGCGTCCACCATCCGCTCAGGGAAACGACGCACTCGACCCGGGATCAATCCAAGCCCGTCGACCCCGCCGTCCTCTTCGCTGTGATCAAACAGCGCCTGCAGACCGAGACAGATGCCGAGCACCGGCTTTTCAGCCAGTAGCTCAGCCAGTAACGAATCAAGACCATGTTCAGCAAGATGACGAAAACAGCTCCCAATCGCCCCTTGCCCCGGAAATACCAGCCGGTCAGCTGCCGCCAGCACGCCGGGGTCATCGGTAACCTGCAGGTTGGCGGCACCGACACTTTCAAACGCCTTGGCAACTGAACGCAGGTTGCCCATTCCATAATCGATAATTGCGACCGTCATTGTCTCAACCGACCCGGCAGCGGGACAGGTGCCTGCTCAGAGCGACCCCTTTGTCGAAGGAATCACCCCCTCACTGCGCGGATCTCTCTGCGCCGCCGCTCTGAGGGCTCGTCCAAAAGCCTTAAAAAGAGTTTCGCTAATATGATGACTATTGGCACCCCGCAAATTATCGAGGTGTACGGTCGCCTGAGCGTGATTGACAAACCCCTGAAAAAACTCCGGCACCAGCTCCAGATCAAACTCTCCCACCTGCTGGGTGGGAAATTCGGCTTTAAAAAACAGGCCAGGCCGCCCCGAAAAGTCGATTACCGCCCGCGAAAGAGCCTCATCCAGCGGCACATAGGCGTGCCCATAACGCATGATCCCGCTCTTGTCCCCGAGCGCCTCCGCCAGCGCCTGACCGAGAGTGATACCGACATCCTCGACCGTATGGTGGCCGTCAATTTCCAGGTCACCGTTGGCATTAATCTGCAAATCCAGAAGACCGTGACGGGCTATCTGATCGAGCATATGATCCAGAAATGGCAACCCGGTGGAGATTTCGCTGACACCGCTGCCGTCCAGATTAATCTCGACCTGAATCTGAGTTTCGCGGGTGGAGCGATTGACTTGCGCAACGCGCTTGGCAGTAGTCATGTTGATTGGAGCAATCGTCGATAGTGTAAGAATTCACCAGGAAGGGGCGCTATTCAGCCGCTACTCCTGACTGTGTGTGAATCCAGCCAATTCTATAGCAACTTGATGCTGGACACCGTGGTTTTATCAGCAACAGCCTCACCACCGCTCTGAGTACCGGAAACGATGCCCCCGGTTAACGACTTTAATAGCGACTGAATGGCTAACGATCAATTCGATACCGAGCTGCCGCGGCATGGGCCGATAGCCCTTCCGCATCGGCAATTGCCGCCGCAATACGCCCCAGTTCTGCGGCACCGCCCTCGCTACAGTGAATCACGCTGGTACGTTTCTGAAAATCATAAACCCCAAGCGCTGAACTAAATCTGGCAGTCCCTGATGTCGGTAATACATGGTTGGATCCTGCGCAATAATCACCCAGAGATTCGGAACTGAATCGGCCAACAAAAATAGCACCGGCGTGACGAATCTGCTCCAGCAGTGGCTCCGGTTCTTGCACACAGAGCTGCAGATGCTCCGCTGCGATGCGGTTGGCCAGCATGGCCGCCTGGGCCAGATCATCAACCGCAATCAGGGCGCCATGGTTGTGCAGCGCAGCAGAGATAGTCTCCCGACGCTCCATGGTCGGCAGCAGGCGCTCAATAGAGCAGTAAACCTGCTGCAGGTAGTCCCGATCAGGGGTTAACAGAATTGCCTGGGCCAGCTCATCATGCTCGGCCTGGGAAAAGAGATCCATCGCCACCCAGTCGGGGTCACAACTGGAGTCGGCAATCACCAGGATCTCCGACGGACCGGCGAGCATATCAATACCAACCTGCCCATAGAGCAGCTGTTTGGCCGCCGCCACATAGCGGTTTCCGGGGCCAACAATCTTGTCCACCGCCGGGACACTTTCCGTGCCCAACGCCAATGCTGCCACTGCCTGGGCACCACCAATCGCATAAAACTCATCGACCCCGGCAATCGCGGCTGCAGCGAGTACCGCCTGGTTGGGTTCGCCATCGGGCATGGGCGAAACCATCACGACACGATCAACGCCGGCGACCCGGGCAGGAATCACATTCATCAGCACCGACGAGGGGTATGCCGCCTTGCCTCCAGGCACATAGACACCTACCCGCTCAAGTGCACTGAGGCGCTGGCCCAACCGGTTCCCGACTGCGTCGGTAAACTGCCAGGATTCTGCTTTTTGCTGCTGGTGATAACGGTCGATACGCTCCGCAGCCAGCTCCAACGCCTCTCGTAGCTGTGCGGGTATCGATTCAACTGCCGTAGCGAGCCGCTGCGGCGATACTTTCAACTGCTCTACCGACTCCACCGGATGTCGATCCAGATTTGCGGTTAGCTCCAGCAGCGCGATATCACCCTGATTTCGAATGCGATCTATAATGTCCTGCGCAATCTCAAGCGCCGGCTGATCACCAGCCCCACGTTTGGACAGCAACCGCTGCAGCGCCGTATCAAAACCTTCAGAACCGCTGCTCAGCAGCGGGATCACACCACTCACCGGCGAACCCACCCGTACGCAAACCGCCCGTCATCAACCCGGGAACTGAGCCCGAACCCAATAGTCCGCGCAATCACCCGGCCAGCCTGCCGTTCAACTGGGCCGTAAGCCTGTCAACCATCGCCATCAGCTGCTGATGGCGTACCTTCATCGCCGCCTTGTTGACAATCAACCTTGAGCTTACTTCAAGCACAGTTTCGGTCGCCTCAAGACCGTTGGCACGCAGAGTCCCACCGGTTTCAACCAGATCGACTATGTAATCGGCCAGACCCACCAGCGGCGCCAGCTCCATCGAGCCATAGAGCTTGACCAGCTCTACCTGCACACCCTGGCGGGCAAAATAATCGCGGGCAATATTGACGTATTTGGTGGCCACGCGCGGCCGACCGGCCGACCTCTCCTGCCCCGATTTAAGCCGTGCGACCATCAGCTTGCAGCGGGCGATATTAAGATCCAGCAGTTCATAAAAACTGCTCTGTCCATATTCCACCAACACATCCTTACCGACCACGCCCATATCGGCGGCGCCATACTCAACATAGGTAGGAACATCGGTGGCGCGGATAATGATGAACTGCACCTGTTGATCAAGGGTCTGCAGGATCAGCTTGCGACTCTCCAGCTCACCGGGCTGGAGTGTTACCCCAATCGCTTCAAACAGCGGTAGCGTCTGCTCCAGTATCCGCCCTTTGGACAACGCTATACGCAACGGCTGATTCATGCCGCATTCCGGTCGGGGACCCGCCTGATGTTGGCGCCAAGCTGCTCAAACTTCTCTTCAATACACTCGTAACCGCGGTCGATGTGGTAGATGCGGCTAATGTGGGTTTCGCCCTGGGCCACCAGCCCAGCGAGCACCAGACAGGCTGAAGCGCGCAGATCAGTAGCCATCACCGGCGCACCCTGCAGCGTCTCTACTCCGTGGATAAAAGCGGTATTACCTTCGAGAGTGATATCCGCCCCCAGGCGCAGCAGCTCCTGCACATGCATGAAACGGTTCTCGAAAACGGTCTCGGTCACCTTACAACTACCCTCAGCAATGGTGTTGAGCACCATGAACTGAGCCTGCATATCGGTCGGCAACGCGGGATAGGGCGCTGTGTGAATATCGACAGCGTGCGGCCGGCGCCCGCCCATATCGAGCTCAATCCAGTCCTCGCCAGTGGTGACATCGGCACCACTCTCAGAGAGCTTCTCCAGCACCACATCGAGCAGCCTGGGGTCGGTATCGCGGGTCTTGACCCGGCCACCAGTAGCCGCACCGGCGACCAGATAGGTGGCGGTTTCAATCCTGTCGGGCAAAATCCGATGGCGGGCGCCGCCGAGTCTATCCACCCCTTCAACGGTAATGGTGGAGGTGCCGGCGCCGGAAATTCTGGCGCCCATACTGACAAGACAGGCCGCCAGGTCGGCAACCTCTGGTTCCCGCGCCGCATTTTCAATCACGGTCGTACCCTCGGCGAGGGTCGCGGCCATCATCAAATTTTCAGTCGCTGTCACCGATACCGTATCGAGAATCAACTTGGCGCCATGCAGTCGTTCAGCCTTGGCGATGATGTAGCCGTTCTCGACGCGAATATCGGCACCCATCGCCTTTAATCCATCAAGGTGGATGTTCACCGGCCGCTGACCAATGGCACAGCCACCTGGCATGGAGACGTTCGCCTCGCCAAAACGACTCAATAGCGGGCCGAGTACCAGAATCGAGGCACGCATGGTCTTCACCAGTTCGTAAGGCGCGTAGTAATTCTCGATCGAATTAGCATCAACCTCGATGTTGAGCTGCTCATCGACGACCAGAGATACGCCCATGCGGCCGAGTAGCTCCATGGTGGTGGTAACGTCATGGAGATGGGGAACATTGCAAACGGTTACCGGCTCATCAGCAAGGAGTGTCGCTGCAAGTATCGGCAAGGCCGCATTTTTTGCCCCGGATATCCTGATCTCTCCGTTGAGACGGCTACCACCGGTAACAATAAGTTTGTCCAAGTTATGTTCTACTCAGGTTGGGTCTGTGATCAGGTACAGCGTGATCTTCGTCTCTAACAAATAAAAAGGCCACCTGAATAAGGTGGCCGACCGAGGAACCCAAACTCATCCCATCGGTAAATGGTTGGTCATGAATGTTCGTTTGCCGGCAGAGTGGCCAGTAGCTGCTGAAGTTCACCGGTTTCGTAGAGTTCAAACATGATGTCACTGCCACCGACAAACTCCCCACCCACATACAGCTGTGGCACCGTCGGCCAGTTGGAATAATCTTTGATACCCTGGCGTACCTGGTCATCCGACAGCACATTGACCGTTTCATACTCGACGTTGCAGGCTTCCAGAATCTGCACCGCTTTGCCAGAGAATCCACACTGTGGAAACATCCGGTCCCCTTTCATAAACAACACCACAGGCACCTGTTCGACAAATGCCTGGATTCGATTAGCTATGTCCATTTCAAGCGCTCCACTTGAAGTTTCATCATCAGAAAATCAGGCAGGTTGCCTGATGTCCACACCGCTATGTTGCGGCTTAGCGATTCGCCTCTTCCCAGCCTTCAGGGGTGTAGGTTTTCAATGACAATGCGTGAATGGAATCATTAGCCATCTCTTCCTTAACCACCCCATAAACCAGCTGATGCTGCTGCACCCGGCTCTTACCGGCAAACTGCTCACAGACCACCACAGCATCAAAATGGCGGCCGTCACCATCAACCATCACCGTTGAATTGGACAACCTGCTTTCGATAAGGTTTTTAATTTTCTCTGTTTCCATTTCACAATTATCCCACAGCCGACCCGCTAGCAGGGCAAACCTCACAGACGCGGCACCAGCAATCTGCCAGCCATATAGTTTAGTGTTCGCAAAAGTATTAGCCCGGTTCCTGTAGACCGGTCAACCGTTCATGACTGCGGATGAACCACGTACCGGTTCATCACCGTTGCCAGGCTCAGGTGCGCAATTTGTAACCACTACGCAACATCTGCACCGAAATTATACCCAGTATCAGCAAGGCTCCACACATTACCGCAAGGCCCAGGTAAGGCGGCACATCGGACTGGCCGAAAAATCCGTAGCGGAATCCATCGATCATATAAAACAGCGGGTTGACGCGCGACAGGTTCTGCCAGATTTCCGGCAATGAATGAATTGAGTAAAAAACTCCGCTCAGAAACGACAACGGCATGATCACAAAATTCTGAAAGGTTGCCGCCTGATCAAACTTGTCTGCCCAGATACCGGCAATTAAACCCACGGTGGCCAGAATTGCCGCCCCAAGCAAGCCAAACAACAGCGCAAACAACGGCTCAACCAGCGTCACCCCAATGAACAGGTCAGCGACCAGAAAAATTGCCAGCCCCACCAGTATCGCTCGCAGCATTGCCGCGGCAACAAAAGCGATGAAAAACTCCAGATGACTCAGCGGGCCCAGCAGCACAAAAATAATACTGCCGGTGACTTTAGAGAAGACCAGACTTGACGAGGTGTTGCCAAAAGCGTTCTGGATCATCGACATCATAATCAGCCCCGGCACCAGAAAAGAGGTGTAGGGAACACCGTCATAGAGGGTCACCCGGTCGGCCATTACATGACTGAAAATCACCAGGTAGAGCAGCGCAGATATGACCGGCGCCAGCAATGTCTGCATGGCGACCACCATAAACCGCTTCACCTCTTTGCGAAACAGTGTCCAGGTACCGCGCAGATTCACCTGGCAGAGTCCCCGGTCAGTTCAAGAAACAGATCTTCAAGATTCTGTTCACGGGTCTCTACTTCAATAACGGCAATATTATTCTGGTGGAGTGCCGACAGAATTGCGGGCAGATGCTGCTGATCACGATTCACCTGCAGCCAGACAGAGGAATCCTCGCGTCGGACCAACGCCTGCTTCACCGGTGCCGGCAATGCAACCGCCCTGTCAGCCAGTCGTAAACGCACCTCATAATGGGAATAGCGCTCCATCAACCCGGAGCAACTGTCCAGAGCAACCAGACGACCACGGTTCATGATCGCGATACGCTCACAGAGCGCTTCCGCCTCCTCGAGATAGTGGGTGGTCAACAGCACCGTAGTTCCCTCGCCATGCAACCGCTGCACAAAAGACCAGAGGCTTTGCCGCAGATCCACATCAACACCGGCAGTAGGCTCGTCGAGCACCAGAACCTCAGGCTTGTGGACCAGCGCCTGGGCAATCAACACTCGACGCTTCATCCCACCAGAAAGCGCCCGCATGTTGCTGTCCGCCTTGTCAGCCAGCCCGAGAGACTCAAGCAGCTCTTCAACCCAGCTGCGATTGACATGACCGACACCAAAATATCCGGCCTGAATCTCCAGCACCTCGCGAACCTTGAAAAAGGGATCAAACAGCAATTCCTGGGGAACCACGCCAAGATGACGTCGACTCTGCACCGACTGCCGCCGCACGTCCTTTCCCATGATCGAGACCGAGCCTCTGTCCGCGCGGCAGAGACCGGCCATGATACTGATCAATGTGGATTTACCGGCACCGTTGGGGCCAAGCAGTCCAAACAGCTCCCCCTGGCCGATCTCAAAATCGATGCCATTTTACCGGCACCGTTGGGGCCAAGCAGCCCAAACAGCTCGCCCTGGCCGATCTCAAAATCGATGCCATCAAGGGCACGCAATTCACCAAAGGCTTTGTGAAGATCTCGAATCGCTACTGCAGCTACCATGAACAGGCCGGCCTGGTTTGAGTGAATTGCGCTGAAAACAGCCGGATTATGGAAATTATGCTACCAAACAGACTTTTTTCGGCGTGGCCCGACCACCAGCCGTGTCTATCCAGACTCTGCATGAAAAAAAGCAGCGCTTGGTATGCCGCCGACCGACAGAGATGACACCCCTGTAGTAAGGTGATCGCGGAGAACAGTTCAGCGATCAGAGGTTACGTCGATTACGCTCCGCCAGAGCGGTAATAAGCCTTTCCAGCCCCTGCCGCTGCACGATGGCTCCGTACTCTGACCGATAAGTCCTGACCAGACTGATACCATCAATCTTAACGTCAACTACCTTCCATTCACCAGTCTGACTTCCCAACCGGTAATCCACAGGGAACGGTTTCTCATCCCCGTTGCGAACTTCAGTCTTAACGGTCACCATGCTGGCGCCAGGTTTGGCACTGACGGGCAAAAAATCCACCGTCTCATCCTTAATCGCCAGCAGAGCCGAACCGTAAGTGTGCAACATCAAGGTGCTGAATTCATCAACAAACCGCTGCTGGTCTTCCGCACTGGTCTCCTGCCATGTCTTACCAAGCACATACCGGGAAATCAGAGGGAAATCAAAATGGGGGAAAACAACCTCCTGCACCCGCTGATGCAGCAGTGCGGGTTGCGCATCAAACTGATCACGATTGACGCGAATATCCTCAAGCAACGTCTGCGCCACCGACTGCACCAGGCTGCGCGCACTTTCAGCGTTGAGGGATCCCGCGTCTAGTAATTCCTCACTAGCATTAACACCTGCAGGTCGCAGCAGCAGACCAACGACGCCAGCTATCGCTACGGTTGCAGACAACACCCTTACACCAACTACTCCGATCATCACGTCCCGCCAGATTTTTTTATTGGTATGGTTGGACCACCACCGCTTTCACCAGGATGGCCACACTAAACAGAGGCCTCAAACTCAATGTTCAGACCCAGATCAGCAGCGAATTATCTCATCAACTGTAAACTTTTCTACCCTGTACCCTGCAACGAACCTTACGGAGCCCACGATGCCACCAGCCGTTGAGCTACCCGAAGAAGTGCGCCGATCACTGTCTGAGCAGCAGATCGCCCAACTCAATTTATGTGCCACCTGCAGCCCTTGGTTTGCCCGGCAGATCGAACGGTATCCAGAGCTGCTGCTGGAGTGCGCAAACGGCCGGCGCCTCGACGAACCGGTCGACAGAGAACAGCTGACGATAGAAGTCGCTGACCGGTCAAGTGCCTGCCAGAGCCGCGATCAAATACGCGAAGTGCTCACGGACATTCATCGTCGCGAAGAGCTGATTATTGCCTGGCGGGACCTGACTGGCCAGGCAGAACTGGCCGAGAATCTTCACCACCTGAGTCTGCTGGCAGAGCTGATCGTAGCGGCCGCCGTCGAACGACTCACCCATTTCGCCGTGCAGAAATACGGCAGCCCAACCACCGAAAGTGCGCGTACCCCCTGCGACATCACCATCCTCGGCATGGGCAAACTCGGTGGCAATGAGCTCAACTTCTATTCCGATATCGACCTGATCGCGGTGATTGATGACATCGGCGAAACCGAAGCCACGGAAACCAGTGACCGCAAACGGACACTTAGCAACCAGGAATTTTATACCCGCGTGGTTCGGGACCTGGTCGATCTGCTGCAAAACCGTACCCAGGGCAGCCAGCTCTACAACGTCGATCTGCGCCTGCGGCCGTTCGGCGACAGCGGCCCCCTGGTGGTCACTGCTGATGCCTTTGTGAACTACTACTCCACCCATGGCCGCGAGTGGGAGCGTTACGCCCTGGTCAAGGCACGCCCAATCGCCGGTAGCATTGAATCAGGCCGACGCCTGTTAAAAGAGCTCAGCCCTTTTGTTTACCGGCGCTATCTCGATTACGGGGTATTTGCCAGTCTCCGCGAACTGAAACGGAGTATCGATCAGCAGGTGGAGCGGCGCAGTGGCACCTATCACCTGAAACTGGGGCGCGGAGGAATCCGCGAAATCGAGTTCATCGCGCAGATATTTCAACTGCTCAATGGTGGCCGCGACCCGGCGCTGCGACAGCCGCCGCTAGCGGCCATTTTGCCGCAGTTGCAGCAGCGGGGTGATCTAAGCACGGAAGAGTTAGCGACCCTCACTGAAGGCTACCATTTTCTGCGCCGCAGCGAACAGCGGGTACAGATGCTTCACCATCAACAGGAGCACCGCCTGCCCGAAAATCCGGAAGATCAGCAGCGCCTGGCGATGGCGATGGGCTACGAAAATTATGCCGATTACACCCGGCAACTTGAACAGATCAGCGCCGCAGTCTCGGCAATGTTCACCAGCCTGCTCACCATCGACGATACTGATTCTGACGGCGACTTCAGCGACGAGCAGCAGCGCGCTCAACAACTGACCGCCCTCTGGCACGGCGAGCTGGAAACCGAACAGTGTCATGCACTGCTATTAACGACTGGATACGAAGAGCCGGACAGCGCACTTGAGATACTGGCCAACCTTCGCGAGTCAGCCAACTACCGGCAGGCATCATCAGCATCCCAGCAGCGCCTGGAACTGCTGATGCCACAGTTAATCAACGCCGCCGGCCTGCAACCACACGCCAACCAGGCCCTTAGCGGTGCCGTGCGTCTGGTACAAACCATTCTACGCCGCTCAGCCTACATCGCCCTGCTCAACGAGAACCCGGCAGCGCTGCAACAGCTCTGCAAGCTCTGCGCCGCCGGTGAGTGGCTCACCAACTGGATCTGCCAGCACCCGGTGCTACTGGATGAACTGCTTGATGCTTCCAGCCTCGCCCGGCGGCCTACTGCCGACCAACTCGCCACCCTGTTTAAGCAGGTGGTACAGCTTGGACAGGTCGGTGACGACGCAGCGCTGGAGCAGCAGATGAACCAGCTGCGTGACCTGCGCAGTGCCGAGCTGCTGCGCTCCGCGATTCTCGACATCAATCCGCAACTCGACAGCGACCAGCTACTTGATGACACCGCCGAACAGGTATTGGCCACCAGCCTGCAGATTGCCTGGAACCAGATCGTTGCCCGCCACGGCTCACCACCCGAAAACATAGCTCATCCAGACAGTAGCGCCAGACTACTGGTGGTCGGCTATGGCAAGCTCGGCGCCCGGTCACTCAGTTACAACTCCGATCTCGATCTGGTGCTGATCAGGCCACAGGGAGATCAGGAAGTGATGACCAGCGGCGCGGAGCAGCCGACACCGCTGCACCGCTTCTACGGTCGTGTCGTACAACGACTAATTCATCTGCTCACCACCCAGTCACGCGCATCCTCTTG